>X355_Hoffmanns_Two_toed_Sloth__coassemble_7939_pt1 | contig 2928 bp, 1 predicted proteins | sample X355_Hoffmanns_Two_toed_Sloth__metabat2_high_PE_003 | metagenome-assembled genome bin X355_Hoffmanns_Two_toed_Sloth | reverse complement strand
AGATTTTCCACTCAATCGACACATGATCGCTGGTGGCGCGGATTTGAGAGATCAGGCCGTCGGCCACTTGCCGCCTGTCCTCAAAGTCAATGTTCAGCCAGTTGTCCAGATGGGCCGACATAAGCTCGGCCTGCCCCGGCGACATGGTTTCCGCGGACATTTCCGCTATGGTCTTAATCAGCGTCTGGCGGTGGGTGTCAAGCTCCTCGATCTTGCCGTTGGCATAGGAAAGCAGGACAGCGTTTGCGCCCGTCAGGGTATTCAGGAGCTTTTCAATTTCTGCCTCCACCTGTACCAGCTCCACATTTAAGGCGGTCAGTTTTGGATTTACCGTAGAGCTCCGGGCCCGGAGCGTCTGGAACTCGGCCATCTTCTTCCGCATTTCGCCATATATGAATTGTTCAAATTCAGGCGTCCGAAGCGTACCGCATCCATCGCAGCTTTTGCTGTCGGCCCGTTTGGAGCAGCGGAGGTATTGCGCCCCGTTTGCGTTTCCCACGCTCATTAAAGCATACCCGCAGCGGCCACACTTGACCTTTCCGGCCAGCCATGTGTTTTTCGCCTTGCGCCCGCCCTGAAAGGTGCTGTTCGCCATGAGCTTTTTCCGGCACCGCAGCCACGTTTCCGATGATACCAGCCCCTCGCTGGGAGCCACCACAAGGATCTGATTTTTCAGATGCTTGTTTTTTCTTTCCTGTACGTCCCGGCCCTGATAGAGATAGCAGCCGTTTGTTCCGGCAAAGTCCGCCGCCTCATTGATTACCACCGTACCTTGACTTTTAAAGAACTCATACATTTCCAAGTCCGCCTGCGCGTAAATGGGATTGCGGAGCAGTTGAGAGATAAACCCGCGCTTGAGCTCCTTGTCATAAATCTTGATCCCCATTTCCGCAAAGTACCGGGCGATGTCCCCAAACGAGGTCGAGGGCTCGGCGTACATTTCAAACATGAGCCGGGCAATTTCCGCGCACTCTTCATCAGGCACCATCATTTTTGTTCGGATACCCTGAATGGTGGTGGGCTCCAGCTTGAAGCCAAAGGGGGCCGCGCCGCTCATGTGGAAACCGCGCTGGCACCGGGAGTAATAGGCGTCGGTTACGCGCTTCTGGATCGTTTCCCGTTCCAGTTGGGCGAACACGATGCAGATATTCAGCATCGCCCGGCCCATCGGGGTCGAGGTATCAAACTTTTCCGTTGAGGACACGAACTCCACGTTGTACGCCTGAAAGGTTTCCATCATCGTGGCGAAGTCCAGAATGGAGCGGCTGATCCGATCCAGCTTATAGACTACAACCCTTTTTATCAAGCCCCGCTTGATGTCCGCCAAAAGCTCTTGAAATTTGGGCCGGTCGGTGTTCTTGCCGGAATAGCCCTTGTCCGTGTATTCCTTGAAGCTCCCTCCCCGCAATTCATATTTGCAGAACTCAATCTGGCTTTCAATGCTGATGCTGTCCCTGCGGTCTACGGACTGCCTGCCATAAATAGCGTCGATACGATTTTCCATGTTGTGCTCCTTTCCAAAATCGGAACGGAGCTGCCAACCTTTACAAGTATATTATAACTCTGGCGGCCCCGCCCTGCAAGGCTGTCACGGTTTACGAGGGCGGGAGCTGCACCTGGCCCGGCGCGTACTTGCACCGCTGCTCCATTTCGTTTCCCCACTTCTGGCCACCGTGGCCAGAGGTGGGCGGGGAGGTTACTCTCGCCTCTCATATACCACCAGAAAAAAGGGGCCTATCGTCTGGGGCAATTATAATCTTTCCAGAAATCCGGAAAGCCTTATCCTCTATCGCGGTTTTCGACAGGGCGCAGAAAAGGCCCGGCTTGTTCAGCCGGGCCCGGTCAATTTTTATCGTTGTACGTTTTTACGGAAACGGTAGCCCACGCCCCGGACGGTTTCAATGAGATCGTCCTCCAGCTTTTGCCGCAGGCGGCTCATGCTGATGGGGATGGCGTTGCTCTCGTCGCCCTCAAAGTCGCTGCCCCAAACATGGCGGAGAAGCTGCCGGTGGGTCAACACCTGCCCGGCATGGGTCGCCAGCAGATGCAGCAGGTCAAACTCCCGGCGGGTCAGCTCCAGCTCCCGCCCATTGCAGCAGACATACCGGGTCAGCGGATCGATCCGGATATTCTCAAAATTGACGATAGTGTACCGCCGTTCCCCGGAGGGCGGCGGGACAGCGGCATTATAGCGCCGGAGCAGGGCACGGGCCCGGAGCAGGCACTCCCTGGGCTCCAGCGGCTTTTCCATAAAATCGTCCGCGCCCATGTGGTAGGCCCGGCACTTGCTCTCATAATCGCCCTGAGAGGACAGCACAAGGATCGGCATATCCTTTGTCTGCCGCATGAAGCGCAGAAGCTGAAGCCCGTCCTGTTCCGGCATGGAAATGTCGAGGATCACCAGCTCATAGTGATGCCTCATAAGCCGCTCGATCCCATCCACCACAGACAGGGCGCAGCAGGCCCCGATCCCGTGCTCGTTCAGGGCGTGTTTGATTGCGGTACAATGTCCCATATCGCCGTCAACGATCAGCACCTTTTCAGCCGCAGACATCGCATCCTCCTTTCCGCTGCATATAGTAAGCCCCGGGACTTCTGGCCACCGTGACCAGAAGCACCGGGGCTTTATGCTTTATTCGGTTACTTCTGCGGGAGCTTTCGCTCCCAGCCGGTTTCTTACGCCGTTTATGCAAATTGGCGGCTTTCTTCCTCGTCCCTCCGTTTCAACATCAGCAGGGCGATTAACGCGCCCGCAGAGGTGCAGAGGGTAAAGAGCCATAAGCCCATTTGAAAGCTGTCGCCTGTCTGTGGGCTTGCCGTCCGCTGTACCCAGCCGGACGTACCGCCGCCGTTCCCGCCGCTGCCTGTTGTGGTCGCTGCGGGGGATAAATTGTAGCTTTCAATGAAGCGGTGGAGCATGGCCGCGAT
>X355_Hoffmanns_Two_toed_Sloth__coassemble_7689_pt1 | contig 3014 bp, 4 predicted proteins | sample X355_Hoffmanns_Two_toed_Sloth__metabat2_high_PE_003 | metagenome-assembled genome bin X355_Hoffmanns_Two_toed_Sloth | reverse complement strand
TCATATAAATGAAAAAGCCCAGCTTTTGCTGGACTTTTTCGACAGACTGAGGCCCGCCCCCAAGGGGGCGGGCCGGTTCACTTTAGCCTTGACGGGGGCCGGAGCGGTGGAGTACCCTCCCACGGGGGCAAACACCCCTACCGCTGGCGTGGCCGGGTGCGGCGGTGTATCGGCGGCGCTTTCTCCTTTTCCGGGGTGGGCGCTAACTCGCGGATTTTGGCCGGAATGTCGGGGGCCTCTGCTTCTATCCGGGCACATATTCTTAACTCACGCCTGTACGTTTGGATGGATTGATTGATGGATTGAATACGGAGAGAAATGTTTTCGTTTTCGGGTTCTCGCCGCTTTTGGCGGTAAAGTTCCTTCCGCTGACCTCCCAGCGCGTCTATTTCACCCCGTATCGCCTCGGACAGCGTGAAAAGCTGCTCCCAGGTATCGACCTTGTACTTCATCAGCAGCTTGGCCTGCTCCACATAGCGTTCAAACTTGATGATCTCCGCCATATTGTACCGCCGTTTCCGGGGCGGGGCTGTGGGCTTTTGCAGCTTGCCCAATAGATACAGGTAGCGGTAATACAAGGCCCGAAAGCCCGTCAGCTTTTTCGGCTTGCCTTTTATCTTGTAGTCCCGTTTGGGGGCGGGCGGTGGGCTGTGGTAAAGAGGCGTGCGCTCATGGCCCCTGATACGCTCCCGTATAGCTTCCTCCGTATAGTTGTCTCCCAGGGTTTTCAACCGTACAAACCGCTCTTTTCCAGGCGGCCTCACCGCCATGTACTTCCCTGTCTTGACCTCGTACCCCTGCTTTTTCAAGTTGGCGATGAAATGCTCAAACAGGAAGGAGCGGGCAATGCAGGAATCCACATCCCGCCGTATCTGGCTGTACCAGGTGGGCTTTCCTTTCTGCTCCGCCTCCCATGCGTCATAGCTCATCGTGCGGCCCTGCTCCGGGTGTTCTATGACAGATAATCCATGCTCCCGGCAAAGCCGGTCGGAGATCTGCCGCATAAGGGCATAGGCAGCTTTGCAGTCGTTGTACTTCTTGCCATCCACAAAAGAAACGGAGTTCAGCACAAAATGGTTGTGGATATGTTCCTTATCTAAATGTGTTGCCACAATCACCTGAAACCTGTCCCCCCATAACCTTCGGGCCAACTCCACGCCGATCTCATGGGCCTGTTCCGGTGTGACCTCGCCGGGGGCGAAGGATTGATAGCCGTGGTAGGCGATAATGCCGCCCTCCTTGCCAAACTGCCGTTTCACCATCTGCATTTCGTCCCTGGCAATCTCCGGGGCACAGTTGATCCCGCTGACATAATGCTGCCGCTCCGTCTTGTAGTCCTGGGTGGCGTAATCCATCACGTCCCGGAGGCCCTGCAAGTCCTGGGCGGTAAAGACGGGGGGTTCCGTCTTGTCCGGGTTGGCGGCGTAATTTACCACCCGGCCCAGATTGCCCTTGACCTTCCAGATAGCGGTGGTCGCCATCAGATTTTTTCCGGGAGCATGGCCGCACGCTCCAGGGTCAGGATTTCAGCAAACAGGCGCTGTACTTCAGCTGAATACTCCTGTGCGTCCACCATTCTCTGAGCCTGGGCTGTCCGGGCGATTCGGGCCATACTCCCGCTGATCTCCCGCAATTCCTCCATGGCCTCTTGAAACGGCTCCGGCGGGGTCTGCCTGGGCAGATACCCATGGATCAGCATACGGAGATAATTGGATTTGCTCATACCTGTCAAGGCGGCATTTCCCTCCAAAATTGCAAGCTCCTCCGGGGACAGGCGCAAGGTCAATCTCTCGGTTTTGTTCACCGCCGGCCTCCCTTCACGCCGGGGGTTGCAGGGGGGCACCCCTGCCCAAGCGGATTTGTCGTACAAATCCAGTGCTTGCTAACATCTCTCACGCACTCACCCCCGCCCCTCGTCCCCGGTGGTGTTCCGGTCTATCCAGGCAATCAGCTTGTCCTTTGGCACCATGAGCCGTTTCCCAATTTGCAGGGTTGGAAAGTCCTTCCTGTGGATCAGGGTGTAGGCGCCCGCCCTGGAGATACCCAGGGCCCCGGACAGCTCCGCCGCTGTCAGCATAGCGGGAAGCTCGTCCAGGCTTTTGAAGTTTACTGTCATGTTCGATTCTCCTTCCGTGATAGTTTTTCATTCACTCCTATGCGCTTTCCCTCTCTCTTTTGCAGGGTGATATGATATAATAATATTATATCACCCTCTTTTTTCGGTCAAGAAGAATCGTTCCCCAGGATTTTACAGGATATTTTTTGACAAACTGCTATATTTGTGCTGCGGTATATTCGTGATACAGTTTTAATAAAAGCTATGACGAAGGAGAGGCTTTGCTATGCCGACGTTGAATTTTTCCAGCTTTCATGGTGCCGTTCCCCGGTGCCGGCACTACACACTGTCCGAGTATCAGGGCATTTTGTATCTCATCCCGGAGGATTTGAAAGCGGCCCGCCGCTATGACCCCTTTGCCGATACGGAGGCCCTTTTGCTGGATGTGGCAAGGACGGGGGAACAGATTGCCGCCTGTGACAGCTTTTTTGATTATGCCATATCTCACGATATGCTCCCTCTCCGGGACGCTGAATTTTGGCTCCATGGGGACTTCTTCGTGAAATATCCCGACGAGGCCCGGCCTGTCCTGGAGGCGCTTATGGCCTTTGCGGAACGGTACGGCCTCCCGGCCTGGGAGGTGCAGTCTATGGCATACGCCGACTATCCGGCCCGGTATGCCTCCCGGCTTATGAGACGCCAGCACTCCCCGGACAGGGAGGACACGGAGGACACCCGTTATCTGATTGAGTATGAGCTGATGAAACGCAGCTGCCAATCCAAAGGCTCTCTGCCTGTCTGCACGCTGGCGATCCTGCTGTTAGACCTCTATCTCCGCTTTTTGGAAGGGACGGAGCGCGGGGACTTCTTTCTGCGCAACGCTGAATGGATGATCCATTACGAGCATGAAACTTCATGCAGCATTACATTCTTGCACCACGATGAATGAAAACGGAGT
>X355_Hoffmanns_Two_toed_Sloth__coassemble_5371_pt1 | contig 4261 bp, 2 predicted proteins | sample X355_Hoffmanns_Two_toed_Sloth__metabat2_high_PE_003 | metagenome-assembled genome bin X355_Hoffmanns_Two_toed_Sloth | reverse complement strand
ATCCCGGTGATCTTCTGCGTGGCTGTTTTGATCTTTACCCTGTTGTACTTTACCCCGGGTGATCCGGCCGTCATGGCATTGGGTCCCTCCGCTTCGGTAGAAGAGCTGGAGGCCTTTCGGGATTACGCCGGGCTGAACGATCCCTACATCGTTCGTTTGGGCAATTTCTTATATAGGCTGTTTATTAAATTTGATTTAGGCGAGTCCTGGATCATCAAGACCAATGTTTCCTATGAGATCGCCAACCGTCTGCCCGTTACAGCCGGCATTGCCCTGTTTACCGTGCTGATCAGCGCCGTGCTCGGCATCCTGTTGGGCGTTCTCGCCGCTGTCCACCAGGACGGCATCGCCGATAAGATCGTACTGGTGCTCAGCAGCATACTGCGCTGCATCCCCAACTTCTGGGTGGCGTTGATGCTGGTCGTGGTCTTTGCGCTGAACCTGCGCTGGCTTCCGGCATACGGGATCACAGACGGCATCAGGTCCTACATTTTGCCTTGCATCACGATCACGCTGGGCAGTTTTGCCTGGACGGCCCGCCAGATGCGCTCCAGTATGCTGGAGGTGATCCGTGCAGACTATGTCACCGCGGCCAGAGCCCAGGGCTTTTCCCGAAACAGCGTACACTTCCTGCACGCTTTGCCCAATGCCCTGATTCCGATCATCACCGTTCTGGGCACACAGTTCGGCATGAATCTGGGCGGCACCATCATCATCGAGACGATCTTCTCCATTCCCGGTATGGGTACTTACATTCAGAACGGTATCTCCTCCCGCGATCTGCCTATCGTGACCGGAAGCGTGGTTTTTCTGGCCATTATGTTCTGCCTGGTCATGCTTTTGGTGGACATTCTCTATGCCTTCGTGGACCCCCGCATCCGATCTCAGTATGAACGCCAGTCCCAGCGCAAGGGCAAAATCGGAAAGCCCCATGATCACGGCCGTGCAAGAAAGGAGCGTGTGGGCGTATGACGACTGCTGTCGCTGCCGAAGGCAAGAAAGCGAAAGCCGGTAAAGAAAGCAATTTCACCATGATCATGAAGCGCCTGGCGAAAAACAGGCTGGCCCTGATCGGCGGCATCATTTTTCTTCTGCTTTGCCTGATGGCTGTTTTTGCTCCTTTGATCGCTCCGTTCGATTACGCGACCGTGGATCCAACGAATACCTATGCCCACCCCAGTCTGACGCACCTGTTTGGCACGGATCAACATGGCCGTGATATCTTCAGCCGTGTGGTCTATGGCAGCCGGTGGAGTCTGGCGATGGGCTTCAGCGCCGCCCTGGTCAGCCTGGTCGGCGGCTCCCTGATCGGCGTTGTCGCCGGCTATTTCGGCGGCTGGGTGGACGCATTGGTCATGCGTATCATCGACGTGGTTCAGAGCATCCCCAACATCTTGCTGACCATTTGCCTGGCCACGGCCCTGGGCAACACCTTCTTCAACACGGTGCTGGCCATGTCCTTGAGCAATATGTGGGGCGTGGTCCGCCTGATCCGCGGCCAGACGCTGAGCGTGCGTACCGAACAGTACACCGAGGCGGCCGTGGCCACCAATAACCCAAGCCTGCGTATTATTCTGAAATATGTACTGCCCAACGCGATCCAGCCTGCCATCATCAATACCTGTATGAGTATCGGCGCCACCATCGCGTTGGCTTCCAGCCTGAGCTTTATCGGCCTGGGCATCCAGCCGCCTCTGCCTGAGTGGGGCGCCATGCTGAACGACGGCCGCCTGTACATGCGCTACTATCCCAACATGCTGATCGCCCCCGGCCTGATGATCACCCTGACGGTGCTGTCCATCAGCCTGCTGGGCGACGGCCTGCGCGACGCAATGGACCCCAGGCTGAAGAAGTAAGGAGGACGCCATCATGGATGAAAAAGAACGAGACCGGAACGCGGAGAACACCGGCGCCCACCGCTGGGGCCACAGACGCGGGGACGAAACCGGCGGCCGGGTTGCCCCGCCCTGGGAGCACGGCCGCGGCGGCAGGCATCGCAAACAGTTTGAACAGGGCCGGAAAGGCGATGAGCTGCTGAAGGTAAACGATCTTGTGGTGGAATACACCTCCAACGGCAATACTGTTCACGCCGTGAACCATGTTTCCTTTGAGATCCGCCGCGGGGAATCCCTGGGTCTGGTGGGCGAGTCCGGCTGCGGAAAATCCACCATTGCCAAAGCGATTCTCCGGATCCTGCCGGACCGCGCTGCCCGCATTGCAGGCGGCGAGGTTCTGTACCGCGGGGAGGACCTGACCAAGCTGAGCTCTGCCGAGATGCAGAAGATCCGCGGCGCAGAGATCGCCATGATCTTCCAGGACCCCATGACCGCGCTGAACCCGGTCCGCCGCATTCTGAAGCAGGTGACCGCAGTGATCGCCCTGCATAATCCCGAGCTGTCCAGGAGGGAAGTGGAGGCCCGCGCCATCCGGGTTTTGAAGCGTGTGGGCATCGCCCCCGACCGCGTGCGCCAATATCCGCACCAGTTCTCCGGCGGTATGCAGCAGCGTGTGGAAATTGCCATCGGCCTGTCCTGCCATCCGGATCTGCTGCTGGCCGACGAACCCACCACCGCTCTGGACGTGACCATGCAGGCGCAGGCGCTGGATCTGATCAAGGAGCTGATGGAGGAAAACAACACCGCTCTGCTGCTGATTACCCACAATCTGGGCATTGTGGCGGAGGTCTGCGACAATGTGGCCGTCATTTACGGCGGAGAGATCGTGGAGTACGGCTCCAAGCGCGAGATCTTCAAGAATCCCAGTCACCCGTATACCATCGGCCTGTTCGGCGCGCTGCCCGACACGGAGGGGGAGAAGGAGCATCTGACCCCGATCGAAGGCATCATGCCCGAGCCCTCCGAGCTGCCCACAGGCTGCAAGTTCCACACCCGCTGCCCCTATGCCGACGAGCAGTGTGCCCACGGGTTCACCCCCGGCATGGAGAACTCGTGGGCGTCCGGGACGAAGGGATTCCGGGTCACCCTGCAGGGGAAGAGCTTTGTGCCCGGCGGCGACGCCATGGAGGAGACCCCCGGATCCAACGACAGGCCGGGCGTCTACACCTGGCAGGAGAACGAGTCGGCGGCATGGACGCTCCAACTGCACAAGAAGGGCGGCTACACCCTCTCCAAGAGCGTGGACGGAGGGGAGTGCGTGGAATACTCCGGTGAGCTTTGGTATAACAAGGGGGACGTGGTAAGCTGCGCACCTCTGATGGGCCGGATCCCGGTGGTCGACTTGGGCGGAACCCATCGGTGCCAGTGCTGCAGGCTGGACGCCGTGCGCGCGGCGCGGGAAAAGGAGGCGGCGGTATGAGCGCTTTGGTGGAAGTGAAAAACCTGACCAAGTTTTTCTCCGTGGGAGGCGGCGTCCTGCATGCCGTGGACGGTGTAAACATGAAATTCGAGGAAGGACAGACGATGGGCGTGGTGGGCGAGTCCGGCTGCGGTAAATCCACGCTGGCCAAGACCATCATTCATCTGCACGACCCCACGGACGGTCAGGTGCTCTATCAGGGGGAGGACGTGACCCACCCCAACAAGAAGGAACTGCGGGCCCTGCGGGAGAAGATGCAGATCATCTTCCAGGATCCCTACAGCACCCTGAACCCCCGCTACACGGTGGAGGACACGCTGAAGGAGCCGCTTGTGCTGTCCGGTCAGTACAAGGGCGCCGATCTGGATAAGCGCATTATCCAGTTGATGGACATGGTGGGCATCTCCGGCCGGCTGCGCATGGCCTATCCCCACGAGCTGTCCGGCGGCCGCCGCCAGCGGGTGGGCATCGGCCGGGCCATTTCCCTGCGGCCCAAGTTCATCGTCTGCGACGAGCCGGTTTCCGCCCTGGACGTGTCCATTCAGGCCCAGATCATCAACCTGCTGAAGGATCTGCAGAAGGACTTCGGCATCACCTATATGTTTGTATCTCACGATATGAGCGTGGTGCGCCACATCTCCCACAGCGTCAGCGTCATGTATCTGGGGCAGTTGGTGGAGACCGGCGAATCCAAGGAGCTGTTCTGTCATCCCCTGCACCCCTATACCAAGGCTTTGCTGTCCGCCATCCCCTCCATCAACATTGACCGGCCCAAGAAGCGCATCGTCATGAACGGCGAGCTGTCCAGCCCCATCGACCCCAAGCCCGGCTGCCGCTTTGCGCCCCGCTGCCCCTTTGCGTCGGAGGAGTGTTTCCGCCCCCAGGAGCTGCGTGAGGTCCGCCCGGGACATTTTGTGGCCTGCTGCAAGGCGGAGGAACGCAATCC
>X355_Hoffmanns_Two_toed_Sloth__coassemble_5088_pt1 | contig 4529 bp, 3 predicted proteins | sample X355_Hoffmanns_Two_toed_Sloth__metabat2_high_PE_003 | metagenome-assembled genome bin X355_Hoffmanns_Two_toed_Sloth | reverse complement strand
GAAGGATTCGAACCCTCACAAACAGAGTCAGAGTCTGTCGTGCTACCCTTACACAAACCCGCTATTTCTAAAGCGCAAGTAGTATTATACCAGACAAGAAGAATTTGTCAAGGGAATTTCATAAAAAACTTGAACCAAATTTCCCCCCGGGGTAAGGTTGCCCCGAGGGGAAATTTTTATACGCTTATTTCTTCGGTCACTTCTTCGGCTTCACGATCAGGTTGACCAGCTTGTTTTTGGCCCCACGCGGACACGTCCGCGCGGGGACCCCGTGATCTCACATCCTCAGGGCAAATGAATTGCCCCTGCGGAAATGCCTGCGGCATTTGACGCGCCAGACGGCGCGGCTCGCTTTCGCTCGCAGTCAAAAACAAGTTTCGGTCACCTCTTCGGCTTCACGATCAGGTTGACCAGCTTGTTTTTGACCAGGATGACCTTGAAAACGTCCATGCCCTCGGTGAATTTCTGCACCTTGGGGTCCTTCATGGCCTCGGCCACCACGGTCTCTTCCCCGCTGTCCAGGGGCACGGTGATGGTGGCGCGCAGCTTGCCGCCGATCTGGACCGCCATGGTCACCTCGGCGTCCACCGTCTTGCTCTCGTCGTAGACGGGCCAGCTCTGCCGGCAGATCATCCCGCCGCCGTAGCCCAGGCTTTCCCACAGCTCCTCCGCCATGTGGGGGGCAAAGGGAGACAGCATCAGCAGCAGACCCTTGAAGTCGCCCCGGGAACAGCCGTTGGCATAAAAATCGTTGACCAGAGCCATCAGCGCGGCGATGGCGGTGTTGAACTTCATGGCCTCAATATCGCCGGAAACCTTCTTGATGGCCTTGTGGATGGCGCTCTCGTTGGCGGCGGAGTACTCCTCCCCCTCTGTCAACTGCTCGGACAGGTTCCACACGCGGTCCAGGAAGCGCTTGCAGCCCTTGACGCCGTTTTCGCTCCAGGCAGCGGCCTTTTCAAAATCGCCGATGAACATGATATAAGTGCGCATGGTGTCCGCGCCGTACCGCTCAATGACGTCGTTGGGGTTGATGACGTTGCCGCGGCTCTTGGACATCTTCTCGCCGCCCTCGCCCAGGATCATGCCATGGGAGGTGCGCTTCTGGTATGGCTCCTTGGTGGGCACCACGCCGATGTCGTACAGGAACTTATGCCAGAAACGGCTGTACAGCAGGTGCAGGGTGGTGTGCTCCATGCCGCCGTTGTACCAGTCCACGGGGGACCAGTAATCCAGCATCTCCTTGGAGGCCAGGGCGTCGGGATTGTGGGGGTCCATATAGCGCAGGAAGTACCAGCTCGAACCGGCCCACTGGGGCATGGTGTCGGTTTCCCGCTTGGCGGGGCCTCCGCAGCAGGGGCAGGTGGTATTCACCCAGTCGGTCATGTGGGCCAGGGGGGATTCGCCGTTGTCGGTGGGCTCGTAGCTCTCCACGTCGGGCAGCAGCAGGGGCAGGTCCTTCTCATCCAAAGGCACCCAGCCGCACTTGTCGCACCAGATCATGGGGATGGGCTCGCCCCAGTAGCGCTGGCGGGAGAATACCCAGTCGCGCAGCTTGTAATTCACCTTCCGCTTGCCGGCGCCCTTTTCCTCCAGCCAGTCCGTGATGGCCTCCTTGGCCTCCTTCACGGTCAGGCCGTTGAACTGGGCAGAATTGACCACAAGGTCGGTGTCTGACGTGGTATAGACCGCCTCCTGGACATTGCCGCCCTGGGCGGTCTCAATAATGGGCAGACCGAACTTCTTGGCAAAGGCCCAGTCGCGCCCGTCGTGGCCGGGCACTCCCATCACACAGCCGGTGCCGTAGGTGGCCAGCACATAATCGGAGATGAAGATGGGCACCTCGCGTCCGTTCACCGGGTTAATGGCGTTCACACCCTTGAGCTGCACGCCGGTCTTTTCCTTGTCGGCGGCCAGCTCAGTGCGCTCAAAGTCGGATTTGCGGGCGGCCTCCTGCCTATACTGCCCCACCTCGTCCCAGTTGGACAGTTTGTCCTTCCAGTCCTCCACAAAGTGGTGCTCCGGAGAGATGACCATATAGGTGGTGCCGAAAATGGTGTCGGGACGGGTGGTGAAGACCACAATATCGTCCCCGGTGGTGGCCTTAAAGGTGACCTCCGCACCGATGGAACGGCCGATCCAGTTCTTCTGCTGGATCTTCACCCGCTCGATGAAGTCCACGTCGTCCAGATCGTCGATCAGGCGCTGGGCGTACTCGGTGATCTTCAGCATCCACTGGCTCTTCTCCTTGCGGATGACCGGGGAGCCGCACCGCTCGCACACACCCTCCACGACCTCCTCGTTGGCCAGCACGCACTTGCAGGAGGTACACCAGTTCACGGGCATGGTGGCCTTATGGGCCAGGCCCTTCTTGTAGAGCTGCAGGAAGATCCACTGGGTCCACTTGTAATATTCCGGGTCGGTGGTGTTGATCACACGATCCCAGTCAAAGGAATAGCCCAGCATTTGCAACTGCTTGGTAAAGTTGGCGATGTTGTCATGGGTCACCTTGGCGGGGTGAATGTGGTTTTTAATGGCGTAGTTCTCTGTGGGCAGGCCGAAAGCGTCATAGCCCATGGGGAACAGGACGTTATAGCCGTCCATGCGTTTCTTCCGGGCCACCACGTCCATGGCGGTGTAGGGGCGGGCATGGCCCACATGCAAACCCTGGCCGGAGGGATAGGGGAACTCCACCAGGCCGTAGAACTTGGGCTTGTCCCCGCCGTCCTGGGCGGCGAAAGCCTTGCTCTCCAGCCACTTCTTCTGCCATTTCGGCTCAATGCTGGCAAAATCGTATTTCATCTCTCTCGCACTTCCTTATACATAGCGGACAAGGCAGACCGCTAAACTATTCTTTTACAATTTAGATATTATAATGGAAAAGTGCTGAGAATGCAAGCAAAACCGGGGCGTTCCAGAACGCCGAATACCATGGCCACTATAAAAAAAACGAGGAGATACCTATAAGATCACCGTCTCTATGGGGTATGATATCAACGGGAAGCGGATCCGTGAGCACACGACCTGGTCGCCCGACCCGGGCATGACCGCTCGGCAAATCGAGAAGGAGTTAAACCGGCAGGCCATACTTTTTGAGGAACGCTGTAAAACCCAACAAGTTCACAGCGGCAATGTAAAACTTGCCGATTTTGCCGAACAGTGGCTCAAAGACTACGCGGAAAAACAGCTCAAACCGACCACCATAGCCACATACCGCACCTTTCTCCCCAGGATCAACGCCGCCCTGGGGCACATTCGCCTGGATAAGCTGCAGCCGCATCACCTTCTCAGCTTCTATAGCAACCTGGACGAAGACGGCATTCGCCTGGACACCACTTTCAAAAGCAAAGAGGACTTCAAGCAGTTCCTAAAGAATCGCGGATTCACGCAAGCGGCGTTTTGCCAGAAATACTCGATTGGACACGGCATCGTGGAATCCTATGTTCCGGAAAGAACGTCTCCAAGGCCAGTGCCGAAAAAGTTGCGGCCGCGCTGGGGAGTACCGTCAAGAAACTGTTTGACCCCGTCAGCCGCGGTACCCTGTCTGGTAAAACACAACTTCATTATTATCGTTTTCTTTCTGCCATGCTGGAAACGGCTGTGCAGTGGCAGATGATTCCCTCGAACCCCTGCCGGCGTGTCAAAGCCCCAAAAGCCCAACGTAAAGAAACTGCTTATCTGGATGAGAATCAGGCCGTACAACTCATTTCTGCCCTCGACAGTGAGCCAATCCAGTACCGAACCATGGTTTTGCTGATCCTGAATACCGGACTTCGGCGCGGTGAGCTCTGCGCCCTATCCTGGGCAGACATCAATCTTGACGCCGCCGTTCTCAGTGTTCGCCGCAACGCTGTATATGTATCCGGGCGAGGTGTGGTACTCGATACCCCAAAAACGAAGTCTTCTCTGCGCTCAATCAAACTGCCCCAGCCGGTCATTCCAATGCTGAAGCAGTACAGATCTTGGCAGGCAGAGCACCGGCTACAGATGTGCGATCTCTGGGAAGACAATGATTTGGTCTTCCCATCCTGGAATGGTGTCCCGCTTTATCCAGACACCCTGACAAGCTGGTTCAGCGACTTTGTACGTCGGCATGGCCTCCCTCCCGTTACGGTCCACGGACTGCGCCATACCAATGCAACACTTCTGATTGCTGCCGGGACAAACCTGCGAACCGTCTCCGGACGCCTGGGCCACTCCCAAGCCTCAACAACGGCGAATATTTACGCCCATGCGATCCAGTCCGCTGATGCAGCGGCAGCGGAAACTCTCGGGGATATCCTCTCCCCCACCAAAAAACAGGCATAAAAAATGGCACCTGCGTCCGAAAGAAAGACACAGGTGCCATTTTTCGCAACAAGCACCAAAAGTGGAAAATAAACACCCAATAAACACCAAGCATTTTTCCACTGTTTTTTAAAGCTCAAAAAAGTTATAGAAAAAGTCCTGAAACTTCTTGTTTCAGGACTTTTTCTGGTACGGCTGAAGGGATTCGAACCCCCGACCTTTTGGTTCGTAGCCAAACACTC
>X355_Hoffmanns_Two_toed_Sloth__coassemble_4152_pt1 | contig 5582 bp, 7 predicted proteins | sample X355_Hoffmanns_Two_toed_Sloth__metabat2_high_PE_003 | metagenome-assembled genome bin X355_Hoffmanns_Two_toed_Sloth | reverse complement strand
AGTAAATACCCACCACACACCCGGCAGGGCGGCATTTCGCCGCCCTGCTTTTCTTTCAAAAAAATACGCGGAAAGCCGATGAAGCCTTCCGCGTATTTCTGACGATCCGTTTATTTGTCAAACGCCGGATTCGTAAAGTAAACATTCTTTTGATCCATCTTCTCTTGGGCCAAACGCAGTGCTTCACCGAAACGCTGGAAGTGGACGATCTCGCGCTCACGCAGAAAGCGGATGGCGTCGTTGACATCAGGATCATCGGACAAACGCAGAATATTGTCATATGTGATGCGTGCTTTCTGTTCGGCGGCCAAATCCTCCGTCAAATCAGCGATGATATCTCCGGTGGACTGCATACTGGCCGCGGTCCAGGCATATCCCGACGCGGCGGTGGGATAGATACCTGTCGTATGATCTATAAAGTAGGGGGCAAAGGAACTGTTTTTGATCTGCTCCGCAGACAAATTGCGCGTCAGTTGATAGACAATGGTACCGATCATTTCCAGATGGCCCAGTTCCTCAGTCCCGATATCAGTCAATACTCCTTTGACTTCAGGATAGGGCATGGCATACCGCTGGGACAAATAACGCAGGGAAGCGCCCAATTCTCCGTCCGGTCCGCCGTATTGACTAATAATCAAAGATGCCAGTTGGGGATTGCAGTTTTTGATTTTTACGGGATATTGCAGCTTCTTTTCATAGACAAACATTATTTTTTCCCTCCTTCCTGGAGGTTCCAGGGCCACGGGTCCTTGAGCCAGGTGTAGCTCTCGTCGGCAGCCGCGGCTGCCTGGGTAAGGGGGCCGTACATGGACTCATATCGAGCGCGGCCTTCTTTTTCCAGAGCGACGTATTGCTGAAAGAGCGCAAAGGCCTCCCGGTCGTCTTGATGGGTGTCCAGATAAAGCCCCAGTTCCAGCACTACGAATTCCAGCGCCTGCAGTTCGGCCAGAGGGCCATTGACCACATCGGCGGCCTTTTCCTTGGCCTTAAAAGGCAGATTCAAACCGGGAAAGAGGGTGCCGTTATTCAGAGCCTCCGCCTGATTATACTTCCTGCTGCCTGTTTGCTGAAAGGGAACATAAGGAACTGCCAGCGGCGCACAGGGCGGCATCGTGCCGCAGTTGTCCGCGCAAACGGCGGTATTATGATCAGGATTCAAATTGCTTCCTCCTTATCGTCATAAGAAGGGGATCCATTCCCCTCGTTCTATCTTATGCGACAGCCTTTGGTTGGAAACTACTTTAAATTCAATTTTGGTTGTGCTATACTTATTATTGTCGCGGGACGGAATACAGCGGGACGACCCCTCATAAGTTTTAAGAGGGGGTGTTTTATGTGAATAAAAGCAGATTAAAAAAATGTACCGTTCTGGTTCTGGCTGCTGCACTGATTTATGGTATGGTATCTCACTTTTTCCAGCCATCTTCTGTCAGCAGTGTTCTCGGACCTGCCCGCTTTGCCGGGGAAACAGTAGTCATCGACGCAGGCCACGGCGGGGAGGATGGCGGAGCCGTATCGGTGTCCGGTGCGGTAGAAAGCCATATCAACCTGGCGATTGCCCTGCGGCTGGACACGCTGTTGGGCCTGTATGGTGTGAATTCCGTCCTGCTGCGCAGCAGCGATATTTCACTTCACGACCCCACCGCCAGCACACTGCGGGAGAAAAAAGTGTCTGATCTGCACAATCGGGTGGCCGCGATCCAGGCGTTAGAAAATCCCACGGTGATCAGCATTCACCAAAATACCTATCCCAGCGAGCGCTATCACGGAGCCCAGGTATTTTACGCCAACGGGGAACTCAGTCTGCCGCTGGCCCAGCTTACCCAGACTATTTTAAGGGAAATGCTGGACCCGGAAAATACGCGCCAGCCCACCGCTGTGGCGGAAAATGTCTATCTTATGAACCATATCTCCTGCCGGGCCATTCTGGTCGAGTGCGGCTTTTTATCCAATGCTCAGGAGGATCTGCTGCTGCAGTCCCCAGAGTATCAAACAAAACTGGCCATTGCTCTGGCGGGCGCCTATCTGAGTGATCAGCAAATGAATCGGGAAGGGGAGACCTTCGATGCCTCCTAAAGCAAAAACTGTTTTTTACTGTACAGAATGTGGAAATGAAACTCCTAAGTGGGCAGGACAATGTCCATCATGCAGAGCGTGGAATACTTTGGTAGAACAACCTGCAGAGCCCAAGAAGAAAACACCTGTAAGCGCTGCCCGTACCGGCAATCTGCGCACTGCCATTAATCATCCCAGGCCCATCCATCAGGTGGAGACAACAGATGAACTGCGCTTTGACACCGGCATGTCCGAGTTGGATCGGGTCCTGGGCGGAGGCGCGGTAAAGGGCTCTCTGGTTTTGGTAGGCGGTGCACCCGGAATTGGAAAATCTACCCTGATGCTTCAAATCTGTGATAGCCTGTGCCGGTTTGCCACGGTGTTATATGTATCCGGTGAGGAATCAGAGCGCCAAATCAAGCTGCGCGCGGAACGCCTGAAGGTCAGGGGAGAGGGGCTGTATTTACTCGCGGAGACAAATCTGGAAGACGTTGTTGAGGCGGTACACGAGTTGAAGCCCGATGTGCTGATCGCGGACTCCATCCAGACCCTCTACAACGGAGATTTAACTGCCGCCCCAGGCAGCATTGGCCAGGTAAAGGACTGCACCATGACCCTGATGCAGTTGGCAAAAGGGGAGGGGATCACAGTTTTTGTGATCGGTCATGTGAATAAGGAAGGCTCCATTGCCGGCCCCAAGGTGCTGGAACACATGGTGGACTGCGTACTTTATTTTGAGGGCGAGCAACACAATTCCTATCGCATCCTGCGCGCTGCAAAAAACCGCTTTGGCGCCACCAATGAGATCGGCGTGTTTGATATGGGAGACAACGGCTTGGAAGAGGTGCCGAATCCTTCAGAAACTTTGCTTTCCGGACGTCCCATCGACGCCCCCGGAACCTGCGTCACCTGCGTTATGGAGGGTGTACGCCCGGTACTGGCGGAAGTGCAAGCCTTGCTGGCACCCAGCGGTTTTGGCAACCCCCGTCGGTCCAGCAATGGATTTGATTATAATCGTGCCATGATGCTGTTAGCTGTGCTGGAAAAACGCGGCGGGCTGTTGTTAGGAAGCTGTGATGCCTATATTAACGTGATCGGCGGCCTTTTTCTGGACGAACCTGCTGCTGACCTGGCGTTGCTGATCGCGCTGGCTTCCAGTTTTCGGGACAAGCCCGTGCCTGGCGACTTGGCCGCAGTCGGGGAAGTGGGACTGACCGGGGAACTGCGCTCTGTGAACGCGCTCGGTCAGCGCCTGTCGGAAGTGCGTCGATTGGGTTTTACCAAATGCCTGATCCCGGCGAGAAACAGCGGCAAACTCACCGAACCGGATGGATTACAGTTGATCCGGGTCAGAAATATTCGGGAAGCTCTGGCCGCCATTCTGTAAGCTGCTGCGCCTGGGGACAAAATTCACACAGGGATTTTCTTTGCTGGGAGCGCCGCCGGACACGGCCCGCTCCAGAGAGCAGTAACCATCCTGCTGATACAGACATTCGCTGGTGCAGACAATGAGACTCAACAATATCATCCCATCTTTTTTGTATTGCTCATAGTCTTGCCCGATGCGTTCCATTTTATTTTTACGGATCCCAAATGAGGTGATAAAAATGTCTGAATTGATTACGGTGATCTTGGTTTTTCTGGCAACCGTAGCTTTGCTGTATTGTATTAACAAGATTCTCAATAAGATTTTTAAGCGCTGATAATAATTTCTCTTGGTAACGTTCAGTGTATATTCCAAAGGGAAGGAGGTACGGACGGATACCGTAAGATGAACAAAATAAAAATTTTGTTCACCTTGGAGGGGGCAAAACCATGTTTCTGTCCTATATGCATGGATTATCGGACGCAAGCTCCTGCTGTTTTGCGGGATTTCCTCACATACCACGAAACTATTCAGGGACACTCAAAGAAAACGGTTGACGAATACTTTTTGGACCTGCGAACCTTTTTCCGTTACATTAAGCTGGAAAAAGGCTTTGTGCCGCGCACGGCGGAATTTGACCAAATTCCAATTGACGATGTGTCTTTGGAGCTTGTCGCGTCAGTCACATTGACTGACGTCTACGGCTTTATGAATTTTCTCAGTCGCGACCGCGGTTTGGGCGCCCCGGCCCGTGCCCGTAAAATATCCGCTATCCGCTCATTTTATAAATATTTGACTGTCAAAGCCAAGCTGCTTCAAGAAAATCCTATGCAGGATCTGGATTCGCCCCGGCTGAAAAAGGCCCTGCCGCGGTACCTGGATTTGGATCAGAGTATCCAATTACTGGAAAGCGTGAAGGGCGTCAATCAGGAGCGGGATTATTGCATTTTGACCTTATTTCTCAATTGCGGTTTGCGCATTTCTGAGCTGATCGGACTCAACATAAAAGACATTCAGGGCGATCAGCTTCGTGTATTGGGCAAAGGAAACAAAGAGCGCATCGTGTTTCTCAACAGCGCCTGTCAGCAGGCCATTGCCGACTGGCTGGATGTGCGCTCCGCCAGAGGCTCTGCCGACCCAAACGCCCTGTTTATCAGCAGTCAAAGCCGTAAGCGTATCAGCAAATCGGCAGTGGAAAAGCTGGTCAAAAAACACCTGATGGCGGCGGGTCTGGACAGCGGCCAATACTCTCCCCACAAGCTGCGTCATACGGCGGCCACCCTGATGCTGCAAAACGGGGTCGATGTGCGCACGCTGCAGGAAGTGCTGGGACATGACAACCTAAACACGACCCAAATCTATACCCATGTAGACAATGAAAATCTGCGTACCGCTGCCAAGGCCAATCCTCTGGGACAGGTCAAGAAAAAGACAAAAAGCGCGGATTAAAGTAGCCCGGAGCCGATGGTTCCGGGCTTTGTCATGCCATTGGCGTCCAAGCGCCCAGGATATGCAGAAAACGGATCTCCTGAAAGTTGTAGCTGCTCAGCGGCCGCCAATCCGCATCATAGGAATGGGCTGCCACCAGAGTATTTTCCAATGTAGGCGGAAACCCCATGGCGACTATGATCGGCGTATGACCAAATACCTCCGACTGAAAGCGAAGCTGCGCAAAATCGCCGGGCAGCAGCCCATTCAAATCGCTCTGGATGGCAAAGGGACCAGGTGACTTTTTGTCCCGGGTCATAAAATTGTAAAAGTATGCCACGCCTGTCCATGCGGGAGCTTTTCGGTTCGGATCAATATAGTACCATCCAAAGGTCGGCGTATAGTTCATGATCCCGGTCCCCTCATAGAGGCACTGGGAAGCGAAATTGGTACAATCCCCCCCAATTTCCTCATAGTCAAAAAAAGCCGGATTTCTGCCATAGGCCCATTTATGAGCATAGGCTACCGCGGCAGCTCGGTCATAGGGAACCATGATCGGTGTGGTGGGCGGCATATGGGCATCCTCCCTCCTGCTCTGTTCTGATCCATTCTATGTCTCTATGTCCGTTGGCGTGACATAGTGACAAAAAAGAGACGCTATCAAATGATAGCGTCTCTTCAGTCTGTCGAGAAACCCAGTCTACGTTCATGCGTAGAGCGGATTTCTGTCGTA
>X355_Hoffmanns_Two_toed_Sloth__coassemble_3629_pt1 | contig 6457 bp, 9 predicted proteins | sample X355_Hoffmanns_Two_toed_Sloth__metabat2_high_PE_003 | metagenome-assembled genome bin X355_Hoffmanns_Two_toed_Sloth | reverse complement strand
AATCGCTGGCGGCCTCGGCGGCCAGGGCGGTGGCGCTCCCGGCCATAACGAGGGCGAGGGCGCACAAGGTTGTTAAAATGCGTTTCATTGGGAATGTTCCTCCATTTTTTTGTTCATTTTGAGCCTGGATGGTGGTGTTATCTGGTAATCGCTTGGCGTTGATCCCTCCTTTCTCTGACCTGCCCCCGCTGCTGCAGGTACTCGTTCCAGTCCTTGCCCTGGGCAGGCGTCCTGGTGGATACGGTGTAGCCCTTCTGGGTATATTCCTCCCGGAACTTCTCCGCGGCCTCCTGTCCCGGCCCGTCCGCGTCCAGGCACAGGACAATTTGCTTCAGGTGCGGATTCTCCCGCAGGTAGGTATCCAGCGGCCCTTGGTAGAGTCCGCATAGGGCAACGGCGTTGCTGCGCACCTGACGGTGCAGGGTGCAGAAGCTCATGAGATCAATGGGAGCTTCGAACACCGCCACCCAATCCAGGGCGGGGTCACAGGGCAGGCGGAAGGCCACGTTTTTGTCGCTGCCGGCGGCGTCTCCCTTGAAACCGGAGCCGTCCAGGTCATAGGTGCCTCGCTTGCTGGCAAACACCGGCTTGCCGCTGTTGTCCCGGCCTACAAACACGCAGTTGTGGTGCAGGCCGTCCTCGTACAGCAGACCGGAGTCGATAAAGCCGCGGATCACCTGGGGCGCGATGCCTCTCTTTTGAAGATAGGCAAACACCCGCCGTTGATCCTGGTTGGGGATGGGCAGGGTGAAAGCGGGCTTTTCCGTCTCCTGGGCTTGCCTGGGGCGCGGAGTGGGGGAGTCCCTCGCCCTGTGACCGTTGAACTCCAGCAGGTAGTTCACGGCCTCCCGGAAATCCTTTCCGCAGAACTCCTGCAGGAACGTGATGGCGTCTCCGCCTGTGCCGTTGGAGTAGCGTTTCCAAGTCCGCCGGTCCTTGATGCGGATGCTGTCCATCTCCTTAGTGGAGTAGTAGCTGCTCAGGCGCCGCACCTGATAGCCCAGGTGGGTCAGCAGATCCGGCAGGTCGGTTCCCTTGGCGATCTCCATCTCCTCATCCGTGAACCGGAACGCTGGGACTGTGCTTTGTTTCGTAACGATCACCTCCTTTGGCGAAAACGAAAAAAGGCCCCCGGAACATCCCGTGGTTTGGGATGTTCCGGGGGCCTTTCTTCTGCTGTTGGTATGCTGTTGGCGTTGGCGGCCTTACACGGCCCTTTTTCTCGTTGCCTGCGGCGGTTTCACCCTCCTCCATGGGCTGTATGCCGTTCTGAGGCGCACCGGCCTCACAGGAGCCGACACCGGCCTTGACCTCTGCGCACCATATTATCGGTTCCTCTGTCTTTTATGATTGGGAGGCTGCTTGCTTTTTTTATAGATTTTTTTCGGGGAATTTGGGGGCCGCACAGCAGAGAACAGATCCACAAAGTCAATTTCACCGGATTCGATTTTTGCCATAATCTCCCGCGCACCATCTCCTTCCCGCAGGCACTCCGCCGCCATGGGCATCTCGCCGGGGTAGAGGCAGCAATGTTCCAAGCCCAGATTGCCGAGCTTTGCGGCAAGCTCCTGGCCAAAGGTTTCCTTTATTTGGCGCAGGCCCTCATATATGACCTCCAGCCAGCTTGCAATGGATGCCTCCAGGCTCTCTGCCGCCTTGAAGTGAACGTACTGCTGCTGTTCTATGCGCTCAATGGCAAAATCACACCAGATCTGCGCTGCCTCCGGCTGGCATTCTGGCAGAAGTATGAGGAATTTCTCAAAAAACTCATTCTGATTCATATGGTTTCCTTTTGTGCCAGGGTGGCCCAGGCCGATCCGGTTGGGGATGGCCTGGGCCACTCTGCTGTCCTGTTACTTATCCTCAGTGGCGCTTCCCTGGGGTTGGCAGCCGCTGCCCTCCGGCTGGGTTTCACAGGGGCCAGCACCGGCCTGACGCTCGGCCTCGTTCAGAGCCTTCTCGATCAGCCCCAGGACGAACTCCCGCTGGGTGAGCTTCCTGCCGGTGCGGGCAGTCTCACGCTCCAGGTGCGCCTTGATCCGCTGGAACAGTTCCTCCGGGATCTGGAATGCCATCGTTCTGTTGTTTTCCATCGTTTTACCTCCATGTTGTTGAACTTTGTATATAGTGTAATAGGTTCTGAGCAGGCTCGTGATGTACTGGCTGGTGGTCATGTTCATCTTTTCTCTTTCTTCACACACCTGAGCATGAAGCTCCAGAGGGATCTGAGCACACAAGTTCTTTGTCTCAGTCATTCTGTCTGACTCCTTTCCGTTTATTGCAACGCAAGTATAGCCGGAAAGCCAAAGAATAGCTATTACCAATACCACCAAGGAACCGCAGACAAACGAAGCATAAGTACCAATCTGAACAGTTGGAAAAAGAAAAGGGCCGCCCACAAAATCTGTCCCAAAATAGCTGGCAGATTATGGACGGCCCTTCTCTTTCTAAACGCTGGAGAGTTCGAGTCGTGCAAAGAACCAAAAACTTCCAAATTTGGCCGATTTGCATCTCCGGTGCGTTATTTTTATTTTACGCTTCCTGATTTTGTAAACGCTTGTTTATTGTTGCAGGTTTGTCTGTTTTTCTTTCTTTAAGCGCAAAAATCCCGCACCGAAGTGCGGGATTTTTGCCTGCATCTTTTTTGTCAATGCAAGTTGGTGGAGGCGAGGGGAGTTGAACCCAGAGAATTAATCCGTAAATCCTTTGAAATTACTATGTTTTATTGAATCCGTGTGCAAATTCGTGTGCAAATCAATGCCTTACAACATACTCAAAATACGCCGACGCTTTATCCTTGACCGCGTCTTTATCCGTAAGCCACGCTTTCGCCATATCGGTGTAAAAATCCATGTTGTTGATATTATGTCTCTTCGCCACATCAGAATAATCGGAATAAATGCTGTTCAGGATTGCATAAAACTCGATTGGATCACAATCAATACCTTTCTGAGTCATGATTTGTTTCGCCTGGTCCATCGTCCAGTGAGCGCCTGTACTCCCATCCGCATTTTCCATCCCATTTGTCCATTCTTCCGCCAGTTCCTTTGTAAATGGGATAGGCTCATAGCACATACCATATCCGCTGGTTCGCGCGGTTTTCCGATAGGACATTTCGTCCATATCTCTATAACCGGCATCAGACCGATACCCGTACCCTATCTCCGGGGGAATCTTATCCATTTCCCCCTCGACGGAAAACCCTATTTTGTTCATAGCCCGGTAATCTCTATTTCTGTTTCGGTCCTCATATACAGGGGGGACATACGGAGTTAAGGGATAATGCATGTCTCCATAGTTTTTTCTGGGGTCATAATATACGCTTCTGGCCGGGACATATCTGCCGCGAAAATCGCGGCGATCCTCTACCCACATCCCGCTGTCGTTCATCGGCGCATATCGACCGTTATCATAGTGCTCACGGCCGCGGTCATCGCGGAATTTATCTTCTGCGCCGTATCGATCTCTTCCGGGATAATATTTATCTCGATCCCGGTCCCCCATCAACATCACACGAGTCGATCGTTTCATAAGGCGATCTCACCTCCTGTAGCGACGGGAGCAGTACCGTTTATGCTCGCCAACGCATTGTTGGGAGCACAACAAGTGCGGCCTAACAAGCGGAAGGAGCCGCCGGTTGCGCTGGTGGATACGGATGTGGAATAGCGAGTCCTGGTCCTTATCCCACAGGCCGTGACCTGCGCGCAATTGCATTTGGTCAACGGGTACAAAACTGCACCGGAGCCGATCGCGATAAAGACAGGCGCATTGATCGTGGTCGCGGCGGGGATCGCCTGTGCGATCACGATACAATACTTTTCGCCGTTGTTGTAGCTTCCGGGCGGAATATGGATCACCAAGTTGCCGCCCGTAAAAATAACGGATTGAGACAGCACAAGGCGGTCACAGAGCTTACATACAGGTTTGCAAGACATATTTTTTCCTCCTAAAAAGTCGAGGGCGGCGGGCATATGGCCCACCGCCCCGAAAATGTCACCCGTTTTTCCGGGGAAGTGGATGTTTCCGCGCTTGGGAACAGTTAGCACCCGCAACCATTGCCGCAGCCGCAACCGCTGCGCCCAAGATCTCCCCAGGAATAGGTGGTGTACGGACTACACGAGGGGTAAGCGGGAATGGGGCAAGGGCGAAGCTGATTGATCAGGTTCGCGGTCTGCGCCTGTTGGCTCAGTTGGAAGTTTGCAGTCTGGAGCTGATCTCTCAGCGCGTCCATCTTATCCTGCGTGTACATATCCACGATACGCTGTGTATTCTGGTTATTGGCCTGAATCACATCGCAGAAGCCGCGCTCGATCAGTCGCTGAGTATCGCAGCAGCACTGCTGATTCTCAAATCGCGCCTGAGTAATGTTGTTGTTCGTGTTGTTGAACCCAGCGCAAAGGGCGTTATCAACGCCGTGGAAACCGTTGAGTAGGGACGTGTTCATAGCATAAAAACCATCACACAAACCGTTCTGAACACCGCGAACAGCGTTTTCAAGGCCCTGGAAGTTCATATCCTGGCAAAGGTCGGACCTGGTCAAGGCGCCGCCGCCATTGCCGCCGCCAAAGCCTCCGAATCCGCCGTTGCCCCAGCCGAACAGTGCGAAAATCAGGAATGCCCAGATCCAGTCTCCGCCCCACATACCATTGTTGCAGCCGGCATTATTGCTGTTAGAGTCCTGACCAAGGGCATAGCCCATAGCAAAATTGTCTTCTGCCATAATAATTCTCCTTTTCAAATATTCACAACGGGCCGCGCGCTCCCAGTTGTGTCAAAACTAAGAGCCGTTTTTTTCAAGACCGGCAACTGAAAAGGGAACCTACGTTTATTTATTAGGGAGGGTCATGCCGTAATTTCTTGCTACATCCTCCAAATTTACGCCTCGCTCTTTGGCCATATTTTCCGCCATGCTTCGCAGTTGCTGGCTGTTTTTCCCCTGTATCATCTGTATGACCTGAGCGGCTTGTGGATTTCTCCCGGCCATCTGCTGCATCAGAGCCATTGGATTCCCGCCGCTTTGGGCCATCTGGATCATGGCCATCATCGGATTATTCATCGGCGTCATTCTTCTTTCCTGCCTTTCCCTGGTTCGTTTTTTTCAAGCGCTCGATTTCATCTTCGAGCCGATTCACAGTATCTTTGAGGTCCGTCAAGTCCTGCAGGGACGCAAACGCAACAGTTTGATCCGTTTTTTCTTGATCCTGGGATTGCAACGTAAAGAGAAGAAAATCAGACGACCCGGTATTGGGATTGAACCGTTTCAGATAAATCATCCCATGCCCCAGATCGGGCATGATAGTCCCCGGACCCATAAAATCAATTTGAGCCGCGACGGCCTCTTCCCTTGACGTCACGGGCCGGCACGAAAAGCTCTGTTGGTTTTGGAGGGAAGCATTAACGAGGTTGCTCTGCTGAATGCATCCCTGAGTCCCGACATAATCCTGGCGAGGTGGGAAAGGCATTGAAGAGGCATACGGATTATAGGCAGGCTGATAATTGTACGGCTGGAAACTCATATCGTTAACAAATCCTTCCGTCAAAAGATAAGAGCAGAGAGCACGCTTTCAGGATGGTAAATATATATCGCCTGTTTTTCATATCATCCTTATGGTCGAATTTTAACCTTTCCCAAATTTTTTTGTGTGGAGGTTTGGTGAAAAAATGCGAAGTTATGTGGAAGCGGAAACGGAGAGCGGCAAAGGCCACTCTCCGTTTCATGAAATATTCATCCTGTGTGCGGTCTGTTCCACTTTATCAAGAATTTTGGGCAGCCGCTTTGAAATCGTGCTTCGGTCTAAGTCCAGTTCTATTCCAATGTCGATCTGTGGTATTTGATCGATCAGATACATTCTGGCGATCAATGTATCGTCCCGCCCAAGATTCGCTTCATCTATTGCCGCTTCGGTCTCCGATCTCATTAACCCGACCAGGCCCAAAGGAAGCCTGACCCTCGCACGTGCCATAATGACCCTCCAAGCATGTCGTTATGCCCCAGCACGTGCCCCAGCAATTTAATTCCTCTTGCTTATATCCCCGGGCTGTCCTCGCTCCCGCCCTGGGCAAACCCCTTCGCCTTGGCGCTCTCAAAGGTGATCCCGCCCTCGGAGTGGTCTTTTTTGCACAGGCTCAGATACCCGGTCAGCCCGGCTCCAATGACCGCTTCCGCCAACCCGACAGCGGCGGTCAGCCACGCGGCGGTGGAGGTGTAGCCCCTGACGATGCACAAATACATCAGCACAAAGCATTCCTGCACGATGCCCACCCCGGCCAGAATGACCAGCAGGGTGATGCACTTGCTCCACTCCCACTTACGGCGGGTCGGCTTGGGCCTTTCCCCGCCAGAAACGTTTTGGTCTGGCTGCGGGGGGTCTGGGTTCTCCATAGAGGCCCCGGACCAACTTTCCCCTTCGGGGAAATTGTCCATTTCCGTAGGGGCGGCCCCATGTGGCCGCCCGCT
>X355_Hoffmanns_Two_toed_Sloth__coassemble_3560_pt1 | contig 6596 bp, 8 predicted proteins | sample X355_Hoffmanns_Two_toed_Sloth__metabat2_high_PE_003 | metagenome-assembled genome bin X355_Hoffmanns_Two_toed_Sloth | reverse complement strand
CGACAGAAATCCGCTCTACGCATGAACGTAGACTGGGTTTCTCGACAGACTGAGGGGCGGACGCTAAGCGTCCGCCCCTGTCGGGTTCTTATTCTGCCTCAGTCCGCGTCCTCGATCAGGCCGTAGCCGCCGTCGTTGCGCTTGTAGACCACGGAAAAGGCGCCGTCGTCGTCCACATTCTTGAAGGCAAAGAAGGTGTGGCCCACCAGGTTCATCTGGAGCACCGCCTCCTCACAGGTCATGGGCTTGATGGGGAACTTCTTGGTGCGCACGATGGAAAGCTCTTCCTCGGGGGTGTCGGGCACAAAGGAGGAGATCTCCGTCTCGTCCAGCGCCCGGACAAAGGCGTCCTTGCGCAGGCGCTTTTCCAGCTTGGCCTTGTTCTTGCGAAGCTGGCGCTCAATGGAGGACACCGCCGCGTCGATGGACGCGTACATATCGGAAGTGCGCTCGGAGGCGCGGAAAATCATGCTGCCGGAGCGAACGGTGACCTCGACCCGGTTGAGATCCTTTTCGACGCCGAAGACGATGGCCGCCTCCGCGTCGTTGTCAAAGTAGCGGTCCAGCTTGCCTACTTTCTTCTCCGCGTAAGCGTGGACGGCCTTGGGCAGGTTGACCTTCTTGTTCGTGAATGTGAACTTCATATGTGTCAGCTCCTTTTCGTGTGGATATGCAGGGGTGGGTTCCTTACCCATATGATAGCATATTCGCACAAGAATGTCAGCAATTTTTTGTAAATTTTAATTGTTTCTTTACAAAGTCACGGCGGCGTGCCTGGTCACATGACAGCCCAGATTAACCGCGCAGGGCAGGCCGGCGATATGGGTGGCGTAGGGGAGGATACACACCGACAGGGCGGTCACGCTGCCGCCCAGCCCTTGGGGGCCGACACCCAGGGCGTTGATCCGCTCCAGCACCCGCGCTTCCATCCCGGCGTAGAAGGGGTCGGCGCTGTGCTCGTCCACCGGGCGCAGCAGGGCGCGCTTGGCCAGCAGGGCGGCCATCTCCGAGGTGCCCCCCAGGCCCACCCCCACGATGACCGGCGGGCAGGGGTTGGACCCCGCCTCGGACACGCAGGAGACGATGAAGTCCTCCACGTCCTCCACTGTGGCGGAGGGGGTGAACATCTTCAGGCGGGTCATATTCTCGCTTCCGAAGCCCTTGGGGGCCACGGTCAGGGTCAGGCGGTCGCCCTCCACCAGACGCAGGTGGAGAATGGCGGGGGTGTTGTTATTGGTGTTCACCCGGCGCAGGGGGTCGCCCACCACGGACAGGCGCAGATTGCCCTCCACATAGCCCCGGGCCACGCCCTCGTTCACTGCGTCGGCCAGCAGGCCGCCGGTGATATGGCACTCCTGTCCCAGGTCGGCAAAGACCACCGCCATGCCCGTGTCCTGGCAGATGGGCAGATCGCGCGCCCCGGCGAAGGTGAAGTTCTCCTCCAGGTCGCCCAGGATGGCCTTGCCTACCGGAGATTCCTCGGCGCTCTGCGCGCGGCGGATGGCCGCTTTGATGTCGTCGGGCAGTTGGCAGTTGGCGCGGATGCAAAGCTCCCGCACCGCTTCCACGATCACGCTGTACTGTACTTCTCTCATGTTCTCACCTCAATATCATCGGCTCGCCGTTCAGGTAGACCTGCTCCGGGCCGCCGTTTTTCCAGTCAAAGGGATGGGCGGCGGAGATCACCAGGTCGGCGTCCTTGCCGGGGGTGATGGAGCCCACCCGCCCGTCGATCCCCAGGATCTTCGCCGGGTTCAGGGTGATGGCCGCCAGGGCGTCCTCCTCGGACATCCCGCCCCGCACCGCCATGGCCGCGCACAGGGGCAGGTATTGGATGGGGGTCTCCGGGTGGTCGGTGCAGATGGCCACCAGGGTGTGCTTTGCCAGAAGGGCGGGATTCTCCGGCGTCAGGCCGGCCAGCTCGGGCTTGGAGCGGTCGGTCAGGCACGGCCCGGTGATGACGGGGACCCGCTCCCGCTCCAGCAGCTCGGCGATCAGGTACCCCTCGGTGGCGTGGACAATCACCGGCTTTAAGCCGAACTCCCGGCTGATGCGCAGGGCGGTGGCGATGTCGTCCGCCCGGTGGGCGTGGAAGTGGGCGCTGAGTTCCCCGCCCAGCAGGGGCAGCAGCGCCTCCAGCTTGGCGTCGTACTCGGGGCCTTCCTCCTCCGGGTCGGCCTGGCTCATCAGCTTCTTGCTCCGGTACTCCATGGTCTTGCTCAAAATCTCCCGGGTCAGGGCGGCGGTGGCCATCCGGGTCACCGGGCCTTCCTTCCGGTCGCTGTAGGCCCCCTTCGGGTTCTCGCCCAGGGCAAATTTCATGCAGGCGGGGGCGGACAGGATCATCTCGTCCACCCACCGTCCCGCCGTCTTCAGGATCACTCCCTGCCCGCTGACGGGGTTGGTGCTGCCGGGAACGGTCAGCACCGTGGTCACGCCGGCGGCGCGGGCCTCGGAAAAATAGCGGTCCAGAGGGTTGACGGCGTCCAGCGCCCGCAGGTGGGGGGTCACCGGGTCGGTGGCCTCGTTGATGTCATCGGCCTCAAAGCCCAAGCCGCTGCCAAACAGGCCCAGGTGGCAGTGGGCGTCCACAAAACCGGGACAGACATGGGCTCCCTTCAGGTCCCACCGCTCCTCGCTCAGCCCGATCGGAAGATCGTCCATGCTCCCCACTGCGGTGATCTTTCCCTGGAAAAAGATCACAAAGCCGCAGGGAATATCCGGGGCGTCCACCCGGTGGATCCAGCCATTGGTCAGCAGCATGCTTGTCGCTCCCTTCGACAAAGATAGTAATTGACATATCAGGAAATTTTTGGTAGACTATAGATGGAATTGCCGGTCAGACCTGTTCTCCCTCCCGGCGATTCGTTCCATCTCTCCCGCAAATATGCTTTGGGCGCCTTCCGGCCGGAAGGCGCCCCTTGTTATGTATGATGGCCCCGCTTACTTGCGGCCGCCCCGGCGGCTGCTACGCCGCTCGGCGCTGCGCAGGTCGGACAGCTTGCTGTCCGAGGCCGCCATGAACTGCTTGAGACGGTCCTCGAAGGTGGCGGGTTCCTTCGCGGCGGCGGAGGAAAAGCCGCGGTCCCGTCCGGACTGCTGAGACCGGGACGCGGAACGGGGCGCGGGGCGAGACGCGGGACGGGGGGGCGGCTCCGTCGCCTTCTTGATGGAGAGATTGATCCGGCCCGCGTCATCGATCCCGATGACCTTGACCTTCACCGCGTCCCCCTCGGAGAGATGATCATGCACATCATTGACATAGGAATAGGCGATCTCAGAAATATGAACCAACCCGGATTTCCCCTCCGGAAGGGTGACGAACGCGCCGAACTTTGTGATACCGGAAACCTTCCCCTCTACGATCGAACCAACACCGAACTCCATATAGACCGAAAAATCCTCCTTAGTGTGTAAAACAGAAGACGGGTCGCCCTAATCGCCCATGCCGTAAAAGATGATCTCGCCCGGTTTCACAAGGCCCAGCTTCTCCCGGGCCACGTCCTCGATCCGGTCAAGGTCGTCGCTGTGCTCGATGGCGTCGGCGAGGTCGGCGTTGGTCTGCGTCTGGACCGCGACCTGTCTGGTCAGATCCTCTTTCTGCGCCTGGGCCTGCTCCACCTGTTTGTTGAGCTCCAGCAAAGAGATGGCCACGGCGATCAGAAGCACCAGGATCAGGATCTTGGTCAGCAGTCCCGCTCTTGCTATGCGCATGGTTCTCCCCCTCTTCCCTGCGGGCGGCCCGGAACCGGGCCGCGTCTTCCATTCCCTCGAATGTGGTTTCTATTCTAAACCATTTCCGCCGATAATGAAAGACATTTTTTAAACTTTTTTCAAATTTTTTCATGGCAGACCAGACTACGCGGAAGGGCAGAAGGAGCAGACGGACCAAAAAAGCCAGACCGTCGGCCAGCAGATTGCCCAGGGAGAGGACCCAGGCGCTCAAGGTCAGGAAATAGGCCACCGCGCCGCCGAACACGGCGGCCAGGACGTAGATGCGCACCTCGCCCCCGGTGGCGGCGATCACGTAGAGGAACAGCGCAACGGTGACCGCCGCCCAGAACAGGAGATCCAGCACCGGCCCCAGCAGGGGCAGGCGCAGCCGTCCCCGCAGCAGCCGCAGCAGATCGTACAGCAGACCGACCCCCAGCCCCAGCGCCACCGCGCCGGTGAAGGCGGCAGCCTGTCCCGCGACGGAGATCTCCACCTCAGCGCAGCAGCCGGGCGAGGAAGCCGCCCTTCTCCCGGCCCTCGTCCTCGTACGTCAGGGAGTCCACCATCCCCTCCACCTTCAGGTCGCCCCCGTCCAGACTGAGCTTCTCGATGTGCAGCCCCTCGCCCCGCACCACCAGGGTGCCCTTGACCGTGACCATGACGATGGTGTTCTCGTCAAAGCTCTCCACCTCCTCCACACCGGAGACGGTAAGCCCCGCGCGCCCTTCCAGCATGATGTGGTGGGGAAGCTGCTTTTCCTCGTATGGCATAGAAAGCCCTCCTTGTCCAACAGTTTGTACACTATATGGGGGGAGGGGCTTGTTTATGACTGCGCCGGGCGGGGAGAGGGAGGAAAAGATAAGAGTGAAAAGAGAAGAGAGAATAGATGGGGTATTCGCCTTCGGCGAATGGATCTCAATTTATTTTCCGTTCCCGCTTCTCTATTCTCCACTCCTTGTGCCGCCTTTTCGCCGCTCGTCTTGCATTTATCCGCAAACGCGCATATAATCAACCTATCATCATTACCTTGCCGTATGCGAATAGGAGACATTTTATGACACGTGATCACGTTCTGGCCCTGCTGAAGGAGAGCGGGGAACACTACTGCTCCGGCGAAAAAATGAGCCAGGCCCTGGGCCTGTCCCGGGCCGCGGTCTGGAAGGCGGTGGACGCCCTGCGTCAGGAGGGGTATCAAATTTCTTCCGTCCCCAACCGGGGATACCGGCTGGAAAGCTCGCCCGACCGCCTGTCCGCCGGGGAGCTGGCGGGCGCTTTGCAGGGCTGCGCCGTCGGCGGGAATCTGATCTGCCTGGACAGCGTGGATTCCACCAACAACTACGCCAAAAAGCTGGCCGACGAGGGCGCGCCCCACGGCACCGTGGTCCTCTGCGACCAGCAGACCGGCGGCCGGGGCCGCCGGGGAAACAGCTTCCTCTCCCCCGCCGGGAAGGGTTTGTACCTGTCGGTGATCCTGCGGCCCGAGCTGCCCCCCCAGGAGGTGGTCGACCTGACCGCCTGGATCGCGGTGGCCGTGTGCGGCGCGGTGGAGCAGGTCATCGGCGAGCGCCCCGGCATCAAGTGGACCAACGACATCATCCTGCACCGGAAAAAGCTGTGCGGCATTCTGACCGAGCTGAGCCTGGAGGGGGAGAGCGGCGAGCTGAACTACGTGGTGGCTGGCATCGGCATCAACGTCTCCCAGAGCGCGGAGGACTTTGGGGAGGAGGTCTCCCGGGTGGCCGTCTCCCTGGAGCAGGCCACGGGCCGCCGGGTCCGCCGGGCCGACCTGGCGGCGGCGGTGATCCGCGCCCTGGACCGTCTGGCCCGGGATTTCCCGGGGAAGAAGGCCGACTATCTGGCGCGCTACCGCGCCGACTGCCTGACCACCGGGCATGAGGTGCGGCTGATCCGGAAGGGCGAGACCCGCACCGCCTTTGCCGAGTCCATCGACGACGACTTCGCCCTGGTGGTCCGCCGGAGCGACGGCACGCGGGAGACTGTCACCGCCGGCGACGTGTCGGTGCGCGGCCTGCTGGGATATGTGTAAGGATCCCGGGAACCTTTTGAAAACCGGTTGACATTTTTCTCCTTCATGGTATAATAGCGGAAAGTCTTTTGTGTCATGACACCTGTCTATGCACAAACTGTGGAGGAATACATATGAACCGCAATCTCAACGTCTTTCGCCTGACCATGGCCGCCCTGCTGGTGGCCATCGGCATCCTGATCCCCATGTTTATGCCCTTTCCCTTCAAGATCTACATCCCGCCCATGTCCTTTACCCTGGCCTCTCATGTGGCCATCTTTATCGCCATGTTTCTCTCGCCCGTGATCGCCCTTGCCGTGGCGGTGGGCACCACCATCGGCTTTGTCTTCAGCGGGTTTCCCCTGGACGTGTGGCTGCGCGCCCTGTCCCACGTGGTCTGGGCGCTGATCGGCGCCATCTGGCTGAAAAAGCACCCCGATATCCTCTACAAGCCCGTCCCCAGCATTCTGTTCTGCGTGGTCGTCGCCGTCGTCCATGCCGTGCTGGAGCTTGGGGTGGTCTTCGGCCTGTTCTTCGGTGGCTTTGCGGGCATGGTGGAAAAGTTCGAGTCCTCCGGGTTTTTGACCATCTTCCTGCTGGTGGGCCTGGGCACCTTCCTCCACTCCTCGGCGGACTACATCATCTCCCTGCTGGTGTGGCGTCCCATCCGCAACCTGAAGGGCGTGCGCGCCATCGCCGCCGTGCATTAAGATCGGTCAAAAACACTCCCGTCCAATAAACCGCACCCCAATGATCAGACAGTATGATATACTGTCTGATCATTGGGGTGTTCAGTCTGTGGAGAAACCCAGTCTACGTTCATGCGTAGAGCGGATTTCTGTCGTATATGGGCCAA
>X355_Hoffmanns_Two_toed_Sloth__coassemble_3505_pt1 | contig 6739 bp, 6 predicted proteins | sample X355_Hoffmanns_Two_toed_Sloth__metabat2_high_PE_003 | metagenome-assembled genome bin X355_Hoffmanns_Two_toed_Sloth | reverse complement strand
TTCCTTTCGCTTTTTCCGTCCATGCCTCTTGACTTTTTATAGCTGGTCTTTCTTCAGGAGGGTCACCAGCAGCACAATGCCGCCGATGGAGCTGGTAAACAGATTGAGGTAGCTGCTCAGCATGGCGATATAGGCCAGGTCGTACACGACCAGCAGCAAAATCGCGCCGATCAGCATACTCGCCGGCAGCAGCCGGCTCATATCCGGTCCCACGAGCTTCCGCCCCACCAGCGGGATCATGAAGCCGAGGAAGCCGATGTGTCCGCAGAAGGAGACGACCACCGCCGTCATAATGGTGCCGATCAAGATCATGGCGATGCGCAACTTCTGAATGTTCACGCCCATGGTCGCCGCCTCGTCATCCTGCAGAGAGAGCAGGTTCAGCCGGTTGCGGAGGATCAGCAGAGCGATCAGGCAGATCAGAATGGGGACCCCCATCAGGACGAGGGCGTGCCAAGAGATGATATTGTCAAAGGTACCCATGGACAGGTCGCGCAGCATCTCAATGCGCGTATCAGACGGGTCGTTCAGGATCATGTAATACTGCACCAGCGACATAAAGGTGCTGATCAGGGAGGAAAACACGGTGCCGCAGACGATCATGGCGGAAGCGGAGAGTCGTCCGCGCCCCGCCGCCAAAGAGACGCCCATGGTGAGGGCGACGCCTGCAAAGCAGCCGGCCAAGGTGAACAACTGCCGCATGTAGATGTCCAAAAACGTGCGGGCGGAATAGGCCGCCGCATCAAAGGTGGAAAAGTCGAAAGTTACCTCGGACGAGAAAAACAGCAGCAGGTAAATTAAAAGTCCCAGGTTGCCGCCCGACATGACTCCCATGGTGGAGGGACCAGCCAGCATGTTGCGGAACGAGCTCTGAAAAATCGCGCCGCAGGCGGCGAGGGCCGCGCCGGCCACGATAACGGCCAGATTCTGATAGACCGTGATGCCGAAGGGCGTGCTGCCGCCGGTGATGTAGACGTAGAACTGTCCGAACCGGGTCCGGACAGACTCAAAGATCCGTGCCGGGGAGAAGTGAAACTGTTGATACGGCACGGGAAAGAAAATGGAGAACCAGAAAAGAAAAAACAGCACAATAGCCAGGATGGCGATGGGGGACAGCTTCTGCCGCTTCCGCACGGCCTCCGGTGAGGAAGAGGAGGCGGGGATATTTAGGCGGATGCGCGTATTCTCTTGTCCTTTTTGATTGATTTTCATTGCTACAATGACTCCGCTGAAAAAATAAAAACGCCGAACTGTGTTTGAGAACATAGTTCGGCGCAAAAAATGCACAGTACATTACAGAGAGCGGTACTATGCAAAGCAAATTCCCTTCCCTTCTCAAACACGGAGAGCTGTCGCCATTTCTGGTGTACAGCCGGGAGCCTGCCGGGCTCCGGCCAAATGACCATAGAAAAATCCCTTAGGTCATAAGGCTGCAGAAAGTGTTATTCAATTCATATAAATGATACTGATTCCCCCACCATTTGTCAAGTTTTTTCCGCAGTAAAGAGCGTCATACTGGAGGTGTGCGAAAAAATTGAAGCTGCACGAAGAAAAGATTTAAACAATTTTCCGAATTTCAGGCAATCAAGAAATGCCGAATTTCAATTGCCTTTCCCTGCTCCGCGCCGAACAGGGAAGAAGTCCTGCTTTTCGTTCAAAATTGGAAAAGCAGGACTTCGTTAAAAATACTTGTGAAACAACTGCTGCAGGCACTGGCGCGTCTCGGCGGTCAACCCGCTGTACGCAGCCATAAGCGCCTTGCCCTTTTCTGTGACCACGGAGCGCCCGCCGGTCTTGCCGCCCTGCTGGCTTTCGATCACGGCATAGCCCATCTGCCGTTCGGTTTTGGAGATCAGCTTCCGGCCCTTGCTGTACGAGATGCCCATCAGGCGGCACGCGTCCAGCAGGGAGCCTGTCTCCTCGGTCAACTGCAGAAGCTGGTGGGTGCCGGGACCGTAGAACGCCCGCTCCTTCATCAGGCGGATACGCAGGTCGAAGTGCAACTCTGTCAGGTCGTGCTCCGCAACCAGGTGGGAACAGATCTCCGCGTCCTGAATATCGGCCAGGATCCCTTCGTCCTCCACCGGGACCATCTGGACCGACAGACCTGAAGCGGCCACGGCGCCGGACAGCCCGCCGTCCCCCTCGTAAGAGAGAACTGCGGGGAAATGCTCCGCCCGCAGCAGGAGCGGATGACCCGTCCTGCCGTGGTGGGCGGGGACGCAGACGGCCCCTTCCGCGGCCATGAGCTTGTGAACGGTTTCGATGGAAAACAGGGGAACGTCCACGCGGGCGATCAAGGTGCTCAGGCATTTATCCTGCAGATAGGAAAGCCCGGCCTTCACATTGTCCAGGGTGTCCGCGTTTTTGGGCCCGTGGAGAAACACCAGGTTCATGTGCGCCGTCAGCTTTTCCACCTGGTTTTTGTCTTCCCCGCAGACGACCGCGATGCGTTCGACGCCCGCCCGCTGCAGGACGATGGCGATGCGCTGGATGGCCGAGATCGTGCCCAGCTCTTTCTCCGGTTCGAATTCACCCTGCTGGGCGGCTTTTCCCGCCGCGATGATCAGTGCGGCTGTCATAGACGCGCTCCTTTCAAATTCCGTTGTGGGAAAGGGAACGATCATTCCGCGTTGGTTTGAGGCGCGGCGGCGGACTGCACTTTGGCGTAGTGGGCGGTATCGCCCCGGCGGCCCCAGACGAAATGGTAGAGTACAAAGGTGACCAGGGACAAGATGGCGCCGGCATAGTAGATCACCCGGTAGTTTTCACCGCTGAGGGTGGCCACGCTGCCCAGGATCATCGGTCCGAAGCCCAGCCCAATATCGCACAAAAGAAAGAAGGAGGCCACGGCATAGGAGCGGCGGCGCGGGTCCACATGGCTGCAGATGATGGCGTTATAGCAGGAGTTCAGGGTGCCGTAACCGATCGCGCAGCCGATGGCGCACAGGACGACGGTCAGTACGCACGGACGCCAGGCCACCAGAAACAGGCCGATGGCCTGGGTAAAGACGCCGGGATAGCAGACGATATTGTCGCCGTGCCGGTCCTGCATCCGCCCGGCGAGGGGGCGGACGATCAGAACGACGGCGGCGTAGATCAGGAAAAAGTAGGAAAATACATTTTCAAGTCCGACCGTCTTGGAGTAGTCGCTGGAGAAGGACATGACCGCCACATACCCGATGGTCACCAGACCCACGCAGCAGGCGACAGGGAGGGATTTGACGTCCAACAGGCGGTTGAGCCCCTTTGCCGGCAGTGGAACGGTATCGCCGGAGCCGGCGGCGTTCAGGGTGCTGTCGGGGACCTGGACCAGGCAGATGAACAGGAGGACCAGGACGGAGAGAATGGTTGCCGCGACAAAGCAGCCGTTGTGACTGAAATGGTGCAGGACCATTTCTCCCCAAAACGGCCCGAGCGCGACGGGGAGGATGGAGGAGAGGGTGAAATAACCCGTGGCCTCCGCGTACCGGGTCTTCGGGTAAGTAGAGGTGCTGACAGTAAACATCACGTTGTTGGTTGCGCCGAAGCCGAGGCCGTGGATAAAGCGCAGGATGATCAGGCCGGCGAGATTGTGCACAAAGAAGTAGCCGCAGCAGGCCACCAGGTGCAGCCCGGCGGTACACAGCGCGACCTTTTTCCAGCCGAACCGGGCCAGCGCACCGCTGGACGCCAGCCGGGAGAAAATTCCGCCCACGGCATACATGCCGACCACCACGCTGCCCAGGAAGATGGTGGCGCCGAAAGCGGTGGTGTATTCCTCCAGGGTGCCCATCAGCATGTACATGACCATGCCAAGGCAGAAAAGGGCCAGAAAGGCGGTACAAAAGTTGCGGGAGAAGATCTTTTCTTTCATAATATGAGGGTACTCCTTTGTCAAACAGGTGTTTTTGGGGGATGATACCAAAAGGCACATTGCAGAATGATCATTCTGCAATGCGCCTTTTGGTTAAGGGGGGAGGAACAAGTATCTTAAGTCTGCTGTGGGTTTGCCTCAACAGAATTTAAGACGATCAAAAATTGCTGCGAAGAGATCAGCGAAACAACTGTCGACTCCGCATGGCGGAAATATGCTTTGTGGCACTGCAATCAATTGAAAGATGACGGGCGGCCGACTCGGGTAGGGATGCTGTGGGGGAAAACCGGGGTTGACAGCGGGTCAAAGTCGTGGTATCATTTTGGAAAGCGAATCGCATCGAAAAACATATCGTGACTATACTGTAGCATGGTTTTTTGATCTTGTCAAGAGGAAATTTAAATTTCTCAGCTTAAAAAGATCGTTTGGGGTCCTCCCGGCTTCGGGCGGTTTTTGCAAACGGTGTCATATCAGCAGTTTGCTGCGGTAAATAAAGGAGAGCTTATGATGCAGAATTTAACAACACGGGCGCAGGCCATCGAGATCTTGTTCCAGAAATGGGAGGCGTCCTCCGGGACGGAGAAGGTCCCTGTGGGCGACGCCCTGGGCCGGGTCCTGGTGCAGGACGCCTACTCTCAGGTCGCCATCCCGGTGGTGCGCGCCTCGGCGATGGACGGCGTGGCCGTCTCGTCGGAGCGGTTTCAGGACGGAATGCCCGATACCTCCCACTGGAAGCTGGGGGAGGACTTCTGCCGCGCGGATACCGGGGACGATTTTGACGACAAATTTGACGCCGTGATCCCCATTGAGCAGGTCACTCTGACCCCGGAGGGCGTGCTGACGATCCGGCCTGACTTTGCCGTAAAGCCGAACCTGAACGTGCGTCCCCGGGGGAGCACAATCAATAAGGGTGACCTTCTGGCGAAAAAGGACCGCCAACTGCGCTCCTTCGACCTGGCCTGCCTGGCCGGGGGCGGCGTCGCCGAGGTGGAGGTATACAAAAAGCCGCGGGTCGCGTTCCTCCCCACGGGGAACGAGCTGGTGCCCCTGGGCGCTCCGGTCTGGCGGGGCAACAACATCGACAGCAACAGCATTCTGGTCAAGAACATGCTGCTGGAGATGGGCGCGGAGCCGGTCTGCTTCCCCATCGTACCGGACAGGCGGGACGCCGCCGCCGCCGCGCTGGACAAGGCGCTGGAACAGGCCGACGTGGTGTTGGTCAACGGCGGCTCCTCCAAGGGCGAGGAGGACTTTAACGCCCGCCTGCTGGAAGAGCGGGGCGCGGCCCTGCTGCACGGCGTGGCCGCCGCGCCGGGAAGACCCATGTGCATTGCGCTGATCGACAACAAGCCGGTGATCAACATGCCGGGGCCGCCTCTGGCTGTGCTGTACGTCATGGACTGGTGCATCCGCGCCATTGTCAACCGCCTGCTCCACAAGCCCATGCCGGAGCGCCGGACGATCCAGGGCGTTCTGACGGAGGACATCTATGCTCCGAAATTCATGGAGATCCTGTGCATGATGGATGTGCAGAAGACAGAGAACGGCTATCAGGTCAAAGCGAAGCCCGGCCGGGGCAGCAACACCGCCGAGACCTTGGGCGCGGGCGCGCTGTATACCACCAAGCTGGGCACCGAGAGCCACAAGGCGGGCGAGACCATCGAGGTGCAGTTGCTCCGGGGCGCGGAGGATTTTTAACACCCCTCCCGGCATTGCGTTTCTCTCAAAACTCTGGTATGATATAATCTGCCGGGTCGGCGTTTTTGCCGGCCCGGCAGATATTGCTTTCAGGAGGTGAGCGCATGACGCCCTATACCCTGATCCGCTCCTCCCGGCGCACTCTTTCCATGGAGATCACCCCGGAACTGACCGTACTGGTGCGCGCGCCCCTGCGCTGCCCCAAGGGGGAAATCGACCGCTTTGTGGCGCGCCATGAGAACTGGATCGCCATCCATCTGGAAAAGCGGCGGCAGCACCTTGCCGCCCACCCGGAGCCGACGGAGGAGGAGCGCCGGGCGCTGATCGAGCGGGCCAGGCGGGAGCTGCCCGCGCGGGTGGAGCGCTATGCCGCCATCATGGGCGTTCAGCCCAGCGGGGTCACCATCACCGGGGCCAGAAAGCGCTATGGAAGCTGCAGCGGAAAAAACCGCCTCTGCTTTACCTGGCGGCTGATGGCCTGCCCGGACGAGGCCATCGACAGCGTGGTGGTCCATGAGCTGGCCCATATCGTCCACAAAAACCATGGAAAAGACTTTTACGCGCTGGTGAAGTCGGTGCTGCCTGATTACGATGAACGAAAAAAACTCTTGGAGTGAGGAAGTGGGGAAACCGATGGAGATCAAACCGGGCCGGTACCGACATTTTAAAGGAAACGAGTACGAAGTCCTCGGCGTGGCGAAGCACTCGGAGACCGAGGAGGAGCTGGTGGTCTACCGCGCGCTGTACGGGGAGGGCGGCCTCTGGGTGCGCCCGGCCGCCATGTGGAACGAGCTGGTGGAGCGGGACGGACAGACGTTCCGCCGCTTTACCCGGGTCGGGGAAGAGTAAGGAGAAGCAACGGAAAAGGAGACGAAAGCAGGGAGGCATTTGCCTTCCTGTTGAGACTGTCGAAAAAGGCTGTCCGCCTTTTCCGACAAAGGGGCTGCGGCCCGCTGCAGCGCACTCGCTGTCCGCCCACAGCGGACAACTCGCACGTTTGCGGGCCGAAAAGTGTTTTCTCCGACGCACATGTCGCCGGAGAAAACGGATTTCAACTTTTTCGCGGCGTGCGCGCCGCGAACTCTACGAGGTTTTTTGACAAGCTGAGCAGGAAGGCATTTGCCTTCCTGCTCAGTCTGTCGAGAAACCCAGTCTACGTTCATGTGTAGAGCGGATTTCTGTCGT
>X355_Hoffmanns_Two_toed_Sloth__coassemble_3258_pt1 | contig 7400 bp, 7 predicted proteins | sample X355_Hoffmanns_Two_toed_Sloth__metabat2_high_PE_003 | metagenome-assembled genome bin X355_Hoffmanns_Two_toed_Sloth | reverse complement strand
AGTATAACTCCCCTTGCCTTACGGGTGCATGATACCCCAAAAAAACCGCCCCGTCAAGCGGGGCGGCGGGTTTGTAACAAAAGTGTAAAAAAACTGACGCATGAAGCAAACGGCAATCATTTTTATGTTTTTTAAGGAGACTGCCCTTTATTTCACGCACGCCTGCTCCTCAAGCAGACGGTCATAGCGGGAGCGCACCTCGCTCTCTCGTGCGGGGTCATACTGAAAGTCAAGCAAATAGCGGGCGACCACCTCAGAATCGTTGGAGTCGTGGTGGAAGCAGTAATACGAGACCTGCTGGGCCAGCACAACCCTGCCCTTTTTCTTGCGCATGGCGAATACCGCACCAACAGACGTATGCTTTTGCTTTTTTTCAAGATAGGTCTTCGCATCTTTCATAAAGAAACAGCCTCCTCAGTCAAAAACAGGGTGCGGACAGGACTTCCTTCGGTCGCGTCGATGAGTTTAGGTGTGCCGCCTTGCGGAACGTCGGTGGAAATCTGGGCGAAGCTGGCAATGCCGGTGGCCTCGCTTCCATTCAGGCGGAGAATGTAGAAGATACGCTCTGGCGCGTTGCCTACTTCATCAAAAACATAGGACAACGGGACGTACCGTCCTTCCTCCAGAAACCGATAATAGGCGCGGCGTGCGCAATAGAAGCGGTCCAGACGGACATTGACCAGGTGGACTGTATATTGGGTCTGGGTGAGTTGGCGGCAAATATTGCGCACCGACTTTTCCGTTCGGCCCACCAGAGGAACCACAATATTATAGTGGTGATACACGCAGTACTCATACAGGCTATTGGATTCGCCAAAAATCAATTCATCAGACTCCTCGTGGAGGAGGGATGCGCCGCAGGCGTACTGTCGGTACTCGGGAAACTTTCGCTTAGCATAGTCGGAGTCCAGAATATAAGCGCCGCTCCGCTTGGCCAGCCTAGATGCCACGCCGGATTTCCCCGAAGCGGGCGCACCGCTGACCACAAAGGCTTGGGACTGCGCCAAAGGATCTGCGGGCTTTGCGCCGCCCCGGCCAAGGTCAATCTCGGCGTCCTTCTCCATCTGTGGAAGGGTAATCAGCTCGCTGAGAATCTGCTTGTGCAACTTTTCACGGTCCCGGTCCGTCCGGTACGCGGAAATCCGAAAATCCTGGTGCGTTTTGGTTGCGTGACTCTCAAAATCGCGGGCATTCCGCTCCGCCTCCAGAATACTGCTGATGTTCTCGTCCGTCACATCCAAACGCAGAACATCCTCTAAAAAAAATTGCATCAACTCTCGCGTGTGCAGTTGGCGGCGGTAGCTCACAGCGGCCATATACATCCCCCACTCCATTGTAGTCATTCATGCAGAAGCAGGAGTATTATAGCATAATTTGACAGAATTGTCCATCTTTCTCTCTGTTTTTGCTGTCAAACTCTCCGTTAGAAATATCCTTCCCCTAGCGGGGAATATTTATTATACCAAGAAACATCCATTGTGTCAACCCATCCTGGTTCACTCTCTTTCATTTTAAATGTATGCCGCCAGCCGCCCAAAGGTGCCCCAGTCATTGCCACTCTGACGGAATAACCTCCCGGACGGGTCAAAGCCCTGTCCGGGGGGTGGTTTATTCCTTCAGCCCCTCGGCCCATTTGGCGTACTTCTCCACCTTGCCCGTGCAGTCGGCCTGGTCCGCGCCCTGGGCGAGGATGTACACCTTCACCTTCGGCTCGGTGCCCGACGGGCGCACCAGGATGGTGGTGCCGTCCGCCAGCTCGTAGCGCAGCACGTTGGACCCGGACAGCTCCATGGTCCCCACGGCCCCGCCGCGCAGGTCGGTCACGCTGCCGTCGGCGTAGTCCTTGCGCACCGCCACCGGCTCCCCGGCGATCTCCGCCGGGGGATCGGCCCGCAGAGAGTCCATCAGCTCCTTCATCTTCGCCATGCCCTCCAGGCCGGGCATGACCAGATTCATGGTCCGCTCGCCGTAATAGCCGTACTTTACGAACAGAGCCTGCAGCGCGTCGTACAGGGTCATGCCCTGATCGGCGTACCAGGCCGCCATCTCGGTCAGCAGCAGGGCGGCGGTCACTGCGTCCTTGTCCCGGACGTAGTCGCCCACCATGTAGCCGTAGCTCTCCTCATAGGAGAAGATCACCTGGCCCTCGCCGGCCGCTTCCAGCTTATCCTTCTTCTCGGCCAGGAACTTGAAGCCGGTGAAGGTGTCGAAGCACTGCAGGCCGTTGGTCTCGGCCACCTTGCGGGCCATCTCGGTGGTGACGATGGTCTTCAGCGCCACCGGGCGCTCCGGCATGGTGCCCGCCCGCTTCCGCGCGCCGATCAGGTAATCCAGCAGCAGCACGCCCGTCTGGTTGCCCGAAATGACCTTGAATTCCCCGTCGCCGGTGCGCACCATGATGCCCACCCGGTCGGCGTCCGGGTCGGAGCCTAAGATAAAGTCGGCCCCGATCTGCTCGGCCAGCAGGACGGCCAGGGCGAAGCCCTCCGGGTTCTCCGGGTTGGGGGACGCCACCGTGGGGAACGCCCCGTCGATCACCATCTGCTCGGGCACGCATACCACGTGCTTCATCCCCAGGCGGCGCAGGGCCTCCGGGATCAGCCTGTAGCCCGTTCCGTGGAAGGGGGTGTACACCATTTTAAAGGTATCGGCCACCCGCTCCACCACCGCGCGGTCGTTGACCTGGGCCATGACATGGGACAGGAATTTCTCGTCGGTCTCCTCCCCCATCAGGGTGATCAGCCCGGCGGCGACCGCCTCGCCGTAGTCCATACACTTCACGTCGCGGAACAGGTCCAGCTCGGCCATTTTCGCCGCCACCTGGTCGGCGTGGCGCGGGGGGAGCTGCGCGCCGTCGGACCAGTAGACCTTGTAGCCGTTGTACTCCTTGGGGTTGTGGCTGGCGGTGACGTTGATGCCCGCGATGCAGCCGTACTCCCGCACGGCGAAGGACAGCTCGGGGGTGGGCCGCAGGGACTCGAACAGGCGCGCCGGGATGCCGTTGGCCGCCATGACGCAGGCGGCGGCTTTGGCAAACTCGTCGGAGTGGTGGCGGCAGTCAAAGCAGACGGCCACCCCGCGGGCGGCGGCCTCGGGGCCTTCCGCCAGAATGACCTGGGCGAAAGCCTGGGTGGCGTGGCGGACGACGTACAGGTTCATGCGGTTGACGCCCATGCCCATGGTGCCCCGCAGTCCGGCGGTGCCGAACTCCAGCGGACCGAAGAAGCGGGACTCGATCTCCTTCTCGTCCCCGGCGATGGCGGCAAGCTCAGCATGCTCGGCCTCGGTCAGAACAGGGCTTTCACACCATTTTTTGTAAATTTCCATGTAACTCATACCAACGACCTCCGTTTTTTAAGAGTGGAGAGTGAAGAGTGGAGAGTGGAGATATCAGATATCGGCGCCGCCGTGGGCGGATCTCGTCTTTTTTATCTTCACTCTTCACTCTCCACTCTTCACTCTGAATTCACTTGTGGTATCCCGAGCCTTCGTTGATCTTGAACGCCCGGTAGATCTGCTCCAGCACCATGACCCGCGCCAGGTGGTGGGGGAAGGTCATGGGGGACATGGACAGGCGCAGGGCGGCGCGCTCCTTGACCTTGGGGTGCATCCCATAAGAGCCGCCGATCAGGAAGGTCAGCGAGGACCCTCCCTGCACCGCCCACCGCTCCATGCGCGCGGCCAGCTCCTCGCTGGACAGGGCCTTTCCCTCCACGCAGAGGGCAATGATAACACTTCCCGCCGGGATTTTCCCAAGAATCCGGTCGCCCTCCTTGTCCAGGGCGGCGTCGATCTGCCCCTGGGAGGGCCGGTCGGGCAGCCGCTCCTCGGAAAGCTCCAGGACGGTCAATTTACAGTACGCGCCCAGGCGCTTGGCGTACTCGGCCGCAGCGTCGGCGTAAAATTTTTCCTTCAGCTTGCCCACGCAGATCAACTGGACGCTTTGCACGCAACCACCCCCGGCTCAAATTAGGAATGATCGTATTCGCCTGACGGCGAATGGATCGTATTTTATTTGCCTTCGGAAAATATTTCCCTCAACTTCCAACTTCCAACTCCCAACTCCTAATTCCTAATTCCTAATTCCTAATTTCTCACTCGCCGCCGGGCCGCTCTCCCCCACAAAATACCTCCGCCCCGGCTCGTTCCGGGGGGCCACCTCCACGGTGACGTGCTCCCCCAGGCAGGCGCGCACCGTCTCCAGTGCCAGGGCGGGGCGGTTGTTCTCCTCCGACAGGTGGGCCAAAATCACCGTCTCCGCCCCGGAGCGGGCGGCCAGGGCGGCGCAGTCGGCGTTGGACAGGTGGCCGTGAGCGCCCAGGATGCGCTGCTTTAAGTAGTAGGGATACGGCCCCTCCCGCACCAGGTCGGGGTCGTGGTTGGCTTCGGCCACCAGCAGGCCGGACCCCCGGACGCACGCCTCCACCACGGGGGTGACCACCCCCAGGTCGGTGACGACGGCGGCTTTCCGCACCCCGTCGGTGAAGGTGTAGCCCACCGGGTCGGCGGCGTCGTGGAGGGTGGCGAAGCCGGTCACGGTCAGGCCGCCCAGCGGGAAGCTCTCTCCCGGCTCGAAAGTATGTAACACTTCATTGAGAAAGGCGATGCGGTATTCCAACTGCCGCCCGGTGCCCTTGCTGCACCAGACGGGCAGGTGGTACTGTTTGAACAGGGTGGCAAGGCCGCTGATATGGTCGGAGTGCTCGTGGGTGATCAGCACGGCGGTCAACTCCCCCGGCGTCAGCCCCAGCCCGGCCAGGGCGTTTTTGATCCGCCGGCAGGAAATGCCCGCGTCCACCAGCAGGTGGGTCGCGCCGTGGGACACCAGGATGCAGTTGCCCGAGCTGCCCGAGGCGAGAGTGGTAACAGTCAAAAGGATCGCTCCTATGTAATATATATAATGTATTGCGGCGGCTTTTTACTTCCGCAGTTCCTCCACAGTGACCCCGTACAGGTCTGCCAAAGGGAGCAGGTTGGCGGTGCTCAGGACGCAGGCGCCCCTTTCCCAGCGGGACACCGCCCTGCGGCTGACGCCCACGGCCCCGGCCACAAACTCCGGGGTCATTCCGCACCGGACGCGGTGGGCCTTCAGGGTCTCCCCCGCGCGTCTTGCGTCCCTCCGCTTCTCCCTGCGCCTGCGGGCGTCCCCGGAGCGGACATACCGGACCGGGAGCCTGATCCCCTGCACGATCAGAAAGGCAACGACCGCCGCCGCCACCAGGACGGGGAGCATCATGCCGAGCGCGATGTCAAGCCAGTCCACATTTGCAAAAATATTCATTCCGGTCCCTCCTTGTTCCGGTTTTTCCACAGCAAAAATCAAGGCTCGCTCCTGAAAAGAAAGGGCCCGCACGGCGGACCCTTCGCATGTTTTATCCCGCGCTGGACTGGGCGTCCTCGTCGGGGACGATGACCACACGGATATCGGCCCCCACGCCGGAGAGCTTGCGCACGATGTCCTCATAGCCGCGCTCGATGTGGTGGATGTGGCCGATCTCGGTGACGCCTTGGGCGGCCAGACCGGCAATGACCATGGCCGCGCCCGCCCGCAGGTCGCAGGCCTGGATGGCCGCGCCCGAAAAATGGTCCACCCCTTCGATGATGGCGATCTTGCCGTCCACCTGGATCTGCGCGCCCAGGCGGCGGAACTCGCCCACATAGCGGTAGCGGTTATCCCACACGCCCTCGGTCAGCACGCTGGTGCCCCGGGCCAGGCAGAGCACGGCGGCGATCTGGGGCTGCATATCGGTGGGGAAGCCCGGGTAGGGCATGGTCTTCACATTGGTGCGCTGCAGGGGACCGGTGCGGCGGACCAGGACGGAGTCGTCGAACTCCTCCACCTCCACGCCCATCTCCAGCAGCTTGGCGGTGATGCACTCCAGATGCTTGGGAATGACGTTGTTGATGCGCACCTCGCCCCCGGCGGCGGCCACCGCCGCCATATAGGTGCCCGCCTCGATCTGGTCGGGGATGATGGAATAGCTTCCGCCGCGCAGCTTGTCGACGCCGCGGATCTTGATCATGTCGGTGCCCGCGCCCATAATGTTCGCGCCCATGGAGTTCAGGAAATTGGCCAGGTCCACGATGTGGGGCTCCCGGGCGGCGTTTTCGATGACGGTCATGCCCTCGGCCAGCACGGCGGCCAGCATGATGTTCATGGTCGCGCCCACGGAGACGATATCCAGGTAGACCTGCGCGCCGCGCAGCCGCCCGCCGTCCACCGAGGCGTGGACATAGCCGCCGCTGACGTTCACCTCGCCGCCCATGGCGACGAAGCCCTTGATGTGCTGGTCGATGGGGCGCACGCCGAAATCGCAGCCGCCGGGCATGGGCACGTCGGCCCTTCCGAAGCGGCCCAGCAGGGCGCCGATCAGGTAGTAGGAGGCGCGCATCCGCCGGGCGGGCGAATCGGGCACCCGGGCGTTTTGAACATGGGAACAGTCGATCTCCACGGTGGTACGGTTCACGGTGCGCACATTGGCGCCCAGATCCTGCAGGATGTTCAGGATCAAGGTCACGTCGGAAATCTGGGGGATATTGTCGATCCGGCAGACCCCGTCCACCAGCAGAGCGGCGGGGATGATCGCAACGGCGGCGTTTTTCGCGCCGCTGATCTCGATCTCGCCGTGCAGCGGCTTGCCGCCGCGAATCAAATACTTTGTCAAACTTGCACCCTCTATCCGGCCGGACAGGTCCGGCGTGAAACAGCGCCCCCAAGGGGCGGTTTTTCTCATTTCGTTCCCGCGCCCCTCCATGGGGGCACACACATTATAATTATATCATCTCTGTACTGTAAAATCAAAGCAAATTTACACGCATGCGGGAATTTTATCGGTTTTGCAAGATATTGCAACTATAGTATATCACAAAAGCCTCCGAAAAAAACATAAAAAGCGGCAAAATTTGTAACGAACCGAAGCCCGCTGCGCGGTAGCCGTTGGCGGCTTTGCCGCCTTACGGATGCCCATGCGGAGCGTCCCAAACCCGCCCCAACCCCGGCAATCATTGCAACGTGGCGGGCTGCCCCAAAGGGCGGCCTGTTTTGCGTCCCCGCCGCCACTTGGCAATCATCGCGGCGTAGACGGTGGTGAGCCGCAAACGGCATTCCCGTTGGTCACAGCCCCACCCTGCGAAATGCCCAAAAGGTTTGTGGAATGAATGTAGGGGAGGCTATCAGCCTCCCGCGCCAGTTGGCAATGGTCGTGACTTTTCCGGGAGGATACTATCCTCCCCTACATTCTCTGCTCCCGACCCGGCGATGCCCGCAACGTTCACGGGCCGCCGAGGGCGGCGGCCCCTACATTTACACATAAACCTTCCCATTTCCTCGTAGGGGCCGCCCCGTGTGGCGGCCCGCAAACCCGGCGGTGACCGGGAACAGCCCGGTATTTGCGCGGCCC
>X355_Hoffmanns_Two_toed_Sloth__coassemble_3174_pt1 | contig 7681 bp, 5 predicted proteins | sample X355_Hoffmanns_Two_toed_Sloth__metabat2_high_PE_003 | metagenome-assembled genome bin X355_Hoffmanns_Two_toed_Sloth | reverse complement strand
TACCACAGACAACGGCCCCGAATTCTTAGAGTATGACCTTTTAGTGAAGTCCGTCATGACTACTGCCGGACGCATGACAGGCCCGAACTGCTCCAGCAGTGGCACCCGGTAAAAAACGCTCCGCTGACGCCGGAGGGGATCACCTACGGCAGCAAGCGGAGCGTCTGGTGGAAGTGCGAAAAGGACCACGAATGGCAGGCCATGGTCTACACCCGCGCAGCGGGGAGCGGTTGTCCCTATTGCGCAGGCAAGCGGGCATGGCCGGGAGAGAACGATTTGGCCTCCCAGCGGCCTGATTTGGCCGCACAGTGGCACCCCACGAAAAACAACGGCGTGACCCCGGCGGACATCCCGCTGGGCAGTCACCATATGGCATGGTGGGTATGCGAGAAAGGCCATGAGTGGAAGGCCATCGTGAAGTCCCGCACCATGGGCGGCACAGGCTGTCCCGTCTGCGCCAACCGGGTGCTGCTGCCCGGCATAAACGACCTTGCTGCCACCCACCCGGAGCTGGCCCGCCAATGGCACCCAGCCAAAAACGGCGCGCTGACGCCCCATGATGTGATGGCCGGAACCCGGCGCAAGGTCTGGTGGCGCTGTGACAGGGGCCATGAATGGCAGGCGGCGGTGTCCTCCCGCGCTGTCGGCACAGGCTGTCCGGTATGCGCGGGCAAAGCCGTCGTTCCCGGAGAAAATGACCTCGCCAGCCTGTTCCCGGAGATCGCGGCCCAGTGGCATCCCACTCGCAACGGCGGTCTGACGCCCGAAAAACTGACCACTTATAGCAACAAGAAGGTCTGGTGGCGCTGTCCCCTGGGGCATGAGTATGCGGCGGCGGTAGCCGCCCGGACAATGAACGGCTCGGACTGCCCCTATTGCTCGGGCCGCAAGGCGCTACCCGGCTTTAACGATCTGGCTACCCTGGAGCCAAAGGTGGCAACTCAATGGCACCCCACTCTCAACGGGGCGCTGACCCCGGAGCAGGTGACAACGGGAAGCCGTAAAAAGGTCTGGTGGGAGTGTCCCAACGGACATATCTGGAAAGCCGTCATTTATTCCAGAGCGGGACCAGGTTCCCATAAATGTGGATGCCCTGTGTGCGCCGGACGGATACAGCCGGAGCGCATGGAGCGCTACCGCCTTGCTATGGCGGAGCATGAGAAGTTTTCGCGGGCAGGCGCCCCGGAACAAAATAGAGAAAAATTGGAGGTATAAGCAACATGAAGAAGCGATTTTTAGCTGTCCTTTTGACAATGGCCATGCTCTTCTCCGTTTTGCCCGCTTCCGCGCTGGCGGCGGAGGGCACGGCGGACGAAGCTGCGGCCTGCACTGTCACCGAGGGCTGCACGCTGGAGGCGGGGCATGATGGCGAGTGCGTCCTGCCCGACGAGCCGGAAACCCAGGAGGACGATTCCAACAGCTACTATGAATTTGAGGATGTGTACGGCATTGATGATGATACCGTAATCATGCCGCTGGATGGTGAAACCACAGATGAGATGTCCGGCTCTTGCGGGGCAACGGAAGGTGATAGCGTTACATGGAAGTTAGAGCAGAACAACGAGGGTAGCGAAAGTCCCACATATACCCTCACCATCTCCGGTACAGGAGAAACAGCTAAGATTAGCGGAGATTTCAAAATAGACAGCGAAACTAAGTTTTCGAGCATTCGCGCCTATATTACTAAGGTTGTGGTAGGTGAGGGCATTACAACGCTCGGAAATTCAATGTTCGCTGATTTCAAAGGGTTGACAGAAATATCTTTGCCAAATTCTTTAGAGGTTTGCGGAACACAATTATTTCAAAACTGTTATCTGTTAAAAAGTGTTCATTTCGGCCCAAAGGTAAAGACAATCGGAGCTGGCTTTATTTCCGATAATGACGCTTACGACTCAAATAAGCACCGCTCTATTTTTGATACTGACGGAGACTCGGCGTTGGCAACTCTAACAGTTGACACTTCAAATCTCTATTTTGTTTCAGAAGACAATGTGCTGTATAACAAAGATCGCACAGAGTTGATTTATGCCTGTTCTGGGACAATATCACAAACCTATACAATATCCAAAAGTTTGAAGTATTGGCCGGGCGCTTTGAGCAACAGCGGCATTGAAGAAATCAGCTTTGAATCTGGCATTACAAGCGTCAGCAACGGATTACTTTATAACTGCAAAACAGTGAAGAAGGCTACCATTCCTGATACGGTTTCTGTAATTGGGGCAAATGCCTTTACTTTTTGCGACGCTTTGTCCGAGGTAACCTTTTCCAACGCGCTCAAAACGATTGGAGCCCAGGCGTTTTACGGGTGCCCAATCAAAAATAACTTAATGATATTGAATGACGGTGTGATTACTGTCGGAAAAGAGGCTTTCCGAGGGAATAAATTTGACCGAATTGTTCTCCCTGCGTCTTTAACAACTCTGGGACAAGAATCGTTTACAAGTGACAAGCAGTCTACTGATTTCGCTGGACTGCAATCCGTTATTTTTAGGGGCGATATTTCAAGTTATACCGCGACTTTTAACAAGTGGGGAAAGGATTCTCTTCATTCTATCGTGCTTGAGAAAGATGGATCTATCCCTAAAAACTTTTTTTCAACTATAAGTTCTGATAAAGTAATTTGTTATTACGCTACTATGAAACCGAGTGATAATACAGTTTTTAAATCCGCGAGTGCCATCACCAACGGCGGCACCTTCCCGACGGACACCGAGTTCACCCTTGGCGTTCTTGCTACTCCCATCAAAGAGGGCAAAATCTTTTCGGGCTGGTACACCGATACCGATTTCAAAACGGAAGCGGTGAAAACTGATGATGTCTATAAAGCGGCCAGCAGTACGACCTACTACGCCAAGTGGGTGAGCAAGATCACCTTTGACGCCAACGGCGGCACCTTGCCGGAGGGAAGCACCAGTCCCGTGAGCATCGAGGAGGGCAAGGCCCTGTCCAGCGTGTCCGAGAGCTATGCTCTGCCCACGCCTACCAATGGGAATGCGACCTTTGTAGGCTGGAACACAGCGGCAGACGGCAGCGGCGATCCCGTGACCACTTCCACCGTCCCCACTGGCAACGCCACCTATTATGCCATCTGGGGAACTTCCGCAGGCGAAACTTATTCTATCTACCCGATCAACGAACAGACCTACACCGGCAGCCCCATCACGCCCACCGTGTATCTGGTGGACAAGAACGGCAACAAGTTTGCAGCATCCAGCGTGGCCTATGAGAACAACACCAGCGCCGGGACTGCAACGGCCAAGGTGACCGTAAGTGGTCAAGAGTATTCTGTGAACTTCACCATTAAGAAAGCCGATTATGATATGTCCGGTATTTCCTTTAACGATGCCACTTACGACTACGATGGCACGGAACGGGAACTGATCATCACCGGCATCCTCCCCGATGGCGTATCTGTGAGCTATTCCAATAACAAACTCACTGATGTGGGGAGCATCTCGGCCACGGCTTCTTTCTCCGGCGATACAAATAACTACAACGAAATTGAAAGCAAAACCGCGACCTTGACCATCAAAAAGGTTAAACCGACCATCAGCATTTCTGCCTCCCCCAAAACTCTGACAGGCTCCGGCACCGTGACCCTGACCGTGAGCGGCCTGCCTGATGGCGCGAGTGCGGCCCCGACCTGTGACGGCTTGACCGTTACCGCCAATTCGGACGGAACCTATTCTGTTTCCCTGCCCAACGAGACAAAGGATTACACCTTTACCGTGAGCTATGCGGGCGACACCAACCATGAGGAGGCCACGGCCACCTGCAAGGTGTCCGTAACCTATAAGGGTTCTGATGGCGGCGGTTCTTCCTCCAGTGGCTCCAGTTCCAGCAATACCACCACGGAGACCGTGACCAACAAGGACGGCAGCACCACAACCACCGTCACAGACAAGAAAACCGGAACCGTCACCGTGACCACCAAGTACAAGGACGGCTCCACCCTTGTCGTGGAGACCAAGAAGGACGGCACCGTGACCACCACCGAAACCCGCGCCGACGGCGTGAAAGTCAAGACCGTGGATGAACCCGGCGAGGATGTGACCGCCGCCGTTACCATCCCCCGCAGCGTGGGCACCGCCATCGTGACCATCCCCGCCGACACCACCCCCGGCACCGTGGCCGTGGACGCCGAGACCGGCGAGATCGTCAAGCTGTCCGTCCCCACCGAGGACGGCATGACCGTGAAGCTGGACGGCTCCGCCAACCTGGTGCTGGAGGATCGGAGCAAGAATTTCACCGACACCAATAACCATTGGGCGGAGGACGCCATCGACTTCGCCACCGCCCACGGGATGTTCTCTGGCACCAGCGCCACCACCTTCACCCCGGACAGCCCCATGACCCGCGCCATGCTGATGACCGTGCTGGCCCGCTTTGACGGCGAGGACACCTCGGGCGGCAGCGTGTGGTATGAAAAGGGCATGGAGTGGGCCAAGGCCAACGGCGTGTCCGACGGCTCCAACCCCAACGGCTCTATCACCCGTGAGCAGTTCGCCACCATGCTGTGGCGCTATGCGGGCAGCCCCGCCGTTTCCGGCTCCCTTACCGGCTTCTCCGACCATGCCAAGGTCAGCGGCTACGCCACCGACGCCATGCGCTGGGCCGTGAGTACCGGCATCATCGGCGGTATGGGCAACGGCACCCTGGCTCCCCAGGGCAACGCCACCCGCGCACAGGTTGCCACCATGCTCATGCGCTTCGTGGAGAACTTGACCAAGTAAATACCCACCACACGCACCAGGCAGGGCGGCATTTTGCCGCCCTGCTTTTCTTATATCTTTCTTGCGAAAAACAGGACTTCCGATAACCTTTTGGGAACTTTTGGAAGTTCCTGCGAATAACGAGCAAAACGAAAATTTTGAGGAAGGTAAATGATAGAAAGGTAAATCGGTGATTGATTATGGCCACACGATATGAGCGGTATAACGAAATAACTTTTGACGCCTACTGTAAAGCCGCCGTTGATAAAGCCATCTTGAAAGAACGGCTGAAAAAAGCTGGAAAGGGCCAGCGGGAACAACCCCTTTCCTCTCTCACGGAAAAGGACATCCCCGCTGTTCCTATGGATAAATCGGAGCAAAGCCGTTTAGAAGATACGGCGCTGACCTTCCAGGTCTCCGGCGAGATCATCACGGTGAAGGGCGTGAAATTGGGACAGGCCATCGCCTGTCTGCTGCCCAAGGAGCGGTCGATCATCCTGCTCCGCTACTTCCGCGGCATGAGGGATGGAGAGATCGCCCAGCGCCTGAACATGGCCCGCGCAACGGTACAGCGGAAGCGGAAAAAGGCAGAAGCGAAGCTGCGGTTGTTTCTGGAGGCGTGACTATGACGTACATACCATATTGCGTAATAGAAGCCGCCAAAGCGCATGATGTGGAAGCCGCGAACATGATCCTCCGACATTTTGAGAGCTATATGCTCTACAAAAGCCGGAGTGACTATGAGGATGACTTCGGAAATATCCATTCATGCGTTGACGATGATTTTTACTATCAAGCAAGAAACGCGCTGCTGTCGGCCATCTTCACGTTCCGCTTCCGGGCACCGCCAGATGATTTTATTTAGTGACCAGCCGAATGTGCAAATGATGGCCCCGACCGGGCAGTTCAGCCAGCGGGGCCATCTCTAAAAATCGGTCTCAAATTGAGACGACATTCGACACCGTTTCGCTCCAAAACATCTGATTTTTTGCGTATTTTGCTGAAATTTAGTATAATAATGGTGTAGATGGCACCTTGAAAAATAAATAGAACTGGCCGCCATATATGCACCCGACCATTAGGAGGAGGTCTATATGGCGGAGCAAAGCATCCAAATCGCAAAAGACACAAAGAAGCGTGTTGTCTGTCTTTACCGTGTTTCCACGGTGGGGCAGGTGGAGAAAGATGACATTCCCATGCAAAAGCAGTTTTGCCGGGAGTTTACCCAGCGCCAGCCCGAATGGGTGATCGTCAAGGAGTTTTCCGAAAAGGGTGTTTCCGGTTTCAAGAAGTCTGCCAAGGACCGAGACGCCATCCAGGAAATTCAGCGGATGGCCCTGCAAGGCGGGTTTGACATCCTGCTGGTGTTCATGTTTGACCGCCTGGGCCGCAAGGACGATGAAACGCCCTTTGTGGTGGAATGGTTCGTGAAGCACGGCATCGAGGTTTGGAGCGCCATGGAGGGACAGCAGCGGTTTGACAATCATGTTGACAAGCTGCTGAACTACATACGCTACTGGCAGGCGTCCGGCGAGAGCATCAAAACCTCTGTCCGCGTCAAGACCCGTATCAGCCAGCTCACCGAGGACGGCTGTTACACCGGCGGCATCGTCCCCTATGGCTACCGCCTGGAAAACCGGGGCCGCAGGAATAAGCGGAACAAAGAAGTCTTTGACCTTGCTGTGGACGAGGACGAGGCCAGGGTGGTCAAGCTGATTTTCCAGAAGTATGTGTACGAGGGCTACGGCTTCCAGCGCATTTGCCGCTATCTGACGGAGCAGGGCTTCCGAAACCGAAAGGGCAAAAACTTTGCGACGTCCGGTATCCACCGCATTGTCCGCAATCCCCTCTATATCGGCATACTCCGCAACGGCGAGAGTGAGTCGGCGGTACTGCCGGAATTGAGGATTTTGGAGGATGAACTGTATGAACGGGCACAGGCAATTACCCAAAGCAGGGTGAAACCCCGTGCCCAGCGGGAAGTCCCGCTTACCACCAGGGGGCAGTCCCTTTTGACAGGAAACATCTATTGCGGGCATTGTGGAAAGCGTTTGACGCTGGCGACCTGCGGGCGGAAGTATCGAAAAAAGGACGGCACAGAGGTCTCCAAGAGTTACACCAGGTATCAATGCAGTTATCATATCCAGCACCCCGGAGAATGTGATGGGCCGTCCGGCTATGGTGCGGTCAAGCTGGACGGCCTGATAGATCAAATTGTCCGCATCCAGTTTGAGCGTATCCAGACCGCCCCGCCCCAAACGCTCATAAGGGAACAGCAAAAGCGGGAGATTGAAACCGCCAAGGCAAGGTTGAACCTGCTGAACATCCAGTATCAGCAGAAGCAGAGGGACTACCAGGATTTGCGGGCCGAGACGCTTCGCGTCATTCAGGGCACCAGCCGTCTGAACGTAGACCTGCTCAACAGTATAGTGGAGGAAACTACCGCGCAAATCAAAGAACTGGAACAGCAGATAGAGGAAGCAAAAGCAGACCTGCAAAAGCTGGTATCCAGCGCCGAACAGGTACGGCAGGAATATGTTCAGCTGATGAACTGGGCGGAGTTGTACGACAGCTGCACTTTTGAAGCCAAGAAGATGATCGTATCGCAGTTTATCAAGGGCGTCCACGTCAAGCAGGACTATGAAATCAGTGTGGAATTTAATGTTGCCTTTGCCGAGTTTCAGCGGATGTATCTGGAAGCGGAGAAGGAGGACGAGGGCGGAAGTAAGCGCGGAACATCGGTAATCCTGGCTTTGGCAGAAGAAGCGGGACAGGCGGTTTGACCGCCTGCCCCGGTAGATAGCTTGTAGCAGAAAAACCCCGCAAATTTTCGACATTTCGTTTTTGTGTATATCGTTTCCCTGCAAGCGCATTACAGAAAAATATCCTTTTCGCTCAAACCGTTCCGCTTGCCAAAGTAAAGGTAGAAGACGAAACAAAACAAAAATAGTCATAAGCAGCAGAAGAAG
>X355_Hoffmanns_Two_toed_Sloth__coassemble_3091_pt1 | contig 7942 bp, 18 predicted proteins | sample X355_Hoffmanns_Two_toed_Sloth__metabat2_high_PE_003 | metagenome-assembled genome bin X355_Hoffmanns_Two_toed_Sloth | reverse complement strand
CTCAGCCTCCTCAGCCTCACCGGAAATTCGTCCAAGGTATCACCTCGCAAAAAAATTTAAAAACTTTTGATTTTCCTCTTGACATCCCACGCATTGCGTGGTACAATATAGTCAAGTTAAGGGAGACAACAACAGAATAAAACAAGGAGGAAAAGAAAATGAAGGGTACAGAAAAGCAGATTACATGGGCGAAGAAAATCCAGAAGCAGGCAATTGATACGATTGATACATACGAACTTATCTATCGGGATCAGGTTGAAGAAGAAGATTGGCCTGTAGTGCAGGCGTCTCTGGATATTGTCCGGGGGAAAATTTTAAGCATTGATAGTGCTGCTGAATTGATTGAGATAGGCAAGCGTGACATCGACGATTACATTGATGCAGAACTCGTAAAAACTCCTGCATTCCAGGCAGAAGAATGATAAGGAATAAAATGAGGAGGAAACGCTATGAAAATCATCAATAAGCCTACCGGAGAGATTATCACGGAGATCATCACCAACCACAGCATGACCCTGGAAGAAGCAATCGAATGCGTCGGCTCTTTCGTCCCGCAAGAAAACCCCTGGGACGCAAACGTGGAAATCAACGGAACCGAGTATTGGTCTGAAGAGCTGGATATCATCGCATGATCATTGGCATTTCTCTCTGAACATCAAAATGAAAAGGAGGCCAAAGATGAAACTGAGCGATAAGGATTTCTACACGCTGTTCGGCGCGGCCCTGGAAGCGGCCGACTATGACACATACATCGCAGAGTGGAGCGCCAGCAGCCTGTTTTACCCCGATCCGGACGCGGAAGGCCCCGGCTTTGACGACGTCGTCGACACGCTGGATAAAACTTGGAACGCAGCCCACATCTCCATCAAGGAGATCAGGGCACATACCGGGTTATCCCAGGCGGCGTTCGCCCAGCGCTTTTGCATCCCCCGGCGCACCATCGAGGACTGGGAGGCCGGGAGACGTACGCCGCCTGATTATGTGCGTCTTCTCCTCGCGGAAAGCCCCAGGATTGCGACCTAATACTTGGTCTATCTATTGCCCGCCTCTTATCACGGAGGCGGGTTTTTCTTATCCCTCCAAATCATCGTCTGTATAATCCCCGCTGAAATAATCGTCAAAATCTTGGGCCGCGAACGCATACCATTGTCTCCTATCTTCCGATGTACCGAACCTTACGCCAAACATCCTTATTTCCCCGCGGCAGGTCTCTGCCACACAACGCCCGTTGTCGTTGGCGATGCAATTGCAATTGACTTTCATGGGCGGTCCTCCTCCCCCAGCCTCCGTCCGCACATCGGGCAGAAATTGACTCTGATCCCTTCCCAGCCGAATACATAGTCGAAATAAAATAGGCTGTTTCCGTTCAAGCGAAAGTCATGCGCCCCACCGTCGCTCCAATCCTCGTGGGCCGTAGTGCAGAATTTACACCCGCTGCTCTGCGGTTCCTGCCTCGCCAGGCTTTCGGGGGTGATGGTGGGCATATCCAAAATATTCTGGCGGATAACAGAAACCGGGATATTGTACGCGCTCATGTCAATACCATCTTCATCTGCGTACAGCTCCAGCAGCGCCTCCCGGCTGATCAAATCAGGCATTTTCAACCCCTCCTCCTGCTTATACAAAGCGCAGAACCATTTGGGGATATCGTCATTCACATTTTTCATCTTAGCGCTACACCATCCCGCAATGTAATATACACAAAACGCGCAACGCCGATGTAAGCGTTTATTGCGCCATTCTCGTGTGGTCATAGGTTTCCCTCCTCCGGTCGCTTTTGCTCATCTATCCCAGACTTCAGGTCTCCGGTTTTTATCCCCGCCAGATAGTCATATTCTGTCAGTCTCTCCATACTCACACCCCTACTCTCGTGATATATTTTACGATTTCGTCCTGCCTGTCCCTGCATCTCCTGTTTTTACAGACATAGAGCGCGCCCGGTATGCCCGGCCCCTCCATATCCATTGTGCGGCCTAAGACCCGCTTCGTGGGATCGGTACAGGCTTTACAGTCAGGGAGGTCGATTTTGTTGAGATCAACAATTTCGTTCACGCCCGCATCTCCTTCCTCTTCAACGCCGCCCGCAATACCCTCTCCTTTGTTTTCACAAACGGCAGTCCCGCGATAAATTCCAGCGCCTCCCGCACCTCCTGCGCGGCCGCGGCCTCCAGGTGGTCTTTAAAATTCGGATCGCTCACCGGGCAAGTGGTGAGCCATTTGACGTGTTCGGTCATGGTCCATCCCTCCTGTGATCCTCCATTGCCAGTTCACAAAAAATCCCGCATTCAGCCATAACTTCCTCCGACATTCTCCCCGCGGCGGGGTCCAGCTCGTCCAAATAGATCCCGTTCAAGCAGGAGCACCCAAGCTCCCGCTCCAGCTTTGCCCGCGCTTCAAAGACTTCCGGAAAGTCAACCCGGATCTTATTCCAATACCCCATGCCGCCCTTGACGCAGCCGATACAGTTGTTGTTGGCATACCCCAGGTCATACATGGCCGGGCGCTGCAGCCCCAACCGCCTGCAAATGCCGTGGGCGTCCGCTTTGGTCAGGTCCCGGTCGATCAGCGGAAACTCGTGGCAAAACTGCGGCATGGTCTCCCGGATGTTGTCGGCCCGGCGGCGCTCGGAGCAGTCCATGCCCCACACGTAGGTGATCTCATACTCCCGGTGGGCGTACTCCCACTCCTTCCGCACCCGCTTTTTCAGCGCTTTCGTGCAGTAGGCCCCCACCTTTGGGCGGTTGATAAACCCAAACGCCCGCACCGCGTTTTCCACGCTTCCGTAGGGGGATTTCAGCCATTCCACTTTCTTTCCCAGCAGCGTTTCACAGTCGCGGATAAATCTGCCGCTGTCTTCGTGCTGGTCGTCGATGTCGATGTAGATGTATTGATCCACGCTGTCCCGGACCAAATACCCGGCCACAAAGCTGGACACCCCCGCGGACAGCCAGCAGACTTTTCGATGTTCTTTCATAGGTTCCTCCATCGTCATGGAGGCGGCGCGCCGTTATCCCAGGGCCTCCTATGGTTTAGTTTGTTGTTGTTCGCCCTGCCTTTGAAATTGCGTCAAAAATCGGGAAGAATTGCTGCGGCACTACGGCGTTTCCGAAAGCAGTCATTTCCTCCTTATACCTCACACGTCCGTCCATCCCTCCGGAAATCCCATCAGCCATTCCGAAAACCGGGGGTTTATGTATTGCCCAATAAGTTCCGGGCAGATAATCCCAATGCCGGACGCCAGCGTGTTCCCATGCTTCCCGCAATGCTCTTGTGGAGTCTGCCTCCGAATTGGCTTGTAGTCTTGGCTCGCCCTGGTTGATGGCAACAATAGCCACCCTGTACCTCTCATGATGGGCACCGACAGCGTAAGCCGGAACACAGAACGTCCAGACTTGGTAACCGTCTCCTTCCAAGTCGGAGCAAACGCTGTCATGTATTGTAGATAAAAGTCCAGGCACATTCTCACCAACAACGGCTCTTGGCCGAAGCTCTCTGACCACCCGCATGAACTCCGGCCAGAGGTGGCGTTCGTCCTTTTCTGCAAGCATCTTTCCTGCGAGGGAATGGGGTTGGCACGGGAATCCTCCCGAAATAACGTCAACTGTTCGCAGCCCTGTGCGCTCATAGAAACTCTCCTTTGTCAGTGTCCGTATATCCCGCCAGCGCGGTACACTGGGCCAATGCTTTTCCAACACTTTTGTCGGGTAATCCGCCCATTCGCATTGACCCACGGTGCGGAACCCGGCCCATTCAGCGGCCAGATCAAGCCCTCCAATGCCAGAGAACAAGGACAGGTGCGTCAGATCAGGCATTGGCCGCACCTCCCGCCTTGTGAAACATATTTATCTGCGCCGAGTGCGCCGCAAACCGTTTTTCCTGCTTATCAAAATATTCCTTATCGATCTCGTAGCCCACGAAATCAAGTTCAGCGTCATGGGCCGCTATACGGCTGGAACCGCTGCCCAGGTGTGTGTCCAGGATCTTGTCGCCTGGTTTTGCGTAATTGCGGAAGATCCAGGCGTAGAGGGCGACAGGCTTTTGTGTGGGGTGGATACGGATTTCGTTGAGTTTTTTGTTGCCCTGCTGGATATGGCCTTCACTGACACTCTTTCCTTGCATCATGCCATTCCACATATAGCGGAATAATCTTGTACCGCCGAAAAGGTCTGTTGCCGCAATCTCGCAATCAGAAAAAAAGCTGGCTCCGTTGCATTTGTCCCATACTATGCGTCCTGGGCTGAATGCGAAGTCGTAATAGTTGCAGCCCCATACGATATAGTGTTTACTCACCCTGATAAGCTCTTTAAAATATTCCTCACCAGGGATTTCCCATACCGGCGAAATAGGGTAGTCGCGATGTACTCCGATTTTACTTACCTTTGAGCCGTAGTAACCGCGCCGTTCCGGTCCGGAGAAATACGGCGGATCCACCACCGCCAAATCAAAACACTTGTCAGGCATCTCCCGCATGGCTTCCATGCAGTCCATGTTGTAGGCTATATTCACAATAATTTCACCTGCTCCGGCAGTTCCTCCCTGACTTCGACCACGCGCACGTCCCCGAACCGCTCCAGGCACATGGCCAAGTGCTCCTTGACTCCCTGCGCCGTCCAGCCCGGCGCGTCAACCTTGATCACAATCGTCAGCATCGCGCTCCACCTCACAAAACGAATATTTCTTGTATGTCCCGCGCTTGGCCCTTGACATGGCGACCCGAAAATCGCGGACCGTCCAACCCAGCGCCGCCGCGCATTCCCTTGCCGTGCCCAGGGCCGCAAGCAGCTCTGTCTTCCCGTCGTACACGGCGTACTCCTTCACGCGGCGGTGGCGGCGGGCCGGGGCCAGGCCCACCTTGTTCCGCCAGTACCTTACAGTGTTCGAATGAACGCCCAGCAGCTCGGCGATCTCGGCGTCGTTCTTCCCTTCCCCGTTGAGCCGCTTGAGCTCGGCAAGGGTCTTGGTGGTCACGCGGCATTTACACATCCGTTGTCACCTCTTCCTTCCGGTTCATGGGCAGCCTGAGCTTCCTCCTGCGGATCCTGACCGCGCTCACCGTGACCTCCATTTCACGCGCGATCTCCGCGTCGGTCAGCCCCTTCCGGTAAAGCGCCCGGAACTGCTCCCTCTTCTCCTGGTTGCTTTTCTTGACCTGCCCTATGCCGCAGATCAGGCGGCAGCGGGCGCAGTCCCCCGGCTCCGGGTATGGGCAGTTCAGGCACACGGCGACCTTCTCCGGAGGGTCCACGCCCTCGTATCTGCCCGACGCCCGCTTTTCGCCCCACACACGGGAGCCGTGGACGCTCATGTAGTCGCTATCCATAGGGCGTCACCTCCACGCGGATACATCCGCCGCGCCAAAACTCGTGAGATACTTTCCTGACCCAGCGCCGGTTGTCCTCCGGGAGGATGTACCCCTTCATGGCGTCCAAAAACGCCTTGCCCAGCACGGCGTGATTGTCGCAGTCCAGGCCGTCGTCCCACCGGAACCGGACGCACACTGGCCCGTCCACCAGTTCCCGCTTGATCCCCGCCTTTTCCATGGCGGCCAGGGCGATGGCGTGCAGCTCCGCCGTGTCCCTCCGCCGGGCCTGGTAGTGCTTCCCGGCGTAATAGGCGTTCAGCCCAAAGCGCTTGTTCCACGCCGTTTTCCCGGCCTTGGTCGGCGGGTAGGGGATCTCAAACCGGATCATTCGCTTTCCCCTCCCATCATGGCCGCCAGCTTGTCCATGTCGCTGCGCAAACGGTCCCCGGCGTCCGGGGCGCTGTAATCCGAGCAGACCGGCTTGCCGGGCGATTTACCGGCTGCCGTGCCGGGGCCCCATCCGTCCCGGTGGCAGCGTCGCACAACAAGATTCCAGTCCCGCCAATGGTTCTTGTTCCCGGACGACTGCGCAGACTCGTCGATGTAGGCAATACAGCGCTCGACCTCAGCCTGTCCAAGATCGTTTAAAAGGCGCCGGTATTCCCCATCGGTGAGCTTGACCCAGCCATATTGACCAAAGGATTTCTTGGTCTCCTTGGCGGGCGCGGCGCCGTCAGGCGCTATACTCTCTCCGTCAGGAGAGATGTCTTGATTTGCTTTGCTTTGATTTGTTTTGTTTTTGCTTTTTTGGGTTTTTTCAAAAACCACCGGGTTTTTTGGGTTTTCTGAAAAAACCACTGGGTTTTTTGGGTTTTCAAAAAAACCACTGGGTTTTTGCTCTTTGGGCGGCCGTCCGCCCTTTGTTCCGTTTTTTCGCTGCCGCTCACACTCGTTTTCGTAAGCGGCGCGCGCTTGATCGATGTCCCGGCGGACAGACGGCCACGCAAAGCGTTCATTTCCTTTTGGCTGAGGATCCCCGCCGTCTTTGTATTCCATCATGACGCGGATAAGACGGCCGATTTCTTCATCCTCAAGGGGCTCGAATAACTCCTTGTAGCGGTCCCAGAGCGGGATGTAATCAAAGGCCATTCCCAACACCGCCTCAAAACGGCAGTTCGCCGTCGTCCTCGCTCAGCTCCGCGAACTGCTCCCCGGCGGGTTCATGCGCCCCCGGGTTCGGCGCGCTGCCTCCTCCGGACGGCTTGGAATCGCCGAAGTAGATGTAGTCGGCCACCACCTCGGCGGCGGTGCGCTTATTGCCCTCCCGGTCGGTATAATTGCGCATCCGGAGACGGCCTTCCACAAGGACCATCCGACCCTTGCCGATGTACTTGGCCAGGAACTCCGCCGTGCTCCTCCAGGCCACGACGGTCACAAAGTCCGTCTCCTTCTCTCCGGTCTCCTTATCTTTGCAGTCGCGGTCTACCGCGATCCGGAAGGTGGCCACCGCCACCCCGGAGGGTGTATTTTTCAGCTCAGGGTCCGTCACCAGGCGGCCCTGCAGAACGATCTTGTTCAGCATCCTTTCTCCTCGCTTTCAGCTTCCAAATGCGGCAGAGCGTCCGATCCAGAACGACGCCGCCCGGAAGGTGATATTTTTCAAAAAATTCCCGGTCGCTCATGGTGTGGGCCTCCATGTGCTTCTCCCGGCAGAGGGGCAGGGCCTCCAGCCCCTCGTGCAGGATGTCGGTGCGGTCCCGCCCCATGCCGACCCGGTCAATGTGGTGCAGCTCCGCGCTCTGCCCGGTGATGCAGCACTTCTTGTGGATCAGGCAGGCGTATATGTAGTCCTCCACATCGTCTGCCATGCTCAAAAGGGATTTGCGGGTCGGAATATCCCAGTCCAGGACGAACCGGACGAGGAACCGCTGGAACGCGCACACCAGGCTCATGGGCGCATTGGACAGGGAAAAGATTTGATCCGCCGTCTGCTCCAGGTCTTCGGCCAGGAATTTCAGCTTCATCCATTCTTTGGTCGGGTCGACGCCCATGCCGGTGTAGTCCGCGATCTCCCGCAGGAGCGCGTAACAGCACTTGCGCTGCTCGTCCGACAAAGGGCGGCTGTCCACCAGCCGAACCAGGCAGGTCTTATACTCCCGCCTGACCATCGTGGGCCAGTCGTCATATTTGGCCCGGATCAGCACCTCGCCCGTGCGCTCATCATAGCCGACGATGGTCCCGGTCACCGTGTCGATCGGGCTCTTCATCCGGGATTGTCTTTCTCCGCTTTTGCTTTTTCAGCACATTTGCGGCACAGCATCATCCCGTAGGCTTTTTTTGATTGCTCCGCGAACTCTTGCCCGGTCAGGCGTATCTTCCCGTTGTTGAACGGCATGATCTCTTCGCCGCACACTTCACAATCCGGGCCAGGAGGAAGGATCCCATTATTGGTCGTGTCGCTGTCCTTGGTGTCGTCGATGCAGAACAGGCCGTTCAGGGCGTACTTTCTGGCGTAGGAACTGGCCGCGCCGGTTACCTGGGAACTGTCCATCCCTTTCTTGCTCTCTTCCTCGCGGGCCTGTGCCGGCGTAGGAACTGGCCGCGCCGGTTACCTGGGAACTGTCCATCCCTTTCTTGCTC
>X355_Hoffmanns_Two_toed_Sloth__coassemble_2978_pt1 | contig 8418 bp, 9 predicted proteins | sample X355_Hoffmanns_Two_toed_Sloth__metabat2_high_PE_003 | metagenome-assembled genome bin X355_Hoffmanns_Two_toed_Sloth | reverse complement strand
TACCTCATATAAATGAAAAAGCCCAGCTTTTGCTGGACTTTTTCGACAGACTGAGACCTCCTTTTGCCTTTGGCAGAAGGAGGTCTTTTGTGTATTTCGGAATGCACCGGGCGGCCCCTACCGTGAACCTACGGCTTTATTGTAGGGACGGGTTCCAAACCCGCCCCAAACCCGGCAAACATCGCGGCGTGGGCGGCGGGCTGCCGCAAGCGGCATGCCACATCTCCACCCCGCGAAAACCCGAAAGGTTTGCAAAATGAATGTAGGGGAGGCTATCAGCCTCCCGCCCCGGTTGGCAATGATCGTGACGTCCACGGGAGGATACTATCCTCCCCTACATTCTCCGCCCCCCATCCAGCAATGACCGCAACGTCCCGGCCCGGTGAGGGCAGGCCCTGCACCCCAAACCGGGACGCGGCCTAAAACAGCAGCCGCACCGACCAGGAGGCGGCGATGAATCCCGCCAGGTCGGCGCACAGGGCGGCCGGGACGGCGTAGCGGGTCCTGGAGATCCCGGCGGCGCTGAAATAGACCGCGATCGTATAAAAAGTCGTCTCGGTGGAGCCGAGCATGACCGCCGCCGTGCGCCCTACCGGGCTGTCCGGGCCGTAGGTGGAGATCAACTCGGCTCCCACGCCCAGGGCGGCGCTGCCGCTGATGGGCCGTACCAGCAGCAGGGCCACCGTCTCGGGCGGGATGCCCAGCAGCCGCAGCAGAGGTCCCAGGGCGTTGGCCGCAAGCTCCAGCGCCCCCGACGCGCGCAGCATGTACACCGCCGTCAGCAGGCCGATCATGGCGGGCACGATGCGCACCATGACCCCCAGGCCGTCCCCCGCCCCCCGGATCAGGCTGTCGTACACATCCACCCGCCGGGCGCAGCCGTAGACCGCCACAAAGGCGATCAGGACGGGAACGATCATGGTAAAGCTCATTGCTGTTACTCCCTCCTCTGAATCTCCGCACAGGCCCGGGGCGGCGATCACCGCCAAGCGGCGGCGGGGCCGCTGGACCACCCAGGTGTGTGGCCCCTCATTTGATCCGGGTTTGCTCAGCGCCCGCGGGGCCACTGCCGGGGCGGCTATTTGCCGCGTTTCGGAGCCATGGGCCAGACCTTTCCCATGCACTTGGCGGCGCAGACGCCTGTGGTCACCGAAATGGCCGAGGCCAGCCACACGGCGGGCAGGATGTCAAAGGGCGCCGCGCTGCCCGCCGCTGCGCGCACGCTGGCCACCGTGGTGGGCAGAAGCTGGATGGACGCCGTGTTGCACACCACCAGCATACACAGGCTGTCCGACGCCACGCCGGGGCTTTTCTTGCTCATCAGCCGGGCGGCCTCCATGCCCAGCGGGGTGGCGGCGTTGCCCAGGCCCAGCAGGTTGGCCGACACGTTGGCGGCCACCGTGTCCATGACCGCGCTGTCCCGGGCGAAGTCGGGGTACAGCCGCCGCAGGACGGGCCGCAGCAGCCGGGCCAGCTTTTCCGACAGCCCGGAGCGGCGCATGATCTCCATCACGCCCATCCACAGGCAGAGCACCCCCGCCATGGACAGGCACAGCTCCACCGCCGCCGCCGCGCCCTCCAGCGCCCCCGACGCCACCGCGTCCATCCGCCCCGTGGCCAGGCCGCACAGCACCGAGACCGCCACCATGCCCGCCCAGATGATACTCATGGTCATACCGCAACGCTCCTCTCAATGGCGGGGCGCGAAAGCCCCCCTGTCCCATCCATCCTACTCACGAACCGCCCCGGATATGACACCGTTTCGCCCAAAAAAGTGCCAATATTTGTAAAATATAAATTTTTCCACTTTGTTCACAAAAAATTTCCATTTTTCCCGTTGACATTCCAATACGGAGTGTTATAATAAGGACCGTTAGAAACCGAATCAAACAAGAAAGAAGGAGCGACTATGAAATCGACCGGAATTGTTCGGAAAGTAGATGAACTGGGGCGCATCGTGCTGCCCATCGAGCTGCGCCGCACCATGGGGATCGCGGAACGGGACCCGCTGGAGATTTATGTGGACGGAAACACGATTGTTCTGAGAAAGTTTCAGGACGCTTGTGTTTTCTGCGACAGCTCCCATGAAGTGACCACCTTCAAGGGAAAGCCTGTCTGCGCGGACTGCCTGAAGGAATTGAGCGAAAAATAAGAAAGGGGCACGTCCTCTTCCGAAAAAAAGGCCGCCGGAATCCCAATTCCGGTTGGCCTTTTTTGTTTATACAAATAGTATTACAAATTCCGACAAAAAATGGCAAAAAAGGAAATTCGTTCGGCATTCGGGCGGAAAAAGGTCGGCTCTTGCCCCCTTTTCCCGCATTTCCCTGGGCCGATCGCTGATCGGGATGCTCCGCAGCGCCGGGTCAGCGCCATGTCGGACAAAAAACCGCGCCGCCGCGCGTTCTTCGCGGCAGGCGCGGTGGTCGGGCAGGGGAAAATCATACATCCCGTGTTAATCCCAGTCCGTATCCTTTCCCAGGGCCAGGTCGTACAGCTTGTTCTTGGGCAGGGACAATTCCTCGGCGGCCTGCTTCGCGGCGGCTTTCAGGGAAAGGCCCCCGCTCCGCAGCTCCTCCACCCGGCGCAGGGCGTCGGCGGGGGAGACCGCCTCGGGCGCGGCGGGGGGCGCGCCGTCCACCACCAGGACGTACTCGCCTCTCGGCTCCTGCCCGGCATAGCGCTCCGCCGCCCGGCCCAGGGTGGTGCGGTCGATCTCCTCGTGGAGCTTGGTCAGCTCCCGGCACAGGGAGACGCGCCGGTCGGGGCCGAAGGTCTCCTCCAGGTCGGCCAGGGTGGCGCGCAGCTTGTGGGGGGCCTCGTAAAAGATCATGGTGCGCTCCTCGCCCCGCAGGGATCCCAGGTGGGCGCGGCGGTTCTTTTTGTTGGTGGGCAGAAAGCCCTCAAAGGTGAACCGCCCGGTGGGCAGCCCGGAGGCGGCCAGGGCGGTGACCAGGGCGCAGGGGCCGGGGATGGACACCACGTCCACGCCGCTGGCGGCGCACAGGGCCACCAGCTCCTCGCCGGGGTCGCTGACGGCGGGGGTGCCCGCGTCGGTGACCAGGGCGCAGCTCTCCCCGGCCAGGATGCGCCGCAGGATGGCGGGGCCGGAGGTCTCGGTATTGTGGCGGTAGTAGGACACCAGCGGCTTTTTCAGCTCCAGGTGGTTCAGCAGCTTCAGGGACACCCGCGTGTCCTCGGCGGCGATGAAGTCCGCCCGGGCCAGCGTCTCCGCCGCCCGGCGGGAGATATCCCCCAGGTTGCCGATGGGCGTGGGGACGAGATACAGGGTTCCAGGCATGTTGCACCTCTTTTACGTGTGTGGGACCGTGCGCTTGGCGGGGACCGCGGCCCCTATAAAATCCGCGCGGGCAGGACGCGCAGGCCCGGACGGCCCTGCTTGTACGCCTCCACCAGCACCGCCGACGGGGGGTTGTCCCCGGCCTGGACAAGCTGCATCCGCTTGGGCTCCAGTCCGTGGGCGCGCAGGGCGTGGAACAGGCCGCACAGCCGCTCGGGGCGGTGGACCAGGGCGAAGCGCCCGCCGTTTTTCACCAGCCACCCGGCGGCGGCGCATACGTCGTCCAGGGTGCAGGTCTCCTCCGTCCGGGCGGCGCCGCCGCTGTCCCCCGCGCCCAGGGGAAAGTAGGGCGGGTTGGACGCCGCCAGGTCAAAGCTGCCGGGGGGCAGCAGCTCCCGCGCCCGGCGCAGGTCGCCCCGCAGCACCCGGGCATCCAGGCCGTTGGCCCGGAAATTTTCCTCCGCCAGGGCGGCGGCGGACTCATCCAGCTCCAGGCCGGTGACGCGCAGGGTCGGCTCCCGGGCCAGCAGGGCCAGGCTCAGCACCCCCGAGCCGCAGCCCAGGTCGCACAGGCGCTCCCCCCGGCGCACGGCGGCAAAGCCGCCCAGCTCCAGGGTGTCGCCCCCCACGGGGAACACGCCGGGGCGCTGAATGAGGGTATAGGGGCCGATGGTCTCAACGCGGTCCATCTGGGATCACGACCTTCCGGGTTTTGTAGGGGTCACGCTCCGCACCCCTCGACGCCCGCAGGTGGCGGACGGGGCCGCCGGGCCGCCCAGTGTGCGGCCCCTACGGTATAAACGGCGGCAGGTACGGATTTGCTTCACTTGTGCAGTCGGGATCCCGACTGCCTAAGGCGCGGCGTCAAAAGGACACGGGCGCAGATCATAGGGAGAGCTGCCGCACGGCCCATGATCCCACAAGCCTTCCGAAATTGCCGCAGGGGCCGCCCCAGTGGACGCACCGGGGCGGGGCCCAAGCCCGCCCTCATATGTCCGTACCGCGATCCTTTCCCCTCAGGAGCACAGGTCAATGATCGCCTGCGTATAGATCTTGGCGGCGGTCAGCAGGTCCCGGACGGGGATGTGCTCATCAGCGCCGTGGAGGTTAGTCTGATAGCCGGGCATGGCCGCGCCAAAGGCCACGCCGCCGGGGATCTCGTGCACATAGGTGCCGCCGCCGATGGCCAGGCACTCGCCCTTTTGGCCCGTATACTCCTCGTAGCACTTCAGCAGGGTCTGCACGAAGGGGGAGTCGGCGGGGGTGTGGTGGGGCGGCTCCATGCCGCCGGTGCAGGTGAAGCCGTGCTTGGCAAAGGCGGCCTCCGCCCGCGCCTGGCAGTTCTTCTCGGTGGCGCACAGGGGCACCCGGCTGTCAAAGCGGCCGGTCACCCCCGTCTCGGTGAACTCCAGCAGGGAGAAGGCCACCGTCAGCTCGCCGGACAGCTCATCCGACTGGGCGATGCCCAGGCCGGTGCCCTTGGCGTCCTTGTGGGGCAGCAGCTCCAGCAGGGCGTGGATGGCGTTTTTGCTCTCGCTCTCGGCCAGGGGCAGCACCCCCAGCAGCTCCAGCAGGGCGGTGATGGCGTTCACACCGTCGTCGGGGGCCATGGCGTGGGCGCTCTTGCCCAGGGCGACGATGCGGATGCGGTCCTCCCCCTGGGGCATGACCCGGTACTCCGCGCCGGTGATCCGGGTGCCCACCTGGGCGCGGGGCAGAAGCTGGCCCATGGGCAGGCCCTCGATGACCGCCTCCGCCTGGCCGGGCACCACGTTCAGCCGCTCGCCGCCGCGGAAGGACACCAGCCGGGGCAGGGCGGCGTCCGCCTCCCACTGCTTGGTGAAGGTGGGCTTGTAGAAGCCCTTTTCAATGTTGATCAGGGGAAAATCCGCGTCGGGCGAGAAGGTGTACGGGGCGTACGGCTCCACGGCGTAGTAGTGGGGCAGGTCGCCCATCCCGCTCTCCTCGTCGGTGCCGAAAATGATGCGGACATTGTGCCGCAGGGGGACGTTCAGGTCCTTGACCGCCTTCATGGCCATCAGGGCGGCCGCCATGGGGCCTTTGTCGTCGGCCACGCCACGGCCGTACAGCACGCCGTCCACCACCTTCGGCTCATACGCCTCGGTCACCGTCCAGCCCGCGCCCGCGTTCACCACGTCCAGGTGGCCCAAAATGTGCAGCATCGTGTCCTTGTCGTTCAGGTCGGCCGCGCCCACATAGCCGTCGTAATTGCGCACGGCCATGCCCATCTCCGCGGCCATGGCCAGCGCCTCGTCCAGACACCGGGCGGGACCGGGGCCGAAGGGCGCGCCGGGAGCGGCCTCTCCCTTCTCGCTGGGGATGGCGGCCAGCCGGGAGACGGCGGCGGCCAGTTCCTCCGCTCTGGCGTCAAAATACGCTTCGATCTGTTGTTTATGATCCATAAAAACCTCCATTGAAACGTGAAGCGCGGAAACCGATCTCTTCACTCTTCACTCTCCGCTTTCATCTTGTCCTGTGCCAGCTCGCCGAGATATTTGTAAACGGTATAGCGGGACACCTGCAGATGCTTTGCCACAAAGGGGACGGCCTTTTTGAAGGAAAAAGCGTTCTTCTGCTCCAGCAGGGCCACCACCTTCATGCGGTCCTGCTTGGTCAGGGCGGCCACCGGCTTGCCCACGGCGCTCAGGCACTCATCGAAGATGTCGGCCAGGCGCTTGCTGTCGCCGCCCTGCCACAAGGCGCTCTGCAGGTCGGACTGGGCGCTCATCAGGTCCACCAGGATGCGGTTGGCGAACACCAGCGAGCTGAAATCGAAGTTGATGCCCAGGGCCAGGTTGTAATCCTCCCCGATCAGGTGGAACGTGGACGACTTGATCTGCTGCCCGTTGGGGGTGGAGGCCAGCAGGTTGACCTGGTCGGAGACCAGCGCCTCCCGGTCCAGCGCCCGGCCCGCGCCCAGGATGTCCATGGTGGAGCCCACCGTGCGGCCGGAGACGTGGCCGTTGTAGATGGACAAAATGGGATGGGTGGGCACCGACATGTCGTGCACCAGGGTCTCGCAGGAGGAGCCGAACATCTCCGCGATCCCCCGGGCGGTGCGGTCCAGAAATTCAAAGGCTTCATCCCGGGTCATCTGCGCGCCCTCCTTGGCAAATGGTTGGTGTCAATCTTGACATTTTGTTATTATACCAATAAAATGAGGGAAAGGCAATGAAGAGATGGGATAAGAAATATGGAATTTGCGTCGGGCCTTTCGTTTCCTATCTCTTATCCGGGAAAGTCAGGTGGTGTTTTCATGACTGCAAGCGACCGCCGCGCCGCCATCGAGGCGCGGCTGCGCGGGGCGTGCGCGCCCCTGTCGGCCGCCGCGCTGGCGGCGGAATTTCACGTCAGCCGCCAGGTGGTGGTGGGCGACGTGGCCCTGCTGCGGGCCTCCGGGGTGGACGTGCAGGCCACGCCCCGGGGCTATGTGCTGGGGGCGGACAGCGCCGGAGTGCAGGCGGTGCTGGCCTGCGTCCACGCCCCGGAGGACATGGGCCGGGAGCTGAACGCCATCGTGGACAACGGGGCCGAGGTGCTGGACGTGATCGTGGAGCACCCGGTCTACGGCCAGTTGACCGGGCCGCTTCGGCTGCGCTCCCGCCACGACGTGGAGCAGTTTCTGGCCAAGGCGGAGGGGGCCAGCCCCCTGTCCGTCCTGACCGACGGCCTCCATCTGCACACGGTGCGCTGCCCCGACCGGGAGACCCTGCAGCGCGTCACCCAGGCCCTGCGGCGGGAGGGGTTTCTGCTGGAGAGTGGAGAGTGAAGAGATAAGAGTGAAGATTTTGAGAGTGGAGATCATGGTATCTGACTGCGGCGAATACGCGCGCGTTCGGTTCCCGTGCATCTCCACTCTCCACTCTTAACTCTTCACTCTTTTTGCTTCATGATCTCCTTGCGCACCACCTGAGCGATCAGCTCCTGCCCCTCAGGGGAGCGCAGCGTGTCCAGCACGGTGGCCTGCAGCAGCTCCCGGAACTGCTTGCTGGTCAAAAAGGAGTCGAACAAGGTGCCCTGTCCGCCGCCCGCTGCGGCATGGGCGGCGGGGACCGCTTTTTTGGGGGCGGGAGGCGTGGGCACGTGGCCGGGGCCGTCGTCGGCAAAATCCCCCTCCAGCCAGGCGTCCTGGCGGGTGCGGTCGCCGCTCTCCCCCCGCAGATAGAACAGGGACACGCCGAAGAAATCGGCCATGCGCTCCTGCTGCTCCTTCGAGGGCGTCTGCCGCCCCGTTTCAAATTTTTCGATCATATTCTTCCCGAACCCCAGCGCGGAGGCCAAAGCGGGACGGCTCAGCCCCTTCTCGGTGCGCAGGGCCTCGATCCGCTGTGCCATGGTGACCATAAGCATCCTTCTTTCTTCTGTTTTTCCCAGTGTACCATACCGGCGCGGAAATTTCCAGCAGCGGCCACCATATATACGGCAAAAGGAAACCTTCGTCATCCAACGCAAGAGCCGTGCGGTAGCATTGGCGGCGCTGCCGCCTTTACAGCCACCCTTACTCGCAGGGGCCGCACACCCGGGCGGCCCTTTGCGCGGCAGATCTCCCCATCAGCCCATGAAACCGCGCAAAGCCGCACCGCAACACACTCCCACCGCCGCAGCCGGCGCTTGTCCGATATCTTTTCCCGCCACCGCAGGGGCGGTGCGGCAGCCGTTGGTGGCTTTGCCGCCTTACGGATGCCCATGCAGGGCGTTCCAAACCCGCCCCCCAACCCTGCGATGACCGCAACGTGGCGGGCCGCCCCAAAGGGCGGCCCTGCGGCCCCGCCGCCACTTGGCAATCATCGCGGCGTAGACGGTGGTGAGCCGCAAACGGCATTCCCGTGAGTCAACCCCCACCCTGCGTAATCCCCGGAAGGCTTGCGGAATGAATGTAGGGGAGGCTATCAGCCTCCCGCTCCGGTTGGCAATCATCGTGACGTTTCCGGGAGGATACTATCCTCCCCTACATTCCCCGCCCCTGACCCGGGGATAACCGCAACGTGGCGGGCCGCCGAGGGCGGCGGCCCCTACATGCACACCATAAACCTTCCCATTTCCCCGTAGGGGCCGCCCCGCGTGGCGGCCCGCAAACCCGGCGGTGACCGGGGACGGCC
>X355_Hoffmanns_Two_toed_Sloth__coassemble_2970_pt1 | contig 8444 bp, 6 predicted proteins | sample X355_Hoffmanns_Two_toed_Sloth__metabat2_high_PE_003 | metagenome-assembled genome bin X355_Hoffmanns_Two_toed_Sloth | reverse complement strand
AGTGGGTTTTATGCGGTTCCCACCTCATCTAAACCGTAAATCTATTATACGAGGAACGATCTCCGCTATGAATATTGCGATGCTCATTTTGTCGATCATTATGGTCGTGCTGGCCGTGTTCCTGATCGCCGTAGTCCTGCTCCAGTCCGGTAAGACCGCCGGCCTGTCCGGCGCCATCGCCGGCGGCGCGGACACCTTCCTGTCCAAAAACAAGGCCAAAACCTGGGACGCCAAGCTCGCCAAGGCCACCAAGTGGGTCGCCATCGCTTTCCTGGTGCTCTCCCTCGTGTTGGCGCTGCTGTCCGCCAGACTGTAATTCCTTTAGCAATGAAAAGGACGCTCTGCAAAGCAGGGCGTCCTTTTTTTCGTTCACATTTAATTTACAACCATCCCTATTGACTTTTTTCAGGCGCGGTGGTACATTATCTTTAGCACTCAGGAAGATTGAGTGCTAAACTAAGAGAGGACGGCAAACAGGATGGATCTGTCAGAACGAAAAAAGAAAATTTTGCGCGCCGTCATCGAAAGCTATATTCAAAACGCCGAGCCGGTCGGTTCCAAGGCCATCGTGGAGCACGCCGGGCTGGGGGTCTCCTCCGCCACCGTGCGCAACGAGATGGCCGACCTGGAGGCTTTGGGCCTGCTGGAGCAGCCCCACACCTCCGCCGGGCGCATCCCCTCTCCCAAGGGCTACCGCCTGTACGTCAACGAGCTGATGGAGGAGCACCGGCTCTCCCTCCAGGAGACCCAGCACATCAACGACGCCCTGCGGCTGAAAATGGCCGAGCTGGACCGGGTCATCGACCAGGCGGGGCGCATCGTCTCCCAGTTGACCCACTACCCCGCCTTCGCCCTGGCCTCGGGGAGCAGCCAGGTGACCATCCGCCGGTTCGACCTGCTGATGGTGGAGCGCAATGCCTTTATCGTAGTGGTCATGACGGACACCAACGCGGTGCGCAACAAGCTCTTCCGTCTGCCCTCCGATCTGACGGAGGCGCAGTTGGGACTGCTGAACACCCTGCTGAACACCACCTTCGTGGGCCTGACCCTGGACCAGATCACCCCCGAGCTGATGCGGGTGGCCTCCCACGCCGCCGGGGAAGCCTACGGGCTGATCTCCCTGGTGGTCTCCTTCGCCATCGAGGTGCTGGAGGAGCTGGGCAGCCGCTCGGTCCACACGGCGGGCATCGCCAGTCTGCTCTCCCACCCGGAGTACCAGAGCCTGGAGCGGGCGCAGCCCCTGATGAGCTACCTGTCCGAGGACAGCGACCCCGCCAAGTTCCCCGTCCCGCAGGAGGGCTCCACCCGGGTGATCATCGGCCCGGAAAACGTGGCCGATGAGCTGAAAGACACCAGCGTGGTGGTCGCCAGCTACGACATCGGCGACGGCATGCGGGGCGTGATCGGCGTGGTCGGCCCCACCCGCATGGATTACGCAAAAATCACCGCCCGCCTGTCCTATTTCGCGGAGGGACTCTCCCGGATGTTCGGACAGGGCACACTGCCCTCGGGCGACAAGGAGGAATAACCACCCATGGCAAAAGAAAAGAAGACCCCGGAACAGGAAACGCCGGAAGAGGTGCTGGAGCAGGAAACGCCCGAGACCGAACCGGAGACGGAAGCTGACACCACGCCCGAGTCCGAGCTGGAGACCTGGAAGAATACCTTGGCCCAGCAGGAGGAAAAATACCTGCGTCTGGCCGCTGAGTACGACAACTACCGCAAGCGCAGCGCCAAGGAAAAGGAATCCGCCTGGACCGACGCCAAGGCGGACACCGCCGCCGCGTTCCTTCCCATTTACGACAACCTGGAGCGGGCCTTGAAGGCCCCCTGCTCCGACGAGGCCTTCCTGAAGGGCGTGGAAATGACCATGACCCAGTTGAAGGAAGTGCTCGGCAAGCTGGGCATCGAGGAGATCCCCGCCCTGGGCGAAAAATTTGACGCCAACCTCCACAACGCCGTCATGCACGTGGACGACGACAGCGCGGACGAAAACACCGTCGTGGAAGTGTTCCAGACCGGCTTTAAGACCGGCGACAAGGTCATCCGGTTCGCCATGGTCAAAGTTGCCAATTGAGAGTGCAGAGTGAAGATATTGTTTTCTTTCCACGCCGCACTGAATTTGATCCGCCGCAGGCGGATACCATATCTTCACTCTCAACTCTCAACTCTCCACTCTTCCCTCTTTATTTCACGTTCGTTAAAAACAATCTTTCATATATTTTAGGAGGAAATCATTATGTCTAAGATCATCGGTATCGACCTGGGTACTACCAATTCCTGCGTCTCCGTCATGGAGGGCGGCGAAGCCGTCGTCATCGCCAACGCGGAGGGCAACCGCACCACCCCGTCCGTTGTCGCCTTCTCCAAGGACGGCGAGCGCATGGTGGGCCAGGTGGCAAAGCGCCAAGCCATCACCAACCCTGACCGCACCATCGCCTCCATCAAGCGTGAGATGGGCACCGACTACAAGGTGACCATCGACGGCAAGAAGTACACCCCCCAGGAGATCAGCGCCATGGTGCTGCAGAAGCTGAAGGCGGACGCCGAGGCCTATCTGGGCCAGACCGTCACCGAGGCGGTCATCACCGTTCCCGCCTACTTCACCGACGCCCAGCGCCAGGCCACCAAGGACGCCGGCAAGATCGCCGGTCTGGACGTCAAGCGCATCATCAACGAGCCCACCGCCGCGGCCCTGGCCTACGGCGTGGATAAGGAGACCGACCAGAAGATCATGGTCTACGACCTGGGCGGCGGCACCTTCGACGTGTCCGTGCTGGAGGTCGGCGACGGCGTGATCGAGGTGCTGGCCACCGCGGGCAACAACCGCCTGGGCGGCGACGACTTCGACAAGTGCGTCATGGACTGGATGGCCGCCGAATTCAAGAAGGATTCCGGCATCGACCTGACCGGCGACAAGGTGGCCATGCAGCGTCTGAAGGAAGCCGCTGAGAAGGCCAAGATCGAGCTGTCCGGCGTCACCTCCACCAACATCAACCTGCCCTATATCACCGCCGATGCCACCGGCCCCAAGCATCTGGACCTGACCCTGACCCGGGCCAAGTTCGACCAGTTGACCGCCCATCTGGTGGAGGCCACCGCCGGCCCCGTCCGTCAGGCCATGTCCGACGCCGGCCTGGGCGCGGGCGAGATCTCCAAGGTCCTGCTGGTGGGCGGCTCCAGCCGTATCCCCGCCGTGCAGGACATGGTCAAGAAGCTGACCGGCAAGGAGGGCTTCAAGGGCATCAACCCCGACGAGTGCGTAGCCATCGGCGCGGCCCTCCAGGGCGGCGTTCTGGTGGGCGACGTGAAGGGCCTGCTGCTGCTGGACGTCACCCCCCTGTCCCTGGGCATCGAGACCATGGGCGGCGTCATGACCAAGCTGATCGAGCGCAACACCACCATCCCCGCCAAGAAGAGCCAAGTGTTCACCACCGCCGCCGATAATCAGACCTCCGTGGAGGTCCACGTGCTCCAGGGCGAGCGTGAGATGGCCCAATACAACAAGACCCTGGGCCGCTTCAACCTGGACGGCATCGCCCCCGCCCGCCGGGGCGTGCCGCAGATCGAGGTCACCTTCGACATTGACGCCAACGGCATCGTGAACGTCTCCGCCAAGGACCTGGGCACCGGCAAGGAGCAGCACATCACCATCACCTCCTCTACCAACATGTCCAAGGAGGATGTGGAAAAGGCCGTCAAGGAGGCTGAGCAGTTCGCTGCCGAGGACGCCAAGCGCAAGGAAGAGGTGGACATCCGCAACCAGGCCGACCAGGTGGTCTATCAGACCGAGAAGGCCCTGGAGGAGATGGGCGACAAGATCGACGCCAACGACAAGGCCGCCGTGGAAGCGGCCGTCAACAAGGTGAAGGACGCCCTGAAGGGCACCGACACCGAGGCCATCAAGGCGGCCACCGAGGAGGCCACCAAGGCCTTCTACCCCATCGCGGAGAAGATGTACGCCCAGTCCGCCCCCCAGGGCGATCCCAACATGGGCGGCGCCGGCGACGTCGGCGGCAGCGATCCCAATGTGGTGGATGCCGACTATGAGGTCGTGGACGACGACAACAAGTGATCGTGAAGCACATGGGCGGGGCTTTGCCCCGCCTGTGCGATGTCTGCAATGCGCAAATAATACGCAAATTACGAATTAGGAATGAGGAATTAGGAATTGTTTGATCTGTCAGCCCCTGCCTTTCATCATATATAATTCCTAACTCCTAATTTCTAATTCCTAATTCTCATTTCATTCCTCATTCACAAGCGGGTGAACATATATGGCAGAGCAAAAACGAGATTATTACGAAGTCTTGGGCGTCTCCAAGGGCGTTTCGGACGAGGAACTGAAAAAAGCCTACCGGAAGCTGGCCAAGAAGTACCATCCCGACCTGAACCCCGGCGACAAGACCGCCGAGGCCAAGTTCAAGGAGGTCAACGAGGCGTATGAGGTGCTGTCCGACGCAGAGAAGCGCAGCCGCTACGACCAGTTCGGCCACGCGGGCGTGGACCCCAACTTCAACCCCGGCGGCGGCGGCTTTGGCGGCGACTTCGGGGACATCGACCTGGGCGACCTGCTTGGCTCCTTCTTCGGCGGCGGCTTCGGCGGCGGCGGGCGGCAGCAGAGCCGCAACGGCCCCCGGCAGGGCGAGTCCCTGCGGGCCAGCCTGACCATTACCTTTGAGGAGGCCGCCTTCGGCTGCGAGAAGGAGATCAACCTGACCCGCAACGAGCCGTGCGACGACTGCCACGGCACGGGCTGCGCCCCCGGCACCACCGCCGAGGTCTGTCCCCAGTGCCGAGGCGCCGGACAGGTGCGGGTGCAGCGGGGCGGCGGCGGGATGTTCTTCTCCAGCACTGTCCCCTGCGACAAATGCCGGGGCACGGGCAAGATCATCCACCAGCCCTGCTCCACCTGTCACGGGGAGGGCAATGTCCGCCGCCAGCGGCGGATCACGGTGAAGATCCCCGCCGGGATCGACAACGGTCAGGCCATCTCCCTGCGCGGGCAGGGCGGCGCGGGCGTCAACGGAGGCCCCGCGGGCGATCTGATCGTGTCGGTCACCGTGCGTCCCCACCCCAAGTTCCGCCGGGACGGCAGCACCGTGCTGCTGGAGCAGCCCGTCTCCTTCCTGCAGGCCGCTTTGGGCGCGGAGCTGACCATCGACACCATTGACGGCCCAGTGAAGTATAACCTGCCCGAGGGGACCCAGACGGGCACTACCTTCCGCCTGCGGGGGAAGGGCATCCCCAGCCTGAACGGCCGGGGGCGGGGGGACCAGTATGTCACTGTGACGGTGCGCACGCCCACCGGGCTGACGGCGGAGCAGAAGGACGCTCTGCGGACCTTTGGAGAGGCTATGGGCGAGACCGAAAAGAAGGGCGATCCCGGCTCCGGTAAGGAAACGTCGAAAAGTTTTTTTGACAAGAAAAAGAAAAAGAAATAGAATAGGGGATGGGCGTTTGCCCATCCCCTGTTTTTGCGTGTCGGAAGGCGCTGTTTTTCTGTTGTGGCGGTTTCTGATTTGCCGGAGGTTTTGCCTTCTTAGGGATACGTGTGTGTGAACTGCGGACGGGTTTCGACCCCATTTCTTTTTGCTGGCCCAGCAAGATGCGTAACAGAGGAATCGTGGTCCTGCCGGGAAGGCAGCCCCGGTCAGCATAGCTGGCCGGCTTACGCTTCGTCGCCGCAACCTTCCTATCCTTCGCTTCCCCGCAAGCGGGAAAGCTCACTCATTCCGGTGCGGCTCCTCTCCCCGGCAAGACCGCCGGTTTTTCCGGGGTCCCTTTGTATTGCCACCGGCAAGTTTTCTTAACGCTGCAGTCGAGCCGCCAAAGAAAAAGGGCCGTGCGGGGGTGGGGCGCACCCATGTTACGTGACGCTCCAAATCTTTGATTTGGTCAGCGGAACTATGCGTGAGCTGTGCGCCCGGCGGCCCCGCCGCCACGTGGCGATTTTTGCGGCGTGGGCGGTGGTTACCGCAAGCGGTATTCCTGTTGGTCACACCCCCTACCTTACGAAATGCTCAAAAGGCTTGCAAAATGAATGTAGGGGAGGCTATCAGCCTCCCGCCCCAGTTGGCGATTATTGCGACGTTTTCGGGAGGATACTATCCTCCCCTACATTCCCCACCCCGACCCGGCGATCATTGCAACGTAACGGGCCGCCGAGGGCGGCGGCCCCTACATGTATACCATAAACTTCCCGGTTTTTCCGTAGGGGCCGCCCCCTTGGGCGGCCCGGCGGGTGGCGCCGCCGCTCCGCTAATTTCATCCTGCCCCGCATCAAAATCTCTTATCTTCACTCTCAACTCTCAACTCTCCACTCTTCACTCTCAAAAGCCGAGGTGCTGACCATGAACCTGACCGTCGCCCTGCTGTTCCCCGTGCTCACAGTGGTCGGACTGCTGTGCTTCTTTGCCTATTATCTGCACGCCATGGCGCCCCGAAAGGGAACGCTGGAATGGATCGCCCGGGCGCAGGCGGAAAAACCGCGGCGCTTCACCTTCTCCGTCTCCCTGCACCGGATGGAAAAAAAGGACGCCCTTCCCCTGCTGCTTCTGACCGCCGTGTACGCCGCCACCGCCTTCTTCAGCCTGGGCAGCACCTCCGCCCCCCAGAGCTTCCTCCAGCTCCAGCCGGGCGAATGCGTCACCTTTACCGCCCGGGAGTCCTTTACTCTGGGCCGGGTGGAATACTACACCGGCCTGTGGACCGGCTCCTACGAGCTGGAATTTTCCGCCGACGGAGTCAACTGGGAGAGCGTGGAGCTGGAGCAGGAGTATTCCCACCTGTTCTACTGGCGGGAGGCGGAGCTTCCCGAAGGAGAGCTGTCCGCCCGCTATTTCCGCCTGACGGCGGCCACTAAATCCGCGCAGATCGAGCTGGGCGAGCTGGCCCTGTTCGATCAGGACGGCAATTTGGTGACCCCCTTCCCCGACGAGGCCGCCGCCCCTCTGTTCGACGAGCAGGACCTGGTCCCCGACGCCCCCCACTGGACCAACAGCGCCTATTTCGACGAGATCTACCACGCCCGCACCGCCCTGGAGCACCTGCGGGACATTCCGCCCTACGAGGTCTCCCATCCCCCGCTGGGCAAGCTGATCATCAGCGTGGGCATCGCCCTGTTCGGCATGACCCCCTTCGGCTGGCGGTTTATGGGCGCCCTGTTCGGGGTGCTGATGGTCCCCCTGCTGTACGTATTCTTGAAAAACCTGTTCGGCAAGACGCCCATCGCCCTGTGCGGGACGGCCCTGTTCACCTTCGACTTTATGCACCTGACCCAGACCCGCATCGCCACCATCGACACCTACGGCGTGTTCTTCATCCTGGCCATGTTCTTCTTCCTGTACCGCTGGCTGGCCCTGCCGGCGGGCGCGCCCGCGCGCAAATGGGTCCCGCCCCTGTTCCTGTCCGGGCTGATGTTCGGTCTGGGCGCGGCCAGCAAGTGGATCGTCATTTACGGCGGCGCGGGGCTGGCTGTGCTCTGGCTGCTGAACCTGATTTGGAAATGCCGGGACTGGCCCGACGGGGAGAACGCTCCCCGCCGGACGGGCTGGGTCATTTCAACCATTTTGCTTTCCATTCTCTTCTTCGTAATCATTCCCGTGATCATTTATCTCGCCTCCTACCTCCCCTTCGCCCACGCCAAGGGCGTCACCGATTGGAAGGGCTTTTGGGAGCTGGTGTGGGACAACCAGGTGTTCATGTTCACCTACCACAGCGGCGTGGATGCCGCCCACCCTTACTCCTCCCGGTGGTATCAGTGGCTGCTGGACATCCGGCCCATCCTGTACTACATGGTCAACGAGACGGAGGCGGGCTTCACCACCCGCTTCGCCGCCTTCAACAACCCGCTGGTCTCCTGGGCCGGGCTGGCCGCCCTGCTGGTGACGGCGGTGCAGACCGTGCGCCGCCGCTGCGGAAAGGGCCTGTTCATCGTCATCGGCTTTCTGGCCCAGTTTATCCCCTGGGTTCTCATTACCCGCGTCACCTTCGCCTACCACTACTTCCCCTCCATCCTGTTTTTGTGCCTGGCGCTGGCCTACGTCATGAACGATCTGGCCGAATCGGGACGGCGGTGGAAGGGCGCGGTGTACGGCCTGACGGGCGGCGCGGCGGGGCTGTACGCCCTGTTCTATCCCGCTTTGATCGGCCTGCGGGTGCCCACTTGGTTTATGAAGACATTCATCAAGTGGTTCCCAAGCTGGCCCTTTTGATAAATTAGGAATGAGAAATTAGGAATTAGGAATAATTGTATTCGCCTAACGGCGAATGGATCGTATTTCATTTGCCTTCGGCAAATATTTCCCCCAATTCCTAACTCCCAATTCCTAACTAACTCCCAATTCCTAACTAACTCCCAATTCCTAACTCCCAATTCCTAACTCCTAATTCCTAACTCCTAATTCCTAACTCCTAATTCCTAACTCCTAATTCCTAACTCC
>X355_Hoffmanns_Two_toed_Sloth__coassemble_2773_pt1 | contig 9386 bp, 5 predicted proteins | sample X355_Hoffmanns_Two_toed_Sloth__metabat2_high_PE_003 | metagenome-assembled genome bin X355_Hoffmanns_Two_toed_Sloth | reverse complement strand
TGGTCATGTCCAACCCCCTGACCCGTGAGCAGATGGCTCAGATGGTCCTGCAGGCCCTGGAGATGGACACGGTCGAGTACCTGAAGGGCACTGTCATCGGTCTGGTCGGTCCCCGCACTGTGACCACCACCAACACCGCCGGCGACTATGACACCACCACCACCACCACCGACAGCACGGTTCAGTTCTGCGAGAAGTACTTCCCCAACCTGAAGAAGACCGCCGGTGCTGACGACAACTGGGGCCGTCCCGCCCTGTACGCCTGGGTGAACAGCTCCAAGACTCTGTACACCCTGATGGAGACCCCCATCAAGAGCTACACTACCGCTGTGACCGAGTGCCAGATCGCCGCTGACGTGGGTCTGAAGAGCAACAAGACCTACGACCTGTACACCAACGGCAAGGTGAACAACACCGGCTACACCGTCCAGCCTCTGGACACCGTTCAGACTCTGGGTGCTCAGGGCACCCTGACTGAGGTGTATAGCAGCCGCATCGTGGTGATCGACACCTTCCTGGCCCGCGTTGTCGCCGTGACTCCCGCCACCTATGACGTCGCCGGCCACCTGAAGACCCCCTCCAGAATCACCCTGTGCGTCTACACCAAGAACGACGCCAACAGCATCACCACCAACAACATGGCCACCGGCGAGTATGTGTATCAGACCAACGGCGATAAGAACTACACCTACAACGTGGGCGACATGGTTCTGATCAACGCCTGGACCAACAACAGCCTGAACCAGTACAACACCGGCGACGTGACTGTGAACACCATCCGCCTCAACTCGAACAACACCAACGCCGGCACGGTGAACGCCGCTGTTGCCAATGCCGCCGAGGCCTCCTTGATCGTCATCAACGGTCTGTCCCAGACCCTGACCGGCGCTCAGACCTCCTTCCTGTATAACACCAAGCAGCACATTGTCAACGGCACCACCTATGACAATGCCAAGTGGTTCAAGCTGGATCAGGCCGGCACCGAGGTCACCAACCACACCTGGTACTTCGACAGCTACGGCAACCTGATCGGCGTGACCGACATCGCCACCCAGTACACCTACGGCATCATCGAGGCCATTCAGTGGCGCAATGATACCCTGCTGGTTGCCGGCGAGGCCAAGGCCAGCATCCGCTACATGGACGGCACCACCGAGGTCAAGACCGTCACCTCGATCGACGGCCACCCCCTGACCTACAACACCGCTACCAATGTCCCCCAGACCGGCTTCTCCAACGGCATCGTTTCCACCAGCTTGGCTGAGAATGCCCCGTTCTGCGGCGCGGATCTGTACCGCATCTCCACCGCCGCCAACGGCAGCGTGTCTTTGGAGCACGTGTTCACCGATCTGAACAACAACGGCCACAACTACACCGTCTCTGGTAACAGCATCACCGCCGATACTAACGAGAAGAACGAGATCACCGGCGCCACCATCAACCCCTACGGCACCGGCACCAGCGCTCTGGCCATCATTTCCAGCACCAGCGGCAGCATCTATGTCAACAGCAACACCACCTTCCTGGTGCGGACTGTTGTGGGCAATCAGGTCACTTACACCGTGGTCAAGGGCTATGAGAACATGGCCAAGTACAGCACCAACAAGGCCACCATCGACTGGGTCAAGGTCGACGCCGACGCCTATGCCGACTATGTCTTTGTTACCGGTACGCCCGACAGCGCCACCTCTTACGGTATGTTCTATCTGACCTCCAACCGCGCTGAGGCCGTCTACGGCGCCAACGGCGGCGTGGACTACTACCTGCTCACCGGTATTGCGGACGGCGTTGCCGGCACCGTGAAGCTGGATGGCGCTGCCACCTATTGGGACAACACTGTGAGCAACAGCACCTCTGTGGCCACCCTGACCAAGGATCAGTTGGAGGCCAAGCTGAGCGCTTATGTCAACAGCATGTTCACTGTCTATTATGTGAACGGGGAAGTTGTTGCCATGTATGGTCCCAAGACTGACATCACCAGCCTATCCACTGAGACAAACAGCAATTCTCTGTACACCAACCTGGCTCTGGATCATCAGGCCGCTTCCGCTTCCACCGGCGTCGTCACCTATGACGGCCAGGTGCTGAAGGTCGACAACGTTTACTACAGCGTGGTTGGCCTGACTCCCGTGTACGGCACTTGGACTGCGCCGCAGGATCTCAGCGGCAAGAACATCTACGTGATCTATGACACCACCAGGACTATTACTGTCACTGTCGGCAGCGCGACTGTGAATGCTTATGTGGCCACGGCCGTGTATGTTGCTGATCCTGCCGAGACCGGCACCGGCAGCGGTGTGGTTATTCCCACCAATGACAGTCTAGCCCTGACCCCCGTTGGAAACACTGTGACCGCTACTTATAAGAATAACGGTACCACGGCTAAGAGCAACGTTTTTGTGACCTATTTCTATCGTGTGGCAGGTACCTCCAACTGGGCCACCATGGCTGTGGGCGGCAATGTCACTTCTGTATCCGCTGGCGGCTCTGTGACCAACGGCTGGTCCCGCATCGTGCCCGCCGGCGGCAGCACCATGACCTATGAGGTCTATGCTGTTGCCTACGCAGACGGCGCAACCGGACCTGTCGCTGTCGCGACCTCCCCCGTGTACACTGTGATTGCGTAATTAAACGCTTTCTCAACGAGAAGCCCCCGGGCTCGCATGAGCCCGGGGGCTTTTTCTCTCTCCCGTCAGCACCCGACCGCGACGTAGGAATAGACGACACCGGAATCGTTCAGTTGCTCGGTGGACGTGGCGTAATCGCCGCGGTTGTCGTACCAGTTGACAGAGTTCCCTGTCCAGGTCATCTGGCAATAGCCGGTGGAAACTCCGCCGGTGACCATGAGGACCGGACCGTAAGCGGCCGTCGTGCGGGCGATGAACACCACCTTGGGCCGGAAGTCAAACGTCAGGGTGTTTGGATGGGCCGCGCCGCACTTGCCGTTCCCGGTGTAGCTTCCCCAGGCGATACGGGCGGTTTCGCCCCCAAGGCCCAAATCGACAGTCAGCGCCTCTACCGTCCGTCCCAGCACCTCCAGGTCGGCCTGCTCCGCCTTGCCCGCCAGAGCTGCATCCACAGCGGTATTGTCTGCGTTGAAATCCTCCCGCCGCACCGGGTCGGCGGCATCCCATTGGTTCAGGTGATAGTGTTCTGTTTTTGTCATGAAAAGACCTCCTTTTTCCTTTTGCAAAAGGAGGTCTTTTGTGTATTTTGAAATGCACCATACGGCCATGCGCGGACCGGGCCAAACCCCGCCCCTATACCCGTTACCTTTCATTTCCGTAGGGGCGTACCTGTGTTACGTGACGCTCCAAATCTTTGATTTGGTCAGCGGAACTATGCGTGAGCTGTGCGCCCGCCCACGCCGCAATCACCGCAACGCAACGGGCCGACACATAGGTCGGCCCCTACCTTCACACACAAACCTCCCGCTTCTCTCATAGGGGCGCACCCACGTGTGCGCCCGCTTACGCCCCAATCACCGCCGGGTTTCCGGGCCGCCGAGGGCGGCGGCCCCTACGAAGTAAATTGCAACGCAGCACAAACCGGCAAAGTGGCGGCAGGGCCGCCGGGCGGGTCAGGGGACCCGCCCTTACCAAGGAAACGGGAGGTTTGTATGTACATGCAGGGGAAGGCCTTGGCCCTCCCGAAAACCTTGGGGATATTTTCCAGGTTGGGTTGGAACGCTCCGCATGGGCAGCCGCAAGGAGGTAAAGCCGCTGAAGGCTGCCGCATATCGGAGATGCCGGCGGCGGTCTCCTGTTAACAGCAGAGGAAATCTGTGTCCCTCATCCGCCCCCTTCGGGGGCACCTTCCGCACAAGGCATAGTTCGGCCGGCCAAATCAAAGATTTGGAGCCGAACGCACCCCACAGGGGGAAGGCTTGGGGCCGCGCGGCTCCTGCGTTGGATGGCGAGGGGGCACTGTTGCTGTATCCAGCGCGGCCGCGGCGGGGGTGTCGTGTTCCGCGCGCCCTGCGGGGGCGGAGGGGACTTATCACAGGCGGCTCCTTGGATGCCGGGATACAAAAACGGACCGCCCGGGCGGGCGGTCCGTGGGGTCATACCGATTTGGAGATGGACGGCTGCTCGTGGTAGTGGGTGTGCAGCAGCTCGTGAGCCTTGGCGGACAGGGGACGGCCGAAGAAATCGCGGTAGATGGCCTGGATCTCCGGGTTGTCGTGGCTCTTGCGCAGGGGCAGGCTTCTGTCCAGCTCGTACAGCGCCCGGATGCGCTTTTTGCGGATCTCGTTGGTGGTGCCGATGGGCTGGCCTCCGCCGCCGATGCAGCCGCCGGGACAGGCCATGACCTCGATGAAGGTGTAGTCGTTGGCGTGCTTCAGCAGCTCCTCCGCCTTCTTCAGGGTGTGGGCCACCGCCACCTTCAGCGGAGTGCCGTTCAGGTCGATGGTGGCCTCCTTGATGCCCTCGAAGCCCCGGACCTCCTCGAAGTCCAGGCGGGGCAGGGTCTCGCCGGTGAACACCTCGTAGGCGGTGCGCAGGGCGGCCTCCATGACGCCGCCGGTGGCGCCGAAGATGGCGCCCGCGCCGGTGGCGGTGCCCAGGGGAGAGTCAAACTCGCTCTCGTCCAGGTTCTTCATGTTCACGCCCTCGTAGCGGATCAGCTTGGCGATCTCCCGGGTGGTCAGCACGTGGTCCACGTCCCGGTAGCCGTCCCGGCCCAGCTCGGGCCGCTTGCCCTCGTACTTCTTGGCGGTGCAGGGCATGACGGAGACGGTGACGATGTCGTGGGGGTCCAAGCCCATCTTCTCGGCGTAATAGGTCTTGGACACCGCGCCGAACATGCCCTGGGGGCTTTTGGCGGTGGACAGGTGGGGGATCAGCTCGGGGTGGTGCTTCTCCACGTAGTTGACCCAGCCGGGGGAGCAGGAGGTGATCATGGGCAGCTTGCCGCCGTTTTGGATGCGGTCGATCAGCTCGCTGCCCTCCTCCATGATGGTCAGGTCGGCGGCGAAGTTGGTGTCGAACACCTTGTCAAAGCCCAGCATCCGCATGGCGGTGACCATCTTGCCGGTGACCAGCTCGCCCGGCTCCATGCCGAACTCGTCGCCCAGGGCCACCCGCACGGAGGGGGCCACCTGGACGATGACGTGCTTATCCGCGTCGTGGATGGCGCGCCAGACGCCCTGGGTGTCGTCCTTTTCCACGATGGCGCCCACGGGACACACCAGGCTGCACTGGCCGCACAGGACGCAGTCGGTCTCCCACATGGGCAGATCGAAGGCGGTGGTCACCTTGAACCGGGCGCCCCGGTAGGCCTGGGTCAGGCAGTTGATGCCCTGCAGCTCCTCGCAGGCCTTGATGCAGCGGCCGCACTTGACGCACTTGGCCGGGTCCTTGACAATGGCCGGGTTATCCAGCCGCAGCGGCTCCTTGCTGGAGACGTCGGGCAGCTCGGGCCGCAGCAGGTTGAACCGGCGGCACAGGGCCTGCAGCTCGCAGTTGCCGTTGCGGGCGCAGGACAGGCAATTCTGCTTGTGGTCGGCCAGCATCAGCTCCAGAATGCCCACCTGGGCGTCGTACACCTTCTTGGTGTCGGTAAAGACCTCCATGCCCTCGGAAACGGGGGTAGTGCAGGAGGTCTGCAGCTTGCGGCTGCCCTTGACCTCCACCACGCACAGGCGGCAGTGGGCCTTGGACTCCTGGTCGGGGTGGTAGCACATGTGGGGGATGTCGATATTCAGCATCCGGGCGGCGTCGATCAGGAGGGTGCCCTCCTCCACCTCCAGGGGCAGATTGTTGATCTTGATATGGACCTTGCTCATCGGATGGCCACCTCCTCTTTGATCTCAAATACCTTGGGGAAATGCTCCCGGGCCGACAGCAGGGCCGACTGGGCCGCCTGACCCAGGCCGCACAGGGAGGCGTCGGTCATGATGCTGGCGAACTTGAACAGGGTGTCGATGTCCTTCTGGTCGTGCTCGTCGTCGGCGATCTTGTCCAGGATACGGATGATGTGGCGGTTGCCCTCCCGGCAGGGGGTGCACTGGCCGCAGCTCTCATGGCCGAAGAATTTTTGGGTGATGCGCAGAAAGCCGATGACCGAGGTGCGCTCGTCCACCACCAGCACCGCGCCGGAGCCGACGGGGGTCAGCCCGGCGGCGGACAGGTCCTTGTATGTATAGGGGGTGTCGAGCTGCGCGGGAGAGGCCACCCGTCCGGAGGCGCCGCCCAACTGCACCAGGCGCAGCGTCTGGCCGGTGGTCACGCCGCCGGCCAGCTCGATGATCTCCCGGATGGTGATGCCGAAGGGGATCTCAAACACGCCGGGATGGTTGACGTTGCCGCACACGGAGATCATCTTGGTGCCGGGGCATTCGGGCGTGCCCTGGCTCTTGTAGAAGCCCGCGTCGTCCAGCAGCACGTTGGGTACGATGGACAGGGATTCCACGTTGTTCACGCAGGTGGGCAGGTGGAACACGCCGCACTGCTTGATGAAGGGGGGCTTTTTCCGGGGGCGGCCCGCATGGCCGCCGATGGACTCGGCCAGGGCGGAGCCTTCGCCGCAGACGTAGGCGCCCGCGCCGGAGTACAGGTGGATGCGGTAGTTCAGACCGGAGCCGAGGATGTTCTCACCCAGGTAGCCCGCCTGCTCGCACTGCTCGATGGCGTTGCGCAGCAGCGGGCGCAGGTGGGAGTACTCCTCCCTCAGGTACAGGTAGCCGTTGTTGGCGCCCACCGCCCAGCCGGCGATGATCATGCCCTCCAGCACCTGGAAGGGGTCGCGCTTGAGCAGCTCCCGGTCCTTGAAGGTGCCCGGCTCGCCCTCGTCGGCGTTGCACACCACGCACTTGTTGGGACCGGCCTCCTCCCTGGCCTGGTTCCACTTGCGGCCCATGTCGTAGGCCGCGCCGCCCCGGCCCTGGACGCCGTTGGCGCTGAGCACCCCGGCGATCTCCGCGCCGGACATGGTCAGGGCCTTGCGCAGGGCCCGGAAGCCGTCGTGGGCCTCGTAGTCCTTGATGCTCCAGGGGTCGTACTTCCCGAAGCGGCGGGAGATGAACGAAACTGTCTTTGCCATATTGCCTCTCCCTCCTTAATCCAACTGGCGGAGCATGGCGATGACACGCTCCCGATCGGTGAGATTGCCGTACACCACGCCGTTGACCCGCACCGCGGGGGCCTGGTCGCAGGCGCCGAAGCAGGGGACCTTCTGGATGGTGAAGCGGCCGTCATAGGTGACCTCGCCCAGCTCGATGCCCAGAATGTCCTTCAGGGTCTCCAGCAGGGTGTCGCTGTCGTTGACCCGGCAGGGGGCGCTGTTGCACACCTCCAGGGGGTACTTGGCGCGGGGGCGCACGTGCAGGGCGGAGTAGAAGCTGATCGCGTCATAAAGCTGGGTGATCTTCAGATCCAGCTTTCGGGCGATGTAGGCCGCGGCGGGGCGGGAGATGTACTTGCGTTCCTCTGCCGCCTGGACAGACAGCAGAATGCCCACAAGTTGGGTAGGGTCGCCGCCGTGCTCGGCAATGATGCGGTCGATCACCGCCTTGCCGTCCTCCGTCAGCTCGGCGGGCATGGGGTCAAAGGGCTTCATGGGCAGGTCTCCTTTCTTGATCAGATCCGGGAGGGAAACACTGCGGAGCCGGGGATCGGGCTTGACCGGCCCCGATGGGGGGCATGTTTTCCCATTGTATGGATTATTTTTATTGTACCGGACAATGACCGAAAGTGTCAAGGTTCGTTTGAAATTTCACAATAGCATAATGGATACCGGAACAAAAAACACTCGCAAAATGGGAAAATCTATGGTATGATACAGCGGCAGAAAAAAGATAAAAGACAAAGGAGTCGATCCTATGGAGCGAAAAGTCGGCACGGTTTCCCGCGGTATCCGCTGCCCCATCATCCGGCAGGGGGACGACCTGGCGGACATCGTAGTCACCAGCGTGCTGGAGGCCGCCGAGAGCGAGGGCTTTGCCCTGCGCGACAAAGACGTGGTGTGCGTCACCGAGTCCATCGTGGCCCGCGCCCAGGGCAACTACGCGTCGGTCCGGGCCATTGCCGCCGACGTGCGCGCCAAGCTGGGCGGCGGGACCATCGGCGTCATCCTGCCCATCCTCTCCCGCAACCGCTTTGCCATCTGCCTGAAGGGCATCGCCATGGGCGCGCAGAAGGTGGTGCTGATGCTCAGCTACCCCAGCGACGAGGTGGGCAACGAGCTGGTGAGCTGGGACCAACTGGACGCCGCCGGCGTGGACCCCTACCAGCATGTGCTGACGCTGGAGGTCTACCGGAAGCTGTTCGGGGAGAATAAGCACCCCTTCACCGGCGTGGACTACGTGGCCTATTACGGCGACCTGATCCGCCAGGCCGGGGCGGAGGTGGAGATCCTCTTCGCCAACGACCCCCGGGTGGTGCTGGGCTACACCAAGAACGTCCTGACCTGTGACATCCACACCCGCAGGCGCACCAAGCGCATCCTGAAGGAGGCCGGGGCGGAGGTGGTGCTGGGCCTGGACGACCTGCTGACCGCCCCCGTGGACGGCAGCGGCTACAACGCCGACTACGGCCTGCTGGGGTCCAACAAGTCCACCGAGGACACCATCAAGCTCTTCCCCCGGGACAGCCAGGGGCTGGTGCTGGACATCCGGAAGGCGCTGCTGGACAAGACGGGCAGGCACGTGGAGGTCATGGTGTACGGCGACGGCGCGTTCAAGGACCCCCAGGGCAAGATCTGGGAGCTGGCCGACCCGGTGGTGTCCCCCTTCCACACGGACGGGTTGAAGGGCACCCCCAACGAGCTGAAGCTGAAGTACCTGGCCGACAACGACTTCGGCCATCTCAGCGGCGAGGAGCTGAAGCAGGCCATCTCTCAGCGCATCCAGGCCAAGGAAGGCAGCCTGGTGGGCGACATGGCCGCCCAGGGCACCACCCCCCGCCAGTTGACCGACCTGATCGGCTCCCTGTGCGACCTGACCTCCGGCTCGGGCGACAAGGGCACCCCCGTGGTGCTGGTGCAGGGGTATTTTGACAATTACGTGTCGTAAGAACGCCCCGCCGTCACTTTGATGGGTTGGTGATCGCAGCGTAATGGGCCGACACACAGGTCGGCCCCTACATACAAGCCATGACATGTACCACCTTCGCAGGGGCGGGTTTGGAACCCGCCCCTGCAATTTTTCTGAGGGATTGCGGAAAAGCAGGGGCGGCGCGGCAGCCGTTGGCGGCTTTGCCGCACAGGGAGCCATGCATGGGCGCAGGCCCCTGCATTCACCTGTGACAGGTACTACCTTCGTAGGGGCGGGTTCCAAACCCGCCCCAAATCCTTCGATTACCACAACGTTCACGGGCCGCCGAGGGCGGCTGCCCCTACATGCACACCATAAACCTTCCCATTTCCTCGTAGGGGCCGCCCCGCGT
>X355_Hoffmanns_Two_toed_Sloth__coassemble_2706_pt1 | contig 9852 bp, 7 predicted proteins | sample X355_Hoffmanns_Two_toed_Sloth__metabat2_high_PE_003 | metagenome-assembled genome bin X355_Hoffmanns_Two_toed_Sloth | reverse complement strand
TCAGCTTGCCGTAGTGCATATACTTGCCGCCCTTGTTCTTCTGCACGTCGGTGACGGTGAAGGTCATGCCATCAGCGGAGATGGCGCCGTGGTCGCCCACCTGGCCGCCCATTTCGGCGTAGAAGGGGGTCTTGTCCAGCACCACAATGCCCTCCACGCCGGGCATCAGCGCCTCGGCCTGCTCGTTCTCCACCACCAGGGCGACCACCTTGGCGTCGTCAATGCTGGTGTGGTCATAGCCTACGAATTGAGTTTCGGGGACGTCCTTGCCAAACTCCACACCGGCCCAGCCCAGGTCGCCCAGGGCCTCCCGGGCCTTGCGGGCGCGTACGCGCTGCTCCTCCATCAGCTTTTGGAAGCCGTTCTGGTCCACGGTCATGCCCTGCTCCTCCACCATCTCGATAGTCAGGTCGATGGGGAAGCCATAGGTGTCGTACAGCTTGAAGGCGTCGGCGCCGGAGAAGGTCTGCTCGCCCTTGGCTTTGTGCTCTTCCAGCATGTCGTTGAAGATCTTCAGGCCACCGTCGATGGTCTTGGCGAAGTTCTCCTCCTCCACCCGGATGATCTTGGTAATATAATTCTGGCGCTCCCGCAGCTCGGGGTAGTGGCCCTCGTTTTCGTGGATGACGGTGTCGCACACCTCGTACAGGAAGGGATCGTTGACGCCCAGCAGCTTGCCGTGGCGGGCGGCCCGGCGCAGCAGGCGGCGCAGGACGTAGCCCCGGCCCTCGTTGGAGGGCAGCACGCCGTCGCAGATCATGAAGGTGGCCGAGCGGATGTGGTCGGTGATGATGCGCAGGGACACGTCGGTCTTGTCGCTCTCGCCGTAATGGGCGCCGGTGATGGCGGACACCTTGTTGGTGATGTTCATGACGGTGTCCACGTCGAACAGGGAGGCCACCTGCTGGCACACGCAGGCCAGGCGCTCCAGGCCCATGCCCGTGTCGATGTTTTTCTGCTTCAGCTCGGAGTAGTGGCCCTCGCCGTCGTTGTCAAACTGGGAGAACACGTTGTTCCAGACCTCGATATAGCGGTCGCAGTCGCAGCCCACGGTGCAGCCGGGCTTGCCGCAGCCCCACTGCTCGCCCCGGTCATAGTAGACCTCGGAGCAGGGGCCGCACGGGCCGGAGCCGTGCTCCCAGAAGTTGTCCTCCTTGCCGAAGCGGAAAATGCGCTCCTCGGGGATGCCGATCTCATCCCGCCAGATGGCGAAGGCCTCGTCGTCGTCTTGGTACACGGAGGGGTACAGGCGGTCAGGCTCCAGACCCACCCAATCGGGGGAGGTCAGGAACTCCCAGCACCAGGCGATGGCTTCGTGCTTAAAGTAGTCGCCAAAGGAGAAGTTGCCCAGCATCTCAAAATAGGTGCCGTGGCGGGCGGTGTGGCCGATGTTCTCGATATCGCCGGTGCGGATGCACTTCTGACAGGTGCATACCCGGCGGCGGGGCGGCTCCTGCTCCCCGGTGAACCAGGGCTTCATGGGGGCCATACCGGAGTTGATCAGCAGCAGGGACGCGTCGTTCTGGGGGATCAGGGAAAAGCTGGGCAGGCGCAGATGGCCCTTGCTCTCAAAGAAGGACAGGAACATCTCGCGCAGCTCGTTCAGACCGAAATACTTGGGCATTGGGTATCAATCTCCTTACAAAAAAATAAGCTTCGCCCCCGGTCAGGGGCGAAGCAAACTTGACTCCGCGGTACCACCCTGATTTGCCCGCGAACGGGCATCTCATTGCATCCGGTAACGGGGATGGGGCGTTCCGCTCCTCGCGGACAGCTCGGAAGTGGCGCAAGCGGCCGGACCGCCGAGGGCTTGCACTGTCCCCTCTCGCTTTGGACGCCGGTTTCGCTTTTGGCTTCGTCATGACATTTAACTTTAATAGTTTATCACAGTTTTTCTTCTTGTCAAGAGCGACTTTTTCAGGCGGGGCGCGATGGGTGAGCTATGCATGTTTTGAATAAGAATATGAAAATAATTTTCAAGAAAAGATAAAATTGGTACTTGCGTATTTGAAGAAAAGACGCTATAGTAAACTAGAATCAAGATAATGGGGGAGAAGGCCGCTGACGAAAAGGGAGAACGCGGTATGCACAAGAAAAGAAACGCACAGGAATGGCGCGGCGAAACAGAAAGTCAGGTCTGTTTGTTGCGCCTTTCACCAAAGGCAAGTGTGTTAAAAAAATAACGATAAAATTTTAACAAGGAGGAAGCAGCATGGGATTTGTGCAATGGGAAACACGGGGACATGTGGGGGTCATGACGATCAGCCGCCCCGAGGCGCTGAACGCGCTGAATTCCCAGGTGCTGGCCGACCTGGACGCCGTCCTTGACCAGGCGGAGCGGGACCGGGAGGTCTATGTGGTCATTCTTACCGGCGGCGGGCGCTCCTTTGTGGCGGGCGCGGATATCGGAGAGATGAAGGGCTTTTCGTCCATCGACGGCAAGCGCTTCGGCGTCCGGGGCGCGTCGGTGTTCCTGAAGCTGGAGAACCTGTCCAAGCCGGTCATCGCCGCCATCAACGGCTTTGCCCTGGGCGGCGGCTGTGAGCTGGCCATGGCCTGTGACATTCGTCTGGCCTCCGAGAAGGCCAAATTCGGCCAGCCCGAGGTGGGGCTGGGCATCACCCCCGGCTTTGGCGGCACCCAGCGGCTGCCCCGGATCGTGGGCGTGTCCAAGGCCATGGAACTGATTTTGACCGGAAAGACCATCGGCGCCGCCGAGGCCAAGGCCATCGGACTGGTCAGCGAGGTCTATCCCCCCGAGGAGCTGATGGACCGGGCGATGGAGATGGCCGATCTGATCTGCGCCAACGCCCAGATCGCCGTGTGCGAGGCCAAGCGCTGCATCCGCATGGGGATGCAGACGGACATTGCCACCGGCTCGGCCTTTGAGGCGGAGGCCTTCGGCGTGACCTGCGGCACCGAGGATAAAAACGAGGGCATGGGCGCGTTTTTGGAGAAACGTACGGAGAAGCACTTTCAGAACAAATAAGCGGAAACCCAATAGACTTGAACCATGCCCTCGTTTTTTCGGGGCCCCCGGCGAAACCGCAGGTTTCGTTGGGGAGCGGAGGAGCAAGGGAGCGAATTTTGTTTTCGCCGCAGGCGGAAATAAAATTCAGCGGACTTTGCGACGACGCAGGTATGGGCGCGTTTTTGGAGAAACGTGCGGAGAAGCATTTTCAAAATAAGTGATCATATTGGAAACGGAGGTAAATCAATATGAAAAAGATCGTAGTCATCGGCGGCGGCACCATGGGCCTGGATATCGCCCAGGTATTTGCCCGCAAGGAATTTGACGTGGTCGTCCGGGATATCCGGGACGATATCATTCAGGCATCCGAGGCCCGGCTGAACAAGGGCCTGGAGAAGCTGGTGGCCAAGGGCAAGCTGGACGAGGCGGGCAAGGCCGCCATCACCGGCCGGATCGCCTTCACCACCGAGCTGAGCGCGGCCGCCGACGCCGACCTGGTCATTGAGGCGGCGGTGGAGAATCTGGATATCAAGAAGAACGTGTTCGTGGAGCTGGACAGCATCTGCAAGCCCGAGACCATCTTCGCGTCCAACACCTCGTCCATCTCCATCACTGCCATCGCCGCCGCCACCAAGCGGGCCGATAAGTTTATCGGGATGCACTTTTTCAACCCGGCTACCGTCATGAAGCTGGTGGAGATTATCAAGGGGGCCAACACCTCTCAGGAGACCTTTGACACCATCTACGCCCTGGCCCAGAAGATCGGCAAGGAGCCTGTCGAGGTGGCCGAGGCCCCCGGCTTTGTGGTCAACAAGATCCTGGTCCCCATGATCAACGAGGCCATCGGCCTGGTGGAGACCGGCGTGGCCAGCGTGGAGGATATCGACAAGGCCATGCAGTTGGGCGCGAACCACCCCATGGGCCCCCTGACCCTGGGCGACTTCATCGGCCTGGACGTGTGCCTGGCGATCATGGACGTTCTGTATCAGGAGACCGGCGATCCCAAGTACCGCGCCGCCCTGTTGCTGCGCAAGATGGTGCGCGGCGGGCTGCTGGGCCGCAAGAGCGGCAAGGGCTTCTACGATTACTCCAAGAAGTAAGCATATAAGGAGGCAATGTTATGGATTTTCATCTGTCCAAGGAGCAGTTGATGCTCCAGAAGATGTACCGGGACTTCGCGGAAAATGAAGTGAAGCCCTTGGCCCAGGACGTGGACGAGGAGGAGCGCTTCCCCGAGGAGACCGTCAAAAAGCTGGGCAAGCTCGGCATGATGGGCATTTACTTTCCCAAGGAATACGGCGGCGCGGGCGGCACCGTGCTGGATTACGTCATGGCGGTGGAGGAGATGAGCAAGGTCTGCGGCACCACCGGCGTCATCATCTCCGCCCACACCTCCCTGTGCGCCGCCCCCATTTTTGAGAACGGCACCGAGGAGCAGAAGCGGAAATATCTTCCCAAGCTGTGCTCCGGCGAGTGGATCGGCGCCTTCGGCCTGACCGAGCCGGGCGCGGGCACCGACGCCCAGGGCCAGCAGACCACCGCCGTGCCGGACGAGAGCGGGGAGAACTGGATCTTGAACGGCTCCAAGATCTTCATCACCAACGCGGGCTTTGCCAACGTGTTCATCATCATCGCCATCACCGGCACCGTCACCGACAAGCGGGGCCGCAAGTCCAAGGAGATCTCCGCCTTCATCGTGGAGCGCACCGATCCCGGCTTCTCCGTGGGCAAGCACGAGAAGAAGATGGGCATCCGCGGCTCGTCCACCTGCGAGCTGGTCATGGAGGACTGCGTGATCCCCAAGGACCGGCTGCTGGGCAGGAAGGGCAAGGGCTTCGCCCTGGCCATGAAGACCCTGGACGGCGGCCGTATCGGCATCGCGGCCCAGGCGCTGGGCATCGGCGAGGGCGCGGTGGAAGAGACCGTCAAGTACACCCAGGAGCGCGTGCAGTTCGGCAAGCGCATCTCCCAGTTCCAGAACACCCAGTTCCAACTGGCCGACATGCACACCCGCATGGAGGCGGCCAAGTATCTGGTTTACTCGGCCGCCCTGAAGAAGCAGAACGGCGAGCCCTATTCCGCCGACGCGGCTATGGCGAAGCTGTTCGCATCTGAGGCTGCGTCCGACGTGACCCGCCGGGCGGTGCAGCTTTTCGGCGGCTACGGCTACACCCGGGAGTACCCCGTGGAGCGCATGATGCGCGACGCCAAGATCACCGAAATCTACGAGGGCACCAGCGAGGTCCAGCGTATGGTCATCTCCGTCGCAATGGGCGTGAAGTAAGAAGAAGCGCGGAGACGCCCGGGAGCAGGGAGATAAGACGGGAGCGGATGGGAACAAACGAAGGGGCGCGGAGCGCGCCTGTTTGTTCCCGGAGCCGGACGGCTTATCGACCGTCGCGGAGGGCGTGGAGCGTGACAAGTGAGGAGTGTACTTTTTAATATATGAAGATCATTGTTTGTGTGAAGCAGGTGCCCGATACCTCCGGTGTTGTGGCAGTCAAGGAAGACGGCACCATGGACCGCGCCGCCATGGCGACCATTACCAACCACGACGACCTGGCGGCGGTGGAGACCGCTCTGCGGATCAAGGACGCCGCCGGCTGCAAGGTGGTGGTCATCTCCATGGGTCCTCCGCCCGCCGAGGGGATGCTGCGTGAGCTGCTGGCCATGGGCGCGGATGAGGCCTACCTGATCTGCGGCCGGGAGTTCGGCGGTTCCGATACTTACGCCACCTCCCAGATCATCGCCGCCGGGATCAGCCACCTGGGCCTGGACAAGGACGATATCGTGTTCTGCGGCCGTCAGGCCATCGACGGCGACACCGCCCAGGTGGGACCCCAGATCGCGGAGAAGCTCCACCTGCCCCAGATCACCTACGCGGTGGACGTGGAGGTGAAGGAGGACGGCGTGGAGGTCAAGCGCCTGCTGGAGGACGGCTATATGCTGCTGAAGGCCCAGACTCCCTGCCTGATCACCTGCGTCAAGGAGCTGGCCGCGCCCCGCTACATGAGCGTGTCCGGCATTCTGGAGTGCTATTCCAAGCCGCTGACCGTGCTGGACTACGAGGCGCTGAAGGATAACCCCCTGATCGACGACGACACCATCGGCCTGAAGGGATCGCCCACCAATGTGTACAAATCCTTCTCCCCTCCGGTGAAGGGGGCCGGCATGATGCTCGACGGCACGCCCCAGGAGGCCGCCGCCCGGTTGATCACCATCCTCAACGAAAAGCACATGATTTAAGGAAGGGGGCTGTGGAATATGAGTACATTTAATAGTAAAGACACCGCCGCCTTCCGGGGCGTGTGGGTATTCTGCGAGCAGCGCGACGGGGTGATCATGTCCATCAGCTACCAACTGCTCAGCGAGGGCCGCAAGCTGGCCGACGACCTGGGCGTGGAGCTGTGCGGCGTGCTGATGGGCGAGGACCTGAACGAGAATTTCGCCAAGGCCCTGGGCGGCTACGGCGCGGACAAGGTCTACCTGTGCGACCACCCGCTGCTGAAAAACTACACCACCGACGGCTACACCAAGGTGCTGTGCGAGCTGGTGGAGGAGCACAAGCCGGAGATCGTGCTGATCGGCGCGACCAACATCGGCCGCGACCTGGGTCCCCGGTGCGCCGCCCGGCTGCACACCGGACTGACCGCCGACTGCACCCACCTGGATGTGGACGTGGAGAAGTACAAGGCGTTTTTGAAGACCACCTCCACCATCGATGTGGACAACACCAAGTTTGAGGAAAACACCAACCTGAAGATGACCCGCCCCGCCTTCGGCGGCCATCTGATGGCTACCATCATCTGCCCCCGGTTCCGTCCCCAGATGTCCACCGTCCGCCCCGGCGTCATGCGCACGGCGGAGTTTGACGAGGCCAAGGCCGCCGCCACCGTGCTGGAGAAGGTGGACGTGAAGCTGGAGCCGGCCGATATCACCGTGGACATTCTGGAGATCAGGAAGACCGCCAAGAAGCTGGTGGATATCATCGGCGCGGACGTGGTCGTGTCCGTGGGCCGCGGCATCAGCAAGGACCACCGGAAGGGCCTGGAGCTGGCCCAGAAGCTGGCCGATGTGCTGGGCGGTGTGGTCGGCGCGTCCCGCGCCGTGGTGGACGCGGGCTGGATCGACGCCAACCAGCAGGTGGGGCAGACGGGAAAGACTGTCCACCCCCGCATCTATGTGGCCCTGGGCATCTCGGGCGCCATCCAGCACAAGGCCGGTATGCAGGATTCCGAGTGCATCATCGCCGTGAACAAGAACGCCGCCGCGCCCATCTTTGAGGTGGCGTCCTACGGCATCGTGGGCGATTTGTTCACCGTGGTGCCCCAGATGATCGAGGAGATCAAGAAGGCCAAGGCGGAGTAATTCTATAATTGAATCATGGAATATAAAAGGAGAGAGCGCATGGCGCTCTCTCCTTTTTGCTCAGGAAGGGCTTGCTGTGTGTTGAAAAACGGTTTTATATGTCGATTTTCCCCAAAAGCAGTATTTTGCGGGCGGAACCATCCGGATCATAGGGAAAGGCCCACGGAGACTGCGTGGTTATCCGCCGCTGTCCGACCGGCCGGATCTGCGCAATTGAAATTCTTGCAAAACGATCAAAACAGCGGACAGAACAAGAACAATGTAGAATACGATTTGCATCCATGGAAGATGCGTAATGGCGGATGCAAGCAGCAGGAAAACATTTATGATACGGATTACAAGACGGAACATGGCACGCTGTTTTTGCGTAGGCTCTTGCCTTGCGGATGGCAGACACTTTGCTCCGCTGTATAAGAGAATGAGACATGTTATGGAGCCGGAGAAAAGCTCACCAAGAGTCATTTAGGTTGCCTCCTTTCAAGAAAATAATATCGCGAAAATGCAGCACTGCCAATAAATGATTCCGGGAATATGAATATAAAATAGTGCAATATAGACACTTGGCGGGGCTGATTTAAAATTCATAGAGGTACAGGTACAGCGTGCTTCCGTCTTGCGCGCGCGAATGGATCGCCACCCGGTCGTCGCCGAACCAGCCTATCGCCCACTCGTACAGCCCGTCGTAGCCTTCCCGGTCAAAGGAGGTAAACGTTCCTTTTTCCAGATCGAGCACGCCCAATTTGGAGACGCCCAGGCCGGCCGCGCTGTCATCATAGACCCAATACAGCAATTTGCTGTTGGAGGGGTTGGACAGGAAATTACCCTCTTTGGGGAGAATAAAACCCGCTACCGGAAGCTGTTCTCCCGTCTTGCAGTCAAATACCGACGTTTCGCCCGTCTGCGCCGCGTACACTCCGTACCGGGCGCCAAAGAACATGATTCCGTAAGGCGCCTCGTCGTACTCGTGATAGAGGTGCGCCTGATCCAGCGTCTGAATCTTCTGCCCGGTCATCAAATCATAGGACCAAACGGAACACGCCGTGTCGGTAAACGAGGATACGATCAGCGTCTCATTGTCGGCAAAAGAGGCGTAATTCGCTTCCGTGCCGGTCAGGCCGCCGACCTCCGTCAGGGTTTTGGCGGCCACGTCGCAGTAATAGGTTTCGGCACTGTTGACCTGGTCGCCATGAGCGCAGGTCACGATAAGCCCGCGCAGATCGTCTGTCCACCTGTAATCGTAAGCCAGCTCCAGCTCCTCGATCCCGGTGCCGGCCAGAATGTCCTCCACCTCGCCAGTGTCCAGATGGTACAGAAATTCATAGGCCGCATATTCTATCTGGCTCCCCTGGGACACATGCAGGAGCACCGCGTCCGTGCGCCCGGGGACAGGCCGCATCTCCCATCCCGTGTCTGACAGCATGGCGTAACCATTGGAGTAAAGCGAAACTTCGCCGTCCCGGACGCACCAGTAGAAGGCACCCTGATAATCCATGCCCCGCCAGGTGACGGAAAAAGAGCTTTCCTGCGGTTCTTCCTCCTGCTTGGTCAAAACGCCGTCCTCTACGCTCCAGAAGCAAAAGGCACGGACGGTCCCGTCTTCCTTCAACTCCGTATTATTGTTGCTGTAGCTGTTATACCAGGAACTGTCCACTTGAATATACTGTGCCTTCACCTGGCCACCGATGTCGGCTTGGGTGACGCCCGGTTCGTCAGGGGAACCAACGTCCATATCACCGGGCCCCGGCACCTGCTCGGCTGTTCCCAGGTGGAAGAAGGACAGTACGGTTTGACGCAGCTCCGGGCTGGCGGCCAGGGCCGCGCCCATGGTGATGGCCAGGACCGCCGCGGCCACCAGCACTCCGGTAAGCGTACGGCGAAGGGGCCTGCCGTTCCGCTGCGTCCGCCGGTCGATCTGGGCGGCAACGCGGCTTTTCATGCACGGGTCGGGTCGAAAGCGACCGACAGCGTCTTGATATTCTTTGATCGTCATTGGGCATCCTCCATTTCCAATTTCAGCATTTCCCGGCCGCGCTTCAACCTCATTTTGACTGCGGATTCACTCAATTTCAAAATATCAGCGATCTCCGCCACCGTATATCCCTCGTAGCAGTGAAGGTGGATGACTGTCTTGTACTTTTCCGGCAGTCGCACCACTGCGTCGGCCACCCCAAACGTGTCTGGATCGTCGATGGGGTAGTCCTGCTCCAGAGCTATCGCCCGCTTTCGCCAAAAGCCCTTCAACTGATCCTTGCACAGATTGACCGTTACCCGGAGAAGCCAACGCTTTTCATGCTCTTTGTCGAGAAAAGCGGGGGCTTTGTAGATCAGCTTGACAAACACCTCCTGGGTAATGTCCTCCGCGTCGGCATGGCGGCCCAGATAGACCATGGCCAGACGATAGACCATCGTGCCGTAGGCGTCATAGGCCGCGTCAAAGTCCTCCGACGATTTCGGGCTGTTTTTGTTATGAAAACACACCCCCAAAAAGGGCGTAAAACGCCCCCACCTTGCGG
>X355_Hoffmanns_Two_toed_Sloth__coassemble_2560_pt1 | contig 10856 bp, 10 predicted proteins | sample X355_Hoffmanns_Two_toed_Sloth__metabat2_high_PE_003 | metagenome-assembled genome bin X355_Hoffmanns_Two_toed_Sloth | reverse complement strand
GTGAGGTCCGCCCGGGACATTTTGTGGCCTGCTGCAAGGCGGAGGAACGCAATCCGGAAATTTTCGGGCGTTGATCTGGCGGGATCAGAAAGGTGGAAGGTGTGGAAGCAATGAGTGAGATGTCAAAAAACACTGGCACGGTGGGGAATCCATACGGCAAGCGGGCGTCCGGAATGGAAGACACGACCTCCGGCCTCGGTGAATGGGTTTTTATTGAGCGGCAGTATCTCCCCGAGGTGCCGCCGCCTGAGCAGACGCATTATGAGTGCGACGTACTTGTGGTGGGCTGCGGCTTTGCGGGCCTTCATGCCGCCGTGACCGCGCGGAAGGCGGGGGCCAGTGTTGTGGTCGTGGACAAGGGAATGCCCGGTTTTTCCGGACTTTCCCCGTTTGCGCAGGGCGCGACCTATTTCCTGGATGAATTTGACGACCGGGAGGCCTGCATAAAAGCGGCTCAAAAGGGCGGAGAGTATATTGCGAATTTAGACTATTTTAATCTTTGGCTGGACGAATCCGCCCAAGTTGTGGAAGAAAACCGGGAATTTGGTTTTATGGAGAGGTACCCCGCGGCGAAGGACAGCGGTTATTGGGACAAATGGGATCCCCGGGGATACCGGAGAGAGTTTTTGAGCCGGATGCGGCAGGAAAAGTGGATGGATGTACTGAGCAAGTATGAGATCCCTGTCGCGCACCACACGATGTTCGTCAATGTGACGACCGGCGCGAACGGCGCTGTGACAGGCGGTGTCGGCTTTCATGTCAAAAGCGCGGTTCCCGTTACCTTCCGGTGCAAGGCTCTTTGCCTTTGTACCGGAACCGGGTCCATGAAACCCACAGGGTATCCCACGTCGGAGGACACTTTTGACGGGGAGTATATCTGTTTTCAGTTGGGACTGACCGTTGTAGGAAAGGAGTTTGATGATTTCCACCAGACCTCCTCTTTCGCGCCGGGAAACTACTTTTATAACAACAGCTGGGAATACAGCGAAAATATGAACCCGGCCCCAGTGACTATCACGGCTGATGTGGACGACTATGTCAGGGGCAAGCGGCGTTTCCTGGTCGACATGCGCCTGCGAACTGTGCTGGAGGGCCTTCCGCCCCAGGACGGCTCGGCGATGCAATTTTCCTTTGCCAACGGCCAGCACACGGATGACGCGGGGGATCCCCGCAGATCGGGCTTCAAGCGGAGCAAGGAGCGTGGCCGGGACATTTTCGGCGCGGCTCCCGGCATGAACAGCCAGCTTAGCTGCGGCGTGTTCTGCGGCTGGGACGATACCGAGGGCAAGACCGCCGTTCCCGGTCTGTATGTGGCGGGCAACGGCATTTACGGAAGCCAACTGAACGGTGCGATTTTCAGCGTTCAGACCAACCATCCCACTTGCTGTATCATGGGCAACCACAGCGGCAAGGCCGCGGCTGCGTATGCGGCCGCCGCGGAACTTCCGGAGCAGGAGCCGGCTCAGGTTCAGGCGATCATAGACGAAATTTTTGCCCCGTCCAAACGGGAGCGGGGCGTGGATCCGAACTTTGTTGTGGAAAAGCTGCGCAACATCATGGTGGATGCGGGCGTTCATATCGTCAAATCAGAAAAGGCGTTAACGGCCGCTCTGATGCAGGTGGAATTGATTCGGGAGAAAATGCTCCCCATGCTCATGGGTTATACCGGACATGACCTGCGCATTTGTCTGGAGGCCAAGCACAAAGCCCTTTCCGCGGAGATGAAGCTGAAGGCCAATCTTTTCCGTACGGAAAGCCGCGGGATGCATTACCGGGAGGATTATCCCTGCCGCGATGATAAGGAGTGGCTGTGCCATGTGGGCGTTTATAAGGATGAAAAGGGCGGAGTGTCCTGCAAAAAGGTTGGGATTCCCGAGGCGTGGAAAGGCGATTTGAATGAACCGCATCAAAACCGCTATCCCGCGCTGTTCCCCGGAGAGGCGGAAGCCTTGGGCATCGAGGTTCGGAAAGCGCCGAAGCAATGGGGCGGAAAACTCGGGAGGATCGATGCAAGGAGGAGTGAAAATGAGCATAGCCAGGAAAAGCCTTGATGCCTGCATTGGTTGCCGAAAGTGCGTAGATCGGTGTCCGATGGACGTGTTTTATTACGACGCCAAAACCCATAAATCGGTGATGACTTACCCGGAAAACTGCCAAAGCTGCGGGCAGTGCTACCTGGCCTGCCCGGCCGATTCCCTCATCATGGTCGACACGGTCTTTGAATACGCGCCGGTGCCCATGCGCGGCCTGCGCACGTTTCGATCCGTTATGCCGAAAACGTCGCAGGGATAAGCAAACCGTTATGAAAGAGTTGCGGCCCCGTTTTCCAACGGAGGCCGCTATTCTATTCGCATTTGTATACTGGGTGCTATTTACAGGAGGAGATATTCTTCTGTTACAGCGGTGAAGTTTTTGCATGGCAAGGGGATAGGGAATACGGTTTCGAGCGTTGAGAAAGAAAAGCACTCAAAGTCTTGCTGTGGATAATGGGGAACACATAGAGACTTTCAACTCTGTTGGACTGATTCCGTGCGCGATAGGACTTCGGTTTTCAAAACCACTCGAGTCAAGTTTTGATCTACATCTTTTATTTTCCCTAAAACTATGCTACACTAAAGCCAGCGAGGGGGAAGAATCTATGGATAACTACGGAAAGGCTGCCTATTGGATGGACAGCGCCGACTATGATTTGCAGACGGCTAAGGCCATTCTGGAGGCGGAGCGGTATCTCTATGTGGGTTTTATGTGTCATCAGACTATTGAGAAGGCTTTAAAAGGTATCTTTGTAACAAGAAAACCGGAAGATGAACTGCCCTATATCCATAGCTTGGTGCGGTTGGCTAATTTGTCCAGCGTTTCCGATGAGATGTCAGAGGAACAGCTCTCCTTGCTGTCGAACCGCAGGGCGGAAATATGCTTTCGACTGAAAGAGAGGTTATACTGCGGGCAAAGACGGCGCAGCGCTGCTGAAGGTCGGAGATTTCGATGACCTGTACCCCTGCGTTGGCAAGCGAACCAAGTAGAGCGCGGGCAGCTTCCTGCTGTTTTGGCAGATGATCCTCTGCGGGTAATGTCTGGACCTGAACAGAGCCACCCAAGGCCAAAACCTTTTGGAAAACAGATAGAAGAGCAAGAACTCTCTTCCCGTGAAGGAAAGGGCTGACGATCAGGATTATCCCTTGCCGCATCGTTCAAGTCTGTGAGGAAGGCATCATAATAGTCCTGAGAGGAATAGATCCGGCTTGGAGTATTCTCCTTGGGAGCGAGTTTGAACCGATGACCCAACTCTGCGTATCCCTGTAACCGCTTGTGGTACATCTGCTCCAGCTTTGGAACATGAAGATCCACATAGTCGTAGATACGCACCTCTTGCTTACCCTTATAATTTCGATAAAGGCAGCCGGCGTACTGGGTGAGGGTCCCCTTCCGGGAGATGGGCATAGCCAGGAGGAGCGTGTCCAGCGTGGTTCATCAAAACCTTCACCGATGTATTTCCCTATTGCAACGATGATAAAGGGTGTCTCCGGCGGAACGGCCTTGAGTTGGGTCGGCTTCGCCCACATTCCTTTTTGACTGTCACTGCCGAGTAAAAGGAATGCCTGTCGGTTGCTTCCCTGCAGGAGGGTGCAAAGAGTAATGGCGTGGCCTCTCCTCTGTGTGAGCAAAAGAGGCGTGCGCCCTTCCCGAAGAAGCTCTTGGACATCCGAAACGATGAGAGCATTGCGGAGCTCATTTTTTGCGATACCAGCACAGATGTTCTGGATGTTGCCGGTATTTGGCAGATGGGTTCGGGTAAAGCGGGGGAAAATGATATGGGAAAGGGCACGCTGCTTCGATTGGCTTTTGGCATCGACGAGGTACCGCATAGGTCCATATTGCATGAAAATGATAGGATGGTGTCAGTCCTGCCGAGTGGGAGTGGAGGAGAGACCATATACATATTTTGCCTTGGCGGAACGAAGGATCTTTTCCAAGGTAAAAGCGGCCACATGGTGATATTCGTCACAAATCACCATACCGTACTCCGCCACAAAGGGCTTAACCTCTTTTTCACCACCCCCGAAAAGCGACTGCATGATGGCGATATCCACAATGCCGCCGCGGAAGCCCACGTCAATACTCCGCTCCTCCGTGCGGCGATCCTCCAATGTATAGGAGACAGAAAAAGTGCCCAGCAGCTCCGACAACGCATCCAAACACCCATGGGGCAGACCGAGGAAATCGGCATCCCCACAGTCGCAGTCGAAGACCCGGGGCGTGTCATAAATGCGCAGCCGCGTGGCCTGCGTTCGGTAAAAATCCGGGTTTGGAAAGACCGCCAGCCGTTTAATGGCGTTCAAGTTCAAGGCTCTTTGGGAAAGGCGGACTTGTCCAGGTAGACCAGCTTAGAGATTATCAGACGGGCCGTTGGGGGAAAATCTGCTTGAGCAATCTTTCCCCGTGCCCGGCGGGTGGGCCAGGGCTTGGAAGGACTTTCTTCCATCGTCTGGCCCAAGGTTCCCTCGGCGCATACTGCTTCCAGAAGCGAGCGGAGCTGTTCCGGTGTAAGGCTGGGGAGAGAAGCCAGAAATGCCCATTGGTCCGTATAGGGGTGAAATTGGCCGTCCACAAACAGGGTGTTGCCCTCTTTTGGCGCCTGCCCTTGGAATGGGAGAGCGACCGAATTCCAAAAACCGTCCTTCGGCACGGAATCTTGGGAGGGGAACAGTCGGTCGTAGGATTTAAAAGACAGTTCATGACGGCGGGACAAGGCTTGAGTCAGCAGTCCACGACCCAATTTGCGGGCATCGGAGGCCGAGACCGGCTCTGAGAAGAAGAGTCAAATATGAGCGGCTTGCCCGGAGCGGGACCGTTCCACCGCAGGAGTCAGGCCATTTTCCCAGCATACCTCACAGAGGGCGAGGACATCCTCCTGCCAGGATGCCTCATCAAAATCAGCGCAGAGGAGCCGTGTGGTGTCGTTTTCCGGGATCCCTGCCTACCAGATGGGTCCGTATGACCTGGGCCGTCAGAGGCATAAATTTCTGGTTCGGGCAGTCCGGGCGTCTATATTTCTTTTTGTCGCACAAGCCGGATGCCCACTCATTGACGCAGGCCGGGGCATACCTCGACTTGCCGATTTTCTGGCTATAGTATCTACGGGCAAATATATCAGATCGGCCACAAAAAGGGAGAGGGGAAAATCGATTTTCTCCTGGTCAGAGCTGGCACCGTTGACGGAGTTGGGGGTGATGGACGGTGCGGGATGGACTATTCCGGCAGACCAACCGGCTTCAGGGCAAATGCATTTGACACCGTTCTCGTTTTTGCAAACAATATATTTCTGCACTCGGTCAAACGAGGGCGCTCGTTCCAGAAATATGTATTCTTGTCCGTGAATGGTCGACTTCTTATCCATCTCAGTTTGCCCCTTGAGTTGATATGGCTAAACCGATCCATCTCGTGAATGTTGTAATGGACGCTATTCCCTGACCTGAAACACCGGGCAGTTCCGCGATAGGAACTGCCCGGTGTTTTTTACTCCCCTATTTCGTTGCATTCCATGCTTTGTTGCCGGCGTAAAGAGGGCGGGGGTTTGAATAATTCAGCGGTCATTGGAACCACTTTTCGCTTCACTTAAAGCCAGCTCAAATTCTTGGGACATATACCTGGGATAATTGTGCCAATATAATCTGCTCGACACCGCAACATGCGCAACCGGGATAATTTTCATTCCGCCGGCCTCAGGTACGCTTGCAATGACAGGGTCCGCTATCAGTATTTTGAATTTTCCCAAGCTCAGCAATGAGCAAAGAGATTTCTCCTCTTTAAGCCATATATCATATTCTTGCATGAGCCGTCTGTCATTTTCAAAAAAGGTCGCCACAGTGCTGCTTACCCCATACTTATCGTTTAAGTAGGCTCTGACACTGTTGGCGTATACCAAGTCACCGATAATAAGGACATCATTGCCGCCGTTTCCTATATTCCCGAGCACCCTGTTTTTCCCATCTTCAGCGGAGGCGTTGAGCGCCGAAATTATGCCGCTTCCGTCCTGACCAATGGGGGTCCCCGCAACATAGGGGATATGGTATTCTTTAAACATATATTCGGCCAGGTCCATGCCGCACTGGGCAACTACGAGGTTCACGGAAGCATTTCCGGCATGTTTTATGCGTTCAAAACTCGTATTCATAAAAAAGCTGCAATTAACCGCGAGACCGGCGTGTTCAAGCATGGCGCAAATATCAGAGGCGTTTTCGTTGTCCGAAAAATCAAGCGGCGTAAGCCCCAGAACGTTGACCCTGATACGGCCGTCCGGCGCCTTCGCCCGCGTTTCCGCAAACATTTTTACTATCTTAAGGTGAGCGGCTGAAACACCGCGATGATAGTAGCTGTATCCTGTTGTGGAAAATGAAACGGCAGGCACATCCAGTTCCGCCTTTATTTCATCGCAGATCCCTTCTATGTCTACCCCTATTAACGCAGGCACAGGGCTTCCTATGATTGCAATAAACTCAGGCTTGTCTTCCAGACTGTTGTATGCGTTGATAATTTTCCTGATCAGCTTATCATCTCTGCCTAGAATTGCATCGGTCTCCCGCAGCCTTGAACAGAATATGGGACGTCGATTCCCAAACCACCGTGGTTCATCGTATCCGGTATAATTCCTGCTGCAGCATGACGCGTCATGGATGACGACCATGCCGTTCAGGTCAAACAGAGCGGAGCAAACACCGGAATAATCGCTTGCAAACGGCGGGAGATACAGGCAGAGCTGACTCATTTTATTACTCCCTCGCTTTCCCTATTTATGGTTTCAAAAATATCTGAGCTTCGATACGCTTCTCTCATCTTCTGCATTAAAACATGGATCGCCCGAAATCCGAATTCATGATAAGACTCGGGAAAATCGGCAAACCGTTTCGCACGTATCGTATATGCGCCTTCAAAGCCAAGACACAAGAAATCCTCGTACTTATTTCCGCACCGCATGAACTCTGCATCGTGATGAAAGCATATTTTTACATTGGGATACTTTTCGCGCAGCCAGTCCATATCGCTGAAATCTCCGTCAAAGGAAACGCCGATCAGTACAAGATTTACATGAAATCCATATTCCAACAGATTCCTGGCCAGCGACTCCGTTCTGGCGACGCCTGAAAAGTCCACGGCAATTGGCGTGTCACCGACCAGTTGTAATGTCTCCGTGATCTCTTTTTGCGTACGGCTTATATATTTCGACAGATCCTGACTGCTGAAGCCGAACGCATTGGAAATCCTGTTATATAACGAAACCAGCGAGCTTATGGAGTACGAATCCGGTATATAAATATAGGGAATTCCAAGCCTTTTCTCCATTTCCCTGGCCGCCTGCAGTCCGGGGCCGCCGATCACCAGGTTTAAGCTGCTGGCACCCATATCCAGGAAATCATCAAATGTATTGCAGTCTTCGATCTGACGGACCTTTATATTCAGCTTCTCGGTTATGTCAAACAGCTCCGATTGATGAGAAACCAGGTCGGACACGCCTATTATATTCAGCGAGCGGTCTTTTTTCTCATGGAAATCCAGCATACTGTAAATGCCCTTCATTCTGCTTACCGCCGGAGGTTCCCTGTTATCCAGTCCGATCGGATCCATGTGGCGCACACAGAACTTGATCGTTGGAAATCGTTCATGCAGCAGGCTTAAAAGCGCATGATGATCGGTTCCCAGCAGATCGTCTATGCAAGTTACAACGATGGAGACCGCCCGGGGCGTCTCCTGTTTTCGCTCCACCAGTTCGGCTACCGCATTGGGGATCAGGTCTTCATAGCATCCTGAAACGATATCCTCTTCTGTTATATAAAGATTGGCTCTCTTCTCCCGGCGATTCTCCTGGATGTCTCCGATCGTCATACGGCGCGAACACGCGGAGGGCGAAACGTGCAGCGTAATTTCGCCGGGGATCCCTTTGTTTTTCCTCCTGTCCGGCCTTTTCGCTACCGGGGCATAATATTCCAGGGTATCGCCTGAAATGGCAGATTCACTTGATTTCATCGGCACCGCTCCATAATTGACAGGGCAAGCTGTCTGTAACATTCCGCAACTTCACTTTCCGGGAAAAGTTCGGCGACAGGGAGATTTTGCTGGTCCGCCGCAACGATCAGATCGCTTCTGGGGATCACTCCGATCACGTCTACACCCTCCTCACCGGCCATCTTTTCTACCAGATGCAATTCATCCTTTACATTTCTGCAATTGAGGATAATGCCGCCGTTTCGTGCATAACCTCTTACGCCGAAATTTTTCACGGCGTTCAAAATGTTGGCCGCTGCATACATAGCCATCATTTCTCCTGACGTGACGACAAAAACCTGATCGGCGTAGCCTTTCCTGATCGGCATTGCAAATCCGCCGCAGACAACGTCTCCAAGGACATCGTAGATGACCACGTCGGGCGTATAAATATCATATGCACCCAACAGTTCAAGTTTTTCAAATGCCGTTATGATTCCGCGGCCGGCACAGCCGATTCCCGGTGTTGGACCTCCGGATTCTACACAAAGGATGCCGTTATATCCTTGAAACACAATATCATCCAAGGATATATCATTCTCCCGCTCCCGAAGCTGGTCAAGTACCGTCGGGATCCGTTTGCCGCCCATTAAAAGTTTGGTTGAATCCGATTTTGGATCACAGCCGATCTGCATAACTTTATATCCGATTTTGCGGAAGGCTGCCGACAAGTTGCATGCTGTTGTGGACTTGCCGATTCCGCCTTTCCCGTAAACAGCAAATTTGAGCATAACACTACCTCAGAATGATTTTATTTGTTTCTTATATATTCGGCCATGCTTGTGTCTCGAAACCACATGACGCTTTTTGTGTATTCCGACATATCCCGAAAAAGTCCGCCTTCGCCGGCTATTCTCAATACATCGCGGTGGGAAACGACGATCTGGCCGATCAAGGCATCCGCCCCATAGGAAAAATATTTTTCAGTTAAGGTTGTGCTGGGCCCCCATATGGCGGTAAATGCGTTTTTGCTCAGTTCAAGCAGCCGGGGCATGGTCTTGTTTTCCAATGCAGTCGCGGTAATAAAAACAAAATCCTGTTCGGGCAGTATATATTCGCAAGCGGGATCAGGGAGATCTCCCTGGGAAGGCAGCCTCTCCAGGCATGTAAAATTGCAAATTTCGGGCAGATAATCTACATATGGGCCATGCCCGATCATGGTAACCTTTTTCCCTTTCAGAAGTTCGTCAAATCCGCCGAATACCCCGGGGCGGTCCTGAGCGTCGCGGATCAGTATTTCGGGAATTTTCGGGATCCTGTCGGGCTGATTGTAATAGGAATTCATGACGGACAGCGCCACCGCACTCTCGTATTGATCCCATGATTTCAAATATTTTATGATTTCACCGGTGCTTTTTCCCTGAATTTTTCCGCGAAGAGAGCTTGGCTTGTAAGAGATCGGCGGAGTCATTGCAAGGCCCGCGCCGAAGGATGTGGATGAAACAGTCCAAATTGGTGTAATGACCGCCGAATTTACCACTCCGTCGGAAGGAATGTCAGAGGCCAATGTATCGTATAAATCCCACATAATAAAACCCCGCTTTCCGGTAAGGAAAACGGGCGGGCAAAAAATATCAGTTGCCCGCCCGTCAGATTATTCTGGATCAGCCTTCCGGGGCCTGGAAGGAAAGAACACGCTGAGCCTGGTCGTCAGTAAGGTCATACTCATAGAAGTCAGAGAAGTAATCCTTGCACTCCTGCACCATGTCTATATCGGAGAAAAGGTCAGGATGGAGAATGGTAGCGATCTGCTCGGCAAGGAGGAAGCAGTCCGTGCAGTAGTCGGTGGGGCCGACACCCTTGAGGTTTACGTATACATTGCCGTTCTTGACCGCTTGAACAGGGGCCCATGCCGCGTCTTCGGTGATCAGCTCGATGTTGTCGACGCGGCCCATGATAATATACTCGGCATCCCACTCGATGGCCTGCTCCATCGTTGTGGTGTAAAGAAGCTCGTCATCGTTCTTGCTGACAAGGTCGCCGCCGGCCATTTCAACGAGGTAACGGGTATTGGACGCTCCGCCGTGGATTTTAAGGGCCTCGGGGCCGCGGACATAATATACAGAGGGAATTTCATCCGGGCTGAGCGTATCGGTTACGGCAGTGAGCTTTGCCACAGTCTCATCCGCATACGCGCACCAGTCCGCCGCCTCATCAAGTGCATCTCCGCCAAGAACTCCTGCAACAACATTGATCTCCTGCTTCTTGAACTCGAGGAACTCCTCCACGCTGGTCACGTCAAAATTGCCAAGCTGGGTTACGACAACGGCGATGCCGGCGGCTTCCAGCGCCTCGGTCACCTCGGGATAGGAATCCCAGAAGAACGCTACTTCCACGCCCAATTCAATGAGTTTCTCCACATTGGGGTTGGTTGCGTCTTCGGCAACAGGGATATCCGCATACTCAGGACAGACAACGGCGCCCCACCCGCTTGCACCGGAGCTGTTGCCGGTAATGACCACCTGGTCGGCGCCGCCCAGCATAATGATCGTTTCGAAGACAGGACCGGTGAGCGCGGCGATTTTTGTTACATTGGCCGGCATGGTTACTTCACGGCCGGCAAGGTCGGTCACCGTCTTGGTGTCGGGCTGAGCCGCTTCTCCCTCTTGTGTATTTTCAGCGGAAGAACCCGTGTTTGCAGCGGGGGTGGTGTCGGCCGTGTTGGGGTCCTGGTCTGCTGTGCCGCTGCACGCGGCAAGAGCAAAAACCATTACAAGCGCAAGCATCACGGCAATGACTCTGTTTGATTTTTTCATATTGATTACTCCTCGTATAATAGATTTACGGTTTAGATGAGGTGGGAACCGCATAAAACC
>X355_Hoffmanns_Two_toed_Sloth__coassemble_2491_pt1 | contig 11597 bp, 7 predicted proteins | sample X355_Hoffmanns_Two_toed_Sloth__metabat2_high_PE_003 | metagenome-assembled genome bin X355_Hoffmanns_Two_toed_Sloth | reverse complement strand
GGGTAAAGTACAACAGGGTAAAGATCAAAACAGCCACGCAGAAGATCACCGGGATGCAGATCAGCAGGCGTTTGATAATATATCGTGCCATAGTTGCAATCAACTCCTTTGAAACAGGGATTTTTCTGAGGCCTACCCAGCAGACCGGCGCCTGTGCACCGGAGACACAGGCGCCGGTCTGCGATTTATAACGGTTTCAGCGTCCACACGGGAAGCAACCATCCATATCAGTGCCTCGGGCACTTCCGGCCGACCCTATCAGGGGAACATCTGCTCGTAGATTTCAGCCGGGATAGTGTCCAGATCGGCGGAGGCGGCGCTCTCCTCAAAGCCGATGGGCTGAGCGGTACCGTTGTCGTACAGGTTCCAATCGCTGGAGTAGCCGTTTTCCGCGTCAAACCAGTCGCCGTAAGGCGTTGCGGTATCGGGGTTGTCGGCATCCTGCAGACGGCCGATGTGCAGGGTGCCGTCCTCATTCATGCCCCAATAATTCCCCACAAAGGTGCGCAGGCCGGTCTTCTCGCTATACATCTGAATCCGAACCGAGCCGTCCACGTTTAAGTTCAAAGCGTAGATCTGCAGCGAACCAAACTTGTTGGTCTGGCCGCAGAGGTAGATACCGGCGGACGCATAGTTTTCAGGCAGCATCTCCGCCAGGATGTCGTCGGGAACAACGGAGGCAGGGTCAAAGGAGGTGGCCAGCTCGGCGAACTCTTCCCCGGCAGGCTGGGCGGTGCCGTTCCCATAGATATTCCAGTCGCTGGAGTAGCCGTTTTCCGCGTCAAACCAGTCGCCGTAAGGCGTTGCGGTGTCAGGATTGTCCGCGTCCTGCAGACGGCCGATATGCAGAATTCCCTCTTCCGTCATTCCCCAGTAATTGCCCGTAAAGGTGCGCAGGCCGGTCTTCTCGGAGTACAGTTGGATCTTGACGGAGCCGTCGGCGTTCAGATTCAGGACATAGAGCTGCTGGGATCCAAATTGATTCAGACGGCAGCAGACATAAGTACCGACCGCCTCGATGTTGTTGGTGGGATCCTTCCCTGTTCCTTCCTTCTCCACGAATTCGGTGGGTTCCGCATAACCGTCGGGGACCACGGCGCTGCCGTCCACGATCCATTTCACAGTACCGTCTGCGGCAACAAAGTTGGCCCCGTCCAGTTCAGGCTCAGTGGCGGCCGTGGTAAAGGTGCCGTCGCCGTTATCAGACCAGGTGGTGGTGTAGCTTACGTTTGAATTATCAGGGTAGATCCCCAGGATGGAAGCCTCGCCGCTGTCCTTCAGCATCAGGGTCAGCTTGATGGTATCGCCATAAATGCTGACCATTTCAAAGGTATAAGCACCGGCCGCAACCGCGGGGGACTGGTCGTCGGCAGTGTCGGCATTTCCGGCTTCGGGGGAAGAGTCCGGCTCCTGCTCGGTGTCGTCCCCGCAGGCAGCCAAAGCAAGCAGCATGCTCAGAGCAAGGATCAGGGAAATGATCTTTGAAAAATTTTTCATAGCGGATCACCTTTCATATTATAGTTTCAACGGAAGCTCATGCCCGCTGTCAAACAAGACGTTCCAAACACCGATCAACTGAATGTGGTTGCGTTTGCCACAATGTAGGTATCCCGTTCTCCCAGTTGAATGTTGACTCCGGTGCGCGCGGCGGTCAGCAGATGGTAGCCGATGATGCCGTAGCCATAGCACTGCTCAAAGGTGAAATAGTCGTCGTAAGCGGTCATCAGCTCCGTGTTCAGCGGGTCGGCGTCCCAGGCATCAAACAGGCTGTCCAGCTTTTCATCCTCCACCAGGAAGAGGGTTTTCCCGTTCAAAGAAGTCATATAGGTCGAGGAATGGAAGTTCTTGTAGGTCTGGGTCATATAAAGGCCGCCGCCGATAGTGTCCATACGCATGTCCCACTCGGTGCTCTGGAAACGCAGCACCTCATTGACAGCCTGCTCCACCCGCAGCAGGGTAACCTTGATCCCCACATCTCTCAACTGGGACTCGAGCAAAATGGCAGCGGTATCATAGGCCGCGCTGGCGGAACCGACGTACAACAGGGTCAGTTCTTCACCCTTGTAATTGGATTTTTTCAGGTATTCCCTGGCAGTTTCCAGATTGTAGTCATAATACTCGCGGCCGGTTTTCCACTCCTCGGGGGAATCGGCCAGATTGGGCTGGAATCCATAAATCTGGTAGGAATAGTCCCCTACGCCAGCCGCAATAGCGGCATTGTCAATGGCATAGCAGATGGCTTTGCGCAAGTTCACATCCTGGCAGGGGGAATCCGCACTGGCATTAAAGAGGATCGGTACCGGCGGGTCGTTTTCGATGTACACGGGGGAGATGTCGGGGTTGTCCGCGAAGGCCTGGATATCCACGTCGGCAATGGAGTCGGCGGTGACAACGGTGCCCATTTCCAGTGCGATGGCACGGGAGGAGGCGTCCTTGATGACCTGGAACTCCAGCTCTTTAATATTCTGATGGTCATAGATCCACAGAGTTTCACGCACTTCCTCCGGCAGGCTGCGCATCCAGAAATCCTCATCCACCTCCAAAACGCATACCGAGCCGGGCGTAAAGCTGGACAGTACATAGGGGCCGGTTCCGACAGGCTTGGTGGTCATCTCGTCGGTGCCGCTCGCCTCCCAGGCGGCCTGGGTCACAATGGTGAAGTTGCTCATCTGGCGCTCCAGCTCGCCGATGCTGAACGGCTCAGAACAGTGCCAGATCAGTTCGTAATCATTCAAGATCTCAAAGTGATCGAACCGGCTGACGCCGCCGGCGTTGCCGGTGCTCAGATAAAGCTGGATGCTGTATTCTACGTCGCTGGCCGTCAGGTGATTGCCGGCAGAGTCATAGATGCAGTCCCACAAAACCAGCTTGTAGGTCAGCTCGTCGATCTTTTCCGGTTCTTCCTTCAGAAGCTCCAAATACATATTGCTGTTGCCGTCGATGCGCAGCAGCTTCTGATAAATCATGTCACGAACGGCCACAGAACCCCAGACGGCCTTGCCGTGGGGGGCAAGGGAGGTGCCGGTCCCGCTGCAGCCAATGGCGATCTTATCCGCCAAATATTCTCCGTCCGCATAAATTTGAAGGCCGGGCTTCACCTCCTGCGTGTTCACATTGGTCTCTCCGCCCGTTTCCCTGGTGCCGCTGCAGCCGGCCAGCAGGCAAAATACCATGCTCAGTGTAAGGGTCAATGCCAGAATTCTCTTCATTTTCATTTCACTCCTTGGACTTAATATTTCCCATAAAACGTGGGTCCCAAAAAACAGAGCCTGCTTGGGTCATTTATCTCCTCCTCCCCTATTCAAATGGGCCGAAACTGCCCCGCGCTGAATGTGCCTTTAAGATAGCATAGGCGCTTCATTTTTGAAACAGCCAGAAATGAACCTGCGGGAAGATTTGAATACCGCTGCTTTCAAGCGGCCCTTTCTTTGTTGACCGGAGCTGTTTCAAATAAATAGCCGAATCAGAAGCTCAAGATTTGAACATCAAGCCAACATTTGAACATAAAAATACAGACGCCGCTTTATGGGGCGTCTGCATTTTCTTTTGATTTTTCAATCCCCATCGGCATCGGCGTCCTCATTCGGCGCAGGCGCCGTCTCTTCCGGGGCAGAGCCCCGGCGGGCAATGATCTCGCGGAAATTGGTGGGTGAGATCCCCTCAAAGCGTCGGAAGTTGTAGGTAAAGGTGCTGGCGCTGTTATATCCGACCTGAGCGGCGATCTCGGCGATCAGCAGATCGGTTTCGGCCAGAAGCTGCTTTCCTTTTTTGATCCGCTGGGAATGGAGATATTCCGCCACCGTGGTGCCGTACTTTTTGTGGAACAGACGGGTCAGGTGCTGGGTCGTGACCCCTGCGTACTCGCTGATGGCCGGAATACTCAGATTGGGATCCGTGCTGTTTTCCGCGATGAATGCGCAGGCACGGCCGACCGGGCCGTTGTCGGAAGCCGCCTCAGAATACCTGACCAGCTCAGAAAAAACTTTTTCGGTCAGCGCGCTCAGCTCCGATGCCGATCTTGCCTCCTGGAACTGTTGGGCCGTCATAACAGGATCGATCTCAGACACGCCGCAGATCAGCACCGCCTCAGATAAGACGCCCGCAATGACGGCAATGCGGCTTTGGGCAATGTGATAATACCGCCGCAGGCCGGACACACACTGTGTCAGGATATTGCTGGTCTGCATGGGAACCAGCGCGTATTTTTCCGCATCCAGGGTGTTGATCAGCAACTGTAACTGGCGGATAAATCCGGTATCCTTGGACTCCTCTGTGGACAAGGTCATGCTCTGGGCGGAGATGATGCTGACCTTGATCCCCACGGAATGGACAAATTCGATCAGGCGCTCGGTCTCCTGATAGGCAGCGCTGATGTCGCAGGGGTCGGCGACAATGTTGCTGATAGCGGCACAGAGATTCAAACCGTAGTTCTTCTCCACAAAATCCACCAGGTCATGTACGATGGATGTGATCAGATCCATCGGATCATCCTGATCCTGAACCGCAAACACACAAGCAAAATTGCGGCCAAGACCGGCGCCGCAGGTGGCAATGCGTCCCTCGGACAGCTCGCCGAACACCGACTGAAAAATATAGCGGGCCAGGTCGGCGTTTTGCAGCTCGTCCCCCTCGTCAAAAAACATATCGGCGTAATCATCCACGGCGACGGTGGCCACGCAATATCCCTTCGCATCCACGGGAATTTCCGCCGCAAGAAATTTTTCCGTATGCAGCGTGCGGGACGTGCTCTTCAGGATTTGACGAACGCTTTGGCTCTTCAACTCCTCCTGATATTTATTGCTTGCCGTTTCATATTGCCGCAGAGACTGCTTGACCGATACCAGCATCTCCTTGAGGGAAGGATTTTCCGCGCAGCCGGAGGGCAGAAAGTCGGCAAGGGCCTTTAACTGCTTGCGTTCCTTCCAGGAGGCGATGTACAGATAGATCAGGCCGGCCGCAACCACCAACAGGAAATAGCCGCCAAACACCGTCAAGATCATGGTCAGCGGTTCGTTGTATTCCTCTTTTGCCACAGCCACCACATAGGAATAGCTGGTTCCATGCTTGTAAAAACATTTCACATCCACTCCCAGCAATTCGCTGATATCGGCCTCTGAGCTCCAATCAACCACGGTATCATTCAGAATCAGCGGTGTGATGACCCCATCTTCACTGTACAGCGCGCAAAGCTGTGCCTCCACCGAGTGCATAAACCGCAGCATGGGCGACAATTTCATGGTCGCGACCACGTATACGTCTTCTCTCCCGTCGGAAAGATACAGCTTCTTCACATAATAGGGATCGGTATCGTCCGCCGTGGCAAAGTGCCAGCCGTCCCCGTCCGCTTCCTCCGGTTCAAACACCGAATCTGTCGATTTGATTAGGGAAAAGCGGGAAGCATAGGCCCAAACGGCCTCCCCTGAATAAATGTAGCCATGGTTGGGATCGCAGACGTAGATATCCCGGATATAGTCGCTTTGCTCGGCATACTTTCGGATGCTTTCCATCAAAACGGTCTGATCGATCTCATCCCGGGATCCGGCTTGGACGCAGTCGAGAATGTCGCTGTCGCGGAGCAGGTAATCGCAGGCCGTTTCCACCTCGTCCAGCATAGAATTTACTTCGGATTCAAAATATTGCGTTGTCAGATTACCATACTCATCCAGTTCCTGGCGGGTCAGGTTCCACATATAGGCCAGCAAAACAGCGCCGCACAGCAAGGGCAGCACAATCAGAAGAATGTTGGTTCTATTCAGTCCCTTGATATGCTTCCAGACATTTCTCAGCAGAACAGATCTGCCCATTGATATTTTCAAAAAATCCATCCCCGCCCCCGACAAATTGATTTTCCAACTCGATGTTGTCCGTGAACAGGCTTCTCCCTGTTCCGGCACGAGGCTCCCTCTCAAACAAGACCCCTTGGAATTATATCACATATAACATGAAAAAACAAAGTCCACAGTAAGCAGTTCTCTCCATCCGTCTGCGGGCTTGCAAGGCCGGATACAGAATCATCTCCTGTACCCGGCCTTGCAAAATAGAATGGTGAATGTGAAAAGCGATGTAATGAAATCGGAATATGATCCTCTTTCCGCAGTTTTTGACGCGGCCTGCGGCTGGAACTTTCTCAACCGGCCGCCGAAAAAAGGGCGAGGCTTTGCGTGATATTACCAGAACGAAGCGGGAACAGTAATGTCAATCGCGCGCTTCGGACAGTCCATCCAGCAGATGCCGCAATGCCAGCACTCCTCCGCATAGGTGACGACAGGCTTGCCGTCCTCTCCCACGGTGAACACATCCATGGGGCAGTCCTCATAGCAGATCTTGCAGCCGATACACTTTTCTTGATCGATCTTAATAGACATTACGCATTACCTCCGAATTCCGCCTTCAGCTTGGGCGCCGCACGCTTCTCAACGACCGGGACGCCGTCCACGAGGCGCTGATAGGTGATCTTTCCGGTGCGCTCGGGATCCTTCTCCTGGAAGTCTGCGCGGTTGAAGAAGCCGCGGGTTTCCTCCCGGGACATGCACGCCTGCATGTACACGCCGGCCATCTCCGCCACGTTCTTGGCCTCGATGCAGCGCATCAGATAATGGGGATTGGCGGCGTACAGCTTGGGTTGGAACTCCTTTTTCAGGGAGGTCAGGCGGCGCAGGCCGGCACGCAGCTTGCCGGCGGACTTGAAAATTCCCACGTAGCGCTCGCAGTACTGGCGCACCGCGCACTCATACTCCATGGGGGGCGTACCCTCGGCGGCGTCCACATACAGGGGGGCCAGCGTCTCGTCCATCTGCTTCTGGACCTGGGCGTCGTCCAGTTCCGTCTCGCCGGCACAGGCCACATAATCGCCGATCAGGTCGCCGACGGTATAGCCGGTCACGATGGCGGACATGACCGCGCCCACGCAGGAGGCGGCGTCGCCGATGGCAAACAGGCCGGGAACCGTAGTCATGAAGTTTTCGTCCACAGCCAGGCCGGGCATCTGCACGGCGGAGGCATCGGGGGGATAGGGCTTATCCCGGGGAACCTCGAAGCGGTGCTTGGCGGGGTCGAAGCCCCGCTCGCCGGCCAGCTTCATGTTGATAAAGCCCTCGTCGATGTAGTTGACCTGAAGCTGCTTCTGCATGTCCTCATCCATATGATCCATACCGCGGTAAATGGGGGTCTTGCCCATCTCGTCCAGGGCGCGGAACATCTTCTTGGACAGCTCGTTGGGATTGCGGGTGTACAGATCCTCCCCGTCGCAGGTGTACTCCTTGGTCTTGATAGGACGCACACCGATCAGGCAGCCGCGGGTAATGGTGCAGTAGTCCATGTGGGGAACGGAACCCTCCATCATATCCTGATTGGCCAGCTCGGCGCCCGCACGGTAGGCGGCGGCCATGCCGTCGCCCGCGATGGCGGAGGGACAGTGGTGGTACTTCATCTTGTAAGTATGGGTGGGCATCTCGGGCTCCAGGTGGCGGCAGGTGCTGCCGGTGGCCATGACCACGGCCGGGGCCTTGACCACCACGAATTCGCCGGTGCGGGTATTGACGGCGGTGCAGCCGACGCTCTTGCCGTCCTTGGTCAGAACATCCACCATCATGGTGCGGGCCAGGACCGTGGCGCCGCTCTTTTTCAGTTGGGCGGCCAACTGGGGCTTCAAATCCAGTCCGTTGAAGCGGATACTGGTTCCGGCGTAGGCGCCGCCGGTGCCGGCGTACAGGTAGTCGCCGTCATACCACTTCAGGTTGTAGAACTCCTCCAGATTGTTCAACGCCCAGTCTTCCCGCTCCCACAGGCGGTAGATGACGTTTTCGTTGGCCAGATCCGGCTCGTCATAGTAGCGGCTGTAAGAGATCTGGGAGGACTTGATGGCATCGTGGACGGTCTCCAGCCCGCCGCGCGTGCCTAACGAGTGGATCAGATCAATACCGCGGCCGGCGCTGCCCGACCACTTGGGGTCGGCCTTGTCCAGAACCACCACGTTCAAATCATGCTTGCGGGCCTGGAGCGCGGCGCAGATGCCGGCGGGGCCGGCGCCCACAATTACTACGTCGCAGTTGTACTGCTTCGCATCCTTCTTCCAATCAGCCATCTCAGCGCTCTCCTTTCTTCTCTGCGGCGTTCCAGTCCTGGTTTCTTTGGTCGCCCTTGCGGTCGAACTGGCGCAGCAGGCTCTTAGGGGCGTTTTCCGCCAGGTCCTTCTGCTGCCACTCCATGGCGGACTGGAACTTCTCCGTGTCGCGCCAGGGGAGACTGGCTGAGAACTGGGGGACAATGACCTTGCTGGCGCGCAGAATGCTGATATCGTGCTCATCCGCGTAATCCTGGATGGCTTTCATCAGGGGGAACTGAAATTTCTCCTCATGATGGGGATCCGCACTCAGGGGCGCGGGCGTAAATTTTGAAGACATCGACAAGTCCTCCTTTTCTCAGTTCAGCTTGAACAGGCGGACTGCGTTTCCGCCCAGGACCAGTTCCTTATCCTCCTCCGGGATGTCCAGACTGCGGATAAAGTTGGGTCCCTCGTAGGCCCATTCCTTCTTGATGGGGCAACTGGAGCCGTACAGCACATGGTCGGCGCCCAGGGCCTTGATGGCAAACTCCATGGTGGGCTTGCCCCAGGGAGAGGCGTGGCACATATCGAAGTACAGGTTGTTCTTCAGAATCTCCTCAAACCGCTTGCCCATCTTGGGATCCCGGACCCGGCTCATTTCCTCCTTGTACTTGCCGGAGGGACGGATATTCATCATATCGGTGAAGGCGAAGAAACCGCCGGCGAAGTAGCTGTGGACGATCTTCAGCTCGGGCAGCTCGTCGAACAGGTCGCTGAAGATATTGCGGGTAATGCAGGTCAACTGGGCAAAGCAGCGGCCCAGCAGGCGGCGGGTCTTATCCTTCTGGTAGATGAAATCATAGGCCGCGGGCAGCGGAGTGTGATGGACCACGATGGGCACACCCAGCTCGGCGATCTTGCGCAGATGGGTGCGGAACTCCGGCTCGTCCATATGCTTGCTGCCGTAGTGGGCGGCCATCTCCACACCCACGCAACCCAGCTCCTTCACGCAGCGCTCCAGCTCATAGATCATGTCCTTATCGCCCCAGGGCGGGCACATGGCCAGGGGCGCGAAGCGGCCGGGAAACTTCTCCACGGTCTGGTGCATCCGGTCGTTCATCTTCCGGCACTCGTCCAGAGTCATCCACTCCTCCAGGCAGGGGATGCGCAGTACGCCCATGTCCACACCGATCTCGTCCATCATCTGAACCCGCTTTTCAAAATTCACGTCCAGATCGGTGTAGTTCAGGTTCTGGTACCCCTTGGGCTGCTCAATGATCACCTGGGGATTCTCGGTGCCGGGGATTTTTCCGAGATAAGCGTACAGATTCTCGCTCTGCGGGGGGATGCGCAAAACTTCATTCAGCAAAGCCTCATCGTCAAACATGCCCTCCGGCATCCAGTGCATATTGTTATCGACTACCATAGTTCAAAACCTCCTCAATATTTGCGGGCTTGGGCATTTTTTCATTTGCCTTTGCCCTTACCTGAGTGAGGTCATTATTTCATAAAAAAATGCCCGGTTCAATTCTTCCGAAGTTTGATTTTTTCCAAAATGGAATAAATCTTTGCTTGGAAGAACTGAGCACCAGCCGATCTTGGCGGCAGGTAAAAATGGATCCTGTTTGGCTGCTGTCTGCCAGAGATGTTCAATCCGGACGCCGGACTGCTGACCCGGCAGTTTTCTCAGCAGATGGGCATTCCGGTGGAGTCCCCAAAACAGCTCGCCGTGCAGTGCAAGGCACCGTGCCCACCCCAGAGCACGGCGCCTTATTGCGGTGTTGCCTTAGATTTGTCACTTGCTCGAGACACGCCTCATTTCGCAGTCCAGCTTAACGACATTGCTCATAGAGAAAGCATATCAAAGCTCCGCGCGGCCGGGGATATTACGTTGATTCAGCGCGCTCGATACAGGAAGGTCACGACCTGCGCCCGGGTGCAGTCGTTGTCCGGGCTGAAGAGGGTGCCGGCGGCGTTCGTGCCTACGGTGATCTTATTCTGCGCAGCCCATTTCACCGCGTCGGCATAGTAGGCGCTGCCGGCCACATCGGTAAAGGAGCAGGCGGCGGAGGCGGCAGGCCGATCCTTCCAGCGCCAAAGGAAGGTGACGATCTGCGCCCGGCTGCAGGCCAGGTCGGGGCTGAAGAGCGTACCGGAGGAATTCGTGCCCACGGTGATGCCGTTCTCTACCGCCCACAGCACCGCATCGGCGTAGTATGCGTTGGACTGAACGTCGGTAAACGGGTTCGCGCTGCTCTTGGGAGCCGGGGAACCGGCGGCCCGCCACAGGAAGGTCACCGCCTGGGCGCGGGTGCAGCCCGCGTCCGGACTGAAGAGGGTCCCGGCAGCGTTTGCCCCCGTGGCGACGCCGTTTTCCACGGCCCACGCCACAGCATCGGCATACCAATCAGAGTTGGAAACGTCGGTGAATCCCATGTCGGCGGAGGCGCCGATGCCGGTGGTCAGATCCGGAGTCCACGCGTCAATGCCAATGTACGCGCAGTCGTCCGTCTGGAAGTTGGCGGAATTCTTAAGGAAATAGCTGATGCCCTCCGTCAGGATCTTTTCGACCTTGGCGGCGCTGTAATCGCTGGGCAGAGCGGCTGCGATCCCCTCGGGCAGGATCGTCTGGGCAAAGTTGGTCTGAACGAGCTGTTCCAGGCTGCTCCGGTCCGTGATGTGCAGAAAGTGCTCGTAATAGTACGCGCACAGTTCAACAGGATTCAGGTCCAGAACGTCGCTGTACAAGCTGCCGATGACGTAATTGTAACCCAGCGCGTTTTCCACAGACTGCACGGTGATACCGTACAGGCCGTCAGGGCCGTTGCTGAGGATACTGCCGTCGTATTGGCGGCTTCCGAAGGATTCGAGCAGGGTGTCCAGGGAGACGCCGGCGCCGGCGCCGAGGATGATGATCGTGTCGGCAGTCAGCAACTCGTCCAGGGTGACCACAGTGGTAGCGGTAGTGGTGGTTTTACCGGTGTAGTCATTGGTGGTGGTGATCTCCACGATCCGGCCGCAGGTGTCAGCCAGGCTTTCGGCGACGCACATGGTGTACTCTTCCACCCGGTCCAGGCGTGCGCCCTCGGCGGCGGTCGTCAGGGTGCTGGACAGGGAATAGGTGCCGTCCTCGTTGATCGCGGTGACCGCGGCAACTACTTTCTTTTCGATGCCCTGCTGTTCCAACTGCGCCCGGGTATAGGCAACGATACCGTAGACGTATTTTTCCAGGTCGGAGGCGATAACCTGCGCGTCGCCGTAGCGGGTGGTCTTTCCGGTCTCGGCCTCGACCTCCTTGATGGCGCCGGCCAGGGCAAACATGGAGTCCAGCATGTCCCGGATGGTCTGCGCATCATACGAGACCAGCTTGGGGGAGTAGGTCTCATCACCCTCCCGGTAGTAAGGACTGTCGGGAGAGAAGCTGTTGATGGCGGCGATCTGCGCCTCGTAGCTGGTGCCGGCAGAGGCGCTGGCGTTGGCGCCTCCGCCGGCATTGGCTCCGCCGCCATTTCCGCCGCCGGCATTGGCTCCGCCGCCGCTTCCGCCGCCATTT
>X355_Hoffmanns_Two_toed_Sloth__coassemble_2481_pt1 | contig 11710 bp, 10 predicted proteins | sample X355_Hoffmanns_Two_toed_Sloth__metabat2_high_PE_003 | metagenome-assembled genome bin X355_Hoffmanns_Two_toed_Sloth | reverse complement strand
AACTCCTAATTCCTAACTCCTAATTCCTAACTCCTAATTCCTAACTCCTAATTCCGTCCTCCGGAGGTTTCCCATGTATTTATCCGATCTTCACACCCATTCCATTCTGTCCATGGACGGGCACGTCCCCCTGTCCGAGATGGCCCGGTCGGCCGCCGCCGCCGGGTGCGCCGCCCTGTGCGTCACCGACCACCACGATATGCTGACCGAGGACGGCAGGCGCAATCTGACCTACGACTGGGCGCCCGCTCTGGCCCAGTTCAAGGAAACCGTTCCCCAGTTTGAGGGCAAATTGACCCTGCGCCTGGGGCTGGAGCTGGGCAGCGTCCACGTCTCCCCGGAGCACGCCCGGGCTATTCTGGCCGGGGCAGGAGACGCGCTGGACATGGTCATCGGCTCCATCCACAACTACCGGGAGAGCAACGGCGGCGGGGAATACTACTACGTCCGCTTTGACACCCCCGAGATCTGCCACGCCGTGCTGGACGACTACTTCACCAGCATGGAGGAGCTGGTCGCCCTGCCCGACTGCTACGATGTGCTGGGGCACATCATCTATCCCCTGCGCTACATGCACCGGGACGGGCAGGAGATCTCCCTGGCCCCCTACCGGGACAGGATCGCGGAGATCCTGCGCGCCGTCATCGCCGCCGGGCACGGCATCGAGGTCAACACCTGCCGGGGCAGCACGGTGGAGGACTGGCGGGACATCCTGGTCCTGTACCGGGACCTGGGCGGCTCCATCGTCACCACCGGCTCCGACGCCCACTTCCCGGAGGATGTAGGCAAGGGCATCCGGGAGTCCTGCGCCCTGCTGCGGGAATGCGGCTTTGACCGCGTGGCCCTCTATACCCACAAAAAACCGGAATTCCATTCCATTTAAATCAATTTCACAAGGAGGAACATCACATGATCGCACTGGCATGTGACCACGGCGCGCTGGCGCTGAAAGAGCATTTGAAGACGTATCTGGAGGGCAAGGGGATCCCCTGCAAGGATTTCGGGACGGACACCCCGGATAGCTGCGATTACCCCGACTTTGCCGCCCCCGCCGCCCGGGCGGTGGCCAGCGGCGAGTGTGAAAAGGGCATCGTTCTGTGCACCACCGGCATCGGGGTGTCCATGGTCGCCAACAAGGTGAAGGGGATCCGCTGCGCCCTGTGCCACGAGCCCTACTCCGCCGAGATGACCCGGCGGCACAACGACGCCAATGTGCTGGCCATGGGCGCGGGCGTCACCGGCCCCAATCTGGCCGAGCGCATTGTGGACGCTTTTCTGAACACCGAGTTCGAAGGCGGCCGTCATCAGCGCCGGGTGGACAAGCTCATGGCGCTGGAGGATTGAGTTGATTTTTTGAATGGGAAGTGCACCCTGCCGTGGAAATCCGCGGAAGGGTGCACTTTCAGCATATTGGGCGGACGGGCTTTTGTGGTTTTTGGGGGGCGGGGTTCAAACCCTACCCCGAACCCGCAATGATCGCAACGTTGCGGGCCGCCGAGGGCGGCGGCCCCTACATGCACATACAAACTTCCCGATTTTTTCGTAGGGGCCGCCCCCTTGGGCGGCCCGGCGGCCTCGCCGCCACGTGGCGATTTTTGCGGCGTGGGCGGGCCGACACATAGGTCGGCCCCTACATTTTCCATACAAACACCTGTCACCCCAGCAACCCGGCGATGATTGCAACGTTGCGGGCCGGCGAGGGCGGCGGCCCCTACATAATAACCACAAACCTCCCGGTTTCACCGTAGGGGCCGCCCCGCGTGGCGGCCCGGCGGGTGGCGCCGCCACGCAGCGATTCTCGCGGCGTGGATGTTAGCGGCCGTTGACAGCAAAATGAATGTAGGGAAGGCTATCAGCCTCCCGCTCCGGTTGACGATCATCGTGACGTTCTCGGGAGGATACTATCCTCCCCTACATTCCCTACCCCGACCCGGCGATTATCGCAACGTGGTGGGCCGCCGAGGGCGGCCCGGCGGCCCTGCCGCCACCTAGCAATTATCATGGTGTTTGGGTTTTATTGTTGAAGTCCCGACTAAACAGGTGCAGATAGAACACAAACGCCGCGTTTCGCACCTACAGAGGTAGGTTTCCAAAGGGAGGGTAACCCTCCCTTTGGTCGTTTAAGAGAGAGGGGTCTGGGGAGAGAGGAAATCGAAACTGCAGCGTTAAGAAAATTTGCCGGTGGCAATGCAAAGGGCCCCCGGCAAAACCGGCGGTTTTGCCGGGGAGAGGAGCCGCACCGGAGTGAGTGAGCTTTCCCGCTTGCGGGGAAGCGAAGGACAGAAAGGTTGTGGCGACGAAGCATAAGCCGGCCAGCTATCTTGCAACAGGAACAGGGAACAAGCACAGCACAGAGCGCAGGATATGGAACAGTAACAGACAGGGCGGCGGGGATAGACAACACCAACCCCGCCGCTCTGTTTTAGTTTTTTACTTGTCCGATAAATGGGAATTTAGTTTCTCTTTATCATATTTGTTATCTTATAATTTACCCATGCCAACGCTGAGATCCCAATTACACATATCAAGGTTAAAACCATTACAAAAGCGCTCCCTTTATCCGAAACATTGAATATTCCATAGATCCAATGTCCTGATAAACAGCCATAAATCATTACATAGGCAAAATAAACAGTTGGAAATACTAATGCGCTCAAAAATATTTTTGTATTTGGCGTCCGCTTACATGGCATACAAAAAAACAATACAAGCGTAGCAAGAACAGGATTGACAATATGTAAAAAGAACCATGCTCCTCTAAAATGAAACTCATTCATAAATGCCATACAGATAAAAAACACTATTTGCAAAAGAATAACACTATCCGTGTATAACCACTGGGGCAAATCCTTTTTCAGAATAAAACCATACATTCCTCCACTAAGAAACAATAACCCTGTTATGAGGTTTGATAAAAATGTCAATTCAAGTTCGTGTACTCCATTTTTTGTGAAGTAAGGTAAATATGCCATGCAAACTGTCACACAAAACAGTAATCCTACTGCCAGCATAAAACAATATTTTATTGATACCGCTTTCTTGTCTTTCTGCATATATGATCTCCTTTTCTCTATACGGTTCGCTAAATTGTGATTTGCTTATCCCTACAAACATGAAGTTGAACTACTTTTGTCGTTCGATTTGAATAGACGATACGATCGCGTAGATAACGGCAATTACAACAAACACCCAAAAGGCAATACACATCAATATCAAACGGGTAACAATATAGATAGCAAATGCCAGGAGAGTCATACCTATAAACATGAATGCAAAACCAGACTGGCGATAATATGGTTTTTTGCTCCCCTTATTTTCATCCATCTGCTTGCGTTCCTCTTGCGAAGCCCAGAAGTAAGAGTTGTTGAAAAGATATCCCTTTTCCTTAAACTGAAAATAACTGATAACAAATGCCCCTATAGCCAATGCCAGAAAGATAATACCAACTATAATTTGACCAATAACCATTTATATGTCCCTCACAAATTCCGATTTGTTGGTTAGTTTATCGGTTCAAAGTATAGCTCATTTTCCCGTCGAAAACAATCCCTGTTCTATGTTCGTTCCGCCTACCCGCCCCTTGACCGTCTGGATTTTTGCCGTTGCCATTTCGCCGCGGGAAACGGGGAACAGGATAAAAATCCCGCTCCCCGTTTTACGCCGCACTGATGAAAATGTGCGTCGATCACTCAAAAAAGCACTTGACAAAACGCTTCATGCCGCGGTTTTCCGCGGCATGGCGTACTTATTACTTTTCCCGCTCCTTCACCGTCAGCACCACCGCCGTGCGGTCGTCGGCAGCCCCCCGGCAGTTGGCGCTGCCCTCCACCAGAGAGGCGGCCAGACTCTTGGGGTCGCTGCCGTCATAGGCGGCCAGGGCCTCCTTGACCCAGCCGTCCTCCCCGCCGTTGGTCACGCCATCACTGACCAGCACTACGCTGTCCCCCGGCTCCAGGCGCAATTTGCTGACGTCGGGGCCGCCGTCCCCCGTGCCCAGGCCGGCGGGCAGGGCCGAGCCGGTCACCCGGGTCACCGTCCCCTTCCGCCGCACATAGGTGGGGGCGGCTCCCAGCTTGTAGAACCCCGCCTCCCCGGTGTACAGGTCCAGGCGGAACAGGTCGATGGTGGTGAAGCCACCCTCCTCCTCGCACCGCAGGGCCAGGGCGGAGTTCAGGGTGGTCAGCGCGTCCTCCGGTTCCATCCCCGTGCGCAGGAATTTTTCCAGGAGACGGACCGCCAGGCTGCTCTCCCGGTGGGCGTCGGGACCGCTGCCCATGCCGTCGCACAACAGCACAAACAGACCGCCCTCCTCCGTTTTGAACCAGGCCCCCGCGTCGCCGCTGACCGTCTGACCCTCCTTCTTCCGGGCGGACACCCCCGCCACCGCCATCAGCGGCTCCGCCTGCCGCCAGCGCAGGACGGTCACGCCGCCCTGGCTCTTCTCCTCCGGTTCGCCCAGGGGCGTTCCCAGCAGGCGGGACAGGCGCTTGGTCTCCTCCTCCCCCTTCAGCTCGTCCGGCTTTTCGCCGGTCACCTCCAGGATCAGGCGGCCCGCCCGGTCATACCAGACCGCGCCGGTCCCCTCCAGCCCCAGCACGCCCAAGTGCTGGCGCACCCGCTTCTCCCGGGCCGGGTCGCGCACCGGTTCCTCCTCCAACTGCCGCGCCGTCTCTTCCAGGGAGCGGGCAAACTGCTGGTACTGGCGGCACACCGCCTCCCGGCTCTCCCTGGCCCTGCTCTGGAACTGGCGGCGGTAGCGCAGGGCGGTCAGCTCCTCGTTGGCGGTGGCCAGCAGCAGGGGGAAGTTCAGGCACCGGGTGCGGAAGTGCAGGGGGAAGTCCTCCGCCTCTCCCCTGCCCCGCTTCATCATGGCGGGCAGGCCGTCGTTCAGGGCGTTCATGGTGGCGGCGTACTCCCGCTGCCAGCAGTGGTCCCGCAGGGCGCACAGGACGCACACCTTGTTGGCCGCCCGGTGGAACACGCCGCTGCCGTCGGCGTCGTTGGGGGCCACCCGGCGGAAGGAGGTGCGCAGGCCGTCGTACAGCTCCCGGAAGGCGTTGGCGGTCTCCTCCAGGCGCTCCCTGCCGTAGGCCCTGGCCCGCTCGTCCGCCTGCGCCGCGTTCTCCCGCGCCCGGGGCAGCAGAACGGATACCCGGCGCAGCAGGCTGTCGGACAGCACCATGAAGATCACCGAAGCCGCGAACACCTCGTAGAGAATGCCCAGCTCCGGGCCGTCCTCCCAGGTCCACAGGACCATGACCCCGTTGGACAGCACGTAGGTCAGGGCGGCGAACAGCTTGCCCTGCTTCCAGAACACCCCGGTCAGCAGACCGGAAAAGGCGTAGGCCATGGTGTACCGGGGGGCTTGTCCCAGGGCCAGGTCCATGGCAAGGCCGGTGCATACGCCCGCCGCCGCGCCCACGCCCGCGCCGCCCTTCCAGGCGGCGATCATGGTGATCAGCGCCCCCGCCAGGCAGCCCAGGGACAGTCCGCCGGGCAATCCCACACCCGCCAGGGCGATCAGTATGGTGCAGCCCAGCACGAACAGGCTGACCGTCTGCCGGGCGTTCAGCTCGGCGTCCTCCCGTTTTCTGCTCCAGGGGGACAGGGCCATGCGGTAAAAATACGTCGAGGCGGCCACCAGCAGCAGTCCGGTGGCGAAATATACCGTCTCCGCCACGCCGGTCAGCTCGTCCGATAAGTACACAAACCCGGTCACGCCCCCCAGCAGGGCGGCCACCACCGGCATGAACCAGCTTTGGCGGCACAGCTTCACGTCGTAGAAGGCGAAGGACACCGAGAAGGTCAGGATGCACGCCGCCACGTAGGGCAGGCTGTCCACAAACCCACGGAAGGCCAGGTAGCCGAAGCACGCGCCGATCAGGGAGAAAAAGCCCTCCGGGCCCGCCCCGGAGGCCGCCGTCAGCCCCAGGCCGAAGGGGGCGCAGCCCCCGAAGATCTCCGCTCCCGCCAGCACGCCGCCCAGCAGCATTCGGATCAGATATTCCGCCCAGCGCACCAGGGCGGGCCAGCGCAGGATCACCTGACCCGTCTCCCGCGCCTTCCGGGCTTTCCCTTTGACTTCTTCTTTTGTGGACATACCGATACCTCCCGTGTTTCTCCAGGTAGCGCTATAATATACCATTTTCTGGAAAAACATCGTCGGAATACGTCTCCCATTCCTGTCATTTGCCCTTGTCCGGGGATTTTCTTTGTGATAAGATGGGGGATATATGAGGTTGGGCGGGAAATAGGGCTGCCTTTTTCTGTCGACGGTTTCATGTTTGCGGGCGTCTCCGACGTGCGGCAGCCGTTGGCGGCTTTGCCGCCTTACGGATGACTATGCGTAGCTGAGAACGGTCCAACACCATTTCTTTTTGCTGGCCCAGCAAGGTGCGTAACAGGGAAATAGTGGTCCTGCCGGGAAGGTAGCCCCGGTCAGCTATGCTGACCGGCTTACGCTAAAAACTTGCCACTGGCAAGTTTTCTTAACGCTGCAGTTGGATTCCAAAGAAAAAGGGCCGTGCGGGGGTGGGCGCATTTGTTCTGCTGTGAAACAGCCCCGGCCAGCATAGCTGGCCGGCCTACGCTGCAAACGTGCCACCGGCACGTTTGCTTAACGCTGCGGTTACGGCGGTGACTCCATCTGTGTTGTTTGGTTTGTGTCCTTCTGAAACCGCGCCTCAGGCAGTCGGAATCCCGACCGCACAAGTGCAGTAAAACCGCACCTGTTGCGTTTATAGCGTAGGGGCGCACCCATGTTACGTGACGCTCCAAATCTTTGATTTGGTCAGCGGAACTATGCGTGAGCTGTGCGCCCGCAGCGTAACGATAATCGCAACGTTCACGGGCCGACACACAGGTCGGCCCCTACATTCACACACAAACCTCCCGGTTTTATTGTAGGGGCCGCCCCCTTGGGCGGCCCGGCGGCCCCGCCGCCACACGGCAATTATCGCGGCGGAAACGGTGGGTGCCGCAAGCGGCATCCCATTGGTCACAACCCACCATCCTGCGAAATGCCCAAAAGGTTTGTGGAATGAATGTAGGGGAGGCTATCAGCCTCCCGCTCCGGTTGGCGATCATCGTGACGTTTTCGGGAGGATACTATCCTCCCCTACATTCCCCACCCCGACCCGGCGATCATTGCAACGTTGCGGGCCGCCGAGGGCGGCGGCCCCTACATACACACAAACCTCCTGGTTTTATCGTAGGGGCCGCCCCGCGTGGCGGCCCGGCGGGTGACGCCGCCGCCTACCCTATCTGCACTTCCTCACACCAAACCGCACAGACCTGTCCCGCCGCCCCGCGCGGCTATCCACACCAAAAATAAGGAGCTTCCCATGAAAATCGGCACCATTGACATCCCCGGCAAGCTGGCGCTGGCCCCCATGGCGGGAGTCACCGACCTGGCCTTCCGCACCATCTGCCGTGAACTGGGGGCCGGATACACCGTCACCGAGATGGTCTCCTCCAAGGCCCTGTGCTATCAGGACAAAAAATCCATCCCCCTGCTGAAGCTGGGCGAGGGCGAACACCCCGCCGCCGCCCAGCTCTTCGGCAGCGACCCCGCCTGTATGGCCGAGGCGGCGGAGATCGCCGTGCGGGTCTCGGGAGCGGATATCCTGGATATCAACATGGGCTGCCCCGTCCCCAAGGTGGCCAACAGCGGGGACGGCTCCGGTCTGATGCGCACCCCCGACCTGGCCGCGAAGGTGGTCGAAGCCGTGGTCCGGGGCGGCGGCGTGCCTGTCACGGTGAAGTTCCGCAAGGGCTGGGACAAGGGCCATGTGAACTGCGTGGAGTTTGCCCGGCTGATGGAGCAGGCCGGGGCTTCCGCCGTGGCCGTCCACGGCCGCACCCGGGTGCAAATGTACGCGGGCGCCGCTGACTGGGACTGCATCCGGGCCGTCAAGCAGGCCGTCTCCATCCCCGTCATCGCCAACGGGGACGTGTTCGGACCGAAGGAAGCCGTGCGCATCCTGAACTACACCGGCGCGGACATGGCTATGATCGGCCGGGCCGTCTTCGGCAACCCCTGGATTTTCCAACAGTGCGCCGCCGCCCTGGCGGGCGAAGAGGTCCCGCCCCTCCCCCCGCTGGCCGAGCGCTGTGACACGGCGGTGCGGCAGTTCGAGCTGTCCGCCGCCCACAAGGGGGAGAAGATCGCCTGTCTGGAGGCCCGCCGCCACTACGCCTGGTATCTGAAGGGCGTGCCCTACGCGGGCTATTACAAGGAGCAGATCTGCAAGATCGAGACTATGGACGATATTTACCGCGTCACCCAGGGGATCAAGCGGGACTTGAAGTGACCGCCGGTCCCATCGACAAGAGCGAGGTGAGAGCATGACCGAGCAGGAGCTGGTTTCCCGCGCCCGGCGGGGAGACCAGGAATCGTTTGCCCGGCTGGTGGAAGCCAATCAAAATAAAATCTACACCCTGGCCCTGCGGCTGACCGGCCACCCGGAGGATGCCGCCGACCTGGCCCAGGAGGCCTTTCTCCGCGCCTGGCGGAGCCTGCCCTCCTTCCAGGGGGACAGCAGCTTTTCCACCTGGCTGTACCGGCTGGCCAGCAACCTGTGCATCGACTTCCTCCGCCGGGAGAAGCGCCGCAGGTCGGCCGCCGCCGTCTCGCTGGATGACGAGGAGGAGGACGCCCCTCCCCCGGAGGTGCCCGACCACCGTTTCACCCCGGAGAGCGAGCTGGAGCGCCGGGAACTGCGCGCCGCCGTGGCCCGGGGATTGTCCCAACTGTCCGACGACCACCGCCAGGTGCTGGTGCTGCGGGAGTTGGACGGTCTGTCCTACGCCGAGATCGCGGCACGGCTGGAGCTGGAGGAGGGCACGGTGAAATCCCGCATTGCCCGGGCGCGGCTGGCCCTGCGAAATATTTTGCTCGCGGACGGGAACTTTTCTCCCCCCGCATCGTCTATGAATACGAAACCAAACGGAAAGGAGTGAACCGCATGGGGCCCTGTGATGAAATTCTGGAGCTGATCAGCGCCGCCCTGGACGGCGCGCTGTCCGACGGGGAGCAGACCGCCCTGGACGAGCACCTGTCCCACTGTCCCGCGTGCGCCGCTCTTTTCGCCGAGCTGACCGGGATCCGTGACGCCGCCGGGGCGCTGGAGGAGGTAAGCGCCCCCGACGGCTTTGCCGAACGGGTCATGGAGCGCATTGCCGCCGAGCCCGCCCAGGAGCGGCCCGACAGCGTCACCCCCTTCCCCGAAAAGAAGCATACCCGCACCCACTGGAAGCGCTGGGCCGCCGCCGTGTTCGCCGTGGCGGTTTTGGGTGCGGTCTCCCTGCCCGGGCGGATCGGTCCAGGCAGCGACAACAGCGGAGGCGCCCCGTCCACAGCGGATAACAACAGTTCCTCCGTCTATCAGAGCACCGCAGACTCCTCGGCGCGGAACTCTGATGTCGATCATGCCGCCACGGGAGGGCAAGAGTACGCCTTTGACATCGAGCCGCAATCGGAAAGCGAGGATATGGACTCGGAAGATCCCGGCCAGTCCCCCACATACAATGACCCGTCAATGATCTCCGTCGGTGCGTCCGCCGCCTGCGGCGTGCTGACCCTGCGCGGAGAAAACCTGCCCGAGGGCCTGGAGGACTACGAGAGCACCGCGGACGATAACGGGAATGTGACCTATTTCGTCCCCGCGGACTACTTTTACGCCTGTCTGGCCCAGTTGGAGACGCAGGACGCCGCCGCATTCACTTACCGCGCCCTTGACACGGACTCCGCCGGGTACGGCCTGATCATTGTGGAGGCGCCCTGACATGAAACGAACCGCGTATTTGCCCGCCGCCCGTATGGGCGGCCTGCTCGTGCTGGCCGCGCTTCTCCTGGCCGGGTGCGCCCCCGCGGCGAAGCAGTCCCCCTCTTCCGCCCCCGAGCCGACCCCCGGCGCGTCGGCGGAACCGGAAGCCACCCCCTCTGTCACCCCCGCCACCCCCACGGAGGAGCCTTTCCCCTCCCGGGCACAGGAAATTTTGGCGGGCATGACCCTGCACGAAAAGGTCTGCCAGCTCTTTATCGTCTACCCCGAGGCCATCGCCGGCGGCTCCGCCATGACCGAAGCCGGCCCCGCAGTGGAACAGGCCCTGGCCGACTGGCCGGTGGGCGGCTTTCTCTTGGACAAGAAGAATATGCTCGACCGGCAGCAAGTCGCCGACATGCTGACTGGCGTGCAGGCCATGTCGAAAATCCCCCTGATCCTGACCTGCGACGAGGAGGGCGGACGGGTCAACCGCCTGATGAGCACCGTGGGCACCACCTGGATCGGCCCCATGCTGGACTACCGGGACGACGGCCCGGAGACCGCCTTTACAAACGCCGAGACCATCGCCGCCGACCTGCTGTCCTGCGGGTTCAACACCGACCTGGCCCCCGTGGCCGACGTGTGGTCCAACCCCGACAACACGGTCATCGGCGACCGGGCGTACAGCACCGGCTTCGCCCAGGCCGCCGAACTGGTGGCGGCGGCGGTGGAGGGCTTTCACGCGGGCGGCGCGGCCTGCACCCTAAAGCACTTCCCCGGCCACGGCAATACCTCCGCCGACTCCCACTACGGCGCGGTCTATGTGGAGCGCACCCTGGATGAGCTGCGGGAGAACGAGCTGCTCCCCTTCCAGGCGGGTATCGACGCCGGGGCGGACGCGGTCATGATCGGCCACCTGATCGTCTCCGACATCGACAGCGAACCGGCCCCCTTCTCCTATGCCATCGTCACCGAGCTGCTGCGGGAGGAGATGGGCTTTGCCGGCGTGGTCATGACCGACGGCCTGCAGATGAAGGCCATGACCGACCACTACAGCAGCGGGGAGATCGCCCGGAAGGCCGTCCGGGCAGGGGTCGATATTCTGCTGTGCCCCCCGGACCTGGAGGAAGCCGTGACCGCCCTGGAAAACGCGGTGGAGTCGGGGGAGATCACCGAGGCACGCATTGACGAGAGCGTCCTGCGCATCCTGGAGTTGAAGCTGCGCCAGGGTATTTTAGAGGAATGATGGAGGGACACCCATGATCCGAAAAGGAACCGCCGCCGACCTGGACGGCTGCGCCCAGGTCTTTGACGAGCATGTAAAATACGAAGCCGCCCATGTCAACTACACCAACTGGATCACAGGGGCCTACCCCACCCGGGCCACGGCGGAAAAGGCTCTGGCCGCCGGGACCCTCTATGTGGACGAGGAGGGCGGCGTGATCGTGGGCTGCGCCAACCTGAACCACATCCAGCCAGCGGAATACGCCAAGATTCCATGGAGCATCCCCGCCCGGGAGGAGGAGGTGCTGGTCATCCACACTCTGGTCTTCCGCCCCACCCACACCGGCGGCGGCCGGGGCCGCCGCTTCGTCGCCTTCGCCGAGGAACTGGCCAGGACCCAGGGGTGCAAGGTCATCCGCCTGGATACCTACGAGGGCAACGAACCCGCCAAGGCGTTCTACCCCAAGCTGGGCTACCGCTATGCGGGTATCACGGAGTTTTTCTTCGAGCAGGTCATTTGGGAAAACCTGGTCTGCTATGAAAAAGAAGTTTAATTAAGTCAAAACCTCCGGCTGTGCCCAACATCATAAACTTAAGGAAAAGTCCGCAGCAATTTAACAATAGAAACTGAAAGACAGCCCACTTAGGCAAAAAGTGCCGATATTCCCCCCTGTTGGTTGGACTATCGGCACTCAAAAACTAAATTTTTGGTTGTTCTT
>X355_Hoffmanns_Two_toed_Sloth__coassemble_2387_pt1 | contig 12713 bp, 10 predicted proteins | sample X355_Hoffmanns_Two_toed_Sloth__metabat2_high_PE_003 | metagenome-assembled genome bin X355_Hoffmanns_Two_toed_Sloth | reverse complement strand
ACGCTACCCGCGCGGAGGTCGCCACCATCCTCATGCGCTTCTGCGCGTACATCGTGAAGTAAACCATACCCCAAAGCACAAGCCCGGGGCGGCTCAGCCGCCCCGGGCTTTTCGTTGGTAAAGAAGTTGGTGCCGTTTATATTGTAGGGGAGGCTATCAGCCTCCCATTCCAGTTGGCAATGATCGTGACGTACACGGGAGGATACTATCCTCCCCTACATACAAGCCGCGACGCGCATTGTAGGGGCGGTGCGGCAGCCGTTGGCGGCTTTGCCGCCTTACGGATGCCCATGCAGAGCCCTCCAAACCGCCCCAAACCCGGCGATCACCGCAACGCAGGCGGGGGCTGCAGCAAAATAAAAACGCTACAGCTCCGACTGCTTTGCCTATACCAGCCCTGTCACCGCGTCATAAGCGGTATGGACCGCGTCGGCGATGCGGCCGCCGCGGATGGCGTCACCCAGGAGGATGGCGTCGGGGAAAGCCTTCAAAAATTCGTCCCGGCTTTTCAGGTTGGGGCGCACACCCAGGGAGATCACCACCGCGTCGGTGGGCATGAAAATCAGGTCGTCGGTGGCCGTGTTTTTCACCGTGATGCCGTCGGGACTGATGCTGACCAGTTCCCGGCGGGGGAAGAACCGGGCGTGCTGCACCACCAGACTGTCCAGGACGCCCTGCCGGTTCTGCACATAGATGCGCTCACCGATCTGACTGTTGCGGCCCACCACGGATACCACGTTTTCCTGCAGACCCAGCGTCTCCGCCGTCTCGATGCCCGTCAGACCGTCGCCCACCACGATGACCTGCTTGCCCCGGATATCCGCCTTGCCGGTCAGCACGTCGGGGGCGATGTGCACATTTTCTCCGTCGATGCCTACGATGGACGCCGGCCGGCTGGGCACCGACCCGGTAGCCAGAAAAACCGCCGCCGGGTTTTCCGCCGCAATCAACTCCGGAGTGGCCTCCGTGTTCAGCCGCACATCCACGTTCAGCACCTTCAGCCGCTCCTCAAAGTAGGAGATCAGCCAGTCGATCTTTCCCTTGTGGGGCGGCTTGTCAGCCAGCAGCAGTTGGCCTCCCAGCCGGTCCGCCTTTTCAAAGAGAATGGGCCTATACCCCCGCAAAGCCAGGATGCGGGCGGCCTCCATGCCAGCCGGGCCGCCGCCCACGACCACCACCGGAAGGTCCTCGCCGGTGACTTTCAGAGGGCCGTACTCCGCCTCGTGGTGGCTCTTGGGATTGATGGCGCACTCGGAATGTCCCGTCTCCACCAACTGCTGCATGCAATGCAGGCAGCTAATACACCGGCGGATCTCGCAGGAACGCCCCTGTTCCGCCTTCCGGCCCCACTCCGGGTCGGCGATCTGACCCCGAGCCACCCCGACGAAGTCCATGGCGTTCCGCTTCAAAAGCTGCTCGGCAAAGGCGGGTTCCCGGATGACGCTGGTGCCGATCACGGGAACGGAGACGTTGTGCTTCACCGTTTCGGGCAGATAGGTCCGCCAGCCCTGGGGGTAGGAGATAGGCTCCCAGGCGCAGTTCTGGGTCTCCAGCGTGCCGGCGCTGACGCTGACTGCGTCCAGGCCGAAGGGGATCAGATGCGCCAGAATGGCGACAGTCTCGGGCAGATCGATCCCGTCCTCCTTGATCCCCGCTTTCTCCAGAAACTCGTCGGCCGAGATGCAAAGCGTGACGGGAAAGTCCGGCCCTGCCGCGCGGCGGACGGCCTGAATGATTTCCTGGACCAGGCGGCAGCGGCCCTTCACATTGCCGCCGTAGGCGTCGGTGCGTCTGTTGGTATAGGGGCTCAGGAATTCTCCCAGCAGATAGCCGTGGGCGGCATTCAGCTCCACCCCGTCGAAGCCGGCTGTTTTGGCCCGCACGGCGGCGTCGGCGAAAGCCTTGACCAGGGCGTCGATGTCCCCCTGAGTCATGGCGCGGCATTTTTGGGCGGGCAGGGCTTTGCTGGCCTGGCCGCTGGGGGTCAGCAGCTCCCCGCCCGCCAATTTATTGGTGGTCTGGCTGCCCGGGTGGTAGAGCTGCATAAAGATGGATGTGCCGTGGGCGTGGATCCGCCGGGCCAATTGGGTCAGTCCCTCGATTTGACCGTCGTCAAAGGCGCCCAACTGCCACTTGTTGTGGCAGCCTCCGGGAGTCACCCGGGTGGCCTCGGTGATAATGAGGCCCGCCCCGCCGGCGGCCCGGGTCTCGTAGAAGACGATGAGCCCCTCGCTGGCGGCGCCGTCCTTATTGGCCAAGCCCGTCAGCACGGAGGTCATCACCAGCCGGTTCCTGATCTCTGCTTTCCCGATCCGGCCGGGGGAAAACAAGTGGGGATATTTTTCGTTGGTCATGAATTATCCTCCTATCCACCGCAAGGGCTGCAGCATAGACGCAAGGAGATCGAAACCATAGGTCATGCATTCAGGAGCCAAAAATACGTCTCAGCGCTGTGTTTTTGTTATTCCGGCATTAGTTTGAATGCACCTTTTTCGTTCGCCCTGAGGTGACTTCCTGACCGGAAAAAAGCATGTCAATCCGATCGACGTCAGCAACATGGCGTGATTCTTGCAAAAGGTAATGCGTGGCTATTGCAGTCGATTTGCAACAGCCACGGTGAGCAGGCAGGCTCAAATAAAAATAATGACCACGATCACAACAATCAGAACACCCAAGCCAATCTTCTCTTTGTCCGTGAACGGCTGACCGTTTCTCCCCCGCAGAGTGGGGAAGTATTCCAAAAACTTGCTCCGAAACCGGGGGCTGACCATCAGCATAATGGTGAAGATAAACACAATAACAGCCAAAGCCATAAGTAATGCCATGGTCAACTGAAATTCTGTCAGCATGGCCGAATCACCTCTTCGTTTATTTAAACATTTCTTCCCCTGCCTGTAAAACAATTATCTGTGATATGTGTACAATTTTTTGTTGCAGCAACATGCTTTCGCGGCAGGAGAATTTTTGGGGCCTCTTCTATTGTGCGTGCAGGGTCAGTGTGCTAAAATAAACTATCCATATGGGGAACAGAAATTATGTTTTGAAAGGATGGTTTTAGATTATGGACATCAAGCAACTCCGCTATTTTATCGCGGTGTGCGAAAACGGCAGTATCGCCAAAGCGGCCAACAAAGTCTATATCTCCCAGCAGGGCCTCAGTATGGCTCTGCTCCGGTTGGAGTCGGAACTGTCCGTCCTTTTGTTGGAGCGGACACAGGAAGGCATGGTACTCACCTCCGAGGGGGAGTGGCTGCTTCCTCGGGCCAAGAAGCTGGTGTCGGAATTTGATGAGCTGGAGGCCTATTTCAAAGGACCCGGTCGGCACCGCACCACCATCAAGATTGCCTGCGCGCTGGGAGCTATCCCGGAATTTCTGGCCACACTTCTGTTTGATTTTCAGGAAAGTTATTCTCAGTACCTGATCCATGTGGACGAGGTCGGCGACCTGGACTGCGACGTTATTTTGGAAAAGAAAATGGCTGAATTGGGTTTCGGCCTGGCTCCGCTGGATACCAACATTTTTTCCGCCCGTACGGTCTTTTCCTCCCCGTTCTGTCTGTTGGTCAATCGGCTCCATCCTTTTGCCGACCTGGACTCAGTATCCATAGACGTCCTTCGTGAGACCCCTGTCATGGTGATGAATAACCGCTCCAAAACCAACCTGGTTCTGTCCCGCTGCTGCCAGCAGCGGGGTTTCCAGCCCAAGATCCAGTACTGCGCCGCGGAGGTCATCGCCATCCATCGCATGGTGGCCGCCAATGTGGGCGTGGGCATCAGTGTGTTATCGGTAGCTGAGGATATGTCTCATCCCAATGTGGTCGCCATCCCCTTTGAGGAACCTGAGATGACTTGGGAACTTAATCTGTATAAGTTGAGAAACACCCCCCTCTCGTCGGCTGCCCGGGCCTTTGAGCAGTACATTATTCAACAGGTCGACCAGGATCCAACTTCGAAATGACCGTCGACTTCCCCCTCTGCCTGATCAGAACGCCCCGTAAAGGGGCGCAATAAAATTAGGCCCGGCGTTAGATATAGCGGCTTTGCGGAAAACGTTTCCGTTTTGCTGAGACTATGCGTTCCATTTTGCAGACGCATGTGCCTGGCACTTGCCTTGTTCCCGCTTCTCCCGGAACGTCTTTTCCGGCAGAAGTTCCTTGAGCCGCTCCGGATTCATTTCTTGTTTCACCCTGCACAAATCTTGCCTTTTGTGGGTACAAATCCATGTGATATCTGTACAACTAAAGGTTCATTGACACCATCCTGCTCTCCTTGTTATACTGCAGTTGAATTCCATAAGGATTTCTGTAAACGCAGTTCGTATCACAATAATGAAAAGGAGAGATTACTTATGCTCAATATCTTTGATGGTCCCGGTCGTATCGACTTTGGCTGCGGCGCACTTAACCGTCTGCCTGATGCTGTTTCCGCCTTCGCCGCAAAAAAAGTGCTGCTTATTACTGACCCCGGCATTATGAAAATCGGCCTGGGTAATCGCGCCATGGACATTTTGAAGACTGCCGGCATCGACTTTGTCCTGTATGACCAGGTGGTGGGCGAGCCATCCAATGAGATCGTCGACGATCTTGTCGCCCACATAAAGGGATCCGGCGCCGATTTGCTCATCGCTCTGGGTGGCGGATCCACGATCGACGCCACCAAAGCTGCTAACATCGTTTTCAGTAACGGCGGCGAAATCGAACTTTATGAAGGCGTGGATAAGGCCGCGCACGCCGGCTTGCCCCTGGTGGCCGTTCCCACCACCGCCGGCACCGGATCAGAGGTGGAAAATACCTTTATTATCAACAGCTACAAGATTAAGCGTAAGATGGTTCTGGTGAGTATGTACGCCGTTCCCAACTACACCATCGCCGATCCCGAGTTGACGCTCACCCTTCCCCCAAAGCTGACCTTAGGTCCCGGCATGGACGCTCTGGCTCACGCTATGGAGTCTTATCTGTCCAAGCTGGCCAATCCCATTACTGAGATCCACGCGCTGAAGGCCATGAACCTGATTTACAATAACCTCGCCGAATGTGTCAACAACGGCAGCAACCTGGAGGCCCGCTCCAACCAGATGCTTGGCTCGATTCTGGCCGGTATCGCCATGAGTAACAGCGGCTGCGGTGTCTGTCACGCAGTCACTGCTCCTTTGGGAGCTTACTTCCACATTACGCATGGCGACGCCAACGCCATGTGCCTGCCTCAAGCCATGAAGTTTAACGCCGAGGCCGTACCAGAGAAGTTCGTTGAAATGGGCGTGGCTATGGGGATGGGCGCCGCCGATACCCTCACCGCTGATGAAGTGGTGGAAAACATCTTCAAACTGGCCAAAACCTGCAATATGCCTTCTCTGGCCTCCTACGGCGTTTCCCTGGACCAGATCGACGAGCGGTTTATCACCGAGGTCGTTGAGGAATTCAGCGCCATCTGCAACCCAAGAGAGATCAAGCGCGAGGATGTGATCCCCTTTGTCGAAGCCTGCATGTGAGTTTTCTCCTCCCTGATCATAAGGAAGGCCCGCCGATTTTTCGGCGGGTCTTCCTTTGCGGAAAGTCGGATTTCCGAAGGCGGTAAATTGTTTTTTCCACCAAGTATGGCAATTTTTTATCAATTAATGTTCAAGCCCGCTTGGTTTATGACGGGCTTCCTGATGAAATGTTGCTTCCACCGGCAAGAGTATCGGCGAGAAATTTTGTAGGGAAAAGGCAGAAAACTGCGGAAATACTTATGTATTTCAGATCCATCAAACGCATTTCGGACAAAAAACCGGCAAATGGTGCAGACCATTGCTGCCGTCATATATCACAAGCACCATCGCCCGGCCCCATACGGGGCCGGGCGATGTCATTCAGGTGCTTTCGCTTACCACACGGGGGGAACGGACTGGTCGGTGGCGATGCAGATGTTCTTGACCTGACTGTAGTGCTCCAGGGCAATTTTGTTGACCTCGCGTCCGAGGCCGGAGCTTTTATAGCCGCCGAAGGGCTGGCCGACACCGGTGTCCAGATAGTCGTTGATCCATACAATGCCGGCCTCCAATTCCTGGCCGAAGCGCATGGCGCGATAGATATCCTTGGTCCAGACAGCGGCGCCCAGGCCGTACTCAGTGCCGTTGGCGATGGCCAGAGCCTCGTCCTCGTCGTGGAACTTCATCACGCAGAGTACCGGGCCAAAAATCTCTTCCTGCTCGATCTTCATGCCGTGCTTCACGTCGCCAAAGATGGTGGGGGCGATGAAGTAGCCGTCGGCGCAACCATTGTCGGTAACGCGATAGCCGCCGCATACCAGTGTGGCCCCCTCGGCCTTGCCGGCCTCGATGTAGTCCAAAACCTTGTTCATCTGCTTTTCGTCGATGACAGGGCCGATTTGGCTGGCGGGATCCATGGCGTCTCCCACCTTGGCGCCCTCAAACTTCTCCTTGAGCATGCTCAGGAACTTGTCATAGATGGTATCTTGGACCAGGATGCGGGAGTTGGCCACGCACACCTCACCGGCGCTGGACAGAATGCCGATGCAGGTCTTCTGCAATGCGCGGTCCAAATCGGCGTCCTCAAAGATCACGCTGGCAGACTTGCCTCCCAGCTCCAGAGTGCAGGGAACGATCCGTTTGCCGGCGGCAGCGCCGATGGTGCGTCCCACCTCCACGGAGCCGGTGAAAGACAACTTGTTGATACCGGGGTGAGCGGTGAAATAGTCGCCGATCTCGCTGCCGCTGCCCAGCACGATGTTGACCACACCGGGAGGAAGCAGATCTTTCCAAACCCGGAACAACTCACACACACCGGCCACGGCGGTGATGGAGGGCTTGATGACTACGCAGTTGCCCATGGCCAGCGCGGGCGCCAGCTTCCAGGACAGGAGCATGGGCGGGCAGTTCCAGGCCACGATCAAGCCGGCCACACCGAGAGGCTCGCGCACCACATAGGAAATCGTCCCGCTGTCGTGGGCGATGGCAACCTCTTCCTTGGCTTCGATGGCAGCGGCGAAGTACCGATAGACATCAATGCAGAAATGCATGTGCAGATGGGCCTCGCCGATGGTCTTGCCGGTGTCGATGCACTCGGCGGCGGCCAGCAGATCTATGTTTTCTTCCATCCGATCCGCCATTGCACGCAGCAGCTTGGCCCGCTCTGCTCGGGGCGTTTTCCGGAACGAGGAAAACGCGGCCCGGGCGGCGGTCACAGCGGCGTCTACGGTGTCGGTCCCGCCAACATAGATGTCCGCCACGGACTTTCCGGTGGAGGGATTGATGCAGGGAACGGCCTTAGTCCCGCTGACCGGCTCATTATTGACGATCGAGGTATACTTCTTCAGCATTTCCATAATAAAACACTCCTTTTGCAAAGCTCCAAAACTTGTCTAAGCAATGGTTCTGGTCCGGATCATTTCTTTTTGTTCTTTCTGCTGTGGCCGTAGACGCAGATGACGTCCAAAACGATGATCATACCCATGATCCACATCATCCAAATCTGAAAAGTAGACATATGTTTTCCTCCCTTACTTATCCAGCGGCATCACGAAAGGATCTTCCGGATCCCAGTCCTCGGCATCTTCCGGACCGTTGTAGCAGATAAACTTTATGCAAACCCAGGCGGCTGCCATAGTGAGAACGGTCAGCACGACAAACCAAATCGTGAACGGCACGATCATCAAAATTTCAGGTCCCATAATTTTACCTCCGTTTTCCTTCGAGCTTCAGGCTCAGTTTTTAGCCTTGGCGGCGCGGCGGGCGTCATAGGCGGCGCGCTCACTCTTGTAGACACTGATGAAAGAAGGCTTTGCGTTCTTGTCCAGCGCAGTCAGGCCGAAGCCGAAGACGACGGACAGGATCATCATCACAATGGCGTAGTTGTTGCCGTTGATGCCCAGAATAGACATCAGAGGAGTCAGGGACAGGATCATGTTGGCGACCCAGCAGATGATCCAGGTGGCGATGCAGGCCTTGGAGGAACGCTTGTAGTGCATGCCCACCACGAACATGAAGAAGATGGGAGCCATCCAGGAGAAGACCCAGGTGATCGCGTCGGTGACCGCAGGCAGGTAGGCGGAAATCGCGATAGCGAACACGGCGAAGAGAACCAGGTAGAAACGGATCCAGCGGTTGTTCTGCTTCAAAGTCCAGGGCTTGGACGCAAAATACTTCTCATGGACATCCTTGGCAACCATAGTGCCGGTGGCCAGGGAAATCATGCTGAAGGTAGACAAAATGGCAGCCAGGAAGATGCCGATGACGCACCAGGACAGCAGGGGAGGCATATAATTCAGGCACATGGCGAACACGGCGGGGCCGCCCACGCCCAGACCCAGGCTGTTGGCAGCCATGCCCATGGCAATGACGAAGATACCGAACAGCACGTTCAGGGGGATGGCCAGATAGCAAGCCTTCTTCAGGTCGTTGACCTTATTAGCGGTACCGGCAGCCTGCGCGCACTGCTGAACTACGGGATTGTAGAACAGGCAGGAGACGATAGTGCCGATGATATAGGTCTTCACGATGTCGGTGCTTCCGAACAGAGTAAGCAGGTTGCCCTGGCCGTTGTTGAGGTAGAACTCGTTGACGCCGGCCCAACCGCCTGGCATGGTGTCACCCAGCACGAAGCAGGAGATGACCAGGAAGACAAACATCAAAGAGGCATTGACCAGGTTGACCCAGCCTACTTGAGCGATCCCGCACAGGATGACGTATAAAATGCCGATGATGCCGCCGATGATGGCACCCTGCCAAACTTCCAGACCGGTCACGGAGGAGACGATGGCGCCCAGGCCCTGGGTCTCCAGCGTAACGATGGCCCAGCCAGTGGCGATGGAAACGCCGGTCAGGATAGGAACAACAGTGGGGGAGAAGATCGCTTCAAACATCTGGTTGACAGTTTGCATACCCAGGCGGCGATACCAGGGACAAACGTAGCAGAGGATCAGGATCATCATAGCGCCGTGGGCGATGTTATACCACATGGTGGCAACGCCGGTGGAGGCAGCCTGGGCGGTCAGCCCCATGATATGGCCGCCGCCGATACAGGTGAGAGCCATGCTGGCGGCGATGGTGGTCCAATGCATGTTGCGTCCGGCAAGGGCGAAGTCTTCTTCAACACCCCTGTTCTTGTTCTGAAACTTAATGACAATGCCAACGCCGAGGATAATAATCAGGTTGTACGCGAGAATACCGATTAGAGCAGGCCAATTGATGTTCATTGAATAACACCCCTTTTTTCATTTGCCGTGGTCTGTACCATATGCGGTCTCTGGTTTGAAACAGGCGCGGCTCCCCTCCTTTTTTCATACTGCACATGGCTGCGTCGATGGATCAAATGCGTTTACCGATATTGCCAGTGTAAACATTATAATTTTCCTTTCTTTTTGTGTAAATAAACAATAATTTACCGCGCGCCCAAAAATTGTTGTCCCATTGTTAAAAAAATCACGGATAATCCGGGCTGCTATTTGTTCACATCGCCAGGGTATAGCCGCCGTCCACCAGGTGGATATGGCCCGTGATCTGCCCCGCCGCAGGAGAGGCCAGATAGACCGCGGCCGCGCCGATCTCGATCGGCTCTCCGAACCGGCGCAGGGGCATCTGATCAATGATGTCCGCATAGGCGTCCTTCGGAATGAAGTGGGACAACTCGGAGTTTGTGTAGCCGGGAGCGATGGCGTTCACTCGAATATTGTACTTGCCAAGTTCAACCGCCATGCACCGGGTGAAGTGGTTCACCGCGGCTTTCGAGGTGTTGTAGGGGCTCATATGCTGGGCCTTGTTGACGATTTGGCCGGACATAGAGGTCACATTGATGATGCTGCCGCCCTTTCCTGCGTCCCGCATACGCTTGCCCACTTCATAGGTCATGTGAACCGTACCGTTCAGGTCGGTATTCACCACATGATACCAGTCGGACAACTCCTCATCCATATCCAACAGATCGGTCAGGCAGGAGACGCCGGCGTTGTTGACCAGGACATCGATCCGGCCGAATACCCGGTAAACCTCTGCCACCGCCCGGCGCACGTCCTGCAAGTTGGAAATGTCACACCGGAACCAGGCGTATTTCCCGCCGTACTGCCTTAGCCGCTCCACCGTGGCCTCGGCCGTAGGCTGGTCCCGACAAACAATAGCGACGTTGGCGCCGCACTGGGCCATAGCCATCGCGCATCCCTGTCCCAGACCCCGGTTTCCGCCGGTGACCAGTACGTTTTTCCCCGTCAAATCGAATGCCTTACTCATATCCGCAATTGGTTGGATCATTGCACAGTTCTCCTTCCTTAAATTTCCATTGCAAAGTTAAAGGCGCTGATGTTGGCGTTCCCGATGGTCTTGGCGCCGTACCAGCAGTCGCCCACGGCGTAGGTCTCGGGAACTATATTGGACAGAGCGTCCATATCCTCGTTGTTGGGGACAAGGCCAAAGGCGGTCACCACGGTGTCGGCCGCGTGGAAATGAGAATTTAGGGACCGGTCCATGGTCTCTGCGCCTTCCGGTGTGATCTTCATTACCTTTTCCCCGCCGATAAGGGTGACATGATGCTGTTTCAGCAGCATCATGAGCATGTTTCGGGTGAAATTTACGATTTCTTTTGCGAAATCCTCCACAGGGACCAGATCCAGCACCGTGACCGATTTTCCTTCCATGGCCAGACCCAGGGCGCATTCCAGGCCGCTCATGCCGCCGCCGCAGACCAGAATGTTTTCTCCCTTGACCTTTTTCCGGCCGCTGTCCACCGAGATCACATCCATGACATTCTCTCCGTCAATGCCGGGGATATGGGGCTTGGCCAGGCGGGAGCCGGTGGCGATAATCAGTGCGTCGGGTTTCTCGGCCGCAATGAGTTCGGGGGTTGCCCGGGTGTTCAGGCGCACGTCTGCGCCGCAGCGGAGGGTGGTGCGGATGTCCCACTCGGTATATTGCTTCAAATCGTCCTTGAAGGGCAGCTTGCAAATGTCGGGCAGGTGTCCGCCCAGGTGATCCCGGGCCTCAAAAAGCACCACCGCATGTCCCCGATCGGTCAGGGTCTGGACAGCCATCATGCCGGCCGGGCCGCCGCCCACCACGACCACTTTCTTGCTCACACGGGCGGGACGAATGTCGGAGAATTTGCCCTCCCGGCCCACCACCGGGTTGACCGCGCAGCGGACAGGACGGCCCTCGTCTACATTTTTATTGCACACCTGCAGGCAGCGCAGGCAGGGCCGGATGGTATCTTCCCGGCCGCTCTTGGACTTTTTCAGGGTATCCGGATCGGCCATCAGTTGGCGGCACATGGACACCATGTCAGCCTTTCCGCTGGAGATGATCTCCTGGGCGTCCTTGAGGGTCTTGATTGAACCCACCACCGAGACGGGAATGTCGATCTCTTTCTTGATCGCCTCCGCGTATTTCACATTGTGGCAATACTCGTTATAATAGGGCGGTTGCGTGTAGAAGTGATAGCGGTGATCCACGATCAAGCCGCGGGAGACGTTGATCAGGTCCACATACTTCTGGGCTTCCTTCAGGTACTGGATCACCTCCTCCAGATGCATGCCGTTGGGGATGATCTCATCACCGCTGACCCGCATCTCGATGGCAATGCGGTTTCCCACCTTGGCCCGCATGGCCTCCATGACCTGCAGCGGGAAGCGGATCCGGTTCTCGAAGCTGCCGCCGTACCAGTCATTGCGGAAATTGGTGCTGGGAGAAAGAAACTGACCCAGCAGGTTTCCGTGGGCGCTGTGGATCATGCACATATCAAAGCCTGCCCGGGCCAGCCGGTCGGCGCAGTCGGCGTACTGCTCGATCACGTGGTCAATGTCTTTCTGGTCCATCTCCTTCACATAGTGGCAGCGATTGGGCAGCGGTACCACCGACGGAGCCAGGGCGAAGGGAGTAAGCAGGAGTTCCGGATCAGCGCCTCGTCCCGCATGACACATCTCCACGGACAGCTTCGCGCCATAGTCGTGCGCAGCTTCGGCGATCCGGGCCAGCCCGGGCCGCATGGCCTCGTCGGCGATGTTCAGCTCACCCCGAAAATCCTGGCCGGTGGCGTTGTCGATGGGAGTGGCGCCGATGGTCACTAGGGCGGCACCCGTCTTCGCCTGCATCTCAATGAAGTTCACATATTCCTGGGTCACTTCACCGGCGGCGTTGGAATGGCAGCATACCATGGGGGGAAATTGGATCCGGTTCTTCAGGATCGTGGATCCTACCTTAAGGGGGCGGAATACATCCGGGTACTGGTGAAAGCCGCTCATATCGTTTCCTCCTTGTTTTTTCTGTTTTTGCCAGATGATTTCATTATATCAAGGGTATTTCCGTTGAAAATAAACAATTTGTGGGGCAGCTCCACTTTTTTGTGATATCCGCCGGAGGGACTGACGATCACCTGTTTATCCCCGAGGCTCCGACGTGCCTGCCCGGTATTTGAATGGCGCTGGGCTGTCCTGATGGTGACCCGTATGAAAGGGCTTGAGACAGCACGTTTTGCCTCTGCCATCCATGCTTATGATCTCCTTGCAAGCGTTTGTGATGGGGAAAATCAGCATAAAAAGCGAAAAACTCCTGTATCCATTGCGGCCCAATGCGCACAACCCTGTCCTACACCGCTCGGCGGGCAGATTGACTTTCCAACGGACCGGATGATAGAATTTGTGTATGACTTTTGTATCGGGTATACTACACACGATGCCGGAAGAAAGACCAGCTATAAAAAGTCAAGAGGCATGGACGGAAAAAGCGAAAGGAA
>X355_Hoffmanns_Two_toed_Sloth__coassemble_2296_pt1 | contig 14026 bp, 13 predicted proteins | sample X355_Hoffmanns_Two_toed_Sloth__metabat2_high_PE_003 | metagenome-assembled genome bin X355_Hoffmanns_Two_toed_Sloth | reverse complement strand
GTCACACGGTCATACACTTCATCAAAGGCCACACTGTCATGTACATTGCCGGGGGAAAGTAAATGTAACAGTTTCTTGTGTCATTAACTTGTAATAAACCACAATATATTGTGCATTTTTGAGGTTTTATTCTAATATCGTCTGTTATCTTTAAGCGACATTTAGCAGATTTAAGCGACAAATAAGCGACAAAAATTAGCCCGTTTCCGGGTTCGTTCCTGCCGCTTATGTGCCGCTTTTTCTATTTGCCTGTATTCAGTTTCATTTCAAGAGCCTGTGCCGCCCGTGCCTTGCTTGACGCAAAGATGTGTGAATAAATGTCCTGCGTGATTGACGCGCTTGAATGCCCTAACTGTTCGGCAATCAGTTTCGGGGAAATATCCGAGTTAATCAGCAGGCTTGCCGTAGTATGGCGCAGCGAATGTAGGTGAATGTTTTCCGGCAATCCGATTTTGGCGGCAAATTTCTTGAACTTTGCGTTTAGGTACTGTTCGCCGTAATAGCCGCCGAAAGCTGTTGTAAAAACCATGTCGCTTTCCGTCCACGCTTCACGCGCTGCCGCCTGTCGTTCGACCTGTTTTTCCCTGTGTTCTTTCAGCAGGGACAGGAGCGAAGCGGGAATGACAACATAGCGTTCTCCCGCCGTCGTTTTCGGCGATTGCAATTCAAAGACGCTTTTTTCACCTTGGCCCTTGCCGCGCATATATGCAAGCGTATGACGGATATAAATAACGCCATTGTCAAAATCTATATCCTGCCATTGAAGCCCGCACAATTCGCCGCCGCGCATACCTGTGAAAAGCAATGTGTTAATCTGGACTTTGAATTGAAAATCGTCCTGACCGTCAAGGGCGGCAATCAGATTCAGGGCTTGCGTTTCATCAAGATAGACAGGCGGGGTTTTTGACTTCTTTTTCAGCGTCATTGTGTTGGAACAGGGATTGCGGCGCATTATCTCTTTTTTGACTGCCGCTGTGAATATGGCGGACAGGCAACGCTTGACGCGGGAAACGGAGCTTTCCGAAAGCGTCCTGTCCTCAACCGCTGTTATAAATATATCCTGAAAGCGAACGCCCAAATATTCCGCTATTTTTTCGGCGTTTTCCTTTTCTATGCCGTGACCCTGTGAAAGCCGTGTCACGGTATGGCGGGAAAGCCCTGTTTCTCGTGCGATTGATGAAATGTTCACACCCTGATATTTGCCTTTTGGCAGCGTAACGCCGTCTTGTAGCCTGTATGTGTCCTTTGTACGCCCGTTTTTGAGCAATTCCGCAAAGAGCGTGTCAAGCATTGTCGGCGTTATCTCTTTCAGTTTCTTGCGGGCAAGCGTTGGCATGATATAAGTATCAATCATAGTTTTGTTGTCAATCAGCACATTTCCCTTTAAGGCAACGGGTGCGACATTTTCATAATACCATGTGAATAATTCCGCAAATGTGCGGTTTTCGTCAAGGGCGACATAGCCCTTGATTTTTTCTTCCCATACGGCGGCGTACTGCCGGGCGAGTTTTTCCGCCTTGCCTGCCGTCACGCCGTCGGGCGGCCTGTATGTTGTCGTTTTCTTTACCTGTCTGCCTGTTTTGTCGTACCCCATATATGCGGTAATGGTAAAGGTTTCACCGCGCTTTCTGATACTTGCCATAAGCCAACGCCCCTTTCACTGGTTTTGTATATACATAGACAGCAAATCACGGCGGAAGAACTCAAGGAAATATGCCTGCAAGTCGCATGACGCTTTCCATTCGTAAAATTCTTTCAAGTCGTTACTGTCAACTTCTTCTTTGCTTTCAAGTGCCCTTGCCGCCCGTTCAAGCGTTAAATAAAAATCTTTATCGCCTAACAGGCAATCAAGCATTGCAAGCATTGACGGCGTATCTTCAAAATAGCCGTCTTTTACCAATTTCATATTCTGAACCGTGTTTTCGGACAGACCGAGCATTTCACGGACAGGCATATTTTCAAGCAGCTTGCCCGTTATCATGTATTCGGCCGTTGCGCCGAAATAGTCCTTAATTTGAACAAGCTGTTCGACGTTCGGAATGCTTTCACCCGTGCAATAGCATGAAACAGTTTGCGGGCGAACGCCTAAATATTCAGCAAGCTGTTTTTGCGTTGTCTTTTCGCCTGTTTTCGGGTGTTTATCCATAAAAGCACGGAGATTTACAGCAAACGGCGCATTGTATGCGTCCATTGCGTTTTTATTTGTTTTCGCCATTTTTCCTTGACCTCACTTTCAACTAAATGCGTTTTCGTTTGAACATTGTCTTGCAACGCAAACGGAACCTTGAAATGCGCTTTTATTAGTGCTATAATGATTATAACAAGCGAAAACGCATTTGTCAACGGGCAATGCGGTAAACCGAAAGAAACTGAAAGAAAGGGGGCGCAGCCGTGGAACAGAAAGCGGCCTTAACAATTAAAGAAACAGCGCAGGAATATAACTTCCCGGAATATGCAATCAGAACCCTTGTCAAGCGCGGGGCGTTTCCCGTCATCCAAGTAGGCAACCGGTGCTATATCACCCGCGCCAAGTTTGAAGAATACTTGCAGAAAGGGGGCGAAGCGTATGACCCAAACAAAATTTAATCTGTCCGTTTCAGATGTTCGGGGAAGAAAAACAAATACAAGCTACCCCTACCGTGTAGAAATCGGCGGCGTTGACGACTTGAAGAAAGCCGCCGCATACGACCATGCAGGCGGGGCATTCCGCAACCATAGGAAGAAAAACGGCGAAGTCATAAAAGGACACCGCAGCGTGAAAACCTTTGTTGAATGCAACTGCGATATTTACGATTGCGACAACGATCCTGAAAACAGGTTTTTGCCGGATATTCCGCCAGAGCAATGGAAAACCCCCGCCGACATTGACGCATTGTTTCCGAATGTTGAAAGCTATACCGTTTATTCCCGTCACCACATGATAGAAAAGGACGGCAGGCCGGCGCGGCCAAAGTTTCATAAATACTACCCGCGCAGAAAGCCTTTGACAGATGAAAAGAAAGCGTCTGACTATAACAAAGCTGTTCAGGCATATTGCCCCGCATTTGACGAAAAAGCCCTTGACGCAGCGCGTTTTATTTTCAGTGTGGAAAATCCCGTTGTCGAGTATGTCCCCGGTGAACTGACCCTTGATGAATTCATGGCGCAGAAAGCACAAGAGCAGCCACAAAAGGCACAACCCGCCAAAAAGCCAAAAATCGGCGGCGTTATCCATGCAGGACATCGGAACAGCACGCTTTCAAGTGCGGCATTCACTTTTTTAATACAATACGGCGCAGACGACGGGAAAGCCCTTGAAGCGTTTCTGCAAACCGCCGCCAAATGTGAACCGCCCCTTGACGACAGCGAATTAAAAACGATATGGAACAGCGCCTTGAAAGGATATGCCGAAAAGAAACTGACCGACCCGGACTATATGCCTGCCGCCGAATATATGGCGCAGGAATTTGCCGGAGATATTGAACCCGGCGACTATACCGACGTGGGACAGGCGCAGCTATTCTTTGAGCAATACAGCGACCGGGTGCGTTACAGCGCAGGCACAAAATGGCTTGTGTATAACGGCAGGAAATGGGACGAAAGCGAACTGAAAGCCCACGGGTTAGCGCAGGAACTGACTGACAGGCAGCTTGCCGAAGCCCGCAAGCGTTTGAAAAAAGCCCGTGCCGCTATGGATAAAGCCATTGAAACGGGCGACGAGGACGCGCAGAAAGAAGCAAAAGCCGAAGAAAACGCAGCAAAAGGTTTCAGGGCGTTTGTGTTAGGCAGACGAAAAACAAGCCGCATTGCGGCAACCCTGACCGAAGCGGAACCCGCCGCCGAAATCAGCACCCTTGACCTTGACGCAGACGGTTTTCTATTGAACACGCCCGCCGGAACTGTTGACCTGAGAACGGGCGAAATGCGGGCGCATGACCCTAACGATTATATTACAAAAATGACCGCCGTTTCCCCGTCGCCTGACGGCATGGAACTATGGCTTGCGTTTCTTGAGCGTATGACTTGCGGCGACAAATCGTTACAGGAATACCACCAAATTGTGGCGGGTATGCAGGCCGTCGGCAAAGTGTACGTTGAAAACCTCATCATTGCAACAGGCAGCGGCGGCAATGGCAAGTCAACATTCTACAATTCGCAGGCGCGTGTTATGGGCGACTATGCAAGCAGCCTTTCTTCCGATGTGCTTATCACGAACAGCCGAAAAAACAAGTCCCCGGAATATGCGGAACTAAGGGGCAAGCGCCTTGTAATCGCCGCCGAACTGGAAGAAGGTATGCGGCTTGATACAGGCGTTGTAAAGCGTCTGTGCAGCGTTGACCCCATCCGGGCGGAAAAGAAATTCAAAGCGCCGTTCGATTTTATCCCGTCACACACAACCGTGCTGTATACAAACCATTTGCCGAAAGTAGGAACCAACGATAAAGGCACATGGGACAGGCTTGTTGTTGTACCGTTTGGCGCAAGTTTCCGGGGCGAGAAAGGCGAGATATTCAATTATGGCGACTATCTTGTTGAACACGCAGGCGGCGCAATCCTCACATGGATTATAGAGGGCGCAAAGAAATTCATTGCGGCGAAGTTTCATATTGAAAAACCGGAATGCGTTGCCCGCGCTATCCGGGAATATCGGCAGCAAAACGACTGGTTCCACAATTTCATTGACGACCGTTGCGAAATCGGCGGCAGCTTTTCCGAGGGTTCACAGGCCATGTATTTGAATTACCGTTCCTATTGCGACGATGTAGGCGACTATAAGCGGAGTGCGGCGGAATTCAAAAATGAAATGATGAAAGCCGGGTACAAATGGCACAAATCCAAAACGGGTGCGGCATATTACGGCATCCGGCTTGCGTCTGAATTCCTTGATATTCCGCTGCTTTCCGGCACCGGGTGACAGAGGGTGACACCAAAATACTTAAAGTCAAAATTTCAAAATGGGGCTTGTACTAAGGTAATTATGTATTTGCCTGTCACCCACTGTCACCCTGACGCAAGCCCCCGGCGCAGGGTGCAGGAGCAGCCCACAGGGTATCGGTGCCGGGGTTATCTTTTCCCCCGCATGAAAAAAACATTTTCAGAGAGGAGCGCAGACCATGAGCATTTTTGACAGACTGATAAAGCGAAAGCCCGCACAGGCGCAGGCGGTTATAGAAATTGAAAACCAATACACTGCATTTTCCGGCACGGCATACGGCAATGCGGCATTCCGGGCAGCCGTGGACGCTATCGGGCGGCATACAGCCAAATTACAGGCGCACAGCGACGACAGCCGCCTTGAAAGTCTGCTGAATGAAGCCCCGAACGCCTATATGTCCGGGTATGACCTGCTGTATAAAACGGCGGCGGCATATTTCACGAACAACAACGCCTTTATGCTGCTTGCCCGTGACGATACCGGGCGCATTACGACGGTTTACCCAATCACCCCGCAATCCGTGGAGTTTCACCCCGAAACGGACGGCGCGATTTATCTTGAATGCCTGTTTTCGGACGGGCGGCAGGTGATATTCCCGTATGGCGATATTATCCACTTGCGCCGCCACTTCCTGACAAATGACCTTTTGGGCGACGGAAACGCGCCGTTGTTCCCGCTGCTTGATACCGCGCAGATACTGACACAGGGCATTGCGGCAAGCGTGAAAAACGGCACAAGCATTCGCGGCGTATTGAAGTTTACAAGCCTTGTGAACCCGGCGCAGGTGAAAGCAGAAAAGGAACAATTCGTTTCCGACTATTTCAACCCCGCCAATTCCGGCGGCGTGGCGGCGACCGACCAACGCTTTGACTTTGTACCGACCAATATTGCGCCGTATACAATCCCGCAGGAACAGGTTGAAGCCGTGAACCGCCAAATATACGACTATTTAGGCGTAAACGAAAAAATCATTTCCGGCAGCTATGACGAAAACACATTCACAGCGTTTTATGAAAGCGTCGTGGAACCGTTCGCCTTGCAGCTATCGCAGGAATTTAAGCTGAAAAGCGGCGCTGAAATCGTATTTTCGGCGGAACGCATGGAATTTTCAAGTGCGGACACGAAAATCAAGCTGCTGCATGAAGCCGCCCCGTTAGGGCTAATCACAGTCAACGAAGCCCGGAAACTTTTGGCATTGCCGCCCGTTGCTGACGGCGACAGGCGTTTGCAGTCATTAAATTATGTTTCCGCCGAAAAAGCGGACGCATACCAACTGGAAGAAAGCGAGGTAAACACAGATGAAGCATGAAACACAGACCCGTTGTTATGAAGTGCGGGCGGCGGAAAAGCCGCTGACCCTGACGGGCGTTGCCGTGGTATTTGGTAAGCCCGCCGATTTAGGCGGCGTTAAGGAAGTGATCGCCCCGGACGCTTTGTGCGGCGTTGCCCTTGACGACATTGTGCTGATAACCAACCACGACGGCGGGCAGATACCGCTTGCGCGAAGCCCGAAAACCCTTGCCCTGACCGTTACGGAACAGGGGCTTGAAATGACGGCGGAACTGCCCGACACCGAACAGGCGCGGGCGGTATATGAAGCCGTCAAGCGGGGCGACCTGTCGCAGATGTCGTTCGCCTTTGATGTCGGTGAATACACCTTTGACGAACAGACGCAGACCCGCACCATTACCCAAATCAGCAAAATTTACGAAATCAGTATCGTAAATTATGCCGCATACACACAGACCCATGTACAGGCGAGAGCCGGAAAGGAAGGAAACACCATGAGCAATTTTAACCCCATTACCGCAGGCCTTGAAAAAGGCAATGTAAACACCGATACCCACAACACCCCGGAATACCGCAGCGCATTCTATAAGCGCCTGTTAGGCAAGGAACTGACCGACGGCGAAAACCGCGCCTTTGAAGCGGCACAGGCGGAGAAACGCACCGACGCTTTCAATACCCTGTCCAATTCCGCCGCCGTCATTCCCACAACGACCCTGAATGAAGTTGTGAAGCAGGCGCGGGGCGTGAACGGGCTTTTCAATGAAGTGCGCCTGTTTTCCGTCCCGAACAATCTTTCTGTCCCTGTGGGAACGCCGACCAACGCGGCGGCATGGCATACCGAGGGCGCAGCCGTAGACCGCACGAACGTAACGACCGCCGCCGTGACCTTTACGGGACGCGAGTTAATTAAGGTGCTTTCCCTGTCCGCCGCTGTCAAGCGCATGGACACGGCGGCATTTGAACGCTATCTCACGGACGAACTGAAAAGCAGCATTGCGGACGCGATCGGCGCGGCAATCGTAAACGGCACGGGCAGCGGGCAGCCGTCCGGCATTCTGTCCGGCGTGACGTGGAACACGAAAAACAGCGTTTCCACAACCGCACTGACCGCCGACAACCTGCTTGCCCTTGTCGCCCTGCTGCCCGCAGGCTATGCAGGCGGCGCAAAATTCGCAATGAGTACCGCAACCCTGTTCGGCAGCGTGTACCCGCTGAAAGACAGCGACGGGCGTTATTTCTTCACCGACCCCGAAAGCGGCGGCGTGCGCCGTCTGTTCGGCTTTGAAATCGTCCTTGACGACAATATCCCCGCCGGAACTGTCCTGTTCGGTAATTTCCGCTATTACGGCGTGAATATCCCGCAGGGTGTGGCAATCGAGGTTAGCCGGGAAAGCGGCTTTACAAGCGGACTGATTGACTACCGGGCTTTGTGCATTGCCGACGGAAAGCCCATCGTCCCCGGCGCATTCGCAAAACTGACCGTGGCGGCAGCCTGATAAATACGGCGGAAAGGACGGCAAAGCGATATGATTTTTACGATGGAAGAAGCCCGCGAAATTCTAAGGATAGACGGCAGCGACAACGACGGCATTATCGCCGCTTTGCTGTCCGCTATCCCGCCCTATCTGGAAGCAACAACGGGGTACAAGGCCGCAGGCGACTATTCACCGCTTGCGCAGACGGCGGGGCGGTTCCTCTTGTGGCTATGGTATTACGGCGAAAACGCCGATACCGACAAAACACAGCGGGTGATTGACAGCCTTTTGAAAGCGTTGTCGGCGGAGCGTGCGCGGGAATGACGCAGGCGCAGTTTTACCATAGCAGGGCGTGGCGCAAGCTGTCCAAAGCGTTCCTGATGTCAAAATACTACATTTGCGAGCGTTGCGGACAGCCCGCCGAAATCGCCCATCACAGGGAATATTTAACCGCCGAAAATGTGAACGACCCCGAAATCGCACTGAACCCCAAAAACCTTGAAGCACTATGCCAAAACTGCCATAACATAGAGCATTTTGGAACAGGCGGAGCGACGGCGGCGGGGCTTGCCTTTGATGAAAACGGGGATATTCTCCCTGCCTATGACAGAAAGAGAGGTAAACACCATGAATGAAACGTACAATCAAGAATTGCAGCAGGAAATCAATTTCCTGTTTGAAGAAATCGCCTATTTGCAGAAATCCATTGAAAAGGCCCGGAAATGTAACGACACGGACGAATATACCCGGTTAATGCGGATATGTCTGCCCGTACAGAAACAGTATTTGAAACTTTGCGCGGAACAGGAAAAGCGGGAAAGCATGGAGAACGAAACCGACCCGCTGACCGAATTTAACAAAGCGGTATGAATTATATCACCGAATACAACAACCTGATACACGCCGGGAAAATCGTTGCTTCAAGGCGGGTAAAACAAGTATATGCCCGCCTTGCGGCAGCGACCGCCGAAACGTCCGGGCAATATATCTTTGACGAAAGCCGCGCAAATCGTCCGATTGCCTTTATAGAGCGTTTCTGCAAAAACTCAAAAGGCGAATGGGCGGGCCGTCCTGTTGCCCTTGAACTGTTCCAGAAAGCCTATATACAAGCCCTGTTCGGCTTTGTGGAGCGTGGCAGCGGAAACAGGCAATACAGGGAAAGTTTCTTCCTTGTGGGGCGTAAAAACGGCAAATCAACGCTTTTAGCGGGGCTTGCCCTGTATATGCTGACAAGCGACGGCGAGGGCGGCGCAGAGGTTTACAGCACAGCGACAAAGTATGCGCAAGCCCGCCTGTTGTTTGATGAAGCCCACAACATGATTAAACAATCCCCGGCGTTATCAAAGCATTTCCGCAAGCGGAAAAACGACCTGTATTATGAACCCACAATGTCAAAGTTTCAGCCCCTTGCCCGCAATTCAGATACCCTTGACGGCCTGAATGCGTCCTTTGTTATCATGGACGAATTGCACGGCGTAAAGGACAGAAACCTTTATGAAGTCATGCGGCAGAGTATGGCGGCGCGCCGCCAACCCCTGCTTGTGATGATAACGACCGCCGGGACCGTCCGGGAATGTATTTTTGATGATATGTACACTTATGCGGCAAGCGTGGCGGACGGTGCTATTACTGACCCACATTTCCTGCCCGTCCTGTATGAACTGGACGACCGCAGCGAATGGAGCGACCCGGCGGCATGGATAAAGGCGAACCCGGCGTTAGGGGCAATCAAGAAAACCGACGACCTGACGCAAAAGGTGGAACGGGCAAAGCAGAACCGCAACGAATTATCGGGCGTATTGTGCAAGGAATTTAACGTCCGGGAAACCGTCAAAACGGCGTGGCTTGCCTTTGATGAAATCAACAATACAGAAACCTTTGACCTTGAAGATTTTCGGGGCGCGTACTGTATCGGCGGCGTTGACCTGTCCATAACAACCGACCTGACGTGCGCAAGCCTGCTTTTTATGAAGCGCGGCGGCGACAAAAAATATATTACACAAATGTACTGGCTGCCCGCCGACCGTCTGCAAGAGCGCGTGACGCAGGATAAAATACCCTATGACAAATGGTTTGACCGTGGGCTTTTACGCCTTTGCAGCGGCAATTCTATCAACTATTCCGATGTGACACAATGGTTTGTGGAAACCGTGAAGCAATACGACCTTTTCCCGGCGTGGGTATATTATGACAGCTATTCCGCCCGCTATTTTGTGGAAGAAATGCAAATGCGGGGCTTTACAATGGTGCGCTGTATTCAAGGCGCAAAAACGCTTTCCCTGCCCATGCAGATGTTAGGCGCAAACTTGCAGGCGCACAAGGTAAACTATAACAACAATCCCATTTTGAAATGGTGCCTGACGAACACAGGCATACAGACCGACCGAAACGGAAACATTGTTCCCATAAAGAACCAATCGCCAAAACAGCGCATTGACGGCACGGCGGCATTGCTTGACTGCTATGTGGGGCTTTATGAGCATTACAACGAATACACAACCGCAATTTAAGGGGGCGAGAGCATGAAGCTGAAAGACAAGAAAGTGGATATAGGCGAATACCAGTATACAAGCGACGCTATCGGCAACCGGGTGAAAACCCTTGTGACCGCGGCGACCGTATGGGCGTATTTCCGGCAGCTTTCCATGAAAGAATTTTACGGCGTAACAACACAGGTACAGGAAGAAGTGCTGTTTCAAATAGGCTACCGCACGGACATAACGACCGCCAATGTGATAACCTATAAGGGCGTTGATTATGAGATAACCCGTATTGACACGTTTGAGGGCTACAAGGAAGATTTAGTGCTGTATTGCAAAGTCAAAGAGTAGAGCGAAACGGGCAGGGCAAATGTAAAATTTCTTTTAAAATATTGAAATTCGGGCGAGAATATGATACCATAGAATATAAGTATAGCTATGCCCACTTATCTCATTACAGAAAGGAGCTGTCTATGCCATGAGCGAAGAACTTATCCAAAGAGATTTAGTGGCGGCTCCCGACCATATGGGACCGTGGGACTATTATAACATTGGTGCAACCACATTAAAAGCCCTTAAAGCAGCGAAAATTATTCCCAAAAGGGACTATGCGGCATATGAAGCAAAGAAGCCTGACGCACTCATTGTAAAAAAGCCTGTTATTGTTGCAGCTATTGAGTATAAGCAGCCAAGCGAACTAAAAACAAAAAAGCAAATTGCTGACGCTATACAACAGGAAATAGGTACGGCGCAAGCTCTTAATGCAAAGGTGTATATAGTCACAGACGGGAAAAAGACATTTTGGATTAACCCGCTGACCGGCAATTCTATTTTAACTGATGCTGGAGAACCTATCACAACCAACTTTAATCAGCATTCAGATGAGTGAGTGAAGCTGATAAGCAAAATGTTGTCGTCTATTAGCAAAGACAACGACACTTTACTTGCATCGTCGATAGTTGACCCGTTGCCTTTAGCACAACAAGTATGGCAGGACTTGTGGGCTGTTTCAGGAGCAACACCGGAAAACTGCTTATATACCTTTGTGGAAGTATTTATTTTCAAGTATTTGAGCGATTTAGGTGTATTACCGGGTATGTACTCGTTTAGCAATTTGCTTGCACAGTACGGAAACAACAGCGACAACGAAGTATTAGAGTTTTATGCAAAATCGGTTCGTCCAAAGATAAAAGAGTTGTTCCCAGGGAATCCCAAGGATAAGACTACAATTATTAATGGCACAATATTTGTGTCAAAAGATGATAAAGCCGTTGATGGCTATGCCGTAGTTTTCAAAAAAATATTGGAACGCTTTCAGAAGTTTGGCACTCTTGAAAACATTGATTATGACTTTAAGAGTAAGCTCTTTGAAACATTCCTCAAAGAATCAATCAGCAAAAAGAATTGGGGGCAGTTTTTCACCCCATTAAAAGTTGTGCGCTCAATCGTGAGTATGGCCGACATTCGCCCCGGCATGAGCATATGCGACCCCGCTTGTGGCGTTGGTAAATTTCTGTTAGAACCAATATTGCACGACCTCAATCGCTTTTATAAAATCGAGGACGGAAAACTGAAACCACAAATTACCCTTTTGGGGTTTGATAAAGGCTTTGACAAGGACGAGCAAAAAACAATTATTCTTGCCAAGGCTAATATGCTTATCTACCTTTCCTCCCTTATTCGTGAAAATCCCGGCTTGACGGTTGATTTTGCGAACTTATTTAATGACACATTTTTGCTGCAAACTAACTCTATATTAGGTACGCTTGCCCACCCGACAGAAAACGAATACGACCTTATATTGACGAATCCGCCCTATGTTATGAGTGGTAGCAGCAACCTAAAAGATGAGATTGCCAAGCAGGACGAATTGAAGCGATATTTCTCCGTAAGCGCTATGGGCATTGAAGGCTTGTTTATGGAGTGGATTATCCGCGCCATAAAACCCGGCGGCAAGGCTTTTGTCGTCGTTCCTGACGGCATAATGAACCGTAGCAATGATAAGCGTTTGCGTGACTTCATACTTGAAGAATGTGTTATTGACGCAGTAATTTCATTACCGATAAATACGTTTTTCACTACGAATAAAAAGACGTACATTCTCGCTGTCACAAAGAAAGTCCCTGTAATGCGTGACGGAATCGAGGTTAAAGAACGTCAGACAAGCCGAGTGTTTACTTACCTGTGTTCTGAAATAGGTGAAACACGCGATGTATACCGCTTTGACATGGAGCAGGACGACCTTGCAGAAGCCGCATGTCTTTTTAATATGTTCAAGGGCGCAAGAGATTATTTTACGACAACCGATAAGCGTTGTAAAGTTGTGGATATTGACGCTTTTTATACGGGGACGCATTGGTCTGTTGAGCGTTGGTGGACAAGAGAGGAACGCATAGAATTAGGCATTGAGGAAGAAGTCGAAAGTGTATCAATCGAGGGGTTTATCTCGATTGTAGAAGATACAGCGGCAACTTTAACCGATTTTCAGGAGCCGTTGCGTGAAATAGCTAAAAAAAAAATCCAAACCGAGCATAGTATAGAGGTTTGCTTGTCGGATAGTGCATACTTTGAACTTTCCATAGGAAAGCGTGTATTGCGCAAAGACTTTCAAACTCCGCGTGGAGAAATTCCTGTATATAGCGCAAATGTTTTCACACCGTTTGTGTATTCAAACACAAGTAATATTGTTGATTGCAATGCGCCTTATGTTATTTGGGGTATAGACGGTATTTTTGAATTCAATGTTGTTGGAATGGGAAAACCTTTTGCAACAACAGACCATTGCGGAGCAATAAAAATACTGGATTCAGGCATTGACCCATATTATCTTGCATATATGCTAAGAGAAACAAGCCATATTTACGGCTTTGACCGTGGACTACGTGCGTCATTAACGAATATGAAGAATGTCAAAATAACCATACCCGTTACTGACAATGGTGGTTTTGATATTGAATATCAAAGGTTTGTTGCAAGACAACTTGAAGCTGTTGGACAAGTCAAAAAAGAAATTGAACAAAAATATGAGCATATAAAGGGATTAGCTTTTTGCGTTGATACAAGCGACTACTCAATGGTGTATAAACCTGTAACAGAATTGTTTACTATTGAGCGTGGGAGCGGCAAATACACCAAAACCTATACCAAAAAGCATTTAGGTACTTATCCCCTATACTCTGGAAATACTACTGGCGAGTTTGCACTTATTAACAGCTATGACTATGATATGCCTTGTTTATCGTGGGCAATAGATGGGTTAGCCGGATATATGATGGTTCATGAAACCCCGTTTTCTGCAACAAATCACAGAGGTATATTGATACCTAAAGTAGCAGATATTGACTTGAATTACATGAAGTTTGCGCTTGAACCACTTTTCAGGCAGACAAAGAAAGGGCGTGTCGGTGATAACGGCGAAAACGAATATACTTCCTTGCCACCATTTATGCTTAAAAATATTGAAGTAGGTATTCCCGTAGATGGAACCGGAGAGATTAGTTTAGACCTACAACGAGAAATTGCTGAGTCTTACCTTGCCGTGGAGCAGTATAGACGCGAGACATTAGAAAAACTGGACGTAATACTGAATCAAAGAATTGAATACTAAGACCAAAAGCGTAGAAGGTTCTTGTCGCTTTTCATCGAGTATTTTCAATCATCGTTTAGCAGATTTAAGCGACAAACAAGCGACAAGCCAAAATCACAGCGCATAAAAGTTTGTATAAAACCACAATATATTGAATAAAAATAGCAGAAACACGCTATATATGCACACTCTATGCAATATAGCGTGTTTCTTATTGTCTGCTGTGGGGTAATGACGGTCTCCAGAACAAATCCGTGCTTGTCGCAGGCTGTGTGAGCTT
>X355_Hoffmanns_Two_toed_Sloth__coassemble_2263_pt1 | contig 14595 bp, 14 predicted proteins | sample X355_Hoffmanns_Two_toed_Sloth__metabat2_high_PE_003 | metagenome-assembled genome bin X355_Hoffmanns_Two_toed_Sloth | reverse complement strand
GTAGGGCCCGATGCCCTCATCGGGCCGTCCCCGTTCACCGCCGGGTTTCCGGGCCCGGCCCCTACAGTAAACCCACAGTCTTCCAAAAACATCGTAGGGGCGGCTTTGCCGCCAACGGCTGCCGCACCGCCCCTACACTTTTCCGCAGCCGAAATCAAAGATCTCGTGCTCCCCTGATCTGCGAGTTTTTTTGACAAGCTGGCAGGGCGAGGGCAAGCCCACACCCTGTGTTCATATTCTCAACCTCGTCCGCGGCCGCGGAGAGGCGGAGCCCGATCACTCCCAGCCCTTCCACACGTCGGGCTGATAGCCTACGGTGGCCTGCCTGCCGTTGCGGACGATGGGAGTTCTCAGCAGCCTGGGGTTTTCCAGCAGCTTTTCCAGCTTGTCGTCCTCAAAGGCCAGATAGCGCAGCAGGGCGGCGTCTGGGTTGGTCTCGTCGATCAGGGCGTCCAGCCCCACGGCGTTCTTCACGCTTTTCAGCTCTCCGGGGCTGATGCCCGTCTTGACCAGGTCGACCGCCTGGAATTTGACCCGCCGCTCCTTGAAATACCGCTCCGCCTTTTTGGTGTCGAAGCACTTGGACTTGCCGAATATTTGAATATTCATGGGAACCTCCGCCAACGCAGCATGATTTTCTATATCATACACGAAAACCGCCCCAAAGAAAAGAGGGAGACCGGGCGGAAAATTGTTGTATACTTTTCCCAACCTTTGTGGTATACTATTCCTGACGGATGCCGTGAGCGGCGTCCCCGGCGTTTGATATGGGCCGCATCTGCCTGTGCGGTCCGGCCCGCGCAGTTAAGCCGCGGACCACTGTGATTTGGCGTGACGCACGGAAGGAAACCGTGCTTTTGATAGGACGATAGGACAGATCGGCAAGGCGTGGATCAGGCGGACGGCCGCCCGGCTCTTTTGGCGAGACAGGGCCAAACGAGCGGACGGCCTCCCGTCCGTCTTTTGTACGCTCTTATTTCCGCTGCCTGCTCCTGCCTACATACGCAATCCAACCAAACTTTTTATGAAATAAGGAGAATTCAATGGCAGAAAAATTGAAAATCATCTCTCTGGGCGGCCTGAACGAGATCGGGAAAAACCTGACCGTCTATGAGTACGGCGGCGACATCATCATCGTGGACGTGGGCATGGGCTTCCCCGACGACGATATGTACGGCGTGGACGTGGTCATCCCAGACTTTTCCTACCTGGTCAAGAACCAGAACAAGATCCGGGCCATCTTCCTGACCCACGGGCATGAGGACCACATCGGCTCCATCCCCTACCTGCTGCGCAGCGTCAACGCCCCCATCTACGCCACCCGCATGACGGCGGGGCTGGTGAAGCTGAAGCTGGAGGAGCACCGCCTGCTGGACAAGGCCAAGCTGATCACCTGCGAGGCGGGCGAGACGGTCAAGGCGGGCAAGTTCAGCGTGGAGTTCATCCATGTGAACCACTCCATCGCCGACGCGGTGGCCTTCGCCATCAAGACCCCCGTGGGCACCGTGGTCCACACCGGCGACTTCAAGATCGACGCCACCCCCATCCAGGGCGGTATGATCGACCTGGCCCGCCTGGGTCAGTTGGGCAAGGAGGGCGTGCTGGCCCTGCTGTGTGACTCCACCAACGTGGAGCGCCCCGGCTTCACCAAGAGCGAGAGCCATGTGGGCGCGTCCTTTGACGCCCTGTTCCGGGGCTGCGACCAGCGCATCATCATCACCACCTTCGCCTCCAACGTGGACCGCATCCAGCAGATCATCTCGGTGGCCGCCAAGTACGGCCGCAAGGTGGCCATCACCGGCCGCAGCATGGAAAACGCCATCAAGGTGTCCACCGAACTGGGCTATATGAACGTGCCCAAGGGCACCCTGGTGGAGCTGGCCCACATCAAGTCTCTGCCCAAGGAGAAGATCTGCATCATCACCACGGGCAGCCAGGGCGAGACCATGTCCGCCCTGACCCGCATGGCCTTCAACACCCACAAGCAGGTGGACATCCAGGCGGGTGACCGGGTCATCCTGTCGGCCTCGGCCATCCCCGGCAACGAGAACGCCATCGGCACCGTCATCAACGAGCTGTACCGCAAGGACGCCGAGGTGGTCAACGAGCGCCTGGGCGAGCTGCACGTCTCCGGCCACGCCTGCCAGGGCGAGCTGAAGATCATCCACGCCCTGCTCAAGCCCAAGTTCTTCATCCCCGTCCACGGGGAGCAGCGGCACCTGAAAACCCACGCCAAGCTGGCCCAGGAGATGGGCATGCCCGCCAAGAATATCATCATCAGCGACATCGGCAAGGTCATCGAGCTGACCGCCAATTCCGCCAAGCTCAACGGCAGCGTGCCCGCGGGCAAGGTGTTTGTGGACGGCTACGGCGTGGGCGACGTGGGCAGCGTGGTCCTGCGGGACCGCAAGCACCTGGCCGAGGACGGCATGATCGTGGTGGTGGCCTCCCTGTCCAGCGAGGACGGCGCGCTGGTCTCCGGTCCCGATATCATCACCCGGGGCTTCGTCTACGTGAAGGAGTCCGAGGGCCTGATGGAGGAGCTGCGCACCGTGGCGCTGGAGGCGCTGGAGCGCTGCCAAGAGCGCGGCGTGTCCGACTGGGCCACCATCAAGTCCACCATCAAGGGCGACCTGTCCGGATTCCTGTACAAGAAAACCAAGCGCAATCCCATGATCCTGCCCGTCATCATGGAAGTGTAAGGATTTGGGAGCGCGGCGGCGCATATCTTTGTGAAAATCGAAGGATTGATTCTTTTTTAAAATTGTTGTACTATCGAACTGGAACAGATTTCGTTAAATTCTTATCATTTTAGAAAGTGAGGCATCTGCAATGAGTGTGCATAAGATCAATCAGAATATCAAGCTGTCGGGCAGCCAGTTGTTTGACATGGTGATGTACAATACCGTAAAGAAGGTCTGCCAGGAGTATCCCGGCCTCGAGTTCGACTACGATATCACCAACATCTATATCTACGGCGCGCTGGACGACGAGGAGTATGCCCGGTACCAGAAAGAGGTCAACGGCATCGACGTGAACGACCAGGAGGCGGACAAAAACGCCTGATCTCAATGGGGCGAAAGATCCCGGCAGCGTAAGCTGCCGGGATCTGAGACTGTCGAAAAAGGCTGTCCGCCTTTTCCGACAAAGGGGTTTCAACTTTTTCGCGGCGTGCGCGCCGCGAACTCTACGAGGTTTTTTGACAAGCTGCCGGGATCTTTTCTTGAAAAAAGAGCCTGTCCGCGCGGAGCTCCGCCGGGCCGGGGGGGGAGAAAATCGGCGTTTTTGACAGTCCAAGCCCCCCGGGAGCCTGGGAAAATTTTGCGCGGGAGGGATTGAATCTCACGGGAAAATGGTGTATCATTACAGTATCTACCATAATTTTTGAAACGTGAGGTGTCTGCCATGGAGATGCATAAGGTGGAGTATAACATCCCGCTGACGGGAAGCAAGCTGTTCGACGTAGTCATGTACAATACCGCGAAGAAGCTCTGTATGGACTACCCCGGCCTGGAGCTGGAGTACGGTCCGTCCTCCATTCGTGTTTTTGGCGAGCTGGACGACTACTGGTATGAGAAGTACCAGGAAGCGATGTTCGGCGGCAAGGACGAGAAGAAATAACAAGGACCTGGGCCTGACATTCCCGGCGGAGCGCTCCGCCGGGAACTCTTTTGCCCACCCCGCGCGGATCGGGCGGAAAAAAGCCGGATCCCCGAGAAAATTGGGGATTGATTCTTTTGGAAAAATATTGTACTATGAAGCTGGATTCGGATTCAGGGGAAAGGAGGGACCGACGATGGCGCAGCACCAGGTGAATTACACCATCAAGCTGACGGGAAGCCAGTTGTTTGACATGGTCATGTACAATACCGCGAAGAAGCTCTGCCTGGACTATCCCGGTCTGGACATGGAGTACACCATGACGGAGATCTATGTCTATGGCTCGCTGGATGACGAGGCGTATGCCCGCTACCAGGAGGAGATGTTCGGCAAGGACAAGGAAAAGGCGGAATAACAGGAAACGGCAGGGGCCGCGGGAGGACCGGAAAGGGTCGTCCCGCGGCCCCTGCCGTTTGCGGGACGAGGGGCGCTTCGCGGTCCCGCGGGGGAGTTATTCATTGTTTGCATAGAGCCTTTCACAATTGTCATTTCCCTTTTGGGGATAAACTTGCTAAACTGAATGCAAGGGTCCGCGGCGCCGGTCCGGGCGGCCGAAGGCACGGCGGACAGCGGACCCGAGACACTGTTGTCACCTTCCTATTCCCAATCGCTGACTTCATGCCGGCGGCGGCAGGACCGCCGCCGGTGTGGGGAAGGCAGCCCTCTGGGGGCCATGGGGAGCGGGATCTGTCATTTTGATCAGGAAAGCGTGCAAGCATCCAAGCGCCGGATCCGGTGCTCGGATGCTTGACTTGCTTTTTTTACAGAAAGGATTTATAATAATATATCATTCGTCAAAGGGGACGTGCTGTGCATGGATATCGAGTACATGAAGCGCTTTATCGCCGTCGGGCAGTGCCTGAATTTCAGCAAAGCCGCCGATATGCTGTTTATCAGCCAGCCCACCTTGAGCCACAGCATCACCAACCTGGAAAAGAAGCTGGGGACGCCCCTGCTGGTGCGCAACACCAAATATGTGAAGCTCACCGCCGCGGGGGAGCGTTTTCTCACCGCTGCCATTGAGATCGTCGGCCTGTACGAGAGCGCGGTGAACGACATTTCCAAACGCCTTGACCTGGGCAACGACGTATTGAATGTGGGCTACATCGGCCCCGCCACCGACAATATGTTCTCCTCCTGGGTCAAGCAGTTCCGCAAGGCCTATCCCGACGTGAAGGTCCATGTCCTGCGCTACGCCACCTCCGCCATCAACGAGGCCTTTGAAAACCGGAAGATCCACCTGTGTGTGCTGTACAAGATGAACGCCTCCTTGATCCCCGGCCTGAAATACCAGGAGGTGAGCCGGGAGAAATTCAAGGTCTGCCTGAGCGTGGACCACCCCCTGGCGAATCAGGAGCGGATCAGCCTGGACCAATTGAAGGACGAGCCGTTTGTGATCTGTGAGCGCGCCACCTCGCCCAACTATTACGACCGGGTGCTGGACATCTGCGCGAAGCGGGGGTTTGAGCCGCAGATCTCCCAGAAGGCCACGCTGATCACCAATATCTACGCCCTGGTCAGCTCGGGACTGGGCGTGGCCATTATGTCCTACTCCGAGGCGCGGTCCTATGACGCGTACCATGTGAAGTTTGTGGACATTGACGACGGCGAGGATCTGATCAACAGCGTGGTGGTGGCCTGGGTGGATAATCTCTCCCCCCTGGCCCGGAAATTTAAAGAGATCGCAAGAAAAGGCGCGCCCTGAGAGGGCGCCTTTTTTGTGTCGAAAATGCGTTATTTGGATCAACAGGCTTGCGGTATATATGCAGGGGCCGCCGCGTTGCGGGGATTGCCGGGTCGTGTTGATTATCGTGTCTGAGGTGGTTTTTCTTGTCGGTGACAAGAGGAAGATTGCCGGGGCCTCCGGCGGCCCCCTTTCTGACCGGGCAGAAAGGGGGGAAAGACCCGCTGGGGAGAGAGGATGTCGATTTCCTCTCTCCCCAGGCCCCTCTCTCTTAAACGACCAAAGGGAGGGTTACCCTCCCTTTGGAAACCTACCTCCCTGGGTGTAAAACGCGGCGTTTGTGTCCTATCTGCACTTGTTTAGTCGAAACTCCAACAGTAAAACCAAAATGCCATAATAGCCATAATAATTGTTACGTGGCGGCAGGGCCGCCGGGCCGCCACGCGGGGCGGCCCCTACGGGGAAACCGGGAGGTTTGTGCGTGTATGTAGGGGCCGCCGCCCTCGGCGGCCCGCAACGTTGCAATCATCGCCGGGGCGGGGTGGGGAATGTAGGGGAGGATAGTATCCTCCCGTGGACGTTACGATGATTGCCGACCGGAGCGGGAGGCTGATAGCCTCCCCTACATTCATTCCGCAAACCTTTTGCGCGTTTCACAGGGCAGGGTTGTGACCAACGGGAATACCGCTTACGGCAACCTACCACCGCCTACGCCGCGATGATTGCCGGGTGGCGGCGGGGCCGCCGGGCGCACAGCTCACGCATAGTTCCGCTGACCAAATCAAAGATTTGGAGCGTCACGTAACACAGGTGCGCCCCTGCGGTATAAACGATAACACCTGCGTTTTTGCCGCACTTGTGCGGTTGGGATTCCAACCGCCTAAGGCGCGGTTTCAAAAGGGCACTAACTGGAAATACGGAACCAGTCACCGCCCCCGCCGCCGTCAAACGAATTTTAAAGCAAAAAATCCCGGTCTCCCTCGAATGAGAGAAACCGGGACTTTTGATCTGTTTTTACTTCGCGTATTCGATCGCCTTGGTCTCCCGCAGGACATGGACCTTGATCTGGCCGGGATATTCCAGCTCTTCCTCGATCTTCTTGGCGATGTCCCGGGCCAGAAGGACCATCTGATCCTCGCTGATCACCTCGGGCTTGACCATGATGCGCACCTCGCGGCCGGCCTGGATGGCGAAGGACTTCTCCACGCCGTTGAAGGAGGAGGTGACCTCTTCCAGCTTTTCCAGGCGCTTGATATAGTTCTCCAGATTCTCCCGCCGTGCGCCGGGGCGGGCGGCGGAGATGGCGTCGGCCGCCTGCACCAGGCAGGCGATGACGGTGCGCGGCTCCACGTCGTTGTGGTGGGCCTCGATGGCGTGGACGACTTCTTCGCTCTCCCGGTACTTCCGGGCCAGCTCCACGCCGATCTGCACGTGGGAGCCCTCCACCTCGTGGTCGATGGACTTGCCCAGGTCGTGCAGCAGGCCGGCACGCTTGGCCAGGGTCACGTCGGCACCGATCTCGGCGGCCAGCAGGCCGGCTACATGGGCCACCTCGATGGAGTGGTTCAGCACGTTCTGGCCGTAGCTGGTGCGGTAACGCTGACGGCCCAGCAGCTTGACCAGTTCGGGGTGCAGACCGTGGACGTTGGTCTCAAACACGGCGCGCTCACCCTCGGCCTTGATGGTGGCGTCCACCTCCCGCTTGGCCTTCTCCACCATCTCCTCGATGCGGGCGGGGTGGATGCGCCCGTCCAGGATCAGCTTCTCCAGGGCCAGCCGGGCGATCTCCCGGCGCACCGGGTCGAAGCAGGACACGGTGATGGCCTCGGGCGTGTCGTCGATGATCAGATCCACGCCGGTCATGGTCTCCAGCGTGCGGATGTTGCGGCCCTCGCGGCCGATGATGCGGCCCTTCATCTCGTCGTTGGGCAGGGGCACCACGGACACCGTGGCCTCGGCCACGTGGTCGGCGGCGCAGCGCTGGATGGCCAGGGAGATCAGCTCTCGGGCCATGGTGTCGGCCTCTTCCTTGTAACGGGCCTCGATCTCTTTGATCTTCATGGCCGACTCGTGGGTGACCTCCTCCTCCAACTGATTGATAATGTAAGCCTTGGCCTCCTCGGTGGTGAAGCCGGAGATCCGCTCCAGCACCTCCAACTGGGCCTTTTTCAGTTGGGCGACTTCTGCTTTCTGGGCCTCCAGGGCCTCCTGCTTTTTGTGGAAGGACTCTTCTTTCTTCTCCATGTTCTCCAGCTTGTGGTCCAGGTTCTCTTCCTTCTGCTGGAGGCGGCGCTCCTGCTTCTGCAGGTCGGCGCGGCGTTCCTTGACTTCCCGCTCGTACTCGTTGCGGGCCTTGAGGATCTCCTCCTTGGCCTCCACCAGGGCTTCGCGCTTCTTGCTTTCCGCGGCCTTGATGGACTCGTTGATGATGCGCTTGGCTTCCTCTTCCGCGCTGGTGATCTCTTTTTCCGCGATCCGCTTGCGGTATTGGACGCCCAAGGGGAAGCAGACCAGCACGCCCGCCAGCAGGCAGACCACGCCGATGACAACTCCTAACCAAATAGGCAGCATAGCTTTGGGAACACACCCCTTTCTTCTGTTTTTCTTTGTCTTTGCTTTATTGAGTGGTTTTCTTATTTCTTATATTTTAAAAGAAAAATAGTTAACCTTATATATTTTAAGTCGCCGGCGCTTTTCTGTCAAGATGATTTGTAACATTTATACAGTTTCAAAGCTGGGCAGGGAATCGTCCTCCTCCACCCACTCCTTCTGCACGTCCACCACGCGGTAATCGGTCTTCGTGTCGCGGATGACCACCCGGCGGATGCCCGCGTTGATGATCAGGCGGCGGCACATGGAGCAGGAGGTGGAGCCGGGGATCAGCCCGCCCGTCTTGGGGTCCCGGCAGGCCATGTACAGGGTGGCGCCCAGGGTCTCGCTGCGGGAGGCGGAGATGATGCAGTTGGCCTCGGCGTGGACGGAGCGGCACAGCTCGTACCGCTGACCGGAGGGGATCTTCAGCTCCTCCCGGGTGCAGTACTGCAGATCGGCGCAGTTTTTCCTGCCCCGGGGGGCGCCGTTGTAGCCGGTGGAAATGATCTCGTCGTTCTGCACGATGATGGCCCCGTAGCACCGGCGCAGGCAGGTGGAGCGCTCGGACACGGTGTCGGCGATGTCCAGGTAATAGTTTTCTTTATCAATACGGCCCATAAAAATGTCTCCTTCTTGTCTATGGTGAAGCGCAGGCGGCCGCGAAAGCGGCGTCTTCCCGGCCGCCCGCCGGGCAAATGAAACCTTTCCATCATAAGTATAGTCTCTTTATGGGCTTCACGCAAGACAGAATTCACAAATTGTTTACGCCCAAGGCATTGACGTGCTTCCGGGAATCTTTTATTATATATAAAAAATCAAATAAGTTCCCAAAAAAGGAGACGACCCGGGTTTTATGAGATTTCTGCAGCGCTTTATGTACGGCCGGTATGGTTCCGACCAGTTGAACCTGTTCCTGCTGGTAGTCTATCTGCTCTGCTGGTTTTTGTCGCTGTTTGCGAGCCTGTGGATCCTGCGCTATGTGGGCCTGGTGGCCATTTTCCTGGCGCTGTTCCGTATGCTGTCCCGCAATCTGGACCGCCGCCGGGCGGAGAACGCCAAATTCCTGAAGCTGGTCCGTCCGGTCACCCAGTGGATCGCTCTGCGCCGCACCATCCACCGGGACAAGGAGCACTGCTATTTCAAGTGTCCCAACTGCGGGCAGCGCCTGCGGGTGCCCCGGGGCAAGGGCAAGATCACCGTGACCTGCCGCGCCTGCGGCAATACCTTTCAGGAGAAAAGCTGATTTGGAAACAAAAAAGGAACGCAGCGAAGGCTGCGTTCCTTTTTTGTTTGCCGTGGTCAGGTCCGCCCAGCCCGGCGGCGCTCCGGGAAAAGCGGGCCTTTTCCCGCTTTTCTTACGGCGTTGAGATCTCAAACTTGATATCCCCGCTGGTGGTTTTCACATTACAGGTCCCGGCGGACGGGTCGGAGGCGGGCGCCCGAACGCTTCCGCTGGTGGTGCTGGTCACAAAATTCTTGGGGGACAGCAGTGTGCCGCCCACCTCGCCGCTGGTGGTCTGGATGGTGATGTCGGCGGCGTCAAAGTCCCGAAGCTCCACATCGCCGCTGACGGACTTTAGCCGCGCGTCTCCCTCCGCCCGGACGGAGCGCAGCTCGATCTCGCCGCTGGTGGTGGTGATCTCCAGCTCCCGGGCCGTCACGCGGGACAGCTTCACCTCGCCGCTGGTGGTTTCCACCGACAGCTCCTCCGCCGCCGTGTCGGACAGGCGGACGTCCCCGCTGACGGTGAACGCCCGGACCGGGCCGCCGTCCGCGCCGCCCGCCGTGATCTTTCCGCTGGTGCTCTTGAGAGTCAGCCCCCCGGCGGTGCGGGCCAGGAAGGAAATGTCGCCGCTGGTGGTGGTCACGTCTGCCGTGGTGAAGGTGAAGTCCTCCGGGACGTCGACATCCTCGCTGACGGTCTTCAGAACGATGGACCGGTACTCTCGTTCCGGAAGGTACACCGTCACATCCGCATCGCCGCTCCACCAGATGCCCATGCGCTCGTACCATCTGCGGTTATCCTGCCGGGTGACGGTCAAAACGCCGTCCTTCACCTCCACCGTGTTGACGATCTTGTCGCTCTCGACGCAGGTTACCCGGCACTGCCCGTCGTCGGCGGGGAGCAGGCGCACGTCGCAGTCCACGTCGCGGATCTCGATGCGCCGGAAGGACTCTCGAACTTCATAGGTCCTGGTTTCAAATTTCATGGTATTCAGCCTCTCTACATCAAATCGGATGATCGCCATGGCGGCGAAGGCGAGGATCAGCCCGGCGGCGGCGCACGCCCCGGCGAGGATCAGCGCCTTTTTTGCTGTTTTGCTCATCTCATTTCCTCCTTCCCACAAAGAGGGACTTGACCCACAGGACGATGGCCTTGCCCAGCCGCGCCGCGCCCGCGGCGGCCCGGTTGCTGCCCAGGAACAGGGCGATGGCCAGCCCCGCGCAGAGCAGGCCGGCGCCCAGGAAGAGCAGGGCCTGCACCGGGAAGCCCGTGCACACCAGAAACACGCTGCTGACGACTCCGCCCACGCCGCCCGCCGCGAAGGACAGGTCGACGGCGTACAGGCAGGCGACCAGCGACCACAGCACCAGGTACACCGCCCCGAAGACGCACAGCGCCGCCAGCGCCAGGGGGACCCACACTGGAGAGCCTACAGCCAGCAAAACGATCTCCCAAGCGCGCAGGGCGCGGTCGGGCGTTACCGTCGCCCGGACCAGCCTGGGCAGGGGCGTATCCAGTAAGATCTGGGCGGCGATCTCGTCCACCGGCCCCATGGCGGCCACCGCCTCCTCCTCGGTCAGGCCGTCCTCCATGCGGTCGTCGAGCATCTCGCGGTAATAGTCCAGCGATTTTTCCACGTCCTCCCGGGGCAGGCAGTTGATCTGTGCCCGAATGGCCGCCAGGAATTGTTCTTTATTCATGTGAGTCCCCCCTGACTACAAATTGATAAATGGACATGATCTCCTTCCACTCCTCCGTAAAGGCCGCGATGCGGTCCAGCCCGGCCTGGGTGATGTGGTAATACTTGCGCAGCCGCCCGTTGTGCTCCACCGAGCGGACCGTCAGATATTCCGACGCTTCCAGGCGGCGCAGGATGGGATATAAGGTGGATTCGGAAATTTCCACGTACGGCTTCATGTCCTTGATGATCTGGTAGCCGTAGGAATCCTCCCGCTTGATGGCGGCCAGGACGCAGACGTCCAGCAGGCCGCGCTTCAATTGAACATCCATTCTACACCTCCCTTCGCGAAATACTATATAACACATAGTATGATTTGTCAAGGGGGACTTTTCAGCTTGTCAAAACCCTCGCAGAGTTCGCGGCGCGTACGCGCCGCAAACTCTGCGAGGGTTTTGACAGTCAGAGGACGGTCATGCCGCACTCTTTACTTTTCATACAGCCGCGCTACATCCCGCAGCCGCGTCCGGTATTCCTCCGCCGCCCAGGCGGGAGAGAGCAGCTCCACCCCATCGCCCAGGCCGAACAGCCAGCCCCAAAGCTGGGGGGAGACCACCACCGTGACGGTGACGGTAAAAAAGCCGTCCCCGCCGGGCGTCAGCATGGCCTCCTGCCCGAAGCGGTCCAGCACCACCCCGGCCAGCTCCTCCCGGCAGCGCAGGGTGACGGCCGCGTCGGCGCCGCTGAACATGCCGAAGTGCTTCTGGGCGTAGCCCGCCATGTCGAACTCCCCGGCGGCTCCCTCCAAGGGGCGGTCGGCCGGCGCAATGTCGTTCATCTTGTCCACCCGGTAATGGCGCACATCTCCCCGGTCGGCATCATATCCTACCAGGTAGTAGTTTTCATTGTCCCACACCAGCCCGCAGGGGGAGACGGTGTAGCGCGCCCCGTCCCGGCGGAACACCTTTTCCTTGCGGCTGTTGTAGTCAAAGTAGAGGAAGGTCACCGCCCGCCGCCCGGCAATGGCGGCGTGGAGCTGGTCCACGTTGTAGTAGATGCTCTCGTTCATGGTCTTGACCCGGCCGGACACAAAGACCTGCCGCTGAAGCTGCTTCGCCTGATGGACGCTGGCCAGCGACTCCAGCTTGCCGATCAGCGCGTCGCTTTTGCGCCGGGTGATGAATTTGGAGGACTGCACCGCGTCCACCAGCAGCTTCAGTTCGGGCAGCTCAAACTGCCGCGCCCCCACGAACCAGCCGGGGGAGCGCCCCTTTCGGCACTGCACATCCAGCCCGAAGGAGCGCAGGGTCTCCAGGTCGTCGTACAGGCTCTTGCGCTCGGCCTGGACGCCCCAGCGCGCCAGCTCTTCGATCAGCTCCCGGATGGTCAGCGGATGCTCCTCGTCGGTGCGCGTCAGCAAAACCTGTTGCAGCACCAGCAGCTTTTTCTTCTGATTGGGTCCCTTCGCCATCCCGACCGCCTCCTGTATTTGTCCCATAAACCGGACTTTTTCCCAGTGTACCACATTTCCCCCGCTCAGGCAAGCCCCACCCCGGCAATTCCCCGCCCCCGCCCTGCAAAATACCCGAACAGTTTGCGGAATAAATGCAGGGGAGGCTGTCAGCCTCCCGCTCCGGTTGGCGATCATCATGGCGTTTCCGTGAGGGCCCAGTTCCTTCCGAACGCGCACGACACAAGCCTCCCGGTTTCCCCGTAGAGGCCGCCCCGCCCCACGATCCCCGCACACAGAAAAGGAGGTCCCCCATGTCCCACACCGTCGTCACCGCCGCCCGCTGCCCCTTGCTGCGCGAACCCGCCCGGGAGAGCGAACAGCTCGATGAGCTTCTCTTCGGCTGGCCCGCGGAAATTTTAGAGCGGCCCCGCCCCGGCTGGTACCTGGTGCGCAGCGACTACGGCTACGAGGGCTTCGCCCCCGCCGCCGCCCTGTGCGCCGACCCGGAGCGCGCCGCCGCCTTCACCGCCCTGCCCGCCCGGACGGTCACCCGGGGCTTCTGCACCGTCCTTGCCGCCCCCCGGGTCCAGAGCTGTCCCATCGCCGAGCTGACCCGGGGGGCGCTGGTCGCCCCTTTGGCCCAAGCGGACGAAAACGGCTGGCTCAAAACAGCCCTGCCCGGCGGCCAAACCGGTTATACAAAACGTAGTTTTTTGTCTTCTGATCACAAAGAGTTTCCCGAAAATGAGGCCGACTTCCGCCGGGGAGTGGCGGAAACCGCCCTGTCCTACCTGGGGACCCACTACCGCTGGGGCGGCAAATCCCCCTTGGGGATCGACTGCTCCGGCCTGGCCTTCATGGCCTACCGGCTGAACGGCGTGACCATCTGCCGGGACGCCCACCTGGACCCCGGCTTCCCCGTGCGGCCCATCTCCCGCCCGGAGATGAAGCAGGGAGACCTGCTGTACTTTTCTGGCCACATGGCGGTATACCTGGGCGACGGGATATATATCCACGCCACCGCCCGCGGCGGCAGCGACGGCGTCGTCCTGAACAGCCTGGACCCCGCCGCCCCCTGCTACCGCGCCGACTTAGCCCAAACCCTGACCACGATAGGCAGTATTTTCTGACCCATCCCGCGCCATCCGGCAGCAGCGCCCGGACGCCCTTCCCCCCGCCGCCCAGAGTCCGCCGCCCCGTCGCCGGTTTGTACCGCCTTGCGATCCACCCCACAGGGCGGGATGACCCCATCCACCCCAAACCCGGCGGTGCCCGCAACGTTGCGGACCGGTGAGGGCGGCGGCCCCTGCATTTACACATAAACCTTCCGTTCCTTTTGTAGGGGCCGCCCCCCTGGGCGGCCCTGCGGCCCTACCGCCACACGGCAATTATCGCGGCGGAAACGGTGGTGAGCCGCAAACGGCATTCCCGTCGCTTACAATCCTCACCCTGCGAAATATCCGGAAGGCTTGCAAAACGAATGTAGGGGAGGCTATCAGCCTCCCGCGCCAGTTGGCAATGATCGTGACGTTTCCGGGAGGATAGTATCCTCCCCTACATTCCCCGCCCCTGACCCGGGGTTGACCACAACGTTGCGGGCCACCGAGGGCGGCGGCCCCTACATGCACACCATAAACCTTCCAATTTCCCCGTAGGGGCCGCCCCCCTGGGCGGCCCGGCGGCCCCGCCGCCACTTGGCAATCATCGCGGCGTAGACGGTGGTGAGCCGCAAACGGCATTCCCGTGAGTCAACCCCCACCCTGCGTAATCCCCGGAAGGCTTGCGGAATGAATGTAGGGGAGGCTATCAGCCTCCCGCGCCAGTTGACAATGATTGTGACGTTTTCGGGAGGATCATATCCTCCCCTACATTTCCCGCTCCCGCCCCGGCGATGATCGCAACGTAACGGGCCGCCCCGTGTGGCGGCCCGCAAACCCGACGGTGACCGGGAACAGCCCGGTATTTGCGCGGCCCCGCCGCCACCTGCCGTCACCCGCCGCCTGCCGTTCCGCCGTTCCGCAGAACCCAACGCCCCCAAAAAGTGAAATCCGCGGCGGCGTGTCTACCAAAAGTCTACCAAAAAACGCCCGCAAACCCTTGGGGCGCAAGGGGTTCCGAATTACCGGTTTCTCCCAGTCTACCACGTGTCTACCAATCCAACTTTTCCGCCCCAAAGAGGCCCGGTTTTCCCAAACCGGGCCTCTTTTCGTCACCTTTTGGGCCCTGTTAGAGGCGTTATACTGCTCTTACAGGCAATGTATTCCTTTTCTTGTCAAATAATGTAAGGAGGAAACCAAAAATGA
>X355_Hoffmanns_Two_toed_Sloth__coassemble_2207_pt1 | contig 16023 bp, 12 predicted proteins | sample X355_Hoffmanns_Two_toed_Sloth__metabat2_high_PE_003 | metagenome-assembled genome bin X355_Hoffmanns_Two_toed_Sloth | reverse complement strand
GTCACCGACGTGCAGAAGAACAAGGGCGGCAAGTATATGCACTACGGCAAGCTGACCGAGGGCACGCTGAAGATCGGCGGCACCGTCTCCGCCGCTATCGACACCGAGCGCCGCCGCTCCATCGCCCGCGCCCACTCGGCCACCCACCTGCTGCAGAAAGCCCTGCAGACCGTGCTGGGCGAGCATGTGCACCAGGCCGGCTCCCTGGTGGAGGCCGACTTCCTGCGCTTCGACTTCACCCACTTCTCCGCCATGACCGCCGACGAGTTGACCCAGGTGGAAAAGCTGGTCAACCGCTCCATTCTGGAGGGCTATCCGATCCGCACCGAGGAGTTGCCCATCGAGCAGGCCAAGCAGAAGGGCGCCATGGCCCTGTTCGGCGAGAAGTACGGCGACGTGGTGCGTGTGGTGGATATGGGCGGCTACTCCGTGGAGTTCTGCGGCGGCACCCACCTGCCCAACACCGCCATGGTCGGCCCCTTCCACATTGAAAGCGAGTTCTCCGTGGCCTCCGGCGTGCGCCGCATCGAGGCTGTGACCGGCCGCAAGTGTCTGGCTGTGATGGAGCAGAACCGCTCCATGCTGTTCCAGGCGGCCGAGGTACTGAAGGCCAAGCCCGGCGAGCTGATCCAGAAGGCCCAGTCCCACATGGAGGAGATGCGCTCCATGCGCAGCCTGCTGGAGAAGTACAAGGCCAAGGAGGCCGTGGGCGAGACCGACCGCATCCTCTTCAGCGCCCACCCGGTGGGCGAGCTGCGGGTGCTGACCGCCACCGTGCCCGACGCCGACGCCAACAAGCTGCGCCAGATGGGCGATATGCTCCGGGACAGGGCGAGCAACATCGTGGCCGTGCTGGCCACCACCGCCGGGGAGAAGATCACCTTCCTGGCCGTCTGCGGCAAGGAGGCCGTGGTCAAGGGCGTCAAGGCGGGCGACGTCATCAAGCAGGTGTGCGCCATCGCCGGCGGCTCCGGCGGCGGCAAGCCAGACTCCGCCATGGGCGGCGGTAAAGATATGCTCATGCTGGATAACGCCCTGGCCATGGTGGACAACTTCGTCTCCATGAAATTGGGCCTGTAAGCCGCCCGGCGAGCGCAAACGAGCCGCGCCTTTGGCGCGTGAATGCGAAGCATTCCCGCAGGGGCAATTCATTTGCCCCGAGGATTTACAATCACGGGGTCCCCGGGCGATGCGTGCATCGCCCGGGGCGGCGGGAAGGATATGCTGATGCTGGACAACACTTTGGCCATGGTGGACAACTTCGTTTCCATGAAATTGGGCCTGTAAGCCGCGCCTTTGGCGTATCTCCGTTTTCACAAGGGGCTGTTTTGCAACAGCCCCTTGTTGATTTTCTTTCGGCCGATTCAAAACAGCGGCGGAACTCCCTCGTCCGGGCAGAAGCACAGGTTCTTCACATTGGTGTAGTAATTCAGCGCCATTTTGTGGATTTCCCGTCCAATACCGGATTTTTTATAGCCGCCGAAGGGATTGCCCGGGGTAGAGGTCAGGTAATCGTTGACCCAAACCGTACCGGCCTGCAAGGCCCGGCCCACCCGGAAAGCGCGGGCGAAGTCGCGGGTCCACACGGCGGCGCCCAGGCCGTAATCGGAGTCGTTGGCGATTTGGACGGCCTCCTCCTCCGTGGAGAATTTGATGACGGAGAGCACCGGCCCGAAGATCTCCTCCCGGGCGATGGTCATGGAGTTGTCCACGTCGGCGAAGATGGTCGGAGCCACATAGAAGCCTTGGTCGTACACGCCGCCGGTCAGCCGCGTGCCGCCGCACACCAGGCGCGCCCCTTCCGCCTTGCCTGTCTCGATATAGCCAAGCACCTTTTCCATCTGCGCTCGGCTGACCAGGGGGCCTATCTGCATGGCGGGATCCAAAGGATCGCCCACCCGCAGAGCCTCAAACTTGACCTTCAGCCGCTCCAGGAACTCATCATAAATATCCTCTTGCAGCAGCAGCCGCGATCCGCCCACGCAGACCTCGCCTTGGGTCGCCAGAATGGCCAGCATCGAGAACTGCAGTGCCCGGTCCATTTGGGCGTCTCGGAAGACAATATTGGCGGATTTGCCCCCCAGCTCCAGTGTGCAGGGAATGATGTTTCCGCCGGTCACCTCTCCAATATGGCGTCCCACCTTGGTGGAGCCGGTAAAGGAAAACTTGTCGATCCCGGGGTGGTGGATCATGTACTCGCCGGCTCCGCTTCCCGTGCCGATAATGACATTCAGCACACCGGCGGGGATCACGTCCGCCCACAGGCGGGCCAGCTCCAGCGTGACCAGAGGAGCCACCTCAGCGGGCTTTACCACCACGCAGTTGCCCGCGGCCAAGGCGGGCGCGGCCTTCCAAGACAGCAGCATGGCCGGGGCGTTCCAGGGCAGGATCAGCCCCACCACGCCCAGAGGCTCCCGAAGCACGGCGGAGATGGAGCCGCCGTCATGGCACACCATGGTGTCGTCCTGGGCCAGAATGGCCGCCGCGAAATAGCGATACATGGACACGCACAGGCCCATCTGCATGGTGGCCTCTCCGATGGGTTTGCCTACGTCCCTGGCCTCGATCGAGGCCAGATAGTCTGCATTCTCCTCCATCACGTCGGCCATCTTATTCAGCACGCCGGCCCGGTACGCCCGGTCGGAGGTCCCCCAGCTCTGGAACGCTTTCCGGGCCGCCGCCACCGCCTCATTGATCAGCGTGTCATTGGCATAGCACAGCTCGGCCAGAAACTCTCCATTGGCGGGATTGCAGTCCCGTCCGTTGATGATTTCATCCTGCTCCACAAATCTTCCATTGATAAAGGAAGTGTAGCGATTCTGAAGTTCCATCGTGCGTTCTCCTTTCCGCGTATCATTACTGATAGTCATCGTAAGCGCTGACCAGGATGCCCTTGGCAATCTCCTCGGTCATGGGGATGGGGCAGTTGTACGTCAATACATTGGCCGCCACATAGGCCGCGCCGCCTACGATCACGTCCCGGTCAAAGCCCATCTCTTTCAGCGTCTTGACGCCGCAAGCCTTTGTCAGCGTGCGGATGGCCGCGCCGGTCATTTTCCCGATTTCCTCGCCGCTCTCGCCGCCGTCAAAGGCGACGCCCAGCGCCTCGCCTACCAGCTTGACTTTATCGGGCTTGACGGTGGCCATCAGCTCCTGCACAGGGGCGTTGACCCAGGCGCAGTTCAGCCCGTGGGGGGTGTGGTAAGAGGCGGCGATGGAATCGGCGGCGGCGTGGCCGATCTGCACGTCGGTGGCGCAGAAGGCGATGCCGGCGAAGTTGGAGGCCAGGCTCATCTCGCTGCGGGCCTCCATATTGTTGCCGTCAGTGCACGCGATTGGCAGATATTTGGCAATGCGCCGCACGGCGGCCAGGGCCAGGGTCTCGGAGTAGGGGTTGGCGTTGACGCAGGTGACGGCCTCGATGGCGTGGGCCAGGGCGTCCAGACCGCCGTTGGCGGTAATGCTCTGAGGCGCGGTGCGGCACAGAGCGGGGTCCACGATGGCAAGAGTGCTGTTAGTAAAGATGGGGATCTTGATGTTGGCCTTGGTGTGGGTGACCACGCACATCTTGGTCACCTCGCTGCCGGTGCCGGCGGAGGTGGGGATCAGGATGGTGGGTACGCCGCCGTCCACGTTGAACGGAGGGCCTTCCAGATTCAGGTACTGGCTGATGGGGGCGGGATGCTTTTGCAGGATGGAGATGGCCTTGGCGGTGTCCATGCTGGAGCCGCCGCCCACGCCGACAACGCAGTCCACCCCGGCGTTTTTGGCGATTTGGCCCGCCTCGTCCATCAGATAGTCGGGAGGATCGGCAGCCACCCGGTCAAAGACGATGTATTCCACCCCGGCGGCCTCCAGGCTGCCGGTGGCCTTTTCCGCGATACCCGCGGCCTTGACCCCCGCGTCGAACACGCACAGGACCTTTTTGCATCCCAGCCCGGCGGCCTTCTCGCCCAGCTTTTCAATGGCGCCCTCGCCGAAGAGGACGGGAGTGAGCTGCATATACTCACACAACATACCGTATCGTTCCTTTCGTTATATATTCGCAGTCGGCTTATTTGTTTTGGATTTTCTCGTCCAGTGCGGCGATCTGTTCCTCCGTCATGTAGTCGCGGTTATACTTGCGCACGTTGGTCACAGAAATCAGCACGAAGTTGATGGCCAGCAGGACGCAGAAGAGCACATAGGATCCGCGCAGGCTTCCGGTGATCTTCAGGGCCACGGAATTGATGATGTAATTGCTCATCAGCAGGATCTGCATAATGGGGAAATCCACCGCGTAGACCTTGTTGAAGCCGTGACGCCCGAAAATGGAGGAGGGCAGAGAAATAATATAGTTGGCGGCAGCGCCGATGGCCACACCGATCATGGGGATGGAGATGAGGATGCCGACCTTGGTGTTGGTCACGTTGATCAGCAGGGCCGCGATGTACCATATCAGATAGGTGCGGATGGAGAACTTGATGCCGAACTTCTGGTCCAGCCATCCGAAGATGTAGCTGCCCACGATGCCGACCAGGGCGCAGACCGTCATCATGGTGACGCAGAACTCGGTGGGAAAGAACTCGCTGTTGCGCACCACAAGCTGGCTCATGACGCCGGTGGTCACGAGCTGGTTCAGTCCGGTGATCACGGCGCACAGCCAGAGCTCCTTGGTCTTCAGCAGCTTTGCCACCGTCCAGCCGCAGTCCTGATCCTCAATGGAGTCGGCGGAGCTGTACTCCCGGGCGAAGACCTCAGAGGTGACGTTATCGGGCAGCATCCCTCTCTGCTGTGGGGTGTCCCGGATGCACACCAAGCCGATGACGCCCAGGATGATGGCGAAGATGCTGGCCACGCTCATGCCCAGCTTGTAGCCCAAGGAGCCGATCAGCACGGTGATCAGGGGCACATAGAAGGCCGAGCCGGCGTTGTGACCCATGGTGGTGAAGCCATTGACCAGGCCCTTCTTTTTGGGAAACCACTGGGCCACCAGGGCGCCGCCGGCGATGTACGCCGCGCCGTTGATGAAGATGACCACGCCGGTCATGGTGATGGTGTAGGTCAGAAGGGTGGTGGCGTGACCCCACAGAAAGTAGAAGATGCCCGACCCGATCAGACACACGCCGGACACCAGACGCGGCCCCACCTTGACGTTGATCCGCCCAATGACGATGTAGGCGATGATCCCGATGAAGCCGGCCACGGCGGACATGCTCAGCACAGCCGAGTAATCCACCCCGGTGGTCTCGGAGAATGCGGGCGCGACGACGTTCAGCCCGTCGATCGAGTAGCCGATCAGCAGGAAGAACATGGCCGCACAGTAGATGACGATGCCCCAGCCCTTGGAGAAATTGGCCTTGGTGTTCTCGCTTTGGATCTGCGTTCCTTGTTTGCTCAATTTACTCATTCCCTTCTTTTTCATACCGGCGGGCGCCCAACTGCCTTTCCAAGCACAGAGTAACACAAGGGGCCTTTTCTGTCCAATACACATATAATCATACCGATCTATAAACTGTAAGTTATGGAATCTACACAAAAAACGGCTGCACAGAGCAATGCTCCGTGCGGCCGTTTTCGGTTCGATCAAAAATGCTGCGTCAACTCCCGCAGGGCGTCCACCACTACGGGGATAACCGGGTTTTCATTGTTTTTGCGCCAGTAGATACTGACCGGGCGGGTAAAGTCCAGGGGAATACATTGGAATCTGGAGTTCCACCGGTTGCGGGACCACTCGTCCAGAATGCAGTATCCTCTCCCGCTCTGCACCGCCATAACCACGGAATCATGATTGGGCTTGAACCGGAACTTAGGCTCAAATCCATACTGGGCACATATGGTGCGGATGGTCCGCTCCGGTTCCGGGTGCTTGGGCGAGTGCAGGGCGATGCAGGGCTCGTCTTTGAAGTCCGTAAAGCGCAGATTTTCCCGCAGTGCGAACGGATGGTGGACGGAGAAGAACACCATCCGGTGTACGTCCGCCAGGTAATAGCTGTCCAGCAGCTTTCTGTCCTGCTCGGGGACCAAGTGGTCGAAACAGATCGTGGCGTCACACCGTTTGTCCATCAATGTGGGTGCGATATCATAAATGCCCCGGTTCTCCAGGTCGATCTCCAGCAGAGGATAACGTGCCCGCAGCCGCTCCACCAGGGGAGCCATAAACAGATTGCTGTCCCAATCAATGAAGAAGACCAGTTTGATGCTCAACTTCTCCCCGGGGGACTTTCCGTCCATCTGCCGGGCCAGCCGCTTGACGTTCTCAAACTCGGTGTTCACTTGGTTGAAGTAATTGTAAAACAGCTCCCCGCAGGGGGTCAGCGTGATACTCCGGCCGGTACGGCGGAACAGGCTCACCCCGAGTTCTTCCTCCAGGGCCATGATCTGTTTGCTGACCGCGGGCTGAGAAACATGCATTTCCGCCGCGGCCAAAGTGAAGTTTTTGTAATTGGCAACCGTGATAAAATATTCGATCTGCAGCGGATTCATGTTCTACCTCCCAGCGCTTCCCGTGGATCCAAACGATCTCAAAGCAAAGGTGACAATACCAGTGTAACATAGCCCCGTCGGCTGTGCAACGGCGGATTTCCCCGCGGCGGCCATTCCTTTTCGGAGAAATTTCAAATATGAATGTGAAAAAACGCCGCCGCCTCACTCAAGGCAATTCTTCCAGTCTCGCCCGCAAATACTCAATAAACCGCCGGCTCGCCATGGGCAGGCTGGCCCGATCCTTATAGGCGACCGCCAGCGTGCGCCGCACCGGCGGATCTGTGGGCCGCAGGGCAAGGCGGTAACTGGTGCGGTGCAGGATCAGCTCCGCCAGAATGCTGACCCCCAGCCCGGCCTCCACCATGGCCATAATGGCGTAGTCGTCGTGGATCGTGTATTTCACATTGGGCGTCACCCCGATGGAGCGAAACACATCCAGCGGCTCGTAATAATGACCCTCCTCCAGCAGAATGAACGGCTCCGCCGCCAGCTCGGCCAGGGGAACGGCCTCCCTTTCGGCCAGGGGATGTCCCTCCGGCAGCACCGCCAGCATGGCTCCCTCCTTCAGCACAATGGTCTCCAGCCCGTTCACCGCCCGGGGGCTGACAAAGCCGAAGTCCACCGCCCCCGTCTTGATCCACTCCTGGATGGACGTATAATCCCCCTGGTGCATGACAAACTCCACTCCCGGATACCGGGCCTGAAACTCCTTTAACAGAGCGGGCATCCAGTGGGCGGAAATGCTCGCCAGCGTTCCGATCCGGATCACGCCGGTCTCCAGGCCCCGGATCTCCTTCGCCTTTTCCTGGGCAGCCCAATACTGATAGATCATCCGCTCGATGTAGGGGTAAAGCTTCTCCCCCTCCAGGGTCAGCTTCGCCCCCGTGCGGAATCGGTTCAGCAGCTTGATGGACAGCTCCTCCTCCAAGGATGCGATCATCTGGCTCATGGAGGACTGGGTATAGCCCAGCGCCTCCGCCGCCTTGGAAAAGCTGCCCAGCTCCACGATTTTCTGCAATGCAAGATAACGCCTCATAGCTTTTGATTCACTTTCTCTAATATCAGCATTAGATATTTTCGTTTTACTTATCACCGTCCCCAGTATAAAATACAGACAGAAAAAAAGCAATGCTGATGAGGAGGTTTTTCCATGTCTTGCACCAATTCCACCCACGACCTGTTACAAAAAGCCTACTGTGTGGAGGAGTGGGAAAAGGACGTTCCCCGTCTGATGGACCTGATCGCGGAGCAGTTAAAGGACGCGCAGGAGCGGGAGCGGCCCCAGACCATCCGCCGCCTGCCGCCGGAGGAGCAGCTCCGCTTCTGGCAGGAGGATTTTTCCTCCCCCGCCCCGGCGGACCTGTCCGCCCTGGCGGAAGAGGTGTTGTCCCACTCCATCAACTTCCACAGCAAGGGCTACCTGGGCCACCAGGTGGCGGTGACGCTGCCCCTGACAGTGCTGACCTCGGCCCTGATGGCCTATATGAACAACTGCACCACGGTGTACGAGCTTGGCATGGCGGGAAACGCCATGGAAAAGGTGGTCATCACCCACCTGGCGAAAAAGTTCGGCTACCCCGAGGGAGCCACCGGCTTTGTCGCCTCGGGCGGCTCCATGGGCAATCTGACCGCCCTGGTCACCGCCCGCACCTCCTCCGGGATCGAGGAGAAGGACTACCACAGGCTCGCCGTCATGGTCTCCGGCGAGGCCCACTACAGCGTGGAGCGGGCCGCCAAGATCATGGGCATCCCCGGTGAGAACATCCTCAAGGTCCCGGTGGGCGACAATTACGCCATCCGCCCGGAGCTGCTGGAGGACATCTACCAGCAGGCCGTCGCGGAGGGGAAGATCGTGTTCTGCGTGGTGGGCTGCGCCTGCACCACCTCGGTGGGCGCCTTCGACCGCCTGGACGCCATCGCGGACTTCGCGGAGCGCCACCAGATCTGGTTCCATGTGGACGGCGCCCACGGCGGCGCGGTGATCTTCTCCGACAAATACAAGCATCTGATCCAGGGCATCGAGCGCTCGGACTCCCTGATCGTGGACTTCCATAAGATGATGATGACGCCGCCCCTGTCCACCGCCGTGATCTACAACACCGGGAACCGCAAAGTCAACGAATTTTCCCCCAAGGCCGCCTACCTGTGGCGGGATCAGCTCTCCGAGGAGTGGTGGAACTCGGCCAAACACACTCTGGAATGTACCAAGCCCATTACCATTCTCCATACCTACGCCATCCTGCGCCTGTACGGAGACACGATCTACCAGCAGAACGTGGACGCGCTGTTTGACCTGGGCAGGCAGTTCGCCGCGCTGATCCGGGCCCAAGACGACATGGAACTGGCCCTGGAGCCGAAGAGCAACATCGTCTGCTTCCGCTATCTCCCGGCCGGGGGCGACCCGGAGCCGGTCAATCAGCAGATCGCGGACCGCCTGCTGGAGGACGGGACCTACTATGTGGTCAGCACCCGCGTCGGCGGCGTCTTTTACCTGCGGGTCACGCTGATGAACCCCTTTACCGACCGGGAATGTATGGAAGATCTGATCCAAAAAATCAGAGAATTCGCGGCAGAATAAGGAGCAGGAAACATGGTCACCAAGAAAGAGCAAGCCAAGAAACGAACCTTCAAGGGGGTATCCCTGGATTCCCTGGCGGTGGGGGAAAAGTCCATGGTCTGCAAAATGAACTATGCGGCCGGGAATTTCGCCACCGAGCACACCCATCCCCATGAGCAGAGCGGATATGTGATCTCCGGGAAATACCGCATGACGGTGGAGGACGAGGAATACGAGCTGAACCCGGGCGACAGCTACGCGGTTCCCGGCAACGTCCGCCACTCCTTTCTGGTCCTTGAGGGCGGTGAAGTCATCGACGTCTTTACACCCCCTCGGGAGGATTATCTGTAATCGCGCGCGGAAAATAACCAGCCGGGGCGGTCCAAAGGACCGCCCCGGCTGGTTTTTTAAACTCCATTTCAGGGATCGTTGACCACGCCCACGAACAGGGGCACATCGTCCGCGCCGGAAATGACGAACAGGAAGGGGCGGTCCACAATGAAATCCACCTCGTCGTCAGGGGGCGCCGCGGCGCCGGCGCCGAAACTCAAAATGGTGTAGGCCACGGCGGTCACGCCGTCCTCGTCAATGCTCACCCGGACGTCCTGCTGGGCCTGGGACAGGTAGGGCAAATATTCCAGATACTCCTCCTCCCCCTCAAGCATGGGGGTAAAGTCGGCCGTCCTCCAGTCGAGCACATCGGTCACACCCAGGTCCTTCAACCCTTCGATCAGGTCGATTTGACTGGTCACGTCAAACTTGGGCAGGGCCAGATTGATCTTCATATACTTGCAGTTCTCCCAGCTCTGTCCCTCTTTGAGAAACTCCATGGCCTCCCCGCCCGCCAGCAGTTCGTCCACGCTGACGCCCTCGTCGGGCAGGATAAACCACATGTGCCCCGCGTTCTCCAAATTCAGAAAGACGGCGGCGAAGCCCTCTCCCCAGTAGTAGTAGCCCTGCATTTTTTCCTTGTGCATAAAATCGCAGGTCACATCGCCGTCCGCCCCGTGGAACACACCGGCGGCGGTGTTCCCGGTGGAAAAGGCGCTGTCCCACTTAGCCTGGTACCAGACGGCGGTGGCCAGCGCCATGACGGTATCGGCGTCCAGCTCGACCTGTCCCGCCTGCTCCGCCAGTTGGCCGCCCGTATGGGCGTTCAGCCACTTTTGCAGGGTCTTATTGAACTTTTGGGAACCCATCTTCCCCTGATAGGTGGAGGCACAGTAGGTCCCGGCCAGCGTATCCATGGTGTCCTGCCGGAAGGAAATATCCTCATTCAGCCACAAGGAGCTGCCCAGGATGCTGACCGTCTTGCCGTCGTTCATATAATTGGCGTTCCAGATGTCGTTGGCCTGTTGGCGCAGGGCGTCCATATCCGTATAGCCCAGAAGCTCCAGGATCTGCGCCCGGCTGTTCCCGTCGGTCAGCTCGGCCATCATGCCCAGGGCCAGATAGACGCTCACAGGGGAATAGACCTTGTTCTCCCCCTCCGCCCCGGACAGAAACTTCTGTATGGTCGCCGCGAAAAAGTCCTCCAGCCCGGCGGCGTGCCCCGCCGGGCGGCGCTGGGCCAGAACGTCCTCCCTCCAAGCGTCATAGCCCGGAGTCATATCTGTCCTGGGACAGCTCGCCATCTCGGGATACTCCGCCAAGGCCACGGCATAGGCCTTGGGGACCAGGACCGAGTGGTCCGGCCGCAGCAGGATGCCGCCCGCGACGGCCAGCACCAGCACGGCGGCCACAGCCCGCACCCAGCGCCGTTTCCAGACCGGCTTTTTCGGCATCGGCTCCCGCGCCGCCTTCACATGCTTCGCGTCGATGTCCTCCATCACCTCAAACAGCTCTTCCTTGTTCACAGCTCAAAACCTCCTTTCGTCAGGTGCTCGTGCAGCTTCCTGCGCAGGCGGGTCAAAGTCATGGACACATGGCTCTCCGTCATCCCCATCCGCGCCGCGATGCTCCCCACGCTGTCCGCGTACCAATAGCGGCAGACAAAGACCATCCGCTTCTCGGGCGTAAGGCCGTCCAGAAAGGCGTCGATGGCCTTCAGCAATTCCTTCCGGTCCCACTCCCCTTCCACGCTGTCGTTTCCCGACACGCACTCGGACAGTTCATCCAGCACCAGCGGCAGCTCCCCGCCGCCCCGCTTTTCCGCCCGGTCCCGCTTGCGGCGGTTGAAGGACAGGTTCCGGGTGATCTTCCCCAGAAACGCCGACAGCACGGACGGCCGGTGGGGCGGCATGGAATTCCAGGCCCCCAGCCAGGTGTCGTTGACGCACTCCTCCGCGTCCTCCTCGCTCCCCAAAATGTTCCGGGCAATGCAGGTGCAGTAGCCGCCGTACTTTTCCGACGTGGCGGGGATCGCGTCCGCGTCCCGCTTCCAATACAGCTCCACGATCCGGGAATCTTCCATACCACTCACCTCTTCACCCTGATACACAATTTTGATTGAAAAATCCAACACCTGTTTTCAAATTTTTGCAAAAAGCGAGCGGATGCCATCCGCTCGCTTTGCTCATAATACCGCCACCCGCGCCTTGTAAAGCCTCCAGGTCAAAATCACCGCCGCCGCGCAGCCGATCACCTCCGCGATGGGGATGGACCACCACACCAGGGCGGCGGCCGACGCCATCCGGGAAAACACATACGCCAGCGGGAGCACGATCACCAACTGCCGCAGCAGCGAGACGATCAGGGAATACACGCCGTTGCCCAGCGCCTGGCACACGCCCTGTAAAATAATGCTGGCCCCGCTGCACACAAAGGCCCAGGTGATCACGTGCAGCGCCCAGGCCGCCAGGTTCGCCGATTCCTCGGCCACCGAGAAGATCCCGACAATGGGCCGCGCGAAGATTTGCAGCACAATCACACCCACCACCATGATCGCCACAGCGTAGAACACTGCGTACCGGATGGACTGAACGATGCGGTCCTTCTGCTTTGCGCCCAGATTATAGGCGGTGATCGCGATGGACGCGTTGTTTAGGCCAAAGATCGCCATAAACATAAAATATTGCAGCTTGTAGTACACGCCGTAGGCGGTGACCGCGTAGGCGGAGATCGTCCCCAGGATCAGATTCAGGCCATAGGACATGACCGGCGTCAGCACCTGCAGCACGATGGCGGGCAGGCCGATGGCAAAAATGCTTTCCATGGCGTCCCTCCGGGGGCGCAGGTACTTCCATCCGCTGTCGATCTCCTTATTGCGGAAGAAGTTCACAAAGGCGATGACAAACAGGGACACAAACTGGCCGACGACGGTTGCGATGGCCGCGCCCGCCACGCCCAGGCCAAAGCCGAAGATCATGACCGGGTCCAGGACGATGTTGGTGATCACGCCCGTCAACTGCCCGACCATGGTGGCCCGTGTGTTCCCGCACCCCATGACGACTTTTTCCAGACACATATACCCGATCGCGCCCAGGGAGAACACGGCCACGATACGCAGATAGGTGGTGCCCAGCTCCGTGATCACCGGGTCCTTGGTCTGGCTGCGGATGAACGCCTCCGCGCCGAACAGGCCGAACAGGAACATGATCACAAAAAAGCACAGACAGATGGTCATGGCGTTTCCTGCGATCCGGCTGGCTCGCTCCCGGTCCTTCCTGCCCAGGCTCTGGGCCAGCAGGGAATTGGTTCCGATGCCGATCCCGGTCACCACCGCGATCATCAGCATCTGGATGGGATAGGCCAGCGTCAGGGCGTTGATCGCCTTGTCGCCCATCTCGGCCACCTGGGCGGTGTCCGGGATGCGGGAGACAAAGAAGGCGTCCACCATGTTATAAAGGGCCTGTCCCACCATGGAAATGATCATGGGCACGCCCATGTTCAGCAGCAATTTGGGAACGGGCATGGCCCCCATTTTGTTTTGTTTCCGCTCATCCTTCATCGCGCGCGTTCCGCTCCTTTTCCCGCCTGCCCCGGTTTGCACTCTTTTGCGGCTTCTTTATCAATGGCATTGTAATCCATCTCCCTTCACTTTGTCAAGCACCTGACCAGCCTTTCTTTTTCGCAGATCATCCCGCCCTTGCCCTTTGACGGTTTTTGCGGTACAATAAAAAAAAGGAGGCGTTTCCATGTCCGACGTGCTGAATTACGATCCCGGCTGTCTGTTCTGCAAAATCATCCAAGGGGAGATCCCCTCCAACAAGGTCTATGAGGACGATCTCTGCTATGCCTTTTACGACATCGACCCCCAGGCTCCCACCCACTTTCTGGTGATCCCTAAGGCCCACATCCGGTCCTGCGGCGAGGTCACCGAGGGCAATTCCGCCCTGGTCGCCCACCTGTTTACGGTCATCTCCAAGGTCACCAAGGACCTGGGCATCACCGACTTCCGGGTGGTGTCCAACTGCGGCGAGCAGGCGGGTCAGAGCGTGCCCCACCTGCATTTCCACGTGCTGGCCGGACGGGACATGACCTGGCCTCCCGGTTAACATGAAGAAGCTGCTGCCTTTTTCCCAGTGGTATTGGAACCTGCTGGTGGCCGTGCCCGTCTTTTTGGCGGGGGCGTACTTTGATTTGACCAGATTCCGCCTGAACCCCGCCGGCGCGCTGGCGGGGTCCGGCCTGTTTCTGCTGGCCTCCCGGATACTGGGCGGGCTGATCCTCACCCTGATCGTCCTGGCTCTGCTGCGCTGCGCCCGCGATCTGAAGGGCCTGGGCCGGGTGGGATGGAAGCAGATGCTGATCATGTTCCTGGCCCTGAACGCTGTTACCGCCCTGTATGTGTGTACCTCCCACACGGTCTACGTGTGGGACAATGCGGGCTACTGGTCAGTGGCCCGCGCCCTGTCCCAGCAGTGGCTGGGCCGCAGCCAGATCATGGAGGTGCTGCAAAGCACCATCTCCATGGATTACAACTACCTGCTGGCCTGGCCCATCTCCTTGGTCATGCGCCTGTTCGGCGGTAGCCGGGCGGTGTTCCTGTTCACCATCGCCAACCTGTACACCCTGCCCGGCCTGTGGGGCCTGTGCGCCCTGGCCAAGGACAAAAAATGGGGCGGGCTGATGCTGGCGGGACTGTTCCCCATGTTCGCCTACCTCGGCGTGGTGGGCTATGTGGACGTGGCCGCCTGCACCCTGGCCGTCTGGGCCTTCGTCATCTACAACAGCGACCGGCCCGCAGTTTGCCGGGGCGTTTTCTCCGGCTTCCTGCTGGTGGGCACCTTCCTGCTGCGGCGGTACTTCTTCTTTTTCGCCGCGTCCTTCGGTGTGGCCGCCCTGGCGGTCAAGCTGCTGTTCGACCGGAAAAAATGGGCCGATTTCCTGGCCCTGCTGGGTTCCTGCGCCCTGTGCGCGGTGTACCTGACCCCCAATTTCCTGCTGGAAAAGGTCCTGGGCGCCGACTACGGCGACCTGTACTCCGCCTATGACCTGGGTCTGGTCAGCGACGTCAAGCTGTTCTGCCGCTATTTCGGCGTGGTGCTGCTGCTCTTTTTGCTGGTTTGGTCGCTCCTGCGCATCGCGCAGGGCCGCTTCCGCCGGGAGCTGGCCTTCGCCCTGATCCAGCCGGCAGTCTGCTTTGCCGCCTTCGTGGCCGTACAGTCCCACGGGCAGCAGCATATGCTGCTCTACCTTCCCGCGCTGGCGGCTTTGCTGGCCGTCCACCTGCCGTCCCGGTCATCCCGCCGCCGGGCCGGTTTTCTCGCCGCCGCCATCGTGTTCGGCTGGTGCCTGGTCCCCAAGGAGCAGCCCGCCTCCATCGACGCCATCGAGGGGCCGGACCCGCTGCCCTCCTTTACCTTCTACGGCACCGCCCGCGGCGACATCGACCAGCTCCGCGCCCTGGCCGACTATGTGGACTCCCTGTCGTCCCAGGAGCAAAAATCCGCCGTGGTGCTGGCCTCTTCTTTTATCTTGAACAGCGAGACCGTCAGCAACCTGCGCCCCTCCCTGAACCTGCCTGAACCGGAGGTACAGACGGTCATCCGCTACCAAGGCACCGTGGACAAGCGGGACCCCTTCAACTGGTATACCGTGACCGCCGACTATCTGATCATCGGCGATCCGGTGCAGACCCATCTGGGCGAGGAGAACCAGCAGGTCTTCGCCCTGTTTGCCCGTGATGTACTGGAAGGAGTCGGCCCCGGCACAGCCTACCGCGCCCTGCCCGAGACCTTCGAGCTGGACGGCGGCGTAACCGTGCGTATCTACGAGCGCACCCGTGACCTGACGGCGGAGGAATGCCGCACGATCTCGGAGCGGCTGATCGCTCTGTATCCCGATTACGCGGAGCAATACGCCGTTCCCGAGTGGCTGTCGTAGGAAGGGAGGGTTACCCTCCTTTGAAAACCTGCCTCCCTGGGTACGAAACGCGGCGTTTGTGTTCTATCTGCACCTGTTTAGTCGAAACTCCAACAATGAAACCGAAGCACCGTGGTAATTGTTAAGTGGCTGCGGGACCGCCGGGCCGCCCAGTGTGCGGCCCCTACGGTGAAACCGGAAGGTTTGTGTATACATGTAGGGGCCGGTGCCCTTACCGGCCCGCAACGTTGCAATCATCGCCGAGTTGGGAACGGAGAATGTAGGGGAGGATAATATCCTCCCGAAAACGCCACGATCCTTGCCGACCGGAGCGGGGGGCTGATAGCCTCCCCTACATGCATTCCGTAAACCTTTTAGGCATTTCGCAGGGTGGAGGGTGTGACCAACGGGAATGCCGTTTGCGGCAACCCACCACCACCCACGCCGCAATCATTGCCGGGTGGCGGCGTCACCCGCCGGGCCGCCGCCCTCGGCGGCCCGCCACGTTGCGGTCATGCCGGGTTGGGGTGGGGAATGTAGGGGAGGATAGTATCCTCCCGAAAATGTCACGATCATTGCCAACCGGGGCGGGAGGCTGATAGCCTCCCCTACATTCATTCCGTAAACCTTTTGGATATTTTGCAGGGTGGGGGGTGTGACCAACGGGAATGCCGCTTGCGGCAACCCCACCGCCCACGTTCGATGATTGCCGGGTGGCGGCGGGGCCGCCGGGCGCACAGCTCACGCATAGTTCC
>X355_Hoffmanns_Two_toed_Sloth__coassemble_2168_pt1 | contig 16830 bp, 19 predicted proteins | sample X355_Hoffmanns_Two_toed_Sloth__metabat2_high_PE_003 | metagenome-assembled genome bin X355_Hoffmanns_Two_toed_Sloth | reverse complement strand
GACAAAGCGGCCTGGATTGGTATAATAAAGATGCAAGGGCGCTGCGACAAGCGGTTAGCCCAGAACAGTTTTAAAACAAAGTCTTAGAAACCGTCACTTGGCCGAGTGGCGGTTTCTGCCTTTTATCCGTATCGTTACTGTAAATCCGAAGATATGTAACGTGATGATAATCGGCATCACATCACCCCCTTTCGGGAGTTGTGACTAACCGCCTGCCTCTTGTGCAGCGCCCAGGGTCCCTTTCGGGACAGCCTTATCCTACCATGCGCGCCGCTTTTTGTCAATTTATGTTCCCGACTGCCGTCCTCACGGGGCGGCTTTTATTTTGCTTTCAGGTCGCGGATGTCGTGCTGGACCTCTGTCATCTGACCCTCCAGGATGTACGTCCGCTCCACCACGTTGTTGTGCTTGGACACCTTGTCCTCCAGCTCTTTCAACCGGTATTCCAGCAGGGCGGTGGCTTTGCGGTTTGCGGCATAGGTCGCGGTCAGTGATCCGATCAGGGCCAGCGCCGCTACAATGACGTTGCTGATGATGATTTCTATTGGTCTCACCTCGCTTGCCCGTTCTGTACGGGCGGTTTTTCTTGTGGGTCAGGTTTCGGTGATGGTAAGGTTATAATAGCCTTTTCTTTCCGTGATGTTAAAAGTCGCATTTACTTTTGTAAGATATACATAATCTGTTGGTATACCGTCACCATTCTGGACGGTTTCGCCGTTAACCGTTATGTGGCCAGAGGTAATTCCAGTTTTGTATAAAAAAATACAGTAAACTTCTGTCCCAACATCCACTTCAATGGTTTGCGGAGTATAATATTTTGTGCCGTCAATTTGGATGTAACCGCAGGTCTCATCCCCGGTTCCCTCCAGCGTCAGCGTGACCTTCTTGGATTTCTTCCCCCGCAGCCCCGGATCATTATAGATCACGCCGTTACCTCCGTAATCACCACAAACACCGTCAAATCTGCCGTGGGCGCTGTCTCCGCCGTAAAGGTCAGGCTGTTGGCCGCCTGTCCGGTGCAGAGGATCCCCGCCTCGATGTACGCCGCCTGACTGGCCGCGCTGGGCATGGGCTGGATGAGCTGCTTGGTCTCGTCGGCCAATACCCCGCTGACCGTGACCGTCTGGGTGTTATCGCTCCACCCGGCGGCGGTCAGGGTGACAGAGACAGCTTTGGGCTTCATCGCCTCAAGTACATCATACACGGCCTTGGCGCTGGGGTACTGCTCGTCGGTGCTGTTTGTGCTTAGGGATGTGGTTTTGTTATTGGTAATTTCGATCGTAGTGTCGACCGCATCCACCCATTTGCTATCCCACGCCATACATGCTTTAATCGTGTGACCAAAGAGAACAATAAATGCGGCTATTGAATTTGTCCTATCAAGCGCGTATAAAACATACAAAATGTCGTCCCGACCGCAATATACAAACTTTCCCGCATTGTAAGCCGCCTTGATTTCCTCGAAAGTCGTTGTGCCGTAGGTCGCAACAAAAACCTCCGTCGGCGCGTCCTGCGCCTCTGGCTGGCCGTCCGCGTCAAAGCCCACAAATTGCCCCTGGGTCCCGGTCAATTTGTCTTGTTTTACATTTGCGAGCCCCAACGCCGCCGCAGGAAGCGCATCACTGCCCGCCCCAACATCTACGCCCGTCGCCGCTATTACAGACAGCGTGTCATTTACATTCTTTCCGATTCTGTCGATCTCACTTTGGATACTCATGCGGAGCCTCCTTAAATACCGGAAAGCGCCGTTTCAATATCATCTGTTAAACTCACAGTCCCGCCGCTAGTATGTCCTGCGGGGATCGTCACAGACGTTGTTGTGAGCCCGTCGATGCTCTGACTCACATCGCCATTGCTCGGCATCGTGCCGGTCAACTTCGCTCCGCCCACATACGCAGTTTTGTCCACAAGGATATCTCCGGCCAAAGCGTCTGCATCAGCGCTATCCACAAAGTTGTCAGGGATCGCGGCCACGGTGACCTTGCTCAAGACTTTGCCCGCCGTGGGTGTGATATCCTGAGCGGCTTTAGTTGGTGTTACTGTTTTGGCCTCCAGCACAATTTTCACCGTTCCGGTCCCGCCGTGATAACCTTTCGGGATGGTGTAACTGATCGTTGTTACATCCAGAGTCTTGTCTACGGCCCCGTTGTTTGCCATGGTGCCTGTGATCACGGTCCCGTCTGCCGCCACAATGATCTTGCCGGTCAGAACATCACCTGCAACTGCAGTAACGCTGGTTACATCCTGGTATGCATCCGGGATCGCTCCTAACGTAACATCCGATAGGCCGTAATATCCGTTATCCGGGGTGATGCTTTGCTGCTTTTTCGTGGGTGTCGCCGTCTTGCTCTGCAGGGTATAGTTTCCACCGCCTGCCACACCGGAAACCGTACCGCTTCCGTTGTGGTATCCTGCTGGGATCGTATAAGTGTCTCCCTCCTGCACCGTCACAGACACAGCGCCCTGATTGACCAGGCCCTCGATTGCCGCCGCCAAACGGTCCAAATTATCTGTGTTCGTCGCCATTCCCAGCTCTACCAGCTTGGCCCGTATGGTGTTCCGGTCTGTTTGGATTCTGCTGATCTCGGTTGCAATGCTCATATGTATACCGCCTTTCAAATAGTTCCTAACAATATTTCAATGTTCCCCACAGTTTCTTGCACTGCCGCCGCAGTAATAGGCAAGGTGTTGTCTCCCTCGAAATCGCTTACTGCATCCACAGCCAGTGTATCTTCTTCCACTTTCAAGCCGTGCCCGATTTTGTAGGATTCCCCCCCAGCCCCGGATGCAGGAGTCCCGGTATCTTGATATTCCCCCGTTTGGGGGTCCCAGGTCCACCAGGTCCCGGCCTGAATAATCGGTTGCCGAATTGCGGCGGTTTCCGCTCTCTGCGCTGCTTCTTGCGCATCCACACCAGCTTGCAGGACCTGGGACACCCAGTCTTGCGCCGGTTCATTCCCCGATCCGTCTCCGGTGTCTAAAGCAGGTTCTATGATCGTGTACCAAACCTCGGACTTTGCCAATGTATCACCGACATAGTACCTTAATTCACACCGACCATACCTACCTGCTATCTCGGTGTCGGAGGATGTTATGACCCATACGGCATCATCCCCATCCATATACAGGGGGACGGGATACAATGTATCTTCTTCTGGCCGCTGGGCCAACATTTGTGCTGTACCTTGCCCGTACAGTTTTATCCAGCACGATAAGTCAAATTTTATTTTTCGGGCAAGATTTTCTCCTTGGCGTCCAAGTGAGATCACGTCGGCACCCGCCTGTATGACTTTCATGGTCAGCCTCCTTGCATGGCCGCTACTTTATCAAGCAGAGCATCCATTTCCTCAACGCTGTATTTGCTTGTGGCATAGCTGGATGGCTCTTCGGTCAACGCCGCCAATTGTGATTCCAAAGCGGCTACACGTTCTTCTAGTGTCATGTGTTTTCACCTCACATGATGATTCTCCTACCATATCTGTCCAATATGATTTTTCCGGTGCGATCTTGGAGTTGTTTTATTTTCCCGATTGGCTCTTTGACGCTATAATAAACCAAAATGCAGCCGTCCGCTCCATTCCCCCCGGTTCCTCCGGATCCACCAGCGGCCCCAGCGGTTGCGTAAATAGTAGCTTTTGCTGTAGTCGCTACTCCAAAAGTTGTGCTTCCATTTGTTGTCCCGAATGCAATGAAAGCATCTCCTGTAGCTCCGCCGCCGCCACCGCCGCTTCCTCCGTCTCCGCCAGACCCATATGTAGCACCATTTGCGCCATTTGCGCCAAATCCGCCAGTTCCGCCAGAAATAGAAATTCCGTTTGCGCTTATTGAGGGAGCTGCCCCGCTGAATGCACATGTCGGTGTTCCACTTTGGGACATACCATCACCGCCTGGATTATCCTCCGTTCCCCCTCCAGCGCCGCCTCCTCCAGAGCCTGCGTATTTCCCGACCTCTAGCGCAGAATAAAGAGTACCGCTTATATTACTCTGCACTTTTACTGTTGTAAGATTCGGAGCACCGCCCTTTGCTCCACCAACCGATTCTCCCTCTTGAGCTGGACTACCTCCTGCGCCTCCTTTAATTCCTGGGTTCCCCTTTTTCCCATATACGGTTCCGGAAAAAATTTCAAGAAACCCATTATCCATTCGAGCCCCATTCGCAGAAGATACCTCACCAAATACTGTTTCTTCTCCTTCAGACTCAGAATCATGCGATCCGCGGCCGCAAGAAAAGTCATAATTTTTCCCAGAAGCATTATTAAACGAAACCTCGTTTATCTTTCCACCTAACCCACCTGTCCCGCCAGATCCGCCAGAACCCCCACCAGATCCAGCCGTTATAGACCTGTATTGACTCCCGAACGGATATGAGTATAGTGTAGTTGTGTTTAATTGTGTAGACCCGGAAAGCGCGGACAATGCCTTTGCGCTCGAACCATCTTCCCCAGATTCCCCGGAGCTTCCGCCCTGAATCAATACCGCCCTAAATTCTTCGACACCATCAGGAGGCGTCCATGTTCCAGAACCGGTAAGGATTTCTACTCGGTTCACCAAATTTTCGTTAGTGTCAATCGGGATATACCCTACGAGGCTTTTTTCCTGAGATTTTAGCGTCCCAGATAATGTAATATCCTCGCTTTGTAAACAAGCATTTGAAAATATCGCCTCATATGGATGGTAAATACTCAGTCTGTCCCCTGGTTTCTCCCCATTGTAAATTGCAGGCGCGCTAATTACTTGCGTATACTTGTAATAATTCACCATTCTGTCAGCTATTGCGCCCGAATTTATCAAAGATACTAATGTTGCATTTTCAACACTTTTAATGTTTTCGCTCGCCTGTTCGTTTACCACCCTTGTGATTTGTCTGGTATTGTGTATGTATGGCCTTCCCTGTAAAACACCCGATCCAGACGAAATCTTTGCGTAATTTGCTCCGCTTTCCAAAACGGTGAAGCCGGTCGCTTGCAAATCGTAATACGGACCGGAAAACGTAACAACGTCCCCCTGAGCAGCCGTACCCTCAAAAAGTGTTGCCAGTTCTCCGCCCTCCGAATATTGGTGTTCCGTGACCGACGCGCTGGAAACGGCGGAGTTATATTCCACGGTAGCGTCATTATACATTCTATCGGCAGGAACCGTTGAGGATAGTCCATCCCAAAGCCCCTCCACCCTGAGCGTCCCCAACATGTCTTCTTTCGCCGTTGCTCCAATGGCAAAAAGGACCTGGGCCAAATTATCGCGAGGCGCGGCAATCGGAAGCCACCCATATAGCTGGATATCTTTGATGTTGCTTTTAACCATTACGGGGACTGACCCGCAGATTTCTTCTATAAGTTCTTCTGCCGTCTGCCCGGTATAAATGCCGCCCATATGCTTTCCGGTTTGCAAAAGACCTATCTTAGACGTTGCGCTGATTTTGTAGAGCTTCGGAGCGATTCTCACAACGCTCTGAACGTAAAATATACCATCTTGTTTTCCCGCGAAATATCGGACCAGCTTTGCGTTCCGCTTAAAGTTAACGATAGATGGGTCTGTGCATTCCACCGTTACGTTCAGGGTATCTATCTCCAGAGATGCAGAAAGCAAATCACGGCTTCGGTATAGATTCCCGTCCTTTATATCATCCTGGGTGAATATCCAGGACTCATATTCCAGATAATTTCCCATGCCTGCTTCCTCACATCGGAGTTCTTTGAGGCCGAATAGCGGTAAAGTACACATTCAGCCCCGTCCAGCGCTTTTCCCCTGCAACCGTCCCTTTATATCGGTCCGTTCCATCTGATACCATTGCATCAAAAGTGATAGTGCTCTGCCCATAGGGCAATGTGATGCTGTGGCTGTTGACCGGGGCGCTGATCGCATCGAAAAATGCGTCATATGACGCCCGGTCGCCGGGGTCCGGTTCTACATAAATAGAATAATCATAGTAGGTCCCGGTCAAGTCCCGCTCATGCCTACCGGACAGCATATCCCCAGCATTTACTCCCTCGACAAGCCGAAATGATCGGTCCAAGGCGTCGAATTTACACCTTACATTGTAGCGAACGCCGTCCATATCAATGCCGTCCATGTGCATCCTCCTATCCGTCTACGATGCTGATTCCCCGTCTCGCGTTCTCACTGTCAATGTAGGGGGCGAAAAGACGTCCAAAGGTTACCCCGTCCACCTGCATCACAGCAGTCAGGCTTGTGCTCCTGGGGGCGTTGTAATTGCTGTTTTCCTCCCGGTATATCTTCCGCAGGGTAGATTCCGGGGCAATGATCTCCCGCTCGGTCTTGTTGTCGCCTACTACCGCAAGATAGGGGTCGTTGGGCGGGATCACGCCTCCATTGGCATAAGCGGGATACGCATTTGTCGCAGCAACCGAAGCACCGGTTTTCGCGGAAGAACTTTTTGCGGAATTGATTGCTCCTACCACAGCCGCAATTCCGCCAACAATAGCGGCGGCGGCAAGGGCGGCTCCGACTGCTCCACTGACCGCGTTCAGCGCGATTGCCGCAATGCCGGCCGCAATTGCTATCATACCAAGCACAGAAACCACTCTTTCCAGTGTGCTCATGTCACTCCAAGCATTGATCACTTGCGTTGCAAGGGCAACAAATGCAGTTATTCCGATCACGATCGCTGCTGTTTTGATATCCAGTTTCCCAAATAGCTCTATTGCCTTTGGGAGTACATTTGACACTCCCTCGATTGCCCCGGCAACAGGGCTTATAGAGGCGGCAAGAGCCGCAATGGTTATAATGGTTTTCTTTCCTCCTTCGTCTAAGGAGTTAAACCAGTCCAGGAATTTGGTTGCCAACTCAGTTACCTTTGTAATGATGGGCTGTATTGACTCCGCCAGCTTTGCCATAGATTGCTGCAGTTCTAAACTTGCCCTTTTATTGGAAACAAGCTCCTCGTTATTCTGAAGCCATCCCTCATAGGAGTCTTTCAGCCCAGAATGCGCAAGTGTTGCAAGTGCATACTCTTGCTTTTCCGCCTCTGTCCTGCAATTTGCGAGGCCGTTGGAAAAATTCTCCGCGCCGATCCCCAGACGGTCAAGCGCCTCACCGAACTGTCCCGTTGCCGATCCTGTCGCAAGGGTCTCCTGCAGGCTGTCTGCCAAACTCTCAATTTTTAGTGTATCCGGAAAAGCCAGATATGCCGCAGTCAGGTTTTCAACGGCAAGCTGCAAATTACTTTCTGTAAAGCCTGCCTGGAGCAGATTGGAAACCGCCTCCACACTGCTGTCCGTTTCATCTGTGGCAACCGCAAATGCCTCAAACGCAGCTCTTGCCGACTCGACCCCAACTCCTGCGTTTCTTGCGTTGTTATCAAGTTTTGAGAGGTCCGTCCTTAATTCTTCGGTGGCGGGGACTGTCGCAACAGCCGCCGCGGCTATCCCTGCAACCGCCTTTGTCACAGGCGAAAACGCGTCTTTTACTTTCCCGGCCTTTTCCGATACATCCCCGGCTTTCCTTCCTAACTCTTCGAGACCGCTGGAGCATTTGTCAAACGCCTTTTCCGCGTCTTCCGCCGCCTTTTCGGATTCAATAAGCTCTCTTTGCAGTGCGTCATATTGTTTTTGGTCGATTCTTGGCCCGTCAATATCTTCCAAAGATTTTTGCAAGGTCCGCACTTCCGCGTCTGCCTCGTCGACCACCTGGGAAAGTCGCTCGATCTCCGATTCGGTTTCTTTGATTTGCTCGCTTGCCCCGGAACTATCGGATTTTTGCAGACGGTCCAATTTGTTTTGCATTTCAAGCAGCGCGTTGCCTGCCTCCGTCGCTCTATTTTGCGCATTTTCCAGGTCCCCGCTCAGCTTCTCGTAAGCATTGTTCCGTTCCAGCGCTTCATCAGCCTTTTTTACCGCATCTCTCAGCGTGTCGACCTTTTCCTTTGTCCCCTCTACCGCCTGAGCCAATAGCTTTTGTTTCTGCTCCAGCAAGACGGTATTTCCGGGATCCATTTTCAAAAGGCGTTCCACGTCTTTCAGTGCGGTTTGGGTATCTCTTATGTTTTTATTTGTCCCAGACAGCGCCTTATCCAGCTTTGTGGTGTCTCCGCCGATCTCAATGGTAATGCCTTTTATTCTGTTTGCCATATGTGCACCTCAGAATTTGTCAAAATCCTCCTGCGTCGGGAGGTAATCGTAATCACACTGATCGTTCCCGGCCTCTATCATCATATCGGTCACCATTCCAATGGTCAGCAGCTCCAAATCACGAATAGGTATCCCAAGCTGCGCCGCCCGCAGGAGGAACAACGCCGTGGTCAGTTCCCGGTCAGTGGCTCTTGTTTTTTTTTGACCGTGGCAATGGACTCATTGTTAGCTCTCCACAGCTCCATTAGCTCTGGAAAAACAGTGTAGATGGAAAAGGTATCAAAACCATCAAGCCACTCTTCCACTGTGGTTTCCTTCATGTCCGGGTCTGCGTGGCGGGCCATGATAAAAGAGACGTTTTCAAACACCTCAAGCAGTTGAGGTGGGATTGGCTCTTCTTCGGTTTCGGCTTTTTTGATCGCCGCATTGATCTCACGCATATCCTGCATAATGTCCCGCCGAAATTTGATCCGGTACAGGCGCGGCACTGCGGCGGTTGCGCGGAATCTTACCATGCGGCCGTCAATTTCAATTTCTTTTGTCATACTCCGGGCACTTCCTCACTGGGTTGCCAAACCTGAGTGTACCAGGCGCTATACACAGAATCAGGTGTGGTTTCCGTAGTTTTTGCCTTGATATTCCCATTTTTCAGCGGAGACGCCGTTACGGTGATGGATTCCGTCGTAGGCTCCTTTGTGTTAGTCGTGGTCGCGCCGGAAATCCCTGGGCGGGTAGCGGAGCAATTATAAAGGACATGCCGCGTTGCTTTTTGGTCTCCGCTGAATTCAAACAGCAAGGCAAAGGGTTTTGCCTCCGCGCTTACGTTCTCTACCAGCACCTTTGCTGTCGCATCCTCTGTTTCCATCAATACGTTGGTCCGGAAGTGGTCCGGGATCCTTGCGATTTCCAGCGTTCCGCTGTATCCGTCATTTGCGGCGGTCACATAATACGCCACATCATCAGCATAAAATGTACTTGGGTCGCCCTGTGCATCCATGGAGAGATTTACGGCGCCTGGAATACTGACAGGAGTTTCAAAGCTCACGCTTCCATCTTCTGCGATCGTCAAGAGCGCATAATGGACATTTTTAAGTCCAAATTTTACTTTGTTTTCCGCCATTTATTACACCTCAATTTCATAGATCGTTTCGTACAGTCGTTGTTCCGGGATATATTCAAAGCTCTTTTCATACGGGAAATCGTTTTCCGTCAGCGCTTTTTCGATCGCCCGCTCCGCTTCGAGGTCTTTCCCCTCCGCGTAAAGCTCGATCTGTACATGGCTGATCTCCGCATAAACTTGATTGTCCGCCATAAAATTATTGCTGTAGGGGTCTAAAAACACTCCATACGGGAGTTCAGGCAGCTCTTCCCAATGGTGGTAGGAAAAACGGATACCAGTCTTTTTCAAAATATCGGAAAGCTCGTTTAAGCTCATTTATGCTCACCCCGCCCGTTCACTGTCAAGGTGACCCGACGTTCCAACGCTTTTGAGGCTGCTTCTTCCGCTAAACGTATATGCGGCTTGCCTTCGGTTCGGCTTCCGTCCCGGTTCAAATGCCCGTTCTCCAGCAAATGAGTCAACCTATAGTGATCCTTATTGTAAACCGTTACCCGCAAAGAATTTCTTGTTTGTCCGGTTTTTTTGAGTTTCCAGCTTTTTGAGTACGCTCCCGTTCGCTTCGGGGAGTATTCCTTGACCAGCTTCAAGCATTCTTTCCCGGTCGTCTCCACATCGGCCTTGATTCCCTCTGTGATTTCTCCCGCAAAATCTTCCAATTCTCCGCTCACAGCTTTTACAAGGTCGTCCACTTTAATGGCCATCGTTTTCCTCCAGCGTCAGATCTGTGACCATAAGCCCGTCAGCATCAGCGGTATATTGCACTTGGATGATATGATGCTCTAATCCATCGATCAGACAGATATCATTCGTCCTGACCCTTTCTTTTGTGCGCCATATCCGGATGAGCCGATCTGCGTGGCGTCCATTTCTGGCGGCCTCGTAATTTCGGGATATTCCAACCGTCCGCTCCTCAAAACAAACGGTTATTTTCGGGTCCAGGCTTCTGACCTTGGGAATCTGGGAATCGTCCCAGTGCACAGCGCATATTGTGCAAATCCCGGAATCATGCACCCCCATTCCCCCTCATCTTCTGCGATGCGAGAAGATCGTGCCGCATTGCCTTTAAGTATGCCGGTTCTGCCTCTCCGGTCACTCGTTTCCTGTACATCCAAGCGGCCGTCCCGACTACGATTTGCACATAATCGTAGTCGGGGGTGGGCAGTATCCCTTGCCTGTTTAAGTGCCGCTCGGCCGCTTGCAGCAGGGACTTCAAATATGCGTCGTCTCCAAGCTCCTGGCCATTGCGTTGCAGATCATACTTTAACAATTCCAAAGTCCCTATCATTCTGCGTCTCCTTATACGCCGACGTCACTATCCGCAGCTTTGTTTGCGGCGTCTTCAGCGAACGACATGCTGGTGGTCGGAGTCGTGGCGCTCAAACCAAACACCACAAATCCCTCCGGGATCACAGGGAGGCCGTCATAGCGGGCAGTCGCCTTAAATACAGTTTGATCCTCGATAAACCGCACATGCTCAGACTGAGCAATGGTAGTCCCGGCCCGCTCGGCCAGCAGATAGAGGTCTCCATAGCCGCCGATGATGTTGTTGTCGGGGACAAAGTCCAAAATTTCGATGGTGCCACCGAGAATGGGCATGATCTGGCTCATGCCGGTCACGACCGCGCCGGATGCATTGATGGTCAGCGCCTCCGCCATCATAGAGGTGTAAGTGGTCTCGTTCATGACCCAAAACTTTGTCCCGGAAGTATACTTGTTTTTTGCCGCGCCGGAACCTTTGAGGATATTTTGGAACAACTTCACGCCGGTGCTGTTTGCGGCGGTGATTGTCTGAATATTGGTCGTGCTCAGATTGACCCACGGGCGGCTGGTAGCGGGGTAATCGCTGGGGGCGGATGTCTGAGCCAGACGGGTCACGATTCCCAGCGGCATCTTGGTCCCGGTGCCGTACAGGATAGCCTTATCCAGCGCATAGCCAATAGCCTGGCCCAGGGCGGAGATGATCTCAGTGGCGAGGGAAATATCAGAGTCCTCCAAAATGGCATTGCAGATAGCAATGTAACCGCCCACCTTGTAACCGTCCACTTCCACCGAATTAAAAGACAGGCTTAGCTCATTCAGGGTTGCGCACATTTCGGTCCAAACGGCCTCAGGAATTGCACCCATAATGTTCTGGCGAGCCTTACCGGGAACATTGCGAACGTTGACATGCTTCATGAGCTTGCTGTATTTCAGGGCGCTTTCTTTTACAAGTTCAAGCACAACGGTAGGAATCAACAGTTCCGCGCCGGTGATCGCCCGCTTTTGCTTGCCCATCTCACGAGTCCGTTCCAAGAAGTCCCTGACCTCCTGATTTGCAAAAAATGCATCACGCTCCTGCGCGCTCATGCCGAAAAACTTCATTCTGGTCTCCAACGTTTTATTCTCCTTTCTCTGCCCATTGCCCTCTCCCTTGGGCGCATTCGCTTCAATTTTTTCGATTTCTTTCTCGGCGGCCTCAATTTCCGCCCGAAGAGCGCTCTGCCCATCCGCATTTTCTTTCTTTTCTGTTTCAAAGGCATCGACTGCCTCTTCTACAACGGCCTTCTGCTCCTCTGTCTCAGCTTCGGAGATTGCCTTCTCCAACTCGGCCTCCCTGATTGCAAACTCTCCCGCCGTCTTGCGCAGCTCTTCCAGCGCCGCCGTCTTTTCGCTGATTTTCTTTCTCAGCATCAATACCTTAAGTGCCATGTTTTGCTCCTTTCAACTTTTCATTCATTTTGATTTTCCATGCTTCGTTAGCCCTTTTTTTGATCTCCCGGTAATCCTTTTCCCGCGCAGATACAGCAGTCGCTTCATACGCGGGGAAAGTCACCACGGAAACTTCAAAAAGGTTTACTTCCCGGATTGTCCAATGGACCGAATCGTCATCACGGATCTCGGTATCCTCTTTAACGATTTCAAATCCAAAGCTGCACTGATCAACGTCTCCGCGCTTGACCCGGTTGTAAAGGTTCATTGCGTCCGTATCGTTCGGATTGATTCGGACTCGACCCCAAAGGCCGTGAGAATCTTCCCGCAGTTCCAACGTACCGGCCTTGCTCCTGCCCAAAACAAGCCTGGTCTCATGGTCGACCAATGCGCGGACATCATTACCCAGCGTGTTGGCAAATGCGCCCGGCGCAATACTCTCTGTAGCTCCCGGCCAAAGTTCATAGTTGCTTCCAAATACAGAAAAGTATCCTTCGATATAAAAATCATCATCTTCTTGCCGGGTTTCAAATTTTGATGGGATAGACCTCATTTGGCGCTCAGTTCGCTCCAACATCTCCACCTCCATTCAATTTATTTTGTTCTCCGATCATCCCGCGCGGGATGTAGTTTTCCAAAATGACAAGTTCATCCAGCCCGTCCATTGGGTTAAGCCCGATCCAATCCCGTACTTCATTCCCGGTCATGATCCCACGTACAAATTGATCATCTCCCACCTGGGCCAACTCGTTCAGATTGTAGGCATACAGGGATCTCGGATTCAGCTTGAAATACCAATCAGGCGACAGCAACAGCTTCCGTGTCATTTCCTGCTGGATCCCCAGGGCGATCGGCATGATCGTGGTATTGATAAAATTATTCCACTCTTCTTTGCTGTAGCTTCCCGCCCCAACCACATATGGCGGGACACCAAGAATTGAGGCAACCGTCTTTTTGTTCAGTGTCACACTGTCTGAGAGGGCAAGATCTGTGAGGGAAAGCGGTTTGACCTGTTCCACATCCATAAGTCCGGTAGGTATGATCCACGGCTCCCCGCTTTCATCGTTGGATATGTATTCTTTCAGTAACCGCTTTCGGCCCTCCGGACTTGAAAATTCGTCTGTCAACGCATCCACTTTGACCACTAGAGACGGTTTCCATTTTGACTCCATGAAACCGCGTTCTGTCGCAGCCGCCTGTCTCAAGTTGTGCGCCACATCCTTTAGTACGGCCCTATATCCCTGCCCGCGCCAAGGGGCCTCCGGGTCTGGGTTGGATACAAAATGCAAAAGGTTTTCCGGATCATACTCTATCCCATTGATCAAAACCTTGTATCCAAACCCATTAAGTGAGACAATGGAAATTGCGCTTGGCTGGATCGGGATCAAGTCTTTTATGAGCCCGTCTTTCGTCATCGGGTACACAAACGCGTTTCCGTTTCCATCTAGCAGCATTGTCCTGACAATGGTATATACCAGGCTTTTTCTAGTCATGTACCTATTCGGGTTGATATCTATCTTCCTCGACAGTTCATTCTTCAGCCTGATGTCTCCCTTTGAGGTGTTTGCCATCAGGTGGATCGTCATGCTGGACACCAGATCGGCGATCCTCCCAACCGCCATCATGATTTCAGGGTTGTCGGACAATCTTGTGTATCCTTGCGCACAAATAGTTTCATAGGCATCTGTGTTGCAAAGCCACGCTATACTCTGGTTTGACTGACCGCCCTGACCTCTTTTTTTACCTTTCTTTTTGCTCATCCTCCACCCCACCACAACTTTGCATTTCCGCTCTTTTCGAGCGCCTCTAGATTCCGGATGCATGCAAAGACAGAGGCGTCAAAAATATCGATCCGTTGCTCTGGGTACACTTTTTCGTACTGGATCATATCGTCAGTTTTTTCGATGGCGCCAACATTCTGCACACAGTATTCAAACGCCTCGGAGTGCATGTAATACAATTCCCCATTCTTTGCTTTCTGTTCAATGCGTCGGAACCCCTCAGACTTCCTGTAATAGTACTGCGGTTGATCCACCACATTAAAACCTGCCGCCTTCATCCCGATGAAATATTCCCGACAAAATCTCCGATCATGGCCTATTTGCCTGATGTTGAATCCCTTTTTTCTCATTGCCACAAACCAATTCACTACGTCTGCATGGTTTACCGTCGGGCTATTGCACAGATCAAGCCATCCATCATCTCTCCAGCCAAAAAGCGGAATTCCATCTTCGTCCGCTTTCTTGTGCGCGGCCACAACCGGGAACCACGCATGAGGTATAATGATGTCCACATCACATTTCTTGCCGTCCTGTCTTTTATAGTTTTTCAGAGTCCCATACAAAGCCGTGGCGGTCAAATCGTGCAACTTGGACAAGTCCGCCCCTCCGTACCAATTGATTGGCAATTTCGCAAGCTCTTCCAACGTCCAATTGTAATTCATATCGCTGGCCTGAAATTCATCCAGATTAAAGTAGGCCCGAATTGCGGAGGTATAGACATTGAGACTTTTTGCAAAAAAGTCTTTCCTCTGCTGTGGGTCGTTCTGCGCCTGGAGCGCGTCATTCATGATATCCTCAGGCCGTATTGACACCCCATAAGCAGGGTTCGCCATCTCATGAATAAGCGGATTTGTGTAATCCACATCTCCGTTTCCGTCCTCATCTGCCTTGCAAATAAAAACAAAATACTGCTCATCTGTGACCGTTCCATCCAGGATCTTTTTGCAGTATTGGACCCGCCGATAGCAAAACGAATTCATATCATCCCCGGCCGTGGTAATTCCTATCATCAGTTTATTGGTATAGGCTTTCATGGCCTCCTTGATGATGTTGTATTGCTTTGGGGTCTTATAGGCGTGCATCTCATCTGCGATAGCTATATTGCAGTTAAGTGAATCTTGGCGATCCGGGTTCGCTGCCAACGCCTGGATAAAAATAGATCCATCACCTAAGTCTCCTTGTATGCTGTGCTCTTGATTGTTGTCGATAACGCGGAAGTTATCTTTTTCGCCCATCTGGTCCAAGTTGAAATTGATAAAATTGAAACTCTCAAGGGATTGCTTCAATGCGGCCGCTACAATATATACCTTGCTTCCGCTCTTTCTCTGCAAAATCCCAAGCGCCCACGCAAGAGCTGCCGCAAATGAAGTTTTAATGTTTTTTCGCGGTATGTAGATCAGCGCCTCTTTAAAGCGCCTATTCTTGGTACCCTTGTGGAAAAATCCGAGGAGGTTGTAAATCTGAAACTTATGAAACGGCTCCAGCAAGAATGGCGTGCCGCGCAGAGGCGTCCCGTCCAGCTTTTCGCCCTGCGCATGGACAAAGGTTTTTTCGATGATCCGGATCACAAATTCGGCGTCGCTCGGGCAAAAATCATATTCTTCTTTTTTCAAGTCGCCCAAGAAGCGCTTGCACACCTGTTTCAGTTCCTTACAGGCCACCTTTTCCCCGTTCACGATACTGGTGGCGTATCCCATAACAACGGATTCGTTCGGATACTCCTTATTCCGCATCCCTCAACGCCTCCAACAGCTTTGAGTGCTTCTGCTCTTTTTTGCCAGCCTTTCCGGATGTATCCGCCCTAGCTTTCGGGTTGAGCATCAAACGGTCGGAATACTGCAAAATATCCTTCCGCAGTGCTTCTATCGTCAAAGATAGTGGAGACTTTTTTTCCCCCCCATCCGCCGTCCGCGTAGAGTACTTGTAGGAACTTCCGTTTTCGTACTCCCGTATCAGCCGCTCGTATTGTTCCCTCATCCCGGAATAAAGTTCAATTAACGGGTCATATTCCGGTCTATAATTTCCCATCGACTTCATTTGGTCGATCGTTTTACTTTTAATTGTTTCCTTTGTGATTGCGGGCCGACCCATCCGAAATACCTCATCCCAGAAAAAGTTTTTCACGATCGCTCTATTGGAAAAAGCTCCCTTTGGCCGGTATCCCAACCGCTTAATTGCCCATTTGGGCACGGGGGGGTCACTCGGAACCTCCACCGCTCCCCCAACTCAGTGAGCTTGTGCGTTGTCCTATCGTGCATCTTGTTATGGCATTCGTCACACAGCGCCACAAGGTTCCATCTTGTCATGCGTAGTTCCGGCCTCTCTTCAATTGGGTTCACATGGTGCACTGTAGTGGCATCCCGCAGTCTCCCATACCTAGAGCAATTTTGACACCTGTGTCTATTTTCTCTTAATACTCGTTCTCGCATTTCTTTCCATTGCCGCGACGCATAAAACCTGACATTTAAATCCTGATAGGTTTTTATGGGTTGTCACCTCGTCTCAATCTGTTGACATCAAAAATAACAGTGACCCAAATACGATCCACCAATGATGAAACACGATGGCAAGAACTGTAAAGCAGATAAGCAAAATGCTATTTCTGATTACTATAGGCCAAAGCATATTTTTCATATTCCCCTCCTGCCTTCCGATCCTCGTTCATCCCGCGCCAAAGGCGGCGGGTGCGAGATATTTTTTACACGATGGTATATCCATACGTCCCGCCGCTGGCAAAAACAGTATCGCATGAACCGCTACCAGCGGCTTATAACAGGAGGTCATGAAAGGAAAAGGAAGATGCAGAGTCATCCCGGCTCCGCATCTTCCATTTTGACATGTATTCAGTTCTTTTTTCCCCCAATTGGGGGAATCTTTTATATTTTTCTTTGAGATGATGAAGGGTTATAAATATAAGGGCTATCTGAGCGACCAAGCAAATAATCCGTTGACACTTCAAAAAAATCGGCCACTTTAATCAACGCTTCTGTTTCCGGCATTCTCTCCCCGGATTCGTATTTCCTTATACAGTCGGTTCCTAAACCGCAACACTCCGAAAGTTTGTATTGCGGAAAGTACCTATTGAATTTATTCTTGTGTCTCAGCCTCCTCAGCCTCACCGGAAATTCGTCCAAGGTATCACCTCGCAAAAAAA
>X355_Hoffmanns_Two_toed_Sloth__coassemble_2121_pt1 | contig 18196 bp, 12 predicted proteins | sample X355_Hoffmanns_Two_toed_Sloth__metabat2_high_PE_003 | metagenome-assembled genome bin X355_Hoffmanns_Two_toed_Sloth | reverse complement strand
GGCCTGTAGCTCAGTTGGGAGAGCGTTCGGTTCGCATCCGAGAGGTCAAGGGTTCAAGTCCCTCCAGGTCCACCACAAAAAAGCCGTGAAATCAAAAATTTCACGGCTTTTTTGCAACTTTTTTTGAAAAACACTCTGGGCCTGCGAGACTGCGATTTTTGCCCGACAGCTTGATCGCTCCCCCAAACGGTTCGCATCTCACAAGGACAACTACCATACACTCTCACCAGCCCTTAAACAAAGCTCCTAACGATCTAAAAAGGCTGACCCCGCATGGTTCGCATCCCAATCAAATGGAATGAAGGAATATCGATGGAAACAATTAATACTAAAAAATCTTCTGGCTATTTTAAGAAGGCGGCCGTTCGCCGCCGAGAAGCCCATGGTGGATATTCCCAAGGAGTTGAACGATCCGGGTGTTACGACGGTGCGTGGAAAGCCATTCACCGTCAATTCTCTGGCGCATAGCTGGGTTCAGGAAACGGCCGTTTTTCGTATTCCATACATCAACTGATTGAAACGAAAGGCATGGGCAGAAGCAATGCGAAAATATCACAGACGAATCGTGGGAATTATTTTAGGGATGATTGCAGAGTCTATCTGCCTGTAAAATGACCTGTCGGATTTCGTCGATTTTAATAATTCCCAAACATTTCTTTATTATTTCAATGACATCACCGGGCTAAAATGGCAGAATAAGATCTGAATTAGCTTGAAAACAGAAGAAAGGATAAATGAACATGAGTGTAAAAAAGAACATACAGGCGGCGGTTCTCCGCAAGGTATACGATTTCATCGAAAAAGATCCGGTGAATAACCTCTCCAAAGTGGGGGATTTTCTGGATAAGGTCGCCCCGGAGGGAACAGGTTTAGACGCGCAGCTCTCCGCCATCAAAAAAGTTCTCGCTAACCCGGACAACAACTGGTATAAGCTGGCGCTGAGTATCTGGACAGAGGTTGATGCCGGAGTCCGCAGAGCCGTATTTGAGAACTTTGTGATTAACGCAACGCTCAAGGGCAGCGAAGCCCATGACCGCTATACGAAAGAATACGACTGCAATATCCCATGGGCGATCCTGATGGATCCCACTTCTGCCTGCAATCTCCATTGCACCGGCTGCTGGGCTGCGGAATACGGGAACAAGCTGAATCTGACCTATGAGGAAATGGACGGTATCATCAATCAGGCCAATGAGATGGGCTGCTACTTCTTCCTGTATACCGGCGGTGAGCCGCTGGTTCGCAAAAAAGATATTATCCGGCTGTGCGAAGCGCATCCCGACTGCGAGTTTTCAGCGTTTACCAACGCTACGCTCATTGACGAGGCTTTTGCTGATGAGATGCTGCGGGTGAAGAATTTTATCCCAGCCATCAGTGCCGAAGGCTTTGAAGAATCCACAGATAGCCGCCGCGGCCAGGGGACCTATCAGAAGATCATGCGCGCTATGGAAATCTTAAAGGCGAAGAAACTGCCCTTCGGTATCTCCGCCTGTTATACCAGCGCCAATGTCTATGATGTGGGCAGCGAGGAATATTTCGATAAGATGGTCGAGTGGGGCGCGAAGTTCTGCTGGCTGTTTACATATATGCCTGTCGGTAAGGAAGCCGTGCCGGAACTGATGGTAACTGCCGAGCAGCGGAAATTTATGTATGAGCAGGTGCGCAGATTCCGGGAAACAAAGCCCTTGTTTACGATGGACTTCTGGAACGACGGAGAGTACAGCGGATATAAGACTTCCTTTGGTGAAAAGTACGAGGGCGGTTGTATTGCCGGCGGCCGGCGCTATCTGCACATCAACGCGGCGGGCGACATTGAGCCCTGTGCTTTTATTCACTACTCCGATTCCAACATCCGGGAAAAGACGCTTCTGGAGGCGCTTTGCTCTCCGCTCTTTATGGCTTACCGCAGGAATCAGCCTTTCAGCGAGAATAAACTGCGCCCCTGCCCCGTGCTGGATAATCCAGGCGCGCTGACGAGGATTGTGGAGGAAACCGGCGCAAAAAGCACAGATTACTCTGCACAGGAAACCGCAAGGGAATACAGCGATAAGTGTGAGCAGGCCGCTGCCAACTGGAAGCCGGTGGCTGATGAGCTTTGGCGCTGTTCAGGACATTGTGAGGGATGTTCTTCCTGCGGCAAATAAGTGCACAAGGAGCGCCGGAAAACACAGCAAAGGGATTGCCGCGTCTTTTGATAAGAACAGCTTTGCCACTGCAATAGAAACGGTTTAGCAGTCTATATAGCTGCGGAATAAGCAGCGGCAGACCGATTTTTAGTCGGTCTGCCATAGCTATTCAATGTCAGAAACTTAAGGGTCAGATATTAGACCTACGATTGAAGCAAAATTTAGCTTTTCTGGGCCAGGGATTGCGCCGGAAGGAACGATTTGGACGAACCGGAGAAACGGCATAGGCAATTTCGTCAATGATATTCTGAATAGCACGGCAACGGCGCCTGTCCCCTCGAAGAAAACAAGCGCGAATAAAGCGGTCTTTCAGTGTGCCAATCAGTTGAGCGGTATTAGCTTGGTAAGTATACTTGTTCTCAGAACCGGCGCGGGAAGCCTGGATTGCCGAATCAGCCTCAGCCTTGGCGAGAGCGGCAATATTGGCAAGATGGATGCTGACCCAGAAATCCTGCAAAATGGCATTGGGAGACCAGCCCGTAAAATTGCACAATTCCAGCTTGTTCTTCAAAATGTCATACTTAGTTTCCACCGGCCAGCGACGAAAGTATAGAGGCATAAACAACTCATAGGGCAGATCGAACAGATTTGTGATCAAGGTTTCTGTTTCACCGGAGGGCAGCAAAACCCGGACAACCCGCAGAGACACCTCTTGGTTCAGTTCCAGCCTGAAATCATTGCTTTGCGTTTTGTCCACGATACAGTTCCACTTCCTTTTGCAGCGCATCAGGAAATGAATCTCATTCGCCTGGAGGAATGAAAGAAATTTTGCCTCCGGATAGCCCCGGTCAAACAGAACAAGACTCTGTGAGGCAATCCCCAGTTCTTTCAGACGCGAAATATGCCCCATGGGGCACATCGCAGACAACACACATACGAAGCAGGGCAAGGCTAGACCGTGGATTCCGGTTTCAGGTCCGCTCCTTATGGTTTCAGGCGTCCTGCTGTATGTGGTGCCCGATTCCAACGGCACAATCCAGGCCGTTTGGGTTACATGTACTTATACTTTGTTTTTTGCCATTTCCTATACGATGTATAACTTAAGCAACGTCATCACGCTGCCGCTCTCCACGAGGGATGGCAAAAGGCGCGATTCCCTGGCGTTCGCGCAGTCCATAGGCGCAAACATCGTGCCCGGCGCCATTTTTGTATTCATATTCCCATCGTTCGCGCTGCCTTACATGGGTACGGATCAGGGCCGGTGGATCAAAGTGATGATGATTCTTGGCGTGTTGGGATTTTTAGGTACCCTAATCCAGTATTTCTTTGTAAAGGAGCGCATCACCGAGGATCTTTCCAAAAAAATCAGCGTGTCGGATCAGATCAGTGGATGCTGTTCCAGCAAGTACTGGCTCATTGTCATCCTTGTCGTATTTTTGTACAATCTGACGCAGCTCATCCAGGTCAACGCAATGGTCTATTATGCGAACTGGGTGGTGGGTACATGCAATGATGGCAGGACACTGACCATGCTGAACATCATCGGGCAGTCGCTCTTAGGCCCCGGCCTTGTGATCGTATGGCCTGCTGTAAAGAAGATCGGCAAATCCTTATTATCCGGCAACGTATTCTGCGGTCACTGTGGTGGCCGCATTTTTTCGTCTACAGCCAGAAAAGCCCACCATCCCACATCGGGGAAGCCTACAGAACGCATCATCGTTTACAAATGCTATAATCGCCCCAGCACAAACAGGTCTGCAACGGTCCGACTACATACCGCGCGGAGCGGGTGGATCAAGTCGTGGAGTCCCTTCTGCGGGGCATCTTTGAACGCGCAAAATCTGTCAATGAGAAATCCTTTGTCAAACAGCAGGTACAGGTTTCCGCCCAACAGTATCAGCAAAAGCTGAAGAAAGCGAAAGCGGATGATTCCAAAGCCGCAAAAGAGCTTACGAAATGGGAAGTCCTTATGCCGGCCTCCATTGAAGGGACGTGCGTATTTACCCCGCAGCAGATCAAAAATCGTATGGACGCTGTGCAGACAACGCCGGATGATTTAACGCAGCAGATCACGGTTTACAGGACCAGGCACAGGAATCCGCCGAGCTTGCCGGCGACATTCAAGAACAGCACCAGCGATTACTCTCCTGGGCTGAGATGTATGATTCGGCATCCCAAGAAGAAAAGAGAATGGTTGCCTCCTACATCATCAAGGCGGTCACTCTGACCCGCGACTATGGCATCCAAGTTGAGTTCAACATTTCCGAAGCGCAGTATCTCAGCGGCAAGGAGATGGGCTGAGAAATTTATTTTTGTAGTTGTACACATAAGTGCAATCTTATCTGCTTATAATGCTACTACTGGAAGGGTATAGCTGTTTCTGTATGAAGCAGCTTTTTGTGTTGACAAATGCAGAATTGTAAGCTATACTGATTTCAGTGATTAGGTTGCAGAAGCTCGCGGGGCCTGTGACCGGGGGAGTCCCTGCGGGGACTCCCTTTTTTCGTCCTTGGAGGTAACTTTATGCCAAAACCTTTTATGACTTATGATCAGCAGATACAAAAATTAAAGGACAAACATCTGATTGTCGAAGACGAAACTTCAACAAAAGACGTTTTGCATCGCCTTGGATATTTTACACTGATCTCCGGCTATAAAGACCTCTTTAAAAATCCGACCACTCGAAATTACCGGGATGGCACCACTTTTGAGGATATTCTTGCGCTATATCATTTTGATGAGAGTCTGCGCGAACTGACGCTCCACTATCTCTTACATATTGAACAGCATATTCGCTCCGCACTATCTTATTCGTTCTGTGATGCTCTTGGTGATACACAGGCCGCGTATACAACGCCACAAAACTATGATTTTACCTCTGCATCGAATCAGAGAGAGATCAACTTTCTGATTCAAAAGTACCTGCTGCCGCCGCTTTCAAGGCAAACTGACTATCCCTATATTGAGCATCACAAAAAGGCCCATAGTAACGTTCCTCTTTGGGTTCTTATGAATGTTCTCACTTTTGGGACTATTTCTAAGATGTATACGCTTTCCAAACCGCAAATTCAGTCAGCAGTCAGTCAAGAGTTTGAGGCAATTAATGAGAAGCAGCTTAGTCAAATCCTCCAAGTGCTGACCGTTTATCGAAATGTATGCGCCCACAGTGATCGGTTGTTTTCCTATCGATGTGCCAAACAGGATATTCCTGACTTGCCTTTGCATCGGAAACTTTCCATTCCACAAAAGGGAACACAGTATCTATATGGAAAGCGGGACTATTTTTCTGTGGTTCTCAGTTTCCGGTACTTGTTGCCGAATAAGGAATTTCTGGCATATAAGAAACAGTTAGCACGCTTGATTGATAAAGCAGTCAATAATAACCATCAGATTCCGGAAGCTGAACTTTTGAAAATTATGGGCGTACCTCACAATTGGAAACGAATTACAGCTTATAAGAAAACATAACGGAGAAAGTGTCTAATACTGATTCTTGATTAAAAAGTTTAATCAAGAATCCCGCGTGCTGTGCACGCTCAAATTGTGCCACAGGCACAATTTGGCATCTCATAAAAACTTAATGCGCTTCGCGATGTAAACCGCTTTAATAAGTTTTAATATAAAGGGTAAAGCAAATCAGTCGGTTAGATTAAAGCCAACGTCGTTTTGAGCGATAATCACCGGTGCATCGGTTTTGCGGAATTTAAAAAGGGTCGGTTACAGCGCCGGTTATCTCCTCGGAGTACCGACGCTTCTTCTTTTACTTCCAAACGATGTTGTCCGCAATGATTACCTTTTTTCTGCTTTTCTGTTGATATTGGTGAATAGCTGTTACAGAAGGAACATGGTATTGTGTGTGCTGCAAACGGAATACCAAGGAGGAATGCAGCATGATTTATTTGACTGGAGATACCCATGGCGATTTCCAACGGCTTGGGAACAAACATTTTCCTCAGTGTAAGGAGATGACCCGCGATGATTATATGATCATTTGCGGGGATTTCGGCGGACTATGGGCTGGCGGAGCTCGTGATCAGTATTGGCTGGACTGGCTGAACGAAAAGCCCTTCACCACCCTATTCGTGGATGGGAACCACGAAAACTTTGATCTGCTGAATGCCCAGCCCGAAAAGCATTGGAACGGTGGTCGAGTCCATGAGGTGCGGGAGAATGTCCTGCATCTGATGCGGGGGCAGGTATTTACCTTTGGCGGCCTCACATGGTTCACCATGGGCGGAGCTGCTTCCCACGATATTCAGGATGGCATCTTAGACCCGGCCGATCCTGATTTTGAGCGGCAATACTGGTGGATGCGGCGGATGCGGGCTATGTTCCGTGTGAAAGGTCATTCATGGTGGCCGGAGGAAATGCCAAATGACCGGGAGTATGCTGAAGCTCGGAGCAATTTGGAACAAATTAACCGGAAGGTAGATTACATCCTGACCCACTGCGCTCCCAGTCATATTGTGCGAAAGATTGATCCTTCCTATGGGACAGATAGGCTGACCGATTTCCTGGAAATGGTCAGTCAGCGGTGCCGGTTTTCCTACTGGTTCTTTGGCCACTATCATGATAACAAAATCATTGACAGCAAATACATCCTTCAATGGGAACAACTCTCCAAGCTGGAGCTTTAGCAAAGATAGCGCTGCCCCTTGAATGTTGAGGGGCGGTGTGTTTACAATCGTTTTTGATAAATGGAGAAAATGCAAATGGATATGACGAATCAAATGTATTTTCTGGGAGCAATCCTGGATGAATATGTAAGAAATATTAACGAGACACTTGGAATCTCAAACCGATTATGTTATTCTTAAATTAAAGGATAATCTAGAATGATCTGTTAATTGATTTTGCTTGATCTTTGGATGAGTGGAGACATTAAATGAATTTTTACGAAAATGAACCAATAAGCCTGTATCTAAATAAATTACCGCTATAGGTTCTATGTAGTTCACAGCAAATCGCAGGAGGTGGTCTGGTGGCGGAACAATTTCCCGGACATATCCGTCTAACCGGAGAACAGGATGTCGTACAGTCGGTGCAGACCCACTGCCGGAATACCGCTGGAATTGCCCAAAATACGCTGTCTGATATCCACTTGGGATCCTCCGCCTACCTGGCCGGATTGCTCCATGACGCCGGGAAGTTTACCGAGGCGTTTCGGTCCTATTTGATCCGATCCGTCCATGGTGAGAAGCCGACCCACCGGCCTGTCCATACGTTTACGGGCGTCCGGTATCTGCTGCAGCAATATCACACGCCCAAAGACGAAGATGACTTCGGCCCTATCGCGGCGGAGCTGCTGGCCTTTGCGGTTGGGGCGCACCATGGGCTGTTTGATTGTGTGGACGAGCATGGGAACAGCGGTTTCCAACATCGTTTGGACAAGCCTGATATTGATTTTGAAGAGGCCATGGGAAATTTTCTTGCGCAGTGTGCGGACAAGCAGGAGCTGGACCGGCTGTTTGACGAGGCGGCACAGGAGCTGACCCCGGTTTTTCACACTGTCTGCGATCTGGCCCGACAGGACGATTCCTATAATGGGGAGGTCTCCTTTTATCTTGGCTTGCTGGCACGGCTGCTTTTATCTGCCGTCATTGAGGGCGACCGGAGGGATACCGCCTCCTTTTTGAATGGATTCGTATATCCGGAACCGGAGGAGGACCGCAGGCCGATTTGGAACGACTGTCTTGCCCGGATGGAACAAAAGCTGGGCGAATTTACATCGGACTCCCCCATTTCCCGTGCCCGCAGAACCATCTCTGACCGGTGCCGCAGCTCTGCGGAACAGCCCGGCGGCGTGTTCCGGCTGAACGTCCCCACCGGCGGCGGAAAAACGCTCAGTTCCCTGCGGTATGCCCTGGCCCACGCCGCAAAGTGGAACAAATCCCGTATTATTTTCACCTCTCCGCTGCTCTCGATTTTGGATCAGAACGCCCAGGTCCTGCGCAGTTACATTCAGGATGACAGCCTGATTTTGGAGCACCACTCCAATGTGATCCGCGGGAATGAACCGGCCGATGAGCTTTCTTCCCATGAACTGATGGCAGAAAATTGGGCATCGCCTGTCATCATCACCACTCTGGTGCAGTTGTTGGATACCTTATTCAGCGGAAAGACCACCTGCATCCGCCGCTTTCAGGCCCTGGTGAACAGCGTCATTGTCATGGACGAGGTGCAGGCCGTGCCCAATCGAATGCTGGCCCTGTTCAATCTGGCGGTCAACTTCCTGTCGGAGGTCTGCGGCGCTACGGTGGTGCTCTGTTCCGCTACACAGCCCTGTCTGGAACAGGCGGATCACCCGATTGCCGTTCCGATCGGGGACATCATATCTTATGACCCCGCCCTTTGGTCTGCCTTCCGCCGCACCACCATCCGGGATGCCGGCGCCTGCCGCCTGGACGAGATCCCGGACTTCGTCCGGAACAAGTTGGAGACAGCAGACAGCTTGCTGGTCATATGCAACAAAAAGCGGGAAGCGGAATTTTTGTACCGGCAATTATCCGGCCGGGACCACCGCTGTTTCCATCTCTCTGCCGCCATGTGCATGGCCCATCGGAGAACAACACTGGACGCGATTCAGGCGTCTTTGGAGCAGGAAGGCAAAACGATCTGTGTGGCTACCCAGGTTGTGGAGGCCGGGGTTGATATTTCCTTCGGCTGCGTGATCCGATTGACCGCCGGGCTGGACAGTATCATCCAGGCTGCCGGGCGGTGCAACCGAAACGGGGAAAGCCCGGAGCCGGCCCCGGTATATGTCCTGCAATGCCAGGGTGAAAAATTGGGAAATCTCCCGGACATTCAGGGGGCAAAGAACGCGACTATCAGTCTGCTGGTACGGTTCCGGCAGGACCCGCAGGCATTTCAAAACGATCTGGCCTCCGATGAGGCCGTTGACTGCTATTACCTCCGTCTTTACGCAGAGATACCCGATGAATTTCAGGAGTACCCGGTCAAAGGGAAGCCCTCCCTCTATTCCCTGCTTTCCCTCAATGAGGACTATTTGGAAGAGGAAACCGGGTTTAGTGTCAATCAGGCGTTCAAACAGGCCGGCGCCCTGTTCCACGTGTTTGACCAGGAGACAGAGGATGTGCTGGTCCCCTATGGCGCGGGCACACAGTGCATTGCCGATTTGTGTTCCGACCGGGCGGGACATGACCCCGTTTATCTGCGCGGCTGCCTGGACCGGGCCAAAGCCTACACCGTGTCCCTGTTCCAGTATCAAAAGGAGCAGTTGGAGCGGCAGAACGGACTCTATTCCATCTGCGGCGGCAGCGTGCTGGTTTTGCAGCCCCAATTCTATGATGAAAATACCGGCGTTCTGCCGGAGGCAATGCAGACGAATTATTTGGAGGTGTGATCATCTGTGCAAAATACCACCCATCCCAACCTGGTTGAATTTGAAGTGACAGGGGATTACGGGCTGTTTTCCGATCCCATTATGCGAGTTGGCGGGGAAAAGTGCAGCTACCAGGTGCCTACCTATGAGGCGCTGAAGGGTATCCTCTCCTCGGTCTATTTTAAACCTACCATTATCTGGTATATTGATGCGGTGCGCGTCATGAATCAGATCCAGACCGAGGTTAAGGGCATACGCCCCATCAAGTACCATGGCGGAAATGACCTGGCTTACTATACTTATCTGAAAAACTGCCGCTACCAGGTGCGGGCCCACTTTGAATGGAACGAGAACCGTCCGGAGCTGGCAGGCGACCGGAACGAAAATAAACATCACAACATCGCCAAACGCATGATCGAAAAGGGCGGCCGCCGGGATGTGTTTCTGGGCACCCGGGAATGTCAGGGCTATGTGGAGCCCTGCCGGTTTGGCGAGGGCGAGGGTGCCTATGATTGCGTGCAGGAGCTGGGCTTCGGCCTGATGTACCACGGCATCACCTATGCCGACGAGGCCTATTCAGATGAAACAAAGGGCAATATGACCGCCCGGTTCTGGTATCCCACCATGAAGAAAGGCGTCATCACCTTTCCCCGCCCCGAGGAATGCCCGCTGCACAAGGTCCTGCGCCCCATGGAAATAAAGCCCTTCGGCCAGGCCTGGAACAATTTCTCCGGCCTGAAGGAATTCGGGGAGGTGGAGTGAATGGGCCTGCTGCAAAAAGCCTGCGAGACCTACGACGCCCACCAAGCATTAGCAGGCGTTCCGCGTGCGGAACATCAGACCCTGGTGCCAATCTCCCACATGATCGCCAAGGCGGACTTGGAGATCACGGTGGATCAGGACGGCGCCTTTGTGGCCGCCAGAGCCGTGGAAAAATCGGAGCCAAAGATCATCATCCCCGTCACCGAGGACTCCGGCGGGCGCACCAGCGCCCCCTGCGCCCATCCCCTGTGCGATCAGTTGAGCTATGTGGCCCCTTATGACGAGAAAAAACACCGGCTGTATGTGGCACAACTGACCGCCTGGGCCGAATCGGATCACAGCCATCCCATGCTGAAACCAATTCTGACCTATGTAAAAAGCGGTACGATTTTGAACGATCTGGTGCGTGCCGATCTCATTACGGTAGACGAACAAGGGATTCCGGAAAAAGAAAAGCTGATGGTCTGCTGGCGCGTAGTCGGTTTAGGCTTGTCCCAGGAAGCCTGTTGGCTGAATGCAGAGTTGTTTCGTGCGTTCAGCCACTGGTGCAGTGCTCAGCAGGAAAACCGGGAGAGCGCCCTGTGCATGATTTCCGGGGACGTTACTACCCCGGCCAAGCAGCACCCGAAGGGCATTATCCCCATCAGCGGAAATGCAAAGCTGATCTCTTCCAACGACAGCGCAGGTTTTACCTTCCGGGGGCGCTTTACCGACGAGGAACAGGCCGCCACCATCGGTTACCTTGCCTCTCAAAAGGCCCACAATGCCCTGCGCTGGATTGCGGCGGAACAGGGCGCCGTATTTGGCGGGCGGACATTCCTGTGTTGGAATCCCCAGGGAAAACCAGTGCCTCAAATCACCTCCCCCATCCTAAAAAAGGTTGCATCCAAGGCGATCAATCCCAAAGATTACCGGCAGAAGCTGGAGCTGACCCTGGCAGGATATAAAAGCGAATTGCCTGAGGATAAGGACGGAGTTGTGATTGCGGCCTTTGACGCCGCTACCACCGGCCGCCTGTCCCTGACCTACTATAACGAACTCAAAGGTTCTGATTTCCTCCGGCGGCTCCATGACTGGGACAAGACCTGCTGCTGGTGGAACGGCCCGTTCGGGGTGCAGTCTCCCGGCCTATATCAGATCGCTTCCTGTGCCTTTGGCACGCAGCGGGATGAAAAACTTGCGGTGGATGACCGGGTGCTGAAGCAGCAGATCCAGCGATTGGTGTCCTGCCGGGTGGACCGGGCCATGTTCCCCCACGATATCGAACAGGCTGTGGTGCGGAAAGCATCCAATTTGCAGATCTATGAAAGCAACACCCGTGCACAGCTTTTGTTTGTCGCCTGTGCGGCGGTGCGCAAATACCGATACGACAAGTACAAGGAGGATTGGGATATGTCATTGGAACCGGAGAAGCAAGATCGCAGCTATCAATATGGGCGGCTGCTGGCTGTCCTGGAGAAATCGGAGCGGGATACCTATTCATCGGAAGAGAGCAGAGAACCCAATGCCATCCGTATGCAGCCCGTGTTCAGCCAGCGTCCCCAATATGCCAGCCGCATTTTGTGGGAACAGGTGAAAAAGGCATATCTGCCCCGCCTGTCTCCTGCAAGCAGAGCTTTTTACGACAGGCTGATGGGTGAGATCGTGGAGCAGCTCAGTCGATTCCCGGAGACGGAATGGAACCGTCCCCTCGCCGATACTTATTTGCTGGGCTACTATCTCCAGCGCAATGAACTATATACATCCAAACAAGAACGGGAAAGGGAGGAATAATCAGATGAGCGTTTTACAGAACAAAATCGACTTTATCGCATTGATATCCGTGAACATGGCAAACTGCAACGGCGACCCCCTCAACGGAAACCGCCCCCGCACAGATTACAACGGGTTTGGCGAGATGTCCGACGTGTGCATCAAGCGCAAGCTCCGCAACCGGATGCAGGACCTGGGCCACCCCGTCTTCGTCCAGTCAGAGGACCGATGCCAGGATGGCTTTGGCAGTCTGAGCGAGCGGGCCTCTGACGCCCTGAAAGGGGTCAAGGACCGGGACGAATACGCCAAGCGGGCCTGTGAGACTTGGCTGGATGTGCGCGCCTTTGGCCAGGTGTTCGCCTTCAAGGATGCCAAGGGCCTTTCCGTGGGGGTGCGCGGCCCGGTGTCGATCCATCAAGCTATGAGCTTGTCTCCTGTGGAGGTGGAGAGCCTTCAGATCACCAAAAGCGTCAACGGGGAAAAGAAAGAAAAGGGTGAAAACCGTGCCTCCGACACCATGGGTATGAAGCACTTTGTCCGCTTTGGCCTGTATAAGATCAAAGGTTCTATTAACGTCCAACTGGCGAAAAAGACAGGATTTACCCAGGAGGACGCAGAGACGGTGAAGGAATGCCTGCGCACCCTTTTCGTCAATGACGCTTCCTCTGCCCGTCCGGACGGCTCCATGGAGGTGGTCAGGCTGTATTGGTTCCAACACAACTGTGAAAATGGTCAGTATTCCTCCGCAAAGGTCCATCGCGCTCTGAAAGTGGCGCTGAAAGATGAAAATGATATTCCAAGCAGCGTGGACGACTACGAGATCAACCTGGAGCCTTTGGACGGCCTGAACGTGGAAATCATAGATGGCGTATAGTGAAGACGATTATCTGCAGTTATCCGGCATCCAGCATTTTCTGTTCTGCCGCCGCCAGTGGGCACTGATCCATATAGAACAGCAGTGGGCGGAAAATCTCCGCACGGCGGACGGTCAACTGATGCACAAAAATGCCCATGACGCCCAGTCCCATACCCGCCGGGGAGATATCCTTACCGTTCGGGGACTGAGAATCCATTCGGCAAAGCTGGGACTGTCAGGGGAGTGCGATGTGGTGGAATTCCGCAAATCGATCAACGGAGTTCCTCTGGCGATCACCGATGGACTTTGGCAGCCGTACCCTGTGGAGTACAAACGAGGTACGGCAAAGCCAAACCACATGGATGAGGCTCAGTTGTGTGCCCAGGCTATGTGCCTGGAGGAGATGCTCTGCTGTGACATCCCGGAAGGCGCGCTGTTTTACGGCGAAACACGGCATCGTCAGCCTGTGGACTTCACATCGGAACTGCGGCAGGAAGTGCTGGACGCCGCGCAGGATATGCATCTGCTGTTCCGGCGCGGCAGTACGCCCAAGGTAAAACCCACAAAATCTTGCAGCGCCTGTTCACTCAAGGATCTTTGTCTGCCAAAGCTTATGCGTACACACTCTGTTTCCGCATATCTGCAGGGTCAGTTGGAGGAAACGCTATGAGACACTTGCTCAATACCCTGTTTGTTACATTGGAAGACGCCTATGCCACACTGGATGGAGAAAACATTGTCATCAAACAGGGAGACGATGTGGCCGGGCGATTTCCCCTGCATATCCTGGAGAGCGTCTATTTGTTCTCGTATGCCGGCGCCTCCCCGGCTCTCATGGGCAAGTGCGTCCGGGAAGGCATCAACTTGGTATTTCTGACGCCAAGAGGCCGGTTTCTGGCCAGAGCCAGCGGGGAATCCAGGGGAAACGTCTTGCTCCGCCGCACCCAGTACCGCATAGCCGATGACCCGCCGCAAAGCTGCCGGATTGCCAGAAACTTTATTTTCGGGAAACTGAGCAATGCCCGTCAGGTGCTGAACCGTACACGGCGGGATCATTCCATCCGCGTCGACGAGGAAAAATTCCTGAATGCCTCAGAGCAGCTCAAGGCGCTCATGATCCAAGTGCTGGCAGAAACTTCCTTGGAGGAACTGCGCGGGCTGGAAGGTGCGGGCGCGGCCATCTATTTCAGATTATTCGATGATATGATCCTGCGAAACAAGGAATCGTTTCTCTTTCAAAATCGCAATCGGAGGCCGCCGTTGGACAATGTCAATGCTCTATTGTCTTTTGTCTATACCATGTTGGGCAATGACTGCGCTTCCGCACTGGAGACCGTTGGGCTGGACGCCTATGTTGGCTTCCTGCATCGGGATCGGCCGGGCCGAACCTCTCTGGCCCAAGACCTGTTGGAAGAACTCCGGCCCTGTATGGCGGACCGGTTTGTATTGACGCTGATCAACGACCGTATTGTAACGCCGGATGACTTTCAGAAGCAGGAAAATGGAGCTGTGTTTCTGACCCCGGACGGGCGGCGCAAGGTGCAGAAAGAATGGCAGAACAAAAAGCAGCAAAAAATCACCCATCCATTTTTAAAAGAAAAAATGGAATGGGGATTGGTCCCCTATATTCAGGCACTGCTTTTGGCACGCTGCCTGCGAGATGATCTGGACGGGTATTCTCCGTTTCTATGGAAGTGAGATCGGCATGCTCATCATCATTACATACGATGTCAATACAGAAGACGCCGCCGGACGCAAACGGCTGCGTCAGATTGCCAGGCAATGCGTGAACTATGGACAGCGGGTACAAAATTCCGTGTTTGAATGCTCACTGGATGCCGCGCAATATCGGATTTTGCAAGCGAAGCTGTGTGAGATCATGGATCCGGAGCGGGACAGTCTGCGTTTTTACAATCTGGGCAATCATTACCACACCAAAGTCGAACATTTTGGCAGTAAGCCCAGTTACGAGGCAGACGGGCTGCTGATTCTTTAAGCGCGAAGCAGATGCTTGCACGAAATCCTCCGGTTGTTCGCACGAAAAATGGGAGCCCATTTGGTGATTTTCGCATGCCGATCAAAGAATTTTTATAGCTTGCAGCTTCTAATATAATTGATTTGTACAAAAATGGCTGCGAATAGCGCAAAATATTCTGCCGTTTTTGCTGTCGCACCCCCCACGGGGTGCGTGGATTGAAATCTTGCATCATGCCATTCCACATATAGCGGAATAATCGTCGCACCCCCCACGGGGTGCGTGGATTGAAATTCCGGGGGGATGTCAGGCCCTGTACCTTACCCGGGTCGCACCCCCCACGGGGTGCGTGGATTGAAATATCTTCGAGCCGATTCACAGTATCTTTGAGGTCCGTGTCGCACCCCCCACGGGGTGCGTGGATTGAAATAATAGCCGCATTTATTGTCCTCTTTGGTCACACGTCGCACCCCCCACGGGGTGCGTGGATTGAAATTCTTGACGTCACGGGCCGGCACGAAAAGCTCTGTTGGTCGCACCCCCCACGGGGTGCGTGGATTGAAATCATTTTGACATGTGTATTTGATTTTGCTGATAAAGTCGCACCCCCCACGGGGTGCGTGGATTGAAATACCAATGAGCGCCCGCAAAAGAGGAGAGAGCATGGTCGCACCCCCCACGGGGTGCGTGGATTGAAATATAACGGCTAAGCGTCTGTCGGCTGACGCCAACCTGTCGCACCCCCCACGGGGTGCGTGGATTGAAATCGTCAAAAGATAAGGGCAGAGAGAGCACGCTTTCAGGTCGCACCCCCCACGGGGTGCGTGGATTGAAATGGGTCATGATGTCAAGGGCCAAGCGCGGGGAATATGTCGCACCCCCCACGGGGTGCGTGGATTGAAATTTTCGGATGTACCCCTTCAAAGCCGAAAAGCTCTTCGTCGCACCCCCCACGGGGTGCGTGGATTGAAATGAAATGTGGGTTGCGGGGATGCTCGGCACCACGGTCGCACCCCCCACGGGGTGCGTGGATTGAAATATACGATACTGTTTTTGCCAGCGGCGGGACGTATGGATGTCGCACCCCCCACGGGGTGCGTGGATTGAAATAGACGATCACCGCCGCCAATAGCACCGGTGTGAGTCGCACCCCCCACGGGGTGCGTGGATTGAAATTCGTACAGGAAATAATCCGGCCGGTACTTATCCCGGTCGCACCCCCCACGGGGTGCGTGGATTGAAATAAAGACGCAAGATATTGTTGCCCATAGATTTAATGTCGCACCCCCCACGGGGTGCGTGGATTGAAATTTTGATGCTCTTCCCTTGTATCATCCCATTCCACATGTCGCACCCCCCACGGGGTGCGTGGATTGAAATGTATATCAAAATTTTGCACACGATTTTGCACACGGTCGCACCCCCCACGGGGTGCGTGGATTGAAATCTCCTGCGGGCGGCGCAGCTTGGGATACCTATTCGTCGCACCCCCCACGGGGTGCGTGGATTGAAATAAAGTACGCCGATGCTTTATCCTTGACCGCATCTGTCGCACCCCCCACGGGGTGCGTGGATTGAAATTTCCGGTACACTGGTCACCTACAACGGCGTTGCAGTCGCACCCCCCACGGGGTGCGTGGATTGAAATATCGGGATGAAGGCGGCAGGTTTTAATGTGGTGGAGTCGCACCCCCCACGGGGTGCGTGGATTGAAATCGTTGAGCTACGGCGGCGCATGCCCGGGTCTGTTGTCGCACCCCCCACGGGGTGCGTGGATTGAAATTTGGAACGGACTCGTGAGATGGGCAAGCAAAAGCGGGTCGCACCCCCCACGGGGTGCGTGGATTGAAATCTGACCCGCGAGGAGGCAGAGGCGGCGTTGGCCGGTCGCACCCCCCACGGGGTGCGTGGATTGAAATCGCGAAAACCGGTGCTTCGGTTGCTGCGACAAAGTCGCACCCCCCACGGGGTGCGTGGATTGAAATCATGCTTATGGTGCAGGCATGGGATGTGGGAGCGGTCGCACCCCCCACGGGGTGCGTGGATTGAAATTCTTGACGTCACGGGCCGGCACGAAAAGCTCTGTTGTCGCACCCCCCACGGGGTGCGTGGATTGAAATAGTCAAGAGCTTTTTGCTGGCGATGGCAAACCCGGTCGCACCCCCCACGGGGTGCGTGGATTGAAATTCCCCTTTACGTTGCAATCCCAGGATCAAGAAAGTCGCACCCCCCACGGGGTGCGTGGATTGAAATTGCATCCTCAAGGGGCTCGAATAACTCCTTGTAGTCGCACCCCCCACGGGGTGCGTGGATTGAAATTTTTCGATTCTGTCGATCTCACTTTGGATACTCATGTCGCACCCCCCACGGGGTGCGTGGATTGAAATATGGGCAGCCCGAGCTTCCTCCTGCGGATCCTGGTCGCACCCCCCACGGGGTGCGTGGATTGAAATTCCCTCCCGGTCTACAACGGCAAGGACGGCACCGGGTCGCACCCCCCACGGGGTGCGTGGATTGAAATCATGGCGGCCAGGGCGATGGCGTGCAGCTCCGCCGTCGCACCCCCCACGGGGTGCGTGGATTGAAATCAATACCCCATGCCGCCCTTGACGCAGCCGATAGTCGCACCCCCCACGGGGTGCGTGGATTGAAATATCCATTCCTTGGTCGGGTCGACGCCCATGCCGGGTCGCACCCCCCACGGGGTGCGTGGATTGAAATTCCGTCTACTGTCGCCGGCTATAAGCGGATACGCGGTCGCACCCCCCACGGGGTGCGTGGATTGAAATCCTGCGAGATTTGCGACTGCGCAAAAGCAGGAGGTCGCACCCCCCACGGGGTGCGTGGATTGAAATGCCCAGTTGCGGGCCATGGCCGGCGGGTTGAAGCGTCGCACCCCCCACGGGGTGCGTGGATTGAAATGGCTCCCACGCGTTGTCAAAGTTGCGCTTGGCGGTCGCACCCCCCACGGGGTGCGTGGATTGAAATATTCCTCCTGTAATCCTCCATTGCCAATTCACAAAGTCGCACCCCCCACGGAGTGCGTGGATTGAAATCAGTACCCCATGCCGCCCTTGACGCAGCCGATACAGGTCGCACCCCCCACGGGGTGCGTGGATCGAAGTGGACCGCGCTATTTTGCTCATTTTGGTAACCCCGAGTGGTTCGTATCCCGGTCAATGCCCCCCTGCGCGGTTCGCAGGTCCCGGGGCAGGGCCCGCTTAGCGGACCACTCGGGAGAACGTTCGGTTCGCATTGTGGGGCCGCCGCTTCCGGGAGCTGACCTCTGGCGGGACGTGACCGTCCGCAAGTCAAAACCACCGGCTGTGCCCAACATCATAAACTTAAGGAAGTCTGCCTAAGGAAATAGGCAGACTTCCTAT
>X355_Hoffmanns_Two_toed_Sloth__coassemble_2108_pt1 | contig 18612 bp, 18 predicted proteins | sample X355_Hoffmanns_Two_toed_Sloth__metabat2_high_PE_003 | metagenome-assembled genome bin X355_Hoffmanns_Two_toed_Sloth | reverse complement strand
ATACAAGAACAACCAAAAATTTAGTTTTTAAGTGCCGATAGTCCAACCAACAGGGGGGATATCGGCACTTTTTGCCTAAGTGGGCCGTCGCAAGCCCTACCGCCGCAGCACGCCCACCCAGTCCATTCTGACCATCCGTGTCCCCGGCTACGCGGTCAACTTTGTCAAGTTTAGCGGGAGCAGCAGAAGGACGTCATCAGCCGCACCTTCCACGGTACGCTGTAAGTTCGCCTGCCCATGAACATTCCGAGCGGTTTTATACACTCCCTAGACTCCTTCGGCGCGGTGGACGGCCCCGGCATTTGCCATGTGCCAGTGTGCCCGGGTATACGCCGGAACCGGGCGCGCCGGCAAACGCCCGGCCGCCCTCCGCCGGGGAACTGCACCGTACCGGAAAGATATTCCGGGCGTGCGGGCTGCCCTGCGTGCCGCCCCTTTCATCTTCCGAACAGAGAAGCCGTCCTGTGTCATTCGGCACAGAGCGGCTTTCCGCGTTTCCTCCCGTGGCTCTTGTCACCCGTTCCTTCTGAACAGGTCTTTGTCCTCATAGAATAAAACAGCATCAGAATATAAGGAGGATTCTTATGAAATTACTGTTGGTCAAGCGCAAACTCCTGACCCTGGGCGCCTGTCTGCTCTGCGCCGCCGCTATGTTCTACATCGTCAGCCATCCCGCCATCGTGGGCACGGCGGCGGCCACCCGCCAGCTTCCCATCTACTGCGTCCAACGGGATCAAAAGGTGGTCGCCCTGTCCTTTGACGCGGCCTGGGGGAATGAGGACACCCAGCAGCTCATTGATATTCTGGGAAAGTATAATATCAAGGTCACGTTCTTCGTCGTGGGCGAGTGGGTGGACAAATACCCCGAGTCGGTAAAGGCCCTTTCCGACGCGGGGCACGAGGTCATGAACCACTCCAACGACCACGCCCACTTCAATTCCCTGTCCGCCGAGGAGATCGCAGCCAACATCAACGCCTGCAGCGACAAGATCGAAGCCATTACCGGGGTACGGCCCACCCTGTTCCGCCCGCCCTACGGCGAGTACGACGACCATGTGATCACCGCCGTGCGCGGCATGGGTGTGGAGCCGATCCAGTGGGATGTGGACAGTCTGGACTGGAAGGAGCTGCCCGCGTCGGAGATCACCCAGCGGGTGACAAGCAAGGTCCAGCCCGGCTCCATCGTCTTGTTCCACAACGCCGCCCTGCATACCCCGGAGGCCCTGCCCGGCATCATCGAGGCGCTGCTGAAGGAGGGCTATTCCTTCCTCCCCATCTCCCAGCTCCTGCTCTCCGGCGAGTACACCATCGACCACACCGGCCGCCAGTGCCCGGCGGAGAGCACGTAACTCAGTACAAATCGTTCCGCCGGGCGGAGCGGATGGGGAGCTGTTGGCGGATCGCCTGATTTTGGGCAAAGTCGATCTCCGCCTTCAAAATCTCCTCTCCCGCGCCGGCCCGCGCCAGAACGTTGCCCCAGGGGTCTGCCAGAATGGAGTTGGCGTAGGAGACATAGGACTCCGCCTCATTGCGGGCGGGCGCGGTCCCCAGGGTAAAGACCTGGTTATCCACCGCCCGCATCCGAAACAGCAGTTCCCAGTGGGCCGGGCCGGTGGTCATATTGAACGCCGCAGGCACCACGATCATCTGCGCGCCCCGGTCGGCCATGATCTTGGCCAGTTCCTGAAAGCGGAGATCAAAGCAGATACATAGACCGATCTTCCCAAATTCCGTGTCAAACACGGTGATCTGATCCCCCGGACTGAGCACGGCCGATTCCTGAAACCGCTGGCCGCCCGCTATATTGACGTCGAACAGGTGGACCTTCCGGTGCTTTGCGATCTGCCGCCCCTCCCGGTCAAAAACATAGGCGGTGTTATACACCTTCCCGTCGGAAAGCTCCGGCATGGAGCCTCCCACCAGGTAGATCCCCAACTCCCGGGCCATTTGAGAAAGCGCCGCCCACGCCTCTCCCTCCTCTTCTTCGCTGTAGGCGCGGAACAGGCGGTTGGAGTAGGGACAGCAGAACATCTCCGGCAGCACGGCCAGGTCCAGGCCCTCCCCCGCCGCCTGCCTCAGCAGCTCCCGGGCATGGGCGATGTTTTGGGATTTATCGCGTACCACATTCATTTGGATCATAGCAAGGCGCATCATGCTCACCCTTTCTGTCTCTCAGTATAACACGCCGGTTTTGCGCCGGCAACACCGGAAAGGACGCTTTGCCCTCCGCCCCCGATTTCTCTTTTGACAGGAAATTACAAAATGCTCTGGGAGGACGGCCGTCATTCGGAAGGATTCTCCGCCTTTCCTGTTCCCCTTGGCAAAACTGCACGTTTCTTTTTTCACAAATTATAAAAAAGCATGGCAGCGACACCGTTTGATCGTCACTGCCATGCTCTTTTGCATTCGTTGATTTCAACAAAATTTCCGCGTGATTCTTGGTTGTCTTTTCCTTGCGTACATTCGTCGATTTTGCTATAATGAAACAGCGGTTTTCTGTGTACACTTGTTTTCTGTACAAGGACACCGTTTCAATCCGGGCTTCGGCCCGCAAATCAGGAGGATACTATGAAAAAGCTGCTTTCTCTGCTTCTGGCCGGCGCCATGGTGTTTGCGCTGGCCGCCGGCTGCTCCAACAGCACAACCGACGACGGCTCCGGCAACAACAACCAAAACACCACCGGCGACAAGGTCGTCAAGATCGGCGTGTTCGAGCCCCTGAGCGGCGACAACGCCTCTGGCGGCAAGAAGGAATACCTGGGCATGCAGTTCGCCAATTCCGAGACCCCCACCGTCACCATCAACGGTGAGGAGTACACGGTGGAGCTGGTCCCCGCCGACAACGGCTCCACCACCGACAAGGCCCCCTCCGCCGCATCTCAGTTGGTCAGCGCGGGCGTGTCCCTGGTTTTGGGCACCTATGGCTCCAGTTGTGCCATGGCAGGCGGCCCCAAGTTTGACGAGGGCGGTCTGGCCGCCTTGGGCGTGACCTGCACCAACGCCAACGTCACCGCCGGCAACGACTATTACTACCGCATCTGCTTCGTAGACGACTTCCAGAGCACCGTTCTGGCCAACTTCGCCCTCCAGTCCTGCGACGCGCAGGTGGCCTACTGCCTGGGTGAGTCCGGCAACGAATATGACCAGAATCTGGTCACCCTCTTTGAGAAGGCCTTCACCGCCGCCGGCGGCACCGTCATCAAGGACTCCTTCCAGACCAACAACTCCGACTTCACCTCTTACCTGAACAAGGCCAAGAGCGAGGGTGCCGATGTTATCTTCACCCCCGTCTCCATCGCCTACGCCACCCAGATCATCACCCAGGCCGACTCCCTGGGCATCACGGCCCCCATCCTGGGCTCCGACACTCTGGACGACAACATGGTGCTGGAGGCCATCAAGGGAACGAACATGACGGTCTATGTGTCCACTTTCTACCATGAGGGCGGCGACCCCGACTTCGACGCGAAGATCAAGGAGTACATCAACTCTAACTCCGACGCTCTGGCTGCCAACGGCGGCAACGACACCGTCGCCGCTGTCACCGTCATGGGCTATGACGCCTACTATGTGGCTCTGGAGGCCATCAAGGCCGCCAACAGCACCGACCCCGCCGCCATCAAGGCCGTTCTGGGCGATGTGACTTGGGACGGCGTGTCCGGCTATATCGAGTTTGACGACGTGAACGGCGACGCCATCCGCGACAACGCCTATATTAAGCGTTCCACCACCGACGGCACTTGGGAACTGGAGACGGAAGTCACCATTCAGTAATTTTTTCCGTACACTCGCGGCTTGGCGGGGGCCTTTTGCAGGCTCCCGCCAAGCATCGCCTTTCCGTAGGCTTGGGCTGCCTCGAAAAAGGCCGACTCCCGGCTCGTTTCGAGACAGCCCAAATTTTAGAAAGAGGGAGGTAACCCTATGGAATATGTCATTTCCATCCTGCTCTCCGGCATTTCACTGGGCGGGCAGCTTGCCCTGATTGCCATCGGCTACACCATGGTGTACGGCATTCTGCGTTTGATCAACTTCGCCCACGGCGACGTCTTTATGGTCGCCGGTCTGATCGGCATTTATCTGTCGGCCAACCTGCCCCTGTATGTGACCTTGCCCCTGGTCATCATCCTGACCGTTGTTCTCGCTTACCTGATCGAGCGCGTCGCCTACCGCCCCCTGCGGCAGGCGCCCCGCATGTCGGTCATGATCTCCGCCATCGGCGTCAGCTACCTGCTGCAGAACACCGCCACCTACATCACCGGCGGCCAGCCCATGACCTATCCCACCATTCCCGCCCTGACCAACACCGTCACCATCGTCGGTACTCCCACCAAGTGGGCGGTCATCCTGACGCCTATCCTGGTCGTCATTCTGGTGGTGCTGCTGACCCTGCTGATCAACCGCACCAAGGTGGGCATGGCCATGCGCGCCGTGTCCAAGGACTTTGAGACGGCCCAGCTCATGGGCATCAAGATCAACAACGTCATCTCCGTCACCTTTGTGATCGGCTCGGCCTTGGCGGCCATCGGCTCGATTCTGTACTTCAGCAATTACCAGTCCGTTACCCCTACCATCGGCTCCATGCCCGGCCTGAAGGCCTTCGTGGCGGCGGTGTTCGGCGGCATCGGCTCCATCCCCGGCGCGGTCATCGGCGCCTTCATCATCGGCATCTGCGAGACCATCATCAAGGGCCTGCCCTCCGCGTGGGACGTGTCCGTGTTCTCCGACGCCTTCACCTTCGCCCTGCTCATCATCATTCTGGTGTTCAAGCCCACCGGCCTGTTTGGTGAAAAGGCCACGGACAAGGTTTAAGGGGGTGCTCATATGATCAAACAGAAGCAAAGCAAAAAGAGTACCTGGATCGCCCTGCTGTGCACCGTCGTGATCCTGGCCCTGGTCATCCTGCTGGAAAACCTGAGCGCCATTCTCCCCAGCACCCCCGCGGTCCTGCAGCCCACCAGTCAGTTGTTTACCGTACTGAAAAAAGGCGCGGTTTACTCCCTGGCGGCCGTATCCATGAACCTGCTGACCGGCTTTACCGGTCTGTTCTCCCTGGGGCAGGCGGGCTTTATGCTGCTGGGCGCTTATACCTACGCCATCCTGTCCGTTCCCCTGGACAGCAAGGATCAGGTCTACTACCTGTTCGACGGCTCCGCCGTGAAGTTCTCCCTGCCCGACCTGTTCGGCGGCCTGTTCGGGACCTCCGGCGTGGGCGGCGCGGTCAGCCTGATTATCAGCGTTCTGGTGGCTATCCTGCTGGCCGGCTGCGTGGCGGCCTTCTTCGCCTGGCTGATCGGTCTGCCTGTGCTGCGCCTGAAAAGCGACTATCTGGCCATTGCCACCCTGGGCTTTGCCGAGATCCTCCGCGCCATCTTCCAGTGGCAGAAGCTGGGGCCTGTCACCAACGGCGCCAACATGATCAAGAATTTTGCCACCTTCTCCAGCTTTAACATTACCGATTCCTCGGGCAAGGTCGTGCTGCGTCTGTCCACCTTTGTTCCCTTCCTGGTCGCCGCGCTGTGTATTATCGTCATTGTGATGCTGATCAACTCCTCCTACGGCCGCGCGTTCAAGGCCATCCGCGAGGATGAGATCGCCGCCGAGGCCATGGGTATCAATCTGGCCAAGCACAAGCAATTGTCCTTCTGCATCTCCTCCTTCTTTGCCGGCGTCAGCGGCGCCCTGTTCGCCATGTACGTGGCCAATGCCCAGGCGAAGGTGTTCACCACCACCATGACCTACGAGATCCTGTTGATCGTGGTCATCGGCGGCCTCGGCTCCATCTCCGGCTCCTGTATCGCCACCTTTCTGTACGTCGCCTGCTCCGAGTGGTGGCTGCGCTTCCTGGATAACACCATCGTTCTGGACAACGGCTTCCAGATTCCCCTGCTGCGCAGCGGCTTCCGCATGGTGGTCTTCTCCGTCATCATCATGATCGTGGTGCTCTTCTTCCGCAAGGGCATTATGGGAGATAAGGAATTAATCGCCCTATTGAGGCGGCGCAAGCGAGAGGAGGGTCCCCAATGAGTCAGACGGTTCTTTCCATGGAAAACGTCACCATGCAGTTCGGCGGCGTAGTGGCCGTCAACAACCTGTCTCTGGAGGTCAACCAGGGCGAGATTGTCGCCCTGATCGGCCCCAACGGCGCCGGCAAGACCACCGCCTTTAACTGCATTACCGGCGTGTATGAGCCCACCAACGGTAAGGTGGACTTTCTGGGCCGGCCCATGGTGGAAAATTACCCCCACGGCAAGATGCGCAAGGAGTACCAGGGGGAAAACCTGGGCATGTACTCCGCCAAGCTCAGTCCCTCCCCCGATCGGATCACCCAGTTGGGCATCGCCCGCACCTTCCAGAACATCCGCCTGTTCTCCGCCCTGACGGTGTTTGACAACGTGCTGATCGCCAAGCACATGCGGGCCAAGCAGAACTTCCTGTCCGCCACCTTCCGCGTCAACGCCAAGGAAGAGCGCCGGATGCGGGAGGAGGCCATGGCCCTGCTGGAAGAGCAGAACCTGGCCCATTTGAAGGACGAGGTCGCGGGCAGCCTGCCCTACGGCCTGCAGCGCCGCCTGGAGATCGCCCGCGCCCTGGCCACCGAGCCCAAGCTCCTGCTCCTGGACGAACCGGCGGCGGGCATGAACCCCCAGGAGACCCAGGAGCTGACCGACTTTATCAAGCAGATCCGAATGGAGTATAACCTGACTATCTTCATGATCGAGCACCATATGGACCTGGTCATGCAGATTTCCGACCGCATTTACGTGCTGGACTTCGGCAAGCTGATCGCCCACGGCACACCGGTGGAGATCCAGAACAACCAACGCGTCATTGACGCCTACTTGGGGGTGGCAGACGATGCTGAAAATTGATAATCTGAAGGTCAGCTACGGCGGCATTGAGGCCGTCAAGGGGATCAGCTTCGACGTGCCCGAGGGGCAGATCGTCACGCTGATCGGCGCCAACGGTGCGGGCAAGTCCACCACCCTGCGCACCATCGCCGGTCTGATCAAGCCCGCCGGCGGCCGTATCCGTCTGCAGGCCGAGGACATCACCGCCCTGTCCCCCGACCGCATCGTGTCCAAGGGCATCACCCTGGTCCCCGAGGGACGCCGGGTCTTTCCCGATCTGACGGTATTGGAAAACCTGAAAATCGGCGCCTATCTGCGCAAGGACAGCCTGGAGGACGACCTGAAATGGGTCTACGACCTGTTCCCCCGCCTGAAGGAGCGCTCCTGGCAGGCGGCGGGCACCCTGTCCGGCGGTGAGCAGCAGATGCTGGCCGTGGGCCGCGCGCTCATGTCCCGCCCCAAGCTGATGATGATGGACGAGCCATCTTTGGGCCTGGCCCCTCTGGTGGTCAAGGGCATCTTTGAGATCATCAAGGAGATCAACAAGCAGGGCGTGACCATCCTGCTGATCGAGCAGAACGCCAACATGGCTCTCCACACCGCCGACTTGGGCTACGTGCTGGAGACCGGGCGGATCACCCTGTCCGGCCCCGGCAGGGAGCTGCTGACCAACGAGGCCGTGAAGAAGGCTTACCTCGGCTGATAAACCGCAAAAAGGCCGAACCGTGAAAACACGGTTCGGTCTTTTTTGTATGTGTGTCAGCCTTTAGCCGCCCAGATACGCCTTTTTCACCTTTTCGTCGTTGAGCAGGTCGGCTCCGGTGCCGTTGGTGACGATCTTGCCCGTCTCCAATACGTAGCCCCGGTCGGCCACCGACAGGGCCATCTGGGCGTTCTGCTCCACCAGCAGGATGGTGGTGCCCGCCCGGTGCAGGGACTGGATGATCTCAAAAATCTGCTCCACCAGAATGGGAGCCAGACCCATGGACGGCTCATCCAGCATCATCAGCTTGGGGCGGGACATGAGGGCGCGGCCCATGGCCAGCATCTGCTGCTCACCGCCGGACAGGGTGCCCGCAACCTGCCTGCGCCGCTCCTTCAGGCGGGGAAACTGCTCATAGACCTGCTCCAGGCCGGGGGAAACGGTGGAATTGGCCTGGGTGTAAGCCCCCATCTCCAGGTTTTCCTCCACCGTCATCTGGGTAAACACGCGGCGCCCTTCCGGGACATGGGCCAAGCCGCGGCCCACGATCTTGTGGGGCGCCATGGCGCCGATCTTCTCCCCCATAAACTCAATGGAGCCGGTCTTACTGCGCAGCAGACCGGAAACGGTCTTCAAAATGGTGGATTTACCCGCGCCGTTGGCGCCGATCAGGGTAACGATCTCACCCTCATTGACCTCGAAAGAGATGCCCTTGATGGCGTGAATAGCGCCGTAATAGACATTGATGTCTTCGACCTTCAGCAGCATGCTCACCCCTCCTTCTTCTTGCCCAAGTAGGCTTCGATGACCGCCGGGTTGGCCTGAATTTCTTCCGCGGTGCCCTTGGCGATGATCTGGCCGAAGTTCAGCACGCAGATGCCCTCGCAGATGCCCATGACCAGGCTCATGTCGTGCTCGATCAGCATAATGGCGATCTGGAAGGTATCGCGGATCTTGACGATGTTATCCATCAGCTCTCCGGTCTCAGAGGGGTTCATGCCCGCCGCCGGCTCGTCCAGCAGCAGCAGGGAGGGATTGGTGGCCAGGGCGCGGACGATCTCCAGACGGCGCTGGGCGCCGTAGGGCAGGCTGTCCGCCTGGTGGTAGGCCAGATCCTGCATATCGAAGATGGAAAGCAGCTCCAACGCCCGCTCCTTGGCGACCTTCTCTTCTTTCCAGAACTTGGGCAGGCGGAAAACGGACGTCGCCAGGTTATAGTTCATATTGTTGTGCAGACCGATAAGCACGTTGTCCATCACGGTCAGATCCTTGAACAGGCGGATGTTTTGGAAGGTACGGGCGATCCCCGCCTTATTGACCTGCACGGTGTTCATACCGTGGGTATCCACACCGTCCAGCAGGATGGTGCCGCGGGTGGGCTGATAGACCTTGGTGATCAGATTGAACACGGTGGTCTTACCCGCGCCGTTGGGCCCGATCAGGCCGGCGATCTCAGTACGGCCGATGGCCATGTTGAAATCGTTGACCGCCGTCAGGCCGCCGAAGTCAATGCCCAGGTGACGGGCCTCCAAAATGGGGGATTTATCCGCATCCCGCTCCGGGATGATGTTGGGGTTGGGGACCGGGACCAGCTTGGCCTCAGGAATGCGGCGATGTGTTCCGCTCATTCTGCATCCGCCCCCTTTCCGGCTTTTTTGCTTCCTCGAAAGAAGAAATTGAGCACCTTCTCCAAAATGCGGGACAGGGAGAAATCATAGGTGCCCAGCAGTCCCTTGGGCCGGAAGATCATCATGATGACCAGCACCAGGGAGTAAGCCACCATACGGTAGTCGGCCACCGCATACAACACCTGGGGCAGAATGGTGAGCACTGTAGCCGACAGTACAGAGCCCAGCATGGAACCCATACCGCCCAGCACTACCATGACCAGGATCTCGATGGACTTCATAAACCCGAACGTAGTGGGATACAGAGAGCCAAGATTGCCCGCGTACAGGCAGCCGGCCACCCCTGCGAAGAAGGCGGACAGGACGAAAGCCATGACCTTGTAATAGGTAGTCTTGACGCCGCAGCTCTCCGCAGCGATCTCATTTTCCCGGATGGACAGGATGGCCCGGCCATGCCGGGACTTCATGATCATATGGATGACCAAGCAAGTAATGATGATGCAGATCAGTACAAGCATCAAAGACGTAAAGGAGGGAATGCGCTTCAGGCCGGAGGCGCCGTAGGTCAAACTGAAGCCCAGGATGGAGTCAATGTTAATGATAATGATGCGGATGATCTCACCAAAGCCCAGGGTAATAATGGCCAGGTAGTCGCCCTTCAGGCGCAGGGCGGGCACGCCAATGATGATACCGAAGATGCCGGCCACAATACCGGAGAGCACCAGCGCGATGATAATATACAGGTAGTACAGACCGCCGGCGGCACCGGACGCATCGACTGCCTTGAGGAAAATTCCTCCCGTGTACGCGCCCACGGCCATAAAGCCTGCGTGCCCCAGAGGAAGCTGGCCTAGATAGCCGGTGGCAATGTTCAACGACACCGCCAGGATAATGTTGATCCCCACGACCACCAGGATGCTGCTGAAATACGCGCTTAAAAGGCCGGTACTGGTCGCAATAAAGCAGGCAATGAGCAGCACGGCCAGCAACACCGCATTGACAGCGTAGCGGGCGGGCATCGGTATCCGGATGGGTTGTTTCATAAAGCGCCGCCCCCTTACACTTTCTCGGTCATGGGTCGGCCCAGGATGCCCGTGGGCTTGACCAGCAACACAACGATCAGGATGGCGAACACTACGCCGTCCTTCCAGGTGGACAGGCCGGCGGCGGAGACCAGCGCCTCGGCCAAACCGATGGCAAAGCCGCCGATCATGGCGCCGGGAATGGAGCCGATGCCGCCCAGCACGGCGGCCACGAAGGCCTTCAGGCCCAGCATGGAGCCCATCATCGGGTCGGTCATTCCGTTGTAGGTATAAAGGTAGAGCACCGAGGCCACGCCGGCCAGGGCGGAGCCTACAGCAAAGGTAAAGGAAATAGTTTTATTCAGGGAGATTCCCATGAGCTGAGCCGCGCCCATGTCCTCGGACACGGCGCGCATGGCCTTGCCCAGCTTGGTCTTTTGGACCAGGAAGGTCAAAATCACCATGCAGATCACCGACACAACGATGGTGAGCATAGCGGAAAAGCTGATGGACACAGAGCCCAGAGTCAGGGAACTGCCCGTGGTCAGTTGGACCTTCTGGGAACCGGCGCCGAACAGCAGTTGAAACCCATTCTCCAGCAGAAAGGAAATTCCGATGGCTGTAATGAGCAGGCTCAGCCGGGGCGCAGAGCGCAGGGGCGTATAGGCCACCTTCTCAATGCCCATGCCCAGCAGCGCGCACGCCACGATGGCCAGGATCACCGAGGGAATGGGGTGCAAATGGAAACAGGCCATACTGCCCCACACCACATAAGTACCCACCATAATAATGTCGCCATGGGCAAAGTTCAGCAGCAGGATGATCCCGTACACCATGCTGTAGCCCAAGGCCACCAGCGCGTAAATGGACCCCAACTGAAGGCCGTTGATCAACTGGTTGAAAATATAGGACATCTCGTCACGTCCTTTCTCTCACTCTCTCATTCTTCAAGTCCTTCAAGGACAAATGCGGGGGGAAGAGACGCTTCCCCCCGCACGGGTATGGTTCCAGGAAATGAGGAATCAGAACCACTCGGTGAATACTTCCTCGCCGCCCTGCAGCTTGATGATGGCGGCAGTTTTGATGGGGTTGTTGAACTCATCGAACTCAAAGGTGCCGGTGATGCCCTCCAGCCCGCTGGTCGCGGTTATCGCGTCGATGACAGCCTGCTTGTAGTCGTCGGTACCGGCCTCCAAGCCGGCGTTCTCAGCCTGCTCCAAAGCGGCCACCAGGATCATGGCGGCGTCATAGCCCAGAGGCGCGAACATGTTGGGCACATCCTCACCATAAGTATCCTGATAATCGGCCTCAAACTGCTTGACGGTATCGCTGGAGGCAGGGGCATAACCGGAGCAATAAACGCTGCCCTCCAGATCCTCGGCGGAGCCATAGTTCTTGACGCTGCCCCAGCCGTCGCCGCCCAGGAAGGTGCTGGTAACACCCACTTCGCGGGCCTGGGTAACGATCATGGCGTCGTCCTCATAGTAGTTGGGGCAGAAAACAACATCGGGGTTTCCGCTGGCAATTGCGGTCAATTGGGCCTTGAAGTCCACATCGCCGGCGGCATATGCCTGCTGGCTGGTGACCGTGATGCCCAACTCCTCACACTTGGCCGCGAAGGAGTCCTTCAGGCCCTCGGAGTAGTCGCTGCCGCTCTGATACAGGATGGCTGCGGTGGCGGCGCCCAGCTTCTCCTTGGCGTACTCTGCCATCTTCTCGCCCTGGAAGGGGTCAATGAAGCAGGAGCGGAACACATTGGTGCGGATCTCGCTGTCAGGATCCTCGGGATCCAGCATCGTCACGCCGGCCGCCGTGGCGGAGGCGGTGATCAGAGGCATGTTGATCTCATAAGCCAAGTCGGCTACGGCGATGGTGGGGGCGGTCAATACAGAGCCGATCACGGCGGTGACCCCGTCGCTGACCAGGCGGTTAAACGCGCTCGCAGCCTCGGTGGGATCGCCCTTTTCATCGTAGGCGACGACCTCGATCTTCTTGCCGTTGATGCCGCCGTCGGCATTGACCTGGTCGATGTAGAGCATAGCGCCGTTCTTGACGGCGTTGCCGTACATCGCGTTCTCGCCCGAGGTGTTTGCCAGCAGGCCAATCTTGATAGTGTCTCCTCCGGTGGAATTACCGGAATCGCCTTCGTCATCGCCGGCGTCATTGGTCTTGCTGCAGCCGGCCATCAGGCCGAAGCACAGGACCAGAGCCATGATCAAAGCCAAAATACGGGTCTTTTTCATTTCATTCTACCTCCTTTAAGGTTGTTGACAATTATATTCGCCGTTTTGAATTTTGTCAACTTAAATCTTGCACAAGGCCGCATTTCCCGCCGTTCCGTTTCTGGCACTTTTGACGAAATCCGTGCGCCTTGTCCTGCATTCCCGGCCCGGGCGGCGGAACTTATACCACCAATCCGCCGTTGACGCCCAGCACCTGGCCGGTGATAAAGTCGGACTGTCCGCCGCACAAAAACCAGACCGCGCCGGCCACCTGCTCCGCCCGGCCGATCTGCCCCAGCGGGGTCTCCTCCCTTAACACCGCAAGGTCCCGGGCGCTCAGCTCCCGGTTCATTTCGGTGTCGATGACGCCGGGGGCCACGCAGTTGACCGAAATTCCCGACGGGCCAAGCTCCTTGGCCAAGGCGCGGGTCAGGCCGATCACCGCCGCCTTGGAGGCGGAATAGGCCGCCTCACAGGAGGCCCCCACCTGTCCCCACATGGAGGACACCGTTACGATCCGCCCGCTTTTGTTGTGGACGAAATGGGGGATCACCGCCCGGCAGCAGTGGAATACTCCGTCCACATTGACAGCGAACAGCCTTCTCCACTGCTGGTCGGTCATATCACTGAGCAGGCCGATGTGAGACACCCCTGCGTTGCACACCAAAATGTCAAGTTGACAAAATTTCTCCAACACAGTGTCAACCATGCTTTTGACTTGCTCCGGGTCGGCCACGTCGGCCTGCACAGCGATCCCGCCCAGCTCCTCCGCCAAAGCCTCCGCCTGGACGCGGGACCGGTTGTAGTTGACCGCCACGCGGCACCCCTCGGCGGCCAGCTTCCGGGCACAGGCCGCCCCAATGCCCCGGCTTCCGCCGGTGATCAGCGCGGTTTTCATCTCACTTCAACCTCTTGAGCCAACTGACGCACAGAGGATGCCAGACGGACGCCCGTGCGTCGGTGTGGTCCTCCTGCCAGGCGCTCTCCCCGGTGGCCAGGCCCATGGCATGAGGTCCCTGATCAAAAATATGCAGCTCAAAGGGTACTTGGTGTGCGCGCAGGGCGGAGGCGTAAAGCAGGGAATTTTCCATGGGTACCGAGCCGTCGGTATAGGTCGTCCACAGGAAGGTAGGCGGGTTTCGGCCGGTCACACTGTTCTCCAGCGAGGTCTCCTCCGCCACGGCTTCCTCCCCAAACAGGTTGCTCCGGGTCCTAACGCTTCCAAACTGGCCCATGGTGATGACGGGATAGCACAAAATCGCCGCGTCGGGCCTGACCTGTTCCCCGGTCACTCCCAAGCGCTCCCGGATGACCGGGCTGTCCCACAGGTTGGCGGCGCAGCCCGCCAGATGTCCGCCGGCGGAAAAACCGCACACGGCGATCTTGTCGGGCGCGATGCCGTACCGATGGGCATTGGCGCGCAGCCAGGCAATGGCCGCCGCCGTCTCCAGCAGCGCCTGGGGCCAGCGGGCGGGGGCTGTGCTGTACTCCAGCAGAAAGGCTTGGACGCCCGTGCCCAGGAAGGCCAGCGCCACCGGTTCGCCCTCGCTTTTGGCGTTCACCTGATAGCCGCCGCCGGGCAGGATGATCATGCCCCAGCGTCCGCCCTCCTCCGCCAGGAACTCCTCCCTGGGCCGGGCATAAGTCTTCAACACAGCGCCGCTTTCCCCCAGCGCAGGCGCGAACTGGGCAGCAGTTAAAGTTTCATGAATCATGGTCCTTCTCCTTTTATAAAGAAAAACTCCCGATGCAAACGCAACGGGAGTTCTCAATTATGGTGGAGCAACCTGCCCCAAATCCGAACCAAACACGGCCTTGATTTCATCAAGGGTAATCGGCTCCGTCCCGTCTTTGAAGTTGTAGGTAAACAACAGCTTATCATCAAACACATAGATAGAATTGATAAAGGTGTCGATGATCTGCTTCTGATACTCCGGGTCATCCACATTCCCGTACTTGAAGCGGCTGATCCAGCTTACTATCTGCGCCGTGGTGTACCGGGGCTTCTGCATTTGGGATTGCAGGATACTGATTTTCAAATCCTCCCGCTGGGCTTCCAGCTTCTCCAACCGCTCCTTTGTGGAGGTTGTGAGTATCCCCATCTGGATTGCGTTCAGCATATTTTCAATGGCCTTTTCGCACTCGGCAAGCTGGGCCTGCATGGCGGGAAGCGTGGTGTCCTCCTTCTCCTGCAAGGCGACAATGGCCTCCGCTATACGGTTGATTTCCTCGTCCCGCAATACCCGGTTCACCGTTATCAGCACCGCCGCCCGCTCTATCCAGTCTTTCTTGATGGCCTTGCGCTTGCACCCCAGCTTCCGTTTGGCCCCGCCGTACTTGTAGTAATAGTGAATATCCCCGGTGCGGCTGGTGCCGCTCTCGCCCGCCATAATGCGCCCACAGGTGCCGCAAAACAGCTTGGTCGTCAGCAGGTATTCCCGGTTGGCCTTTGCCTTCGCCGGGGCCTTTTTGTTTTTCGCCATGCGGAACTGTACCCGGTCAAACAAATCATCGCCAATAATAGCGGGTATGCCTTTAGGGATAACCACCTCCCCATATTTGTATTCGCCAATGTACTTGCGGTTTTTCAGAATGAGACTGATACCGCCTATCTTGAACGGCTTGCCCTTCTTCGTTTTCAGTCCCCGGCTGTTGAGGGACTGGGTGATTTCGCTGATACTCTCGCCGCTGTCATAGCGGGTGAAAATCTCCGTCACCAGCGGGGCGGTCAGCGGGTCAACGGCCAGCACACCCTCCTTGTCCACCATATAGCCCAGCGGGGTGTTGCCGCCGTTGTTCTTGCACTTCAAGGCGTTTTCCATCTGGCCCCGCTGTATCTTCTCGGACAGCTCGGCGGAATAATACTCGGCATACCCTTCCAGCATGGATTCCAGAATGATACCCTCCGGCCCCTCGGAAATGTTCTCCTTTGCCGACAGCACCTTTACACCGTTCTTCTTCAAAATGCGCTTATAGTGTGCGCTGTCGTAGCGGTCACGGGAAAACCTGTCCAGCTTCCAGACCAGCACCACATCAAACAGGCCCTTGTCGCTGTCTTTAATCATGCGCTGGAACTCCGGGCGGTCTGCTGTCCTGGCGGACAAGGCCCGGTCAATATAACTGCACAGGACGGTAATGCCGTTATGCTCCGCATAGGCGGTACACTCCCGGATTTGGCCCTCAATGCTTTCCTCCCGCTGGCTGTCGGAGGAATAGCGGGCATAGATAACAGCTTTCATTCCTCGCCCTCCATCATGCGGAACAGGGTTTCTTTCAGCTTCTCATTCATAGGGGATTGGGGGTCAAAGCACATTTCAATGAAACGGCGCATTTCCTCCCGTTCGGGGGTGGCCTTGGGCTTGAACTCGTATGTTATGCCTTGGGGCTTATCCGTCCGGGCAAAGATGTAATCCATTGATACATCAAAGTAATCCGCATAGCGGCGAAACAACTCCACGGGCGGAGTGGACTGGCCGTTTTCATAGCGGTTGATACTGGACTGTGTGGAGCCGATGGCCTCGGCCATTTTTGTCTGTGGTATACCGATACTCTCCCGCAGGGCCTTTAAGCGTTTACCCACTTCTTTCATGTTGCAACCTCCTATTCGGGTTAAGTTTATTATAACCCATAATGTCGAAAATTGCAACCCGAAAATATAATTTCCCCGATGCGTTTTTTCTCTCGTCCCGGCCCGGTGGCCGAACAAAGAAGCGGCACAGATCGGCCCGTGGGGTGGGCTGGTCTGCGCCGCTTCTTTGGGTTTTGGAGGGGTGGGGGCATGGGCCGCAAATGCGGACTGTGGCCACACACCGACAAAACCGGGGGTTTCCAAAGGGGGGCAACGGCACCCCCTTGGCACACGACCTTGCTTGCAAGGTGTAGTGTGTTATACCTGCTGGCGCGGCTGGCGGGAAAACCGGGGGTGTCGTGGTCTTGACACGCCCGGTTTGAGCGACAGGACAGCGGGCGGATGTTTGTGACCGAAAGGGAACAAATATCCGCCCACTGTCAGAAGCGGCGGCAGGTATATAAGCCCCCGTCCCTCGTCCCCCGCTGGTGAGACAAAGTGTCCCGAAGCTGCGGCGGCTCCCCGGCTCCAAAATCCAAAAGGGGCGGGCAAGCACCCTTGGGGCTTGCCCGCCTTGGTAACTGAAAAGCAAGCCCGGGCGGGGCGGTCAATGGCGGCGCACGAAGTGCGCCGTTCATCTTGACCATTGACGGCCCCGGCTGGGGTTGCTACCCCGCCGCTGTCAGTCCTCGCCGCCCGCTAAAATCGCTCTGGCCTTGGCGTACTTCTCCCGCCAGCGGGCAAGCTGCTCCGCCGGGATGTCCCCGCACCCGGCAAAGCGGGTTTCATCGGAATTGTGGGCCAGGTCTGCCAGCTTGACCTTTACCGCCACGGGATTTTGCTTGATGGCCCGCACATAGTCAAAGTAGTCCGTCCCTTTTTCGTGGGTCAATAGGCGCAAAGCGTCCGTGACCTCCTGCGGGAACTCCCGTTCCAAATCTTCAAGGGTCACGGCGGTGTCCTCCGCCACATCATGGAGCAGGGCCACGCAGACGCTCACCTCGTCCGCCATCTGTTCCGCCAGATGATAGGGGTGGAAGATGTACGGCTGGCCGCTCTTGTCCGTCTGCCCGTGGTGGGCGGCGTAGGCCAGCCGCAGGGCCTTGTTCGTTAGGGCTGTGTAAATCATGCCCTGTCCTCCCACTCGCCCTTGTGGGCTTCCCACCAGGCGGGGAAGTTCGGGTCTTTCGGAGTGAGAGTGGGCGCAAGTTCATTACCAGCAAAAGTAGCAGAACTGTCTTTTGCAGAGAATGGTGAAAGTAAATCCGTTTCATCCGTATTGCCCAAATACAGCAAGTACCGCAGACAGGCGTTATCTTCAGTCCAACTCCGCCCGGAATATGTAATCCGGGCGCTCTCCAAAGTGATATAGCGTGCTCTCTTCCAGGTATCGTTCAACTGCCCATAGAGATAGTAGATGTTCTTCTTGTTTGCCAGCAGTTTGTCTTTATCAAAGTAAAAGACAATTTCCTCTTCCGGCTTGTACCCCAGCGTTCTGGAAAACAAGATACTTTTGGACGCTTTTTCTTGCGGCGTATCGTCCGTCGCCAAACACCGATTGAAGATGGCCTGGACATTTGTTTCATTTAATTCCTGCGGTTTGAATTTATTTGCCTCTTCAATAAGGCTTTTGATTTCCAGCAAATCATTGTCGTCAAGTAAGCCCACCATGCAAGCCCCCTCACAAATATAGCCCCATTATAAAGGCAGGAGCGGGAAAGTGCAAGGGCGGCACACAAATTTTCTGCGGCGGAGGGGTTCACATGGAGCGCCGTAATTCACCGCACGGTGCGATTTATCAATTTCCTCCAAAATTCTTTTGAAAGACAGGAACAAAAGGTATATACTTATGCCGTAAATAAATGTAGAGATAGATAAATCTTATTCAGAAGGGAGGAATAGCGAGCAAGTCTGTCAATGCGGGAACGAAATGGGAAAAACGCCACGCAAGCCGGGAAGCGGCGGGCGTGGCGTTTTTGCGTCCAAATGCGAACAAGGGAGGTGTTTGAAGTGTGGACATTTAGGGGTTGAAAAGCCCCTGCTTGCAAGGATTTCAGGCCCCGGAACAGAGGGGGCCTGTGTCTTATCATTCCCACCCCCGGAAAGGGGGATTTACTTTCAACATACGAGGGGGCGTACTTATAAGAAAAAGTCAGAGCGGTAAAGAGAAAGAAAACAGCGGCATGGATATTCCAGACTATGCCATTGAGCGCATGGCCCGGTGCCTGCTGCCGATGATACGGAAATACTATGAGAGCGAGGAAGGTCAACAGGAATTGGCGGCATGGGAGCAGCAGGAGAACAAGCAAGGCCATGACGACTAAGCGGCAGAGGGGGGAGCGTCACCGACTGGTGGCGCTCCCCCTTTTTTGTTTATCTGCCTATGTCCTCAATAGAAACGAAAAATCCGAACCCATTCCCGATTGGGATTAGGTTCGGATTTCTCAAGTATGGTGGAGGAGGGTGGATTCGAACCACCGAAGTCAGCGACAACAGATTTACAGTCTGCCCCCTTTGGCCACTCGGGAACTCCTCCATATCAAATTGGAGCTGGTGGACGGACTCGAACCCCCGACCTGCTGATTACAAATCAGCTGCTCTACCAACTGAGCTACACCAGC
>X355_Hoffmanns_Two_toed_Sloth__coassemble_2083_pt1 | contig 20050 bp, 21 predicted proteins | sample X355_Hoffmanns_Two_toed_Sloth__metabat2_high_PE_003 | metagenome-assembled genome bin X355_Hoffmanns_Two_toed_Sloth | reverse complement strand
TTTACCTCATATAAATGAAAAAGCCCAGCTTTTGCTGGACTTTTTCGACAGACTGCGCACCCCAATGATCAGACAGTATGATATACTGTCTGATCATTGGGGTGTTTTCTATTGCCAAATGATCGTCTCACTTTTCGGGGGGGGTTATCGATCCTGAAAAAAGGCCCGGATCGCCCGCTCATCAGCGCTGACGCTTCCCTGAACAAAGGCCGGCCGGCCTCCGCCCCGGCCGTTCAGAGCCGCGTTCAGTTCCCTGACCAGAGAGCGAAGGTCGCCCTCCCTCTGACCGATGGCGTACTTGTACCCGCTGCCCCCACCGGCAAACACCGCACAGCGTCCGCCGCAGACGGCAAGTACTGCGCCGCAGAGCTTCCGCACCGACTCGGAGGACATGTCTCCCTCCACCAGCAGCACGTCGCCCGCCCCCGCAAGGGCCTCGGCCTTGCGGAGAAAATCGCGCTCCTCCAGTGTGTCGACCCGGCCGCGCAGGTCATACAGCTCCTTCTGCAGCCGTTCCACGGCGGCAAAGGTCTCCAGCGGCTTTGCAGACAAAGCGCGGGAGATCCCGGTATTCTGATCCAGAAGGCAGGAAAAGTAACGGACCGCCCGGCCTCCGCAGACCATCTCGATGCGCACGCCCTCCCGAAATTTTTGGCAGCCCAGCAGCTTGACCAGGCCCACCTGACCGGAGGAAGCAACGTGAGTGCCGCAGCAGGCACAGCAGTCCGCGCCGGGAAAGGCCACCAGGCGCACCGCGCCCGGGATCGATTTCTTACTGCGAAAGCGGGCCTGTTCCAGCGCCTCACCGCTGAGAAAGCGGATATCGACAGCCGTATCCCCCCAAATATAGGCGTTTGCGGCGGACTCAAGCCCGGGCAGCTCCCCGGGCGCAATGTCGGCGTTGAAGTCAATGGTCACCAGGTCGTGTCCCATATGAAAGCCTACGTTGTCGCAATGGTAGCGGCCGCAAATGATCCCACTGACAATGTGCTCCCCGCTGTGCTGCTGCATATGGTCAAAGCGCCTGGCCCAGTCTATTCGGCCCACCACACGCCTGCCCACCGGCAGGGCTTTGCCGCAGGTGTGGACAATGATCCCATCCTTCTCCCTGACGTCGGTCACCCCGGCGCCGTCCAGGGTACCGTGGTCGGCGGGCTGGCCTCCCCCCTCCGGGTAAAAGGCGGTGCGGTCCAGCGTGACCGCCCAGCCCCCTTCGCTCTTCTCGCAGGAGAGGACGGCGGCGGTGAATTCCTTTAAAAAGGGATCCCTGTAATAGATCTTCTCTGTCATGCTCTCAGCCTTCCTGTATTACGCCCGCTCCAGATCACCGGTCATGGCGTTCAGGCTGTAGGCACCCGTGTCCGTGGTCACATACCACACGGGGATCAGCCGGGTGGCGTCACCGGAGAAGGTCAATTGGTAGCCCGGCGTCATGGCGGTGATCTCGCTGCAGATATCGCCCAGGTCGGTGATGCCGTTCAACAGCCGCAGCAGGGCGGTGGGCACCGAGATCAGCTCCGCGCCGTCCCCGGAGCGGGGCGTACCCATCAGGCGCTGCCCGGCGATGGACCGCAGGCAGCCGTCCTCATACTCCACCGTCACCTGACAGCCCAGCACAGGCAGTTCCTGCCAGGTCTGGCGCACCGTCAGCAGGAGCGCTCCGCCGTCCTCCTCCCGGGAGACCGTCACACCGGAAAAGCCGATCTTCTCCAGAACAGCCAGGGCGTGGGCTTCCTCTCCCCCGTCCGCCTCCGCCGTCTGCGCGCCTTCGGCAAAGGAAAAGCTGAAATTTCCGTTGCTGCGGAATTCCGCCCAGCCCAGGCTGCTCTCGTAGGCGTACCGCCCGCTGCCCAGGTCGGACGCGCTGCACGGACCCAGCAGGGCGGCGGCCAGCGCCGCCTCCCCCTCCTGCTCCCGCTCCACCGCCATGGGCGTCAGCTCCAGCTCTTTGGGGAGGTTGGCCCGCTCCAGGCGGATCCCGCTCTGCTCCAGCACCTCCAGCATGTCGGAAACCGCCTGCTCCTGGTATTGCGCCGAGCCGCGCTCCTGCACGACCACCATGACCAGCAGGAACAGGTTGGCCAGCAGGAGGATCAGGATGATGATGTTTTTCAGCTTGGACCACTCCATGCCGGTGCCTCCTTTGCGTTTGGTTTTCCGTTACCCGGCGATCCAACTCCAGTCGGCGCAGACCTGCTCTGCGCCGGTATCCCGGTACACCAGGGTCAGTTCCTTTCCCTGCCCGCCCATGGCGCTCATGGCGGCGGCCGCCTGCTCCTCGGGGAGGACCAGGGAGGTCTCCCCCGTGTCCGTGTAGGTGCGCAGGTAGAGGGAAAAGTCGGTGACCGCCCCGCTGCTCACCACAAAACGGGCGGCGTCATAGCCCTCGGGCAGGGCCACGAACGCGCCGTTGAGACAGTATTGGAAGGTGATCTCCCAGCCGTCGGCGGTCTCCTCCACCCCGGCCAGGCAGAGCCTTGCCGCGCCGCACCAGGCGCCCACGGTAGCCTCCGCCAGGGTCTGCGCGCACTCCAAAGCGCCCTGCAGGCTGTTCTCCGAGAGGGGGAAGCGGAAATCAGAGTCCCCGAAGGTGTGGAAGGTGACCAGCCCGCTGTTGGACAGGCGCAGGGAATCGGTGCCCTCCACCAGGGGGTCCAGGCTTGCTCCCTGGGCGCGGAAGCCCAGCGTGCTCAGCAGCTCCTCCACCCGGCCGCTGTCCTCCTGCAGGGGATTGCTGACCGCGCAGACAGCCGGCTGGGGTGTGGACGTCACCAAGGTGTACGGCTCCAGGTCGGCCAGCCCGGGCACCTCAAAGGCGAACAGCGCGCCGTTGGGCGGCTGCTCCGCCACCGCCGCCTCCAGGTGGAGGGAGGTGGACAGGGTGGTGCCGCAGACATAGCAGCCCCCGTCCTCCGCGTTGATATAGTACAGCGCCACGCCGCCGCTCTCTTGGGCGGCCAGGCAGATCCGCCGCGCCATGCCCGTCAGGGCGGGATTGCTCTGCCCGTCCCCCAGCCAGCCGCTCAGGGCGTCCAAGGGAACGGGGTACAAAAAGTCCAGATAGATCCCCGTACTGCGCAGGGCGGCCCGCCAGACCCGCTCGGAGACCTCCTCCGGGGCGGCGGCGCTGCCCAGGGCCTCGGAGAACAGGGTGGACAGGGAGGAATAGACCCGGTCGGTCTCCTCCTGGTCATACTGCACGCCGTAGCGCTGTCCGTCCCGGTAGATGGCCAGGCGGGCCGGGCCGGCCACGGCGGACGAGGTTTGACCGGATTCGTCGGGGTCGCCGGCCCCGTCGCCGCTGCTCAACAGCTCCCGGATGTTTTCCATCACACCGCCGGAGAGCTGCGTGCGGCCCAGCAGATAGACGGCGGAGAGGGCCAGCAGAAGGATCAGCAGGTTCTTGACCCACTCCACCGGGCGGGAGCGGCGTTTACTCCTCATAGTCCGGTCCCTCCACCTTCAGCTCCATACGGATGGTGGTGCCGGGGCCGGGGCGGTCCACCAGCTCCAGGCAGCCCTTGTGCCGGTCCATGATCTCCTTGGCGATGGACAGGCCCAGGCCGGTGCCGCCCGACTGGCGGGAGCGGGCCTTGTCCACCCGGTAAAAGCGCTCGAACACCCGGCCCCGGTCCTCGGCGGGGATGCCGATGCCGTTGTCGGCCACCTCCATCCAGACCCGGGCGCCCGCCCGCCCGGCGGACATGGCGATGCGTCCGCCGTCGGGGGTGTATTTGATGGCGTTGGACACCACGTTCATCATGACCTGGAGCACCCGCTCCCGGTCGGCCAGGACCTCGGGCAGGTCGGGCGGCATGTCCAGGGTCAGCCGGTGGCTGTGGCGCCGGGCCTCCAGCACCACGGCGTTGTACACGTCGTCCACCGCCTTGCCGAAGGAAAAGCGGGACAGCTTGATCTCGCTGCGCCCCGAGTCGAACCGGGACAGGGTCAGCAGGTCCTGCACGATATGGGTCATGCGGTCGGTCTCGTTCAGGATGACGCCCAGGAACTTCTGCTCCATCTCGGCGGGAAGGGTACCCGCCCCGTCGGACAGGGTCTCGGCGTAGGAGCGGATGTTGGTCAGCGGCGTGCGCAGCTCGTGGGAGACGTTGGCCACGAATTCCTTACGCTGCTCCTCCACCTTGTGCTGCTCGGTCACGTCCCGGATGACCACCAGCACGCCGCCCTGGCTCTCGCTGGAGAAGGGGGCCAGCAGCAGCGCCAGGGTGCGGGAGCGCACCTCCCGCTCCCCCTCGATGTACCCGCCCGCGGGGGCCGACATCACCTCAAACAGCGGCGCGACGCCGCCGAACAGAGGCTCGTACTCCGTGCCCGAGTCCAGCTTGGTCTGCAGCATCCGCTCGGCGGCAGGATTGGCGTGGATCAACTGCCCGTCCCGGGCGAAGGCGGCCACGCCGTCGGTCATGTGCAGGAACAGGGTGCTCAGCTTATTGCGCTCGTTCTCCACCTCGTCCAGGGTGTCCTTCAACTGCCGGGCCATATCGTTGAAGGCGCTGGTCAGGATGCCGATCTCGTCCCGGGCGCTGACCTCGATCTTCCGGGTGAAGTCGCCCGCCGCCACCCGCTCGGCGGCGTCGGTCAGCCGCTCAATGGGGGTGATCATGGTCTTGGCCAGCAGGAAGGACAGCAGCACGGAAATGACCAGGCCGAACACCAGCGCCTCCAGGATCAGGTTGAACAGCTCGCCGGTCAGCTCCTCCACCGTGGCCCGGTTGTCCAGCACATAGATGATATAGGGCGTGTCCCCCCGGCTGATGGGGATGGCCACGTCCATATAGTTCGCCGCCGGGTCGCCGGAGGAGCCGACCTCCCCCAGCAGGGCGGCGGTGAGATTCTGGGTCACCGCCAGCTCGCCCTCTTCCTCCGGGTCGGAGCCGGCCAGATAAGCGCCCGTTTTCCCGTCCAGGATGTAGTAGTTGCGGTTGCGGGAGTCCACGCCCAGGGCGGCCTTATAGGATTCCAGCACCCGCCGCAGGGCGGCGGCGCCATCCTCTTCCCCCTCCTCCGGGGCCGAAAGGTCGGAGACGAACTCCCGGTCCGCGAAGACGGTCTCCATCTGACTGTAAAAGTCGTTCATGTAAAACCGGGATACCAGATTGGTCAAAAAGGCGCCCACCACCGTCATCAGCGAGACGATCAGCAGGATCATGATGAGCACCAGCTTCATGTGCAGACTGCGAAACAAGGCGGGACGCCCCCTTTCCGAACAGGATCAAGGACCTGTATTCATAAGCCGAATGGCGTATGCAGGTCCCAAGCTCAGGCGTTGAACAGATAGCCCAGCCCCCGGCGGGTCATGAGGAAGGTGGGGGAGGCGGGGTCGTCCTCCAGCTTTTCCCGCAGCCGCCGCACGGCCACGTCCACCGCCCGCACGTCGCCCACATAGCCCTCGTAGTTCCAGACGTGCTCCATCAGGGCCTCCCGGGAGAAGACCTTGCCCGGCTGAGAGGCCAGGAATTTGATCAGCTCGTACTCCCGCTGGGTCAGGTCCAGGGCCTTGCCATCCTTGTAGACCACCAGCAGGTCAGTGTCCACCACCACCCGGCCCAGGTCCAGCCTGTTCCCACCCTTGGGTTCGGGGGCGGCGGTCAGAGCCATGTCGCTCCGTCGGATGTTGGCCTTGACCCGGGCCAGCAGCTCCCGCATGGAAAAGGGCTTGGTGATGTAGTCGTCGGCCCCCAGCTCCAGGCCCAGGACCTTGTCCGTCTCCTCCTCCCGGGCGGTCAGCATGATGACGGGGGTGGTCCTGCCCTGCTCCCGCAGGGCGCGGCACACGTCAAAGCCGTTCATTTCAGGCAGCATCAGGTCCAGCAGGATCAGGTCGGGGTCCTGCTCCAAGGCCAATTGCAGACCCGTCTTGCCGTCCAGCGCCTCCAGGGTGTCGTACCCCTCCCGGCCCAGGTTAAAGCTGAGGATGTCCACAATATTTTTTTCATCTTCCACGATCAGAACGCGCTTGCTCACAGGGCAAACCTCCATTCCAACAGTTCATCGGTCCAGCAGGATCTTCGCTTTCAGGACGGCGGCCACCGTCTTGCCGTCCCTGATCTCGCCGTCCATGACCTGCCCGGCCAGACGGTCGAAGGGGACCCGCTCGATCTCCAGAAACTCGTCCTCGTCCGGGCAGCAGTCGCCATAGGTCAGGTCCCGGGCCAAATAGAGGTACAGCACCTCCTGGCAGAAGCCGGGCGAGGGATAGATGGCCCCCAGGTCGATCAGCTCGCCTGCCTGGGCGCCGATCTCCTCCTTCAGCTCCCGCAGGGCGCCCGTCCGGGGCTCCTCCCCGGCATCCAGCTTCCCGGCGGGGATCTCGGTGAGCACCCGGGAGAAGGGATAGCGGTACTGGCGCACCACGGTCACGGTGCCGTCGCCGTTCAACGGCAGCACGGCTACGCCGCCGGGGTGGACCACCACCTCCCGGGCGGCGGTGCGCCCGTTGGGCAGGACGGCCTTGTCCAGATCCACCTTGACGATGACCCCTTCATAGGGGCGGGTATGCGCTACGGTGCGCTCAGTCAGTTCCATGTTCGCGTGTCCGCCTTTCCGCTTGATTTTCATGTTTGATTTAGTATACCACAATTTCCCGGCTGTGCCAACTGCAAACCGCGTTCCGGGCAGAGGTCCATCAATTCCGGTCGATCACCCTGTGCCGGGTCCACTTCCCGCTGACATAGCGCAGGGAGAACACCACCGAGCGCACGAACCAGTCGGCGAAATAGCCGCACCAGATCCCCACCAGGCCCACGCCGAGGAACCGGCACAGGACGGTGGTCAGCCCCACCCGGAACACCCACATGGAGATGGTGGACGCGATCATGCCGAACTTCACGTCGCCCGCGGCCCGCATTCCGTTGATGGGCAGGAAGGACAGGGGCCACAGGAAGGGCTTGACGATGCTGATGACCAGCATCACATGGATGGTCAGCTCCGCCTCGGCCGTCTCCAGCCCGGCCAGCCACACCACCGGGAAGGTCAGGCCGAAAATCAGCCAGTTGGCCGCCAGCAGCACCGCTGCGCCCCACGCCGTCAGCTTTTTGATGTTGGCCTTGGCCTCGTCCAGCCTGCCCGCGCCGATGCACTGTCCCGCCACCGTCATCATGCCGGTGCCGATGGCGGTGGACGGCATGGAGCTCATGTACTCCAGCACCGTGACCACGGCGTTGGCCGCGATGGCGGTGGTGCCCAGGGTGGAGACGGTGCTCTGCACCATCAGCTTGCCGAACTGGAACATGGCGTTTTCCACGCCGGTGGGCAGACCGATGCTGAGCACCAGCAGGATCACCCGCCAGTCGGGGCGCAGGGCAGTCAGCCTGCCCACTTCGATCTTCTGCCCCGGCCTGCGCTGGAAGACCAGCATGACCACTGCCGCCACGATAAAGGACACCAGGGTGGAGATGGCCGCGCCCGCCACGCCCAGGTCCAGGCCGAACATCAGAATGGCATTTCCGACCACGTTCAGGGCGTTGGAGGCGGCGGACACGATCATGGGCAGCCGGGTGTTGCCCGCGGCGCGGTACAGGGCGGAGCTGGCGTTGAACAGGGCGATGAAGGGATAGGAGAAGGCGGTGATCAGGAAGTAGACCTCGGCCGCCTCCATCACGTCGGCCTCCACCTGGCCGAAGATCAGGTGGAGCATCCCCTTGCGGAAGACCAGGCAGGCCGCCGCCACCAGAACGCCCAGGGCCAGGGCGGATATGAGCACCTGCCGGCCCGCCCGGTCGGAATTTTCCTTATCCTTTCGGCCCAGGTACTGGGCGCAGACGATGGCGCCGCCGGTGGCCAGGGCGGTGAACAGGAACAGGATCAGCTTGTTGATGGAGTCCACCAGGGAGACCCCGGAAATGGCGGCGGAGCCTACATTGGACACCATCATGGTATCCACCGTGCCCACCAGCGAGGTCAGAAGCTGCTCGATGATCAGCGGGATCAGCAGCCGCCTGAGGCTTTGGTTGGAAAACACGCAAGCTCCCCCCTTTCCGAATGCAAAACGTAAAATTCAGTTTATCACGCTTTCTGTCGGAATTCAAGGCAATTCCTCTCTTCCCGCGCGCCTCACCCTTTTCCCCCTTTCGCAATAGGATGGTATGGGGAACCTGCGTCTCCCCCATCTCAATCAAAGGAGCGAGCCGATATGATCGAAACTCTCGCGCTTGACCGCCTCCCGGAGGGGCAGAGCGCGTATGTGACCGAAGTACAAAACGAACCCTCCATGCGCCGGCGGCTGGCCGACATCGGCCTGATCCGTGGGACCCGGGTCACCTGCCTGTGCCGCAGTCCCGCCGGGGACCCGGCGGCCTACCTGATCCGGGGGGCCGTTATCGCCCTGCGCAGCCGGGACGCCGCCCGGATCCAGGTGGAACCGGCCCTGGCGCCCGTACCCGCCTCCCCCGCCGGGGCCCCGGCCTGAGGGCGCGCCCATGGGACTGACACACACCTCCACCGGCGCGGGCGCGGCCCAGCTCGACCTGACCATCGCCCGGGAGCGGGAGGACGACCTGGTAGTAGCCCTGGCGGGCAACCCCAACGTGGGCAAGTCCACCGTGTTCAACGCCCTGACCGGTCTGCATCAGCATACGGGGAATTGGCCGGGCAAGACGGTGACCTGCGCCCAGGGACGCGCCGTCCACGGGGGACGGGGGTACATTCTGGTGGACCTGCCCGGTACTTACTCTCTGGCGGCCCACTCGGAGGAGGAGGAAGCGGCCCGGGATTTTCTCCGCTCGGGCCAGGCCCAGTGCGTAGTGGTGGTGTGTGACGCCGCCTGTCTGGAGCGCAACCTGATCCTGGCCCTCCAGGTGCTGGAGCTGACGCGGCGGGTGGTGCTGTGCGTCAACCTGCTGGACGAGGCGGAGAAGCGGGGCATCCGGGTGGACCTGGAGGGCCTGTCCGCCCGCCTGGGCGTCCCGGTGGTGGGGACCGCGGCGGGCCAGGGGCGGGGCCTGGGCGGGCTGATGGCGGCAGTGGAGCGGGTCTGCGCCGCTCCACCGGAACAGGAACCGGACCGGGGCGAAGCGTCCCGGTCCGGCGAGGAGGAGCGGGTGACCCGGGCGGAGCGCATCGCCCGGGCGGCGGTGCGCTGCAGCCGTCCCGACGCCGGTGCCCGTGACCGGCGGCTGGACCGGGTATTCACCAGCCGGCACACCGGCATCCCCGTCATGCTGGCCCTGCTGGCGGGGGTGCTCTGGCTGACCATCATCGGGTCCAATGTGCCCTCCGACCTGCTGTCCCGGGGACTGTTCCGGCTCCAGGACCGCCTGACCGACCTGTTTACATACTGGAACGCCCCCGCGTGGCTCCACGGCGTTCTGGTGCTGGGCGTCTACCGGGTGCTGGCCTGGGTGGTCAGCGTCATGCTTCCCCCCATGGCTATCTTCTTCCCCCTGTTCACCCTGCTGGAGGACTTCGGCTACCTGCCCCGGGTGGCCTTTGTCATGGACCACGCCTTTCAGAAGTGCCGGGCCTGCGGCAAACAGGCCCTGTGCATGTGCATGGGCTTCGGGTGCAACGCGGCCGGAGTGGTGGGCTGCCGCATCATCGACTCCCCCCGGGAGCGCCTGATCGCCATTCTGACCAACTCCTTCGTCCCCTGCAACGGGCGCTTTCCCACCCTGATCGCCCTGATCATCATGTTCTTCGTGGGCGTGGGCGGCGGGCCGGGCCGCTCGCTGGCGGCGGCGCTGATGCTGACGGGGGTCATCCTGCTGGGGGTGTTCATGACCTTCGGAATATCCCGGCTGTTGTCGGGCACCCTATTGAAAGGAATTCCCTCTTCCTTCACCTTAGAGCTGCCCCCCTACCGCAGGCCCCGGATCGGCCAGGTGATCGTCCGCTCCGTCCTGGACCGGACCCTGTTCGTCCTGGGCCGTGCCGCCATGGTGGCCGCCCCGGCGGGGCTGGTCATCTGGCTGTGCGCCAACATCCAGGTAGGGGGAGCCAGCATCCTGGCCCACTGCACCGGCTTTCTGGACCCCTTCGCCCGCCTGTTCGGCCTGGACGGGGTCATCCTGACGGCCTTTATTCTGGGCTTTCCCGCCAACGAGATCGTCCTTCCCATCATGCTCATGGCCTACCTGTCCACCGGAACGCTGCTGGAGCTGGGCGACCTGGGCGCTTTGCGCGACCTGCTGACCGCCCATGGGTGGACCTGGGTAACGGCGGTGTGCGTCATGCTCTTCTCCCTGTTCCACTGGCCCTGCTCCACCACCTGCATCACCATCTGGAAGGAGACCAAAAGCGCCAAATGGACCGCTCTCGCCGTGGCGCTGCCCACGGCGGTGGGGCTGTGCGCCTGCTTCTGCGTGGCCGCCGCCGCCCGCCTGCTGGGATTGGATTGACTTTTTCATCGGAATCACATACAATATGGACCAAAGAGAGAAGGAAGTGAACGCCTGTGGTGGATATCGCCGTCATCGGCGGAGGGCCGGCGGGCCTGTCCGCCGCCATCAACGCCCGCGCCCGGGGCAAAGGCGTGCTGGTGGTGGGCAATCCCATCGAGGAAAACCCGCTGTATCAGGCCCCTGTAATCGACAATTACCCCGGACTGCCGGGGATCAGCGGCGCGGACCTGCTGCGCGCCCTGGAGGACCACGCCCGGGCAAGCGGCGCGCAGTTCCGCCAGGGCCGGGTCCTGACCGTCTCGCCCATGGGCGGCCGCTTTTTTCTCAGCATCGGCAGCGACATGGAGGAGGCCCGCGCCGTCGTGCTGGCCATCAGCGCCCAGCGGGGCGCCAAGCTCCCCGGCGAGGAGGCCCTGCTGGGCCGGGGCGTCAGTTGGTGCGCCACCTGCGACGGGATGCTTTACCGCAACAAGGCGGTGGCGGTGGTGGGCCTGTCCCACGACGCCCCCGCCGAGGCCAATTTCCTGCGGGAGATCGGCTGCCAGGTCACCTATGTGGCCCGAAAGGCCCCCGAAGGGCTGCGCCCGGACATCCCCGTGGTGCTGGGCAGGCGGCTGTCCGTCGAGGGGGAGCGGACGGTGATCGCCGTCCGTGCGGACGAAACCGCCGTCCCCTGCCAGGGGGCCTTCATCCTGCGGGAGGCCATGGCCCCCGGCGACCTGATGCCAGGTCTGGCCCTGGAGGGCGGCTACATCTCCGTGGACCGCGCCATGGCCACCAACCTGCCCGGCGTGTTCGCCTGCGGCGACTGCACCGGCCTGCCCCTCCAGGCGGCCAAGGCGGTGGGCGAGGGCCTGGTGGCGGGACAGAGCGCCGCCGAGTATGTGGATCGTCTGGGAAACCAGTAAGAACCTGTATTCATAAGCCGAAATGCCAGCCGGGCGAGGGATTTTTTCGTCAGGCGAAGGCAATTTGACGCAGGCGTACTGGATGTACGTCAAGGAAAATTAACGAAGCATGGCGGGAAAAGACCCGCCCGAATGGCGTTAAGCGCTTGTGAATACAGGTTCTAAGTTTATCAATCAAATATCAAAATGCAAAGGAGAACACAACTATGTCTGTACTGCATCTGACGGAAGGGGCCTTTGATCAGGCCATCGCCCAGGGCGTGGCCCTGGTAGATTTCTGGGCTACCTGGTGCGGCCCCTGCAAAATGCTGGCCCCTGTCATTGAAGAACTGGGCGGCCAGTACGAGGGCAAGGCTGTCATCGCCAAGGTAGACGTGGACGCCGAGCCGGGTCTGGCCGGGCGCTACGGGGTCATGAGCATCCCCACCGTGATCCTGTTCAAGGACGGCCGGGAGATCGACCGCAAGGTGGGCTTCATGCCCGCCTCCGCCTACACTGAGATGTTGGACGAAAATCTGTAACCAGCCCCCCGACGCGCGCCGCAGGAAATTTCCTGCGGCGCGTGTTCTCGCCTCAAAATTAGCACTCTCGTTTTGAGAGTGCTAAATGTTTACACTTCGTTCATGAATTTTCCCGGGAATGTGCCTATACTATGGGTAAATTAAAGACGTTCCCAGGAAAGGAGTGTTATCCATGAACGCCAATCAATTCACGCAAAAATCCCTGGAGGCCATCCAGGGCGCGCAGGACCTCGCCCAGGAGTACGGCAACCAGCAGATCGAGCAGGCCCATCTGTTGCTCTCCCTGCTGCGGCAGGAAAACGGGCTGGTGCCCCAGCTTCTGACCAAAATGGGGCTGACCGTCCCCTCTCTGGAGGCGGCGGTCAAGGCCGAGGTGGAAAAGCTGCCCAAGGTCTCCGTCAGCCATGAGGCGGGCAAGGTTTATGTCTCCCCCGACTTCAACAGGGCGGTCAGCGCCGCCGAGGAGTCCGCCAAGTCCATGAAGGACGAATATGTCTCGGTGGAGCACCTGCTGCTGGCCCTGATCCAGACGGCGGACGCCGCCCTGAAGCCCCTGCTGCGCACCTACAACGTGACGAAAGAGGACGTTCTCCAGGCCTTGAGCCAGGTGCGGGGCAACCAGCGGGTCACCTCCGACAACCCGGAGGAGACCTACGACGCCCTGAAAAAGTACGGAACCGACCTGGTGGAGCGGGCGCGCGCCAACAAGCTGGACCCGGTCATCGGCCGGGACGACGAGATCCGCAACGTCATCCGCATCCTCTCCCGCAAGAGCAAGAACAACCCCGTCCTGATCGGCGAGCCGGGCGTGGGCAAGACCGCCATCGCCGAGGGCCTGGCCCAGCGCATCGTCAAGGGCGACGTGCCCAACTCCCTGAAGGATAAGACCATCTTCTCCCTGGACATGGGCAGCCTGATCGCCGGGGCCAAATACCGGGGCGAGTTTGAGGAGCGGCTGAAGGCCGTGCTGAACGAGGTGAAGAAGTCCGAGGGCCGCATCATCCTGTTCATCGACGAGCTGCACACCATCGTGGGCGCGGGCAAGACCGAGGGCGCCATGGACGCGGGCAACCTGCTCAAGCCCATGCTGGCCCGGGGCGAGTTGCACTGCATCGGCGCCACCACTCTGAACGAGTACCGCCAGTATATCGAAAAGGACGCCGCCCTGGAGCGCCGCTTCCAGCCCGTTATGGTCAACGAGCCGTCCGTGGAGGACACCATCGCCATTCTGCGCGGCCTGAAGGAGCGCTACGAGGTGTTCCACGGCGTCAAGATCACCGACGGCGCGATCATCGCCGCCGCCACCCTGTCCAACCGCTATATCACCGACCGCTTCCTGCCCGACAAGGCCATCGACCTGGTGGACGAGGCCTGCGCCATGATCCGCACCGAGATGGACTCCATGCCCACCGAGCTGGACGTGATCTCCCGCCGGATCATCCAGCACGAGATCGAGGAGGCCGCCCTGAAAAAGGAGACCGACAGCCTGTCCCAGGAGCATCTGGCCGAGATCCAGAAAGAGCTGTCCGACATGCGGGAGGAGTTCAACGCCAAGAAGGCCCAGTGGGAAAACGAGAAGAACGCCATCGACAAGGTGCAGAAGTACCGGGAGGAGCTGGAGCAGGCCAACGCCGCCCTGGAGAAGGCCCAGCGGGAATACGACCTGGAAAAGGCCGCCGAGCTGCAGTACGGCAAGATCCCCGAGCTGCGCCGGGCGCTGGAGGCGGAGGAGTCCCTGGCCCAGCACAGCAAGGAGGCCAGCCTGCTCCGGGACAAGGTCACGGAAGAGGAGATCGCCCGCATCATCCAGCGCTGGACGGGCATTCCCGTCTCCCGCCTGATGGAGGGCGAACGGGAAAAGCTGCTCCACCTGGAGGACATCCTGCACCAGCGTGTGGTGGGCCAGGACGAGGCCGTGCGCCTGGTGTCCGAGGCCATCCTGCGCTCCCGGGCGGGCATCGCCGACCCCGACAAGCCCATCGGCTCCTTCCTGTTCCTGGGCCCCACCGGCGTGGGCAAGACCGAGCTGGCCAAGACCCTGGCCGAGGCCCTGTTCGACAGCGAGAAGAACCTGGTGCGCATCGACATGAGCGAGTATATGGAGAAATTCTCCGTCTCCCGGCTGATCGGCGCCCCTCCGGGCTACGTGGGCTACGAGGAGGGCGGCCAGTTGACCGAGGCGGTGCGCCGCCAGCCCTACTCCGTCATCCTGTTCGACGAGGTGGAGAAGGCCCACCCCGACGTGTTCAACATCCTGCTGCAGGTGCTGGACGACGGCCGCATCACCGACAGCCAGGGCCGCACGGTGGACTTCAAGAACACCATCATCATCCTGACCTCCAACCTGGGCAGCCAGTTCCTGCTGGACGGCATCGGCCCTGACGGCGAGATCAGCGGGGAGGCCCGCGATCAGGTCAACGACCTGCTCAAGCGCTCCTTCCGTCCCGAGTTCCTGAACCGCCTGGACGAGATCGTGTTCTACAAGCCGCTGACCAAGGCCAACGTCACCTCCATCATCGACCTGATGGTGGCCGGGCTGAACCAGCGTCTGGCCGACAAGGACCTGTCCGTCCGGCTGACCGACGCCGCCCGGGACTTCATCATCGACGCCGCCTACGACCCCCTGTACGGCGCGCGGCCCCTGCGCCGCTACCTGCAGCACACGGTGGAGACGCTGATCTCCCGCCAAATCATCGCCGACCAGGTGGAAAGCGGCGCGGTGCTCACCGTGGACTGCCAAAGCGGCGAGCTGACGGTGGATTCGCAAAGCGTATAGGCTTGAGGATAAAATCAAAAAAGCCTGCCCGACCGGCCCCAAAAGGGTTGGTCGGGCAGGCTTTTCCCTTGTTACGTCAACAGCTTCAAGAAGAGAAAAACACTGCTGCCCTTCCGGTTTTTATATTCGTAACTGTCTGTCTCGAACCCGAGTTTTTGATGGAGCGCAATACTTTCCGTATGATTTGTTCCGACCTGGTCCAGAACGATTTGATACCCCTTGCTTTTCGCGATTTGAAACGCTTCCCCGACCGCGGCCAAGGCATACCCCCTCCGCCGGTACTCCAGAAAAATTTCAGGGCCAAGGCTGACAACAGACTTGGTATGCTCATAGAGAGAGATGGAACCGACTACCGTTTGCCCGGCTGTGACCGCAAACATTTCAAAGTATTTCCCTTCATATTCCTTTCGGCTCCATTGCTCCATCATCTCTTGTATTTCCTGAACATTCCAATTTTGACAGCGGTATTTTTGCAATATCGGAATATCGCTTGCCGTAAAATGGCGCAAAACGATCATAGAGGACTCCTTTTCGCTCCAAATGTATTCATTTATCCCTATTCCGACGCTTCAGAACGACCGCAAGAACGACGCCGCCGATGATCAAAATAATTCCGATCACCGTGATCACAGTACCCACAACGAAAACCGGATTGTTGGAGACAAAATCAGAAGTCATATGATTGCTCAGGTTCCCAAATTCATCGTAAAAGATCCCACCGCCTCCAAACCCGTCAAACATACTGTCCGTCATGCGGGCCATGCTGCGTGTCACGACCCGGGCCAGCGCGCCGATCACGGTAAAACCGACTCCGCCAAGCGCGGTATAAACGCCGATCAGCCACCCATACCGGCGCAGAAGAGTGCCGATCACGCCGGGGACCGAGTCCACCCAGTTTGTGTTTCCCGGCGCCGCGGGCCCCCCTTCCTGTCCCGTTTCCTCCGCCGGCTCTTCGTCAGAGAGTAGCCAATCGACGGTCACGCCGAACGCGTCCGCCAGCAATTTGAGCTTGCCGATCTCCGGTTCAGCGTCTCCCGTCTCCCATTTGCTGACCGCCTGACGGGATACGCCGATCTGCTCCGCCAACGCTTCCTGTGATTTGCCGCTTTTCTTACGGCAGTAATAGATCTTCTCGGATAGCTTCATCCTGAACCCTCCCTGTTTTTGGTTGTCTCTATTCTACCGAAAACCCGGTTGCGAAGCGATCGGCCAAGGCTTGCAATCCCGCAACCGCCGGTTGCGATTCGTCTTTTCAGGCTTTCCACGACGAGTTTTCCCGGTCCACCCTTTTTCCTCCCAACACTTCACGTCCGCCGCATTCCGGCCATGCTTCTGCATCAGCCGCATCACATGGAAAAACACCCTGGTCTTGACCGACGGCCGTTCCCTGCCCCGGCGCTTCCTGATCTCTCCGCAAGGGCCGTCGTCTTTTTCTCCACCCGCTTTTTGATCTTACCGCTGACCCGCTCCCAGGAGACCTCCCGGACGCCGACCCCGTACCGCAAAAGGATCCGAAATCCCTGGAATTTCGTTATTTCCCCGCCCAATTTTTCCGCGAGCTTGTGCGCGATATGATAGGTCGAACCTTGGTGGCTTTGCCCCTGGATCACCGTGATCTTCATTTCCGCCATCCTCCCAAGCCTGAGTTGATTCCATCATAGCATAAAAATGCAAAAAACAAAACCTCCGGTCCGGCCGAAGGTTTTGCTTTTGCCTCTGTTACACGTACTTGACCGCCGTGCCGTACACCACGATCTCCGCCGCCCCCTGCATGACCGAGGACGAGCCGTAGCGGATATTGACCACCGCGTCGGCCCCCAGGCTCTCCGCCTCGTCTACCATGCGCTTGGTGGCGATCTGCCGGGCCTCGGTGAGCATCTCGGTGTAGCTGACGATCTCGCCGCCCACCAGCGTTTTCATGCCCGCCATAAAATCCTTGCCGAAATTCTTCGACTGCACCACGGTCCCCTTCACCAATCCGAGGACCTCCAGTTCCTTTCCCGGGACATAATCAATATTGACCAGCAGCATCCAATTCTCCTCCTTCAATTTCTCGAAATCGTTCTTTCAACGCCCGCACCGCGGACAGGATCAACAACAGGCACACGGCCGCCGGCACAAAAAAGGCGGCCGACAGCACCACCGGCATACCGGGGATCAGGGCCAGGCCCACACAAACCGCCGCGCCGGCCAGCTCCAGCACGGCGGCGATCACCACGCTGCGCACGGCCTCCCGTTTCTGCCGCGCCCGGCGCTTGTCAATACTTTCTGGCTTCATCCTCTTCCCCCCTTCTGATCTCCCGCCACCGCTGCACCAGGGCCAGCACGATGCCCAGGATCACCACGGCGGGGACGGCCACCAGCACCGCCATGACGGCGATGGGCGGCGCGGCGGCGGGGTCGATGGTAAACGCCCACACAAAGAGCGCGATCACACCCGCCATCAGGGCGATCATGATCACCGCCGCCAAAGCTGGCGGCACATAGCGCCTGACTCTGACGTCGCCCCGCTGCTTGTTCTGAAATGTGGTTCCTTTCCGCTCCAAATCCTCCATCTCCTTTAACCACAACTCCGCGTCCAGATCGGTCAGGCGGACCTCCTGGTCCTTCATGCGGCGGCACAGCTCCATGGCCTGGTCCAGGTCCTGCCGCTCCCGCTCCAGGGTGATCAGGTGGCGGCGCATCCCGTCGCCCACGGTGCCGCCCCCCGTCTGCATCCGTCGGATCTCGTCCAGCGGCACGCCCAGCTTGCGCAGCAGCTTGATCTGCTTCAGCGCCTCCACCTCGGCCCCGCCGTATTCCCGGTAGCCGTTCTGACTGTTGCGCACGGGAGCGAGCAGCCCCTCCTTTTCATAGAACCGGATATTGCGGCGGGTGATTCCCACCAGGCTTTCCACTTCATTGATTTTCACGGCGCTCTCTCCTTTTCTGCTTTCAGTGTAGACCTTTCACCAAGTGGAAAGTCAAGTAATTTTTTTCATTTTTACAGGATGATGGGCACTTCTTTCGTAATATCCAGCGTCCCGGGCGTCACATGGCACTCCATGGCCAAAATGCGCACCCCCGCTTCCGCCGCCCGGCGCAAGGCCGCGCCAAAGGCCGGGTGGGTCTCGTCATTGGGAGAGAACGCGCGCATCCCCTCCATCTGCAGCACAAAGCACACCGCCGCCTCGTATCCCTCTCGCTTCGCCAAAATCAGCTCCTCCAGATGCTTCACCCCGCGCTGGGTGGGCGCGTCGGGAAAGCGCGCGTGGCCGCCGTCCTCCAGCGTCACGCCCTTGACCTCGGTAAATCCCCGCCGTCCGCCCGCCTCCCAGGCAAAATCAAACCGGGAATTTCCCCATTTGACCTCCGGCCGCAGCAGGGTCAGCCCATCCACAAAGCCGCCGCTTTCCGCCCACTGCGCAAAAACCTGATTGGGCGCCTGGGAGTCCATATTCACCAAAAGGGGACCCTTCTCCACCGCGATTACATCATAGCGGGTCTTGCGCCCCGGGTGCTCCTCCCCCCAGTCCTGAAGGTAAACAGTCGTACCGGGGATCAGCAGTTCCCGGCAGCGCCCGGTGTTCTTCACATGGGCGACGATCTCCTCACCCCCGACCTCCACATAAGCGATAAAGCGGTTCGGCCGCGCCAGAAAGCGCCCCGCCACGACGGCATCATAATTCATTGCAGTCTCTCCTTTTGTATCTTATTATATTATAGAATAATCCACCTTGCGCGACAAGAGAAAAGCAGATCGTCAGAAAAGAAGAGACATGACCTCGGTCATGTCTCTTCTTTTCATCCTCGCTTATTCCGGGATCGGCTCCGCATTTTCGTATACCCACGCGACCTCGTATCCTTTGCATTCCTTCCGCACATAGTCTACCAATGCCTGCGTGTTTTCTTCCCCGATGAAAAACTTTTTTCCGGTATCGAGAATATTCGTTATGACGTACCCGTTTTCCCGCACGCTGATACTGATATTTTCATAGCCCAAAAGAGGAACGCTGACCGATATGTCGAGCACCTCCTTCGGCTGTTCCAAATCAAGGTCATCATACTCGTTTTCCGCCGCCGGATCAGATAGAAGCATGGCCCAAATTTTCTCACTGTCTACGTTCTCAAAGCGAATCTCCGCGTATGTTCCGGAGATCGGCTTTTTGTACTCATAAGAAACGAAATTGAAAATGAGTGTGTTTTGCAGGTCCAGATCCCGGATCAACTGTCCCAAGGTCTCCGGGCGATAGTAAGAATTGACCGCCGCATAGCATGTGTCCGTTCCCTCGTACTGAACAGCGACCGCACATTCTGATGAGATACCGGCGATCTCATATACCGTCGCGTTGATAGATCGGTTGGCATCCTCACTGGCAATATCCGCGTATTCGTCCCAGCCTCTTGCGGTAATGGCCGCTAACTGAGCGCCCAGCCGGTCCCCTGGGACTTCACTCCTTCGGGCCTGATATTCCAATGGATCCCACTGGATATTTGAATACTGCTCATAAATCTCCATGTCCTCCCAGCGGGGAATCTCCTGGATCTCTCCTTCTGAAGTGCCTTGTGCGGCAACTTCTTTCGTAGTGTAGGGATGTTCCAGCCTGTCGCAAAGAATACCGCCGACCGCAAGGCACAGGCACGCCGCCATAGCGCCCCATTTGACCCAAGAGGTTTTGGGGGCCTTTTTGACTGTCTCCGCTTCTTTTACATAGTTCTCGCTGATGCCGCCAAGAACCTCCGCGAAATCTTCCTTTCTCATAGTTCGAATCCCCTTTCTGACAGGTAGTTGTGCAGTTTAAGACGAATCCGGTTCAATGTGACAGATACATTGTTTTCCGTCATGCCAAAGCGGGAAGCAATTTGGGGAACACTGTCAAAGTACCAGTAGCGGCGGAGAAAAATACTTCTCTTTTCCGCAGGCAGCGTACCAAGAAAGGTGTCAATAGCGTTTACAAGCTCTCTGCGGTCGATCTCTTGCTCCACGCTATCGGTATCAGATACCAGACCCAACAGTTCATCCAGAACCACTGTGACTTCGCCGCCGCCCCGCTTGCCGGCGGTATTGTGCCGATACCTGTTCAATGACAGGTTCCTTGTGATCTTGCCAAGGAAGGTCGACAGCACGCTCGGCCTGTGAGGCGGCATGGAATTCCATGCATTCCAGTATGTATCGTTGACACATTCTTCCGCGTCATTCTCGCTGCCAAGTATGTTCTTTGCGATCGAAGCGCAGTAGCTTCCATACTTTTCCGATGTAGCGGGAATGGCCTGTTCATTTCTGTCCCAGTATAGCTGAACGATTTCGCTGTCCTCCAAAGGGATCACCTCCTTCCGTCTTTTTGCCGCTTTCATCTCTATACACAACTTTTGGGCTGAAATCTTACACCTGAAAGTCAAATCGGAACAAAGTAAAAAAGAAAAGAGACATGATCGAAATCATGTCTCTTTTCTGTGTCGGCGCTACCTATCTTCCCGGGCCGTCTCCAGCCAAGTATTGTGGGCGCG
>X355_Hoffmanns_Two_toed_Sloth__coassemble_2070_pt1 | contig 20668 bp, 21 predicted proteins | sample X355_Hoffmanns_Two_toed_Sloth__metabat2_high_PE_003 | metagenome-assembled genome bin X355_Hoffmanns_Two_toed_Sloth | reverse complement strand
CTTCTTTTCTACTCTACTCCTCGCTATCAGCTATTTCTTTACCCCCGGCCTAGCCGGGGGTTGTCTTTGGTACTACCAAAACAAAAAATAAGCGCCGCGGAACACATTCCGCGGCGCTTATTTTCAGCTTTCCATGTGCCGGCCCAAAAAGGCTGCGATGGTCTGGGCCAGCTTGTATTCGACCTCTCCGGTGCGGGCCTCGGGGTCCATGGTGGCGAACAGGACACACCCCAGCACATCCCCTTCGGACAGGATGGGCGCAGCGGCGGAGATCAGGTATTTGCTGTTCTCCTCGCACACAGGCATGGCCTCGCCGTCGCCGTTGTACTGGTAGGACTGCCGGCCCTCCATAATGGCTTCCAGCTCGGGAGAGACCCGCTTTTCCGCCAGCTCCCGGCGGGCCGCCCCCGCCACCGACAGGCAGGTATCCCGGTCGGTGATCACGGCGATCTGCCCGGTGGCTTTATTCAGGGTCTCGCACATCTGGCCGGAAAAGTCGGCCAGTCCGCCCATCAGGGAATATTTCTTAAAAATCACTCCGCCCTCTTTATCGGTGTAGATCTCCAGCGGGTCGCCCTCGCGGATGCGCATGGTGCGGCGGATCTCCTTGGGGATCACCACGCGGCCGAGGTCGTCGATGCGTCTGACAATGCCAGTGGCCTTCATATTTCAAATTCCTCCTGCGGTATTCTTTGTCTGACAGGGTTATTATCCGCAGGTTTCTTTTCCCTATTCCACGCAAATGTTGGTTTCATTTGGCAGCGTTTTTTTATTTTCCGTGAAATCACTTGCGCGCCGCCGCAAAAAAACTATGATATATCATAATATTGATTTGTTCCCACAATCGGAAAAAGGAGCGGCGCCTCAGCCTGATTTCACCAACAATCACAGCTTTTTGGACAGCCGGAGATTCACCGCCAAAAAGGCCAATGCATACAGTGCCAGCACACCCAGCAGGGCATAGAAGGCCTCCACGCTCAAGGGCAGCAGCACAAACAACGCGGCGGCGGTCACAAAGAAGGTGATCACACCGGCCAGACGGAAGGAGGTCTGGGTAATGTGGACCTCCCGCTCGTCCGTCTCCTTGATTTTGGCCCTTCTCTGGGCGTCCGGGTGGGTCAGCAGGTACTGGGTGCGGATCAGCAGGATCAGCGCCCCGGCGGTGATGCCGCTGGCCGCCCCCAGGTAAAAGCCCTGGGCAAAGTCTCTGAGCGCGCTGCCGGGCACCAGCAGAAAGTAGCACGCAAATCCGATCAGTCCCACCCCCAGAACGGCGATGGAGCAGACGCGGCGCTGTTTTAAGGATTTTTGATAGTCGTCGCCGCAGAACAGCATTTTTACCAGCATCGTTCATTCCTCCCTGTTTTCTGTTTCCAGACACACAGCTTTGCAAGCCATTTCCGCCCCTTGGGCGAAAGCGTCAGCAATCCGATCAACATCAGGGCCGCCGCCGCGCCCTGCCACAAGCCGCACAGAAACGCGCCGGGACTCCCCAGCATCCACTCCACCGGGGCCAAGTGGCCGGAGCACAGATACAGCAGTTCCATCAACAGCCCCGCCGCCAGGCAGGGATTCTGTTTGCAGTTTCGATTCATCCCGATTCCTCCTCAAACAGGAATACTTCCTCAATGGTCAGCTCAAAATAACAGGCAATTTTATGGGCCAGCAGCAGCGACGCGTTATAGCGGCCGTTTTCCAGGGAGATGATGGTCTGCCGGGTGACCTCCACCGCGTCGGCCAGCTCCGCCTGGGAAACGCGCCGCTGCTTGCGCAGCTCCGCGATGCGATTTTTCACGCTCCCGCCTCCCTTTGAAGTAAAGCTCGCTTTACATTTTGGAGTATAGCACGCTTTCCGCTCTATGTCAAGGAAACTTTACATTTTTATTGATTAATAAAACGATTTGTATTAGCAGAAGCTAAAAATACAAATCGTTTCCTTTTGGGGAAAGGAAAAACCGCGATATTTGGCTGCAAAATGAAAAAATGCACCGAGCGCGCGATTTCCCAACTGATTTATGGGGAAGCCCCGCCTGATTCAGGCAAAAATGCAATTCACCCCATTTGACGTGCCGTTTATCAGAATTTCCGCTTTGGAATGAAATCTGGTGGTATCTTTCATATCACAGGAGGGGGTGAGTGCTGACCGGGCAGGCTATAACAACGTCTGCTGAATAAACCGCATGCGGTTTATTCAGCAGACGCGTAACAATCCTGAGAGGACGGAGGTCAACCACTAAAAGTAAATTTCTACGGCTAACAGAAAGGAGAAAACTTATTATGAAAAAGCGTATAATGCAAATCGGAAACCGTTCGGCTGTGCTGTTTTTAACCCTTTGTCTCGCTTTAACGCTGCTTCCTACCACGGCACTGGCTACAACAACGACAAACATTAATGATTCCAGCGTATTTATTAAGCAAAGTACTAACTATACATGCACGCTGGCCTCAGCCACCATGATGTTACGAAGAGGCGCAATTCTTGACGGGAACAGCAATTGGAATAGTATTACAGAGTCAACCATGCGGAAAACCGCATGGTTTGAGAACAGCGGTTTGAAGAACTCCTTTACCTATCAGGGAATGCAAGTCGTTTACGCTACCTTTGGATCTAAACCCACGCAGGCAAAAAAGGAATACCTTATTTCTATATTGAAGAACCATGCTGAGGGAATTGTGATTTACGACACTGGCATGCCCCACGCGATTCTCTTAACCGATTATGACAGTGGTTCAGATACTTTCTATTGCTCCGATCCTGCCGGTAATGCAGCAAAGGGGCGGATTAAACTGGTAAATTCCACGATTCCGGGTACAACGCAGAATGCAGTCATCGGAACCATTGACGGCTTTTGGTATATTAAAAACAAAACCCATACATCATCGACCACCAGTGTTACCAGCACAGCCAGTAATTCCGGCAGCCTGCCCACCATTTCCGGCAATAACACTCCGAGTTCTTTGACGGTAGGACAATATTTCACACTGACGGGTACGATTTCGTCCGGTACAAAGCTCACGTCCGTTACGGTGGGCGTGTATAATACAAGCGGCAGCATGGTAACCGGTAAAACGGTCAAGCCAAATACTACCTCTTATAGTATTTCCAATATCGACCCATACGTCTATTTCAACAACTTGAGCGCTGGCACCTACTATTACCGTGTCTCGGCAACAAACTCCGCAGGGACAAAGCAATTGATAAATTCCAAATTCACTGTAACGGCAAGCTACGCAACCATCTCCGGCAATAACGCCCCGAGCTCTTTGACGGCAGGACAGTATTTCACCTTGACGGGTACGATTTCGTCCGGTACAAAGCTCACTTCCGTTACGGTGGGCGTGTATAATACGAGCGGCAGCATGGTAACCGGTAAAACGGTCAAGCCGAATACTACCTCTTATAGTATTTCCAATATCGACCCATACGTTTATTTCAACAACTTGAGCGCTGGCACCTACTATTACCGTGTCTCGGCGACAAACTCTGCGGGGACAAAGCAACTGGTGAATTCCAAATTTACCGTAACGGCAGCCGCGGCAAAGGCTTCAGGCATAAACTACCCGACCTCACTAAAGGCAGGACAGTATTTCACCTTGAAGGGCTCGATTTCGTCCGGTACAAAGCTCACCTCCGTTACGGTGGGTGTGTATAATACAAGCGGCACTATGGTAACCGGCAAGACGGTCAAACCAAACACGACCTCTTACAGCATTACCAATATTGATCCATACGTATATTTCAATAAACTCAGCGCCGGAACATATTACTACAGGGGTTATGCGACAAACTCTGCGGGGACTACCATGCTGTATAATTATAAATTTACGGTCAAATAAGCAAATGCGCCGAGCGCGCGGTTTCCCAATCGGTTTTTTAGGAAAGCCCCCCGCCTGATTCCGGGCAAGACTGCAATTTATCCCATTTATTCCGCAAAGGGAGGATAAATACCGGTCGGAACATGCTATTACAAACAAGTCTGCTTTCGTTTCCTTTTGCGGAATTCTTTATTATACGGAAGGTAGGTTCATTCAATGAAAAAGGCAAAACAAATGATGATTATGTTGCTGCTGTGTTGTATTACGGTTTCCTTAACCGCCTGTGGCGGAGGGTTGGAGAAAAAAATTCTTGGCTCTTGGGTGCCTGCCGATGATGATGAAGGGTATTTTACTTTTTACAGCAGCGGGACCGTGACAGCAACTGTCTTGAATGAAGAAACTGAAACTGGAACATGGGAAATCTCTGACGATGATACCCTGACAATCACTCTTTATGGAGATACTGTTACGGTGAAAGTGACAAAAATTTCATCTGACAGCATGACGTGGGCAAGGGATGATGTGGAAATGGAATTGCTGAAGCGAGATTAAACGACATATTTGGGTTGCAACAGAAGAAAAATTCATGGAAAAGACAAGACTTGGCGTTTCCGTGATACAGACGAATGCTCTTTCGACATCTTTGCATCAAGCGATTACAGCGAAAATCTCTGATCGCAATCAGGAAAAATAAACAGCCCGTTTTGCGTATTGCCGCAAAACGGGCTGTTTCTTCACTCTTACTGCTTCTTCTTGGACGCCTCGCGCATCCGGGCGGCGTGGTCCAGCAGGCGTTTGCGCAGGCGCAGGCTCTCCGGTGTGACCTCCAGCAGCTCGTCGTCGGCCAGGAACTCCAGGCACTGCTCCAGGCTCATCTGCCTGGGCGTGGTCAGGCGCAGGGCCTCGTCGGAACCGGAGGCGCGCATATTGGTCAACTGCTTCTTTTTACAGACGTTGACGCTGATATCCTCGCTCTTGGGGGTTTCGCCCACCACCATGCCGGCGTAGACGGGCACGCCCGCGCCGATGAACAGCACGCCGCGCTCCTGGGCGTTGAACAGGCCGTAGGTGACGCTCTCGCCCGTCTCAAAGGACACCAGACTGCCGCTGCTGCGGCGGCTGATCTCGCCCTTATAGGGGGCGTAGCACTCAAAGACCGAGGCCATGATGCCCTCGCCCTTGGTGTCGGTCAAAAACTCGTTGCGGTAGCCGAACAGGCCCCGGGCGGGCACCAGGAACTCCACCTTCATGCGGCTGCCCACGGGGGTCATCTCCAGCATCTCGCCCTTGCGGGAGCCGATCTTCTCAATGACCGCGCCCACCGCGTCGGCGGGCACGTCCACCACCAGGCGCTCGATGGGCTCGCACCTTTTGCCGTCGATCTCCTGATACAGCACGCGGGGGGGAGACACCTGGAACTCGTAGCCCTCCCGGCGCATGGTCTCGATCAGGATGGACAGGGACATCTCCCCCCGGCCGGCCACGTTGAACGCCTCGGTGGAGTCGGTCTCGGTCACACGCAGGGACACGTCCTTCATAGTCTCCCGGAACAGGCGCTCCCGGATCTGACGGGAGGTGACGAACTTGCCCTCGCGCCCGGCGAAGGGGGAGTCATTGACCGAGAAGGTCATCTCAATGGTGGGAGCGGAGATCTTGACAAACTCCATGGGCTCCACCGCGTCAGGGGCGCAGATGGTGTCGCCGATGGTCACGTCGCCGATGCCGCTCATGGCAATGATTTCGCCGGCGGCGGCCTCGGTCACCGGGGTGCGGCCCAGGCCGTCAAAGGTGTACAGCGCGGTGGCCTTGGCCTTCTGGGCGGGCGCGTCGGGGCTGTGGTAATTGCACACGGCGATCTCCTGGTTCTGCTTCACGCGGCCCCGCTCGATGCGGCCGATGGCGATGCGGCCCACAAACTCGTTATAGTCGATGGAGGAGACCAGCATCTGGAAGGGAGCCTTCTCCTCCGCCTCGGGGGCGGGGATATAGTCCAGAATGGTCTCAAACAGGGGGACCAGGTCGGTGCCCGCCACGTCGGGAGAGTAGGAGGCGGTGCCCTGACGGCCGGAGCAGAACAGGGTGGGCGATTCAAACTGCTCCTCGGTGGCGTTCAGGTCCAGCAGCAGCTCCAGCACCTCGTCCATGACCTCGTGGATGCGCTGGTCGGGGCGGTCGATCTTGTTGACCACCACGATGACCCGGTGGCCCAGCTCCAGGGCCTTGGACAGGACAAAGCGGGTCTGGGGCATGGGGCCTTCGGCGGCGTCCACCAGCAGGATAACGCCGTTGACCATCTTCAAAATGCGCTCCACCTCGCCGCCGAAGTCGGCGTGGCCCGGGGTGTCCACAATGTTGATCTTGACGTCTTTATAATGGACGGCGGTGTTTTTGGCCAGGATGGTAATGCCCCGCTCCCGCTCCAGGTCGTTGGAGTCCATGACCCGCTCCACGGTGGCCTGGTTTTCCCGGTAAATGCCGCCCTGCTTCAGCATCTCGTCCACCAGGGTGGTCTTGCCGTGGTCGACGTGGGCGATGATGGCAACGTTTCTCAATTTCGTGTTCTGCACGTTCCGCACCTCTTTGATCAATGCTTCTCGATTTTATAAAATTTTGACTATTTATTTTACACCAGTGTCTCTGAAATTGCAACTATTTTTCCTTGCTTGATAGCAATTGACAATCGTCCATCTATGGGCTAAAATAAATAAGCATATTTCATGCCCCCGTACCTCACCAGGATAGAGGGTCCGCCTCCTAAGCGGAATGTAGTGCGTTCGAGTCGCGCCGGGGGTGCCAAAATAACCGCTGTAAGCCGTTTTTTCTGGTTTACAGCGGTTTTTTCAGAAAAAATGGCACAGCAATCGGAAGGTCCTATTCACTTTTAAGGATAAAAATGGCGCGGCTCATTGCCGCGCCATTGTTTGATACAGCGTTTCCATCAAATTCCGCAGCGGGACGAATCAAACCAGGGCAAGGACAAAATTCCCCCGCGCAGCGGGGGATGGAAAAAGCCAGGCCCGGCGGGCGTACCGCCGGGCCTGGCAGGATGTCCTTGCCCCTACCCGTCGCCAAAGACCTCGCGGAACATAAACGCATAAAGGCCGTCGATTTCCACATACTGGAGATCACTGATGGTATCCCCATCTCCTGCCGCCTGTTCCAGCAGCTCATAGGAAGGTCTTGTCTCGCTGACGCCCATGTAGAAATCATAAGTAGGGGCGCCCTTTTCCACGGCGCCGTATATGCTGTAAGAATACAACTGCCTTGCCTCCTGCGCATATTCATTGGGAAACGGACTGCCATTCTGAAACCATGTTACCTCATAATCCACCGTTCTTGTATCCAAATTAAAATCTACCCGCATCGGCATTGTGTACGGCAGGGGTATCCACAAAAAGCGGTGGCTCTGCACTTGTGCGAAGCAAAGCGTGTGGTCCTCCGCCCTGAAAATTTTAAACGCCCCCGAGCCTAACAAAAGCTCCACCTCATCGTATCCCGTCAGCCGGGAGAGCTGTGCCTCCATCGGGAAGAACAGAGTTGTATTCCGGCAGATGCCCCAGACCATGGCCGAAAGATAGACGATCAGCAGAGCACAGCCGGCCCATTTCAATATTCGGCTTTTCAGCGGCTTCTCCATGGGAACCTCCTTTCCCTCGGCCCGCTTGGCCGGCCCGTTTTGTTTTCCTTCCGTGCAACTGCATTAGCCCACGGGAATCGCCCCCTTTACTCTTTCTCTTAATTTAGTTTAACAAATTTTTCTTGCTCTTGCAAACGTTCTCTGCGGTCCGGCACCACGTGATATGGGCGCGGTTACTTCCGCATCATGTTTTCATATAGCTTTGACACCAGTTTGCGCAGGGGGTTAAACAAAACCAGCGCCATCACAAAATTCCCCGCGCAGTGGGCGACGTCATAGGGGATCCCCGATGCCCACCAACTGACTGCGAAGCCCGGCCCCCCCACGAACAGGTATACCGGGGCGCACAAGGCCCCGAACAGCAGTCCGAAGGCTCCGGAGAGCACCGCCCAACCCAGGGGGCGCCGCATATTCCGAAGCAGCCGTGCCGCCAGCGCCAGCACCGCCCAGACGTACAGGTAATTGATGTTCCACAGGTGAATCCCATAAAACAAGATCTCCATGAGAACATACAGATAGAGGGGATAAAACGCCTTCCACCCAAGCGCCGCCGCGAATACCATGATGAACAGCGATACCGGCTCGATATTCGGCAGGGCGCTCATGACCGCCTTGGCCCCGAAGGTCATCGCCCCCAGCACCCCGAACAGCGTGATCTCCTTCAGGGAAAGACGCTTCCGCCGCCCCACTTAAACCGTGTAGACCAGGGAGAAGGCATCCCCGTCGGCAACGGGGGTCTGGTCAATGCCCTGCATGGCGTACTCCCCGCCCTGATACAGCGCCCAGTAGCCGCCGTCCGTATCATAGTCCGCCGTCTCGCCGTCCACGGTGGTGACATACAAGCCGTACGGGCCGTTCTCCCCCCGGATCAGTCCCTCCTCCAGAAGCGCCTTGCCCAGGTACTCCTGATCCGTATGATACGTGAAGGTTTTGGCCGTCTCGTCCCGATGGACCACGGTCACGGTAAAGGTCTTCGCTCCCCGGACCGTCTCCGGCCGGGTGGCAAAATAGACCCCAAGAAGGAGGGCGGCCGCGACGATCAGCGCCACCACCCCGAGGATCATTTTTCTGTCTTTCGTCATCCGATCTCCTCCCAGCGTCTTTTTACCAGTATGCCCGCTCCCGGGAGAAATATGATCGACGCAAAGAAAACGCGGACGAAACCCCGGGGTTTCGTCCGCGTTTTGCCGTTTATGATCGGGAAAGCCGCTCCAGCGTACCCGCCAGCAGGCGCACATAATCGGGCAGGCCCTCCAGGGGCGCGCGCTCGTCCAGGCTGTGGGGGGCCAGAATCTCCGGTCCTGTGTTGACCATGATCAGCGCCGGGTTTTTCGCCCCCAGCACCGACGGCTCCAGCCCCACATGGACGGACTCGATCACCATATCCCGGCCGGTCAGCTCCTTCCAGACTGCGGCCAGGGTGTCGGCCAGGGGGTTCTCCTCCCGCTCGGGCCAGCCGGGATAGCCGTTGCTCTGAACGGAAAAGCCCGCGTCCCCCATGGTTTGGCTGTGCTGCCCGGCCAGGACCTCCTCGTCCTCCCGGCGGGCGGCACGGATGAAGCAGGCCGCGGTGACGGCGTCCTCCGTCTGCGCCACGCTGCCCAGATTGACCGAGGCGCTGACCTGCCCCTTCTCCCGGTCCCGCCAGGCGGATACGCCGATCCGCAGCCCGGACAGCGCCGCCAGCACCTTGTCCCGGCAATCCGCCGTCCATGCCCGGCAATCTGCGCAGTCGGTCCGGGACAACTCCACCGTGCCGCCGGAAACTTCCCGAGAAAAGCGCTCCACCGCCTGCGTCAAGGCGGGCGCGTCCCCCTCGTCCACCGCCAGCAAAGCGGCGCAGTCCATGGGGATGGCATTGTGGGCGTGACCCCCGGACAAGCGCAGCAGCTCATAGTCCGGTCGTCCGCCCAGCTCCCGCAGAAAATCCGCGCACAAACGGATGGGGTTGGGCCGCCCCCGGTGGATGTCATACCCCGAGTGCCCGCCGGGGAACCCGGCCAAGGTCAGGGCAAACACGGCGCTTTTTTGCCGGGGCGCGGTCTCCAGGGGCCGGGTGAAGGTCTCCCTCAGGCCCCCGGCGGAGGAAATGACCGCCTTCCCCAGAGCAAAGCCGTCCGTATTCAGAAGATATTTCGCCCCGGCCAGCCAGGCGGGGTCCACCTTTTCGGCCCCCTGCAGCCCGACCTCCTCGGCCACGGTAAACAGCAGGCGCACCGGCCCGTGGGGGACGTCCTGCCCCAGCAGCCACAGCGCCGCGGCGTTGCCCAGGTTGTTGTCTGCCCCCAGGGAGGAATCTCCATTGGAGCGCAGCACGCCGTTTTCCACCACCGGCGTGACCGGCGACGTACACGGGTCGTAGCCGCTGCCCGTCTTCACGGCGCACACCATGTCCAGGTGCCCCTGCAGGATGACCACCGGGGCGTTTTCCCGTCCCGGTGCGGCGGGCACGTCGGCCATCAGGTTGTTCCATGGATCGCGGACGGGCGTCAGCCCCCGGCTCCGCAGCAGCTCTTCCACATAGTCCGCCAAGGGGCCCTCGCCCCAGGAGGGGTGGGGACAGCGGCAGATGCGGAAAAACTGCTCCAGCACGCCCGTTCGGATCGTTTCGTCGGTTCCTATTACAGTTCTCATGATTTATGCACGCTTTCTGGGATAAGGTTCCCGCACATCGGTCAGGCCCAGCAGGTAGTCCACACTGGTCTCGTAAAACCGGGCCAACTGCACCAATGCGGAAATCGGTACATTCAGGCGGCCCAGTTCATAGTCAGAATAGGTTGTTTGATGGATATTCAAAAGCTGTGCCATATCTTTTTGAGATAGGTCCCGATCTTCCCTCAAGGCTCGCAGATGTTCAAGCATCAAATACCACCTCATCTACAGTATGCAATAAGGGATATTCCCTTATTGGCTTTTAAGGGTATATCCCTTAAAATGTTGTTGAGGTGATCCTATGAAAGAACCCCGCTATGTGGTGGTGGAAAAATCCTGCTGCGGCACCTGTGTCCATTACCGCCAGCACTATGTTTTGCAGGAGGGCGGCAGACCGTATCCCCTCTGGTACGGCCATTGCTGCACCCCCAGGGAAAAGCGCCGTGCCCCGGACGAGGTCTGCCCTCGTTGGGAGGCTTCCGGGCGGTCTGAGGTTCGGTCGGAGTCCCTGTTGGAGGACCCGTGGTATCCTCCCGCAAATTTTCACCCCTGACGTTGCGGTCCCACCAGGTGTTTGCGGTAAAACCGCCAACGGCTGCCGCACATCGGAGACACCCGCGATCCTGAACCCGCCGTCCAAAAATCAAGCCCCTCTCACCATCCGAGAAGGGCTTGATTTCCTTATTCTTCATCCAGCTTGAGGACGGCCATAAACGCTTCGGTGGGAATCTGCACCGTTCCCAGCGAACGCATTTTCTTTTTGCCTCCCCACAAAGGGCATCCGCCCTTTATGGGGACCCTCTGAAGGATTTCACATGCTCGGGCGAAATGAATTCGCCCTGCGCCAAGGTTTTACCTGCGGCAAAACGCTTGTACGGCGCTTACCGCGCCGCCCCGCCGTGCGGGGCCCCGGAAGGCAAAAAGAAGATGCCGGGATCATTCTTCATCCAGCTTGAGGACAGCCATAAACGCTTCGGTGGGAATCTGCACCGTTCCCAGCGAACGCATTTTCTTTTTGCCTCCCCACAAAGGGCATCCGCCCTTTATGGGGACCCTCTGAAGGATTTCACATGCTCGGGCGAAATGAATTCGCCCTGCGCCAAGGTTTTACCTGCGGCAAAACGCTTGTACGGCGCTTACCGCGCCGCCCCGCCGTGCGGGGCCCCGGAAGGCGAAAAGAAGATGCCGGGATCACTCCTCATCCAGCTTAAGAACGGCCATAAACGCCTCGGTGGGAATCTGCACCGTTCCCAGCGAGCGCATTTTCTTTTTGCCTTCCTTCTGCTTCTCCAGCAACTTTTTCTTCCGGGTGATATCGCCGCCGTAGCACTTGGCCAGCACGTCCTTCCGCATGGCCTTGACCGTCTCCCGGGCGATGACCTTTCCGCCGATGGCGGCCTGAATGGGCACCTCAAACAGTTGGCGGGGAATATTCTCCTTCAGCTTTTCGCACAGGCGGCGGGCGCGCGGATACGCCTTGTCCTTGTGGGCGATGAAGGAGAGAGCGTCCACCTGGTCGCCGTTGAGCAGCATATCCACCTTCACCAGCTCGGAGGGACGGTACTCGTCCATCTCATAGTCCAGCGAGGCGTAGCCCTTGGTGCGGGCCTTCAGGGTATCAAAGAAATCGTAGATGATCTCGCCGATGGGCATGGAGTAGTGCAGCTCGCACAGGCTGGTGTCCAGGTACTGCATATCCTTATAGATCCCCCGACGCTCCTGGCACAGGGGCATGATATTGCCCACATAATCCGGCGGGGTGACGATGGAGACATTGGCATAAGGCTCCTCCGCCTGGGCAATGCTGCCCGTCTCGGGGTAGTTGTGGGGATTGTCCACCATGACCACGGTGCCGTCGGTCTTGGTGATCTTGTAGATGACCGAGGGCAGGGTGGTGATCAGGTCCAGGTTGAACTCCCGCTCCAGCCGCTCCTGGATGATCTCCATGTGGAGCATGCCCAAAAAGCCGCAGCGGAAGCCAAAGCCCAGGGCGGCGGAGGATTCCGGCTCAAAGGACAGGGAGGCGTCGTTCAATTGCAGCTTTTCCAGCGCGTCCCGCAGGTCGGGATACTTGGAGCCGTCCTCGGTATAGATGCCGCAGTAGACCATGGCCCGGGCGGGGCGGTAGCCGGGCAGCGGCTCGGCGGCGGGGCGGTCCGCCTCGGTGACGGTGTCGCCCACCTGGGTGTCCTGCACGTTCTTGATGGAGGCGGTCAGATAGCCCACTTCGCCGGCGATCAACTCGTCACAGGGCTCCAGTCCCAGAGGGAGCAGATAGCCGCACTCCAGCACCTCGTAGGACGCGCCCGAGGCCATCATTTTGATCTTCATCCCCGTTTTGACAGACCCCTCCATGATCCGGAAGTAGACGATGACGCCCCGGTACGGGTCATACTGGCTGTCGAAGATCAGCGCCCGCAGGGGCGCGGCGGGATCGCCGGTGGGGGCGGGGATGTTTTTTACGATGTCGTCCAGCACCGCGTCAATGTTCACCCCCATCTTGGCGGAGATCTCGGGGGCGTCCTGGGCGGGCAGGCCGATGACGTTTTCGATCTCCTCCTTGACCCGCTGGGGGTCGGCGGCAGGCAGGTCGATCTTGTTCAGGACGGGGCGGATCTCCAAATCGTGCTCCAGGGCCAGGTAGGTATTGGCCAGGGTCTGAGCCTCGATGCCCTGGGCGGCGTCCACGATCAGCACGGCGCCCTCGCAGGCGGCCAGGCTGCGGGAGACCTCATAGTTGAAGTCCACATGGCCCGGGGTGTCGATCAGGTTGAGGCGGTAGGTCTCCCCGTCGGCGGCGGGATAGTCCAGGCGCACCGCCCGGGCCTTGATGGTGATGCCGCGCTCCCGTTCCAGGTCCATATTGTCCAGAAGCTGACTCTCCATCTCCCGCTGGGAGACGGCGTGGCACTTCTCGATCAGGCGGTCGGACAGGGTGGACTTTCCGTGATCAATGTGGGCGATGATGGAAAAGTTTCGAATCTTGCTTTGGTCAGTCATAGAAAATACCTCCGTGGGGAAAGGCCACCCGGGGCCCCGCAAGGCGGGGCGCGCCGAATGGCGCGTATTTGAAATCAAAACGGGGACCCCAAAAGCTGTAAAACAGCTTTTGGGGAGAGGAGGAGCAGCGAAATGAGCGAGCTTTCGCCGTCAGGCAGAAGCGAGGGATATGCAGCTTGTGACGACGAGGTCGATGTGGGCGATGATGGAAAAGTTTCGGATCTTGCTTTGGTCAGTCATAGAATAAATCTCCTTAGAGCAGATGCTTTACTTCGCCGCCTTGCGGTCGTGGATGTTGCGGTTGATCCGCTCCCCGGTGGTATGGATGATCTGGAGCAGGGACTGGTAGTGGCCGGGATAGGCCTCGGTCAGAGCCGCGTGGCTCATATCCGGGAAGGACGCCTTCTCCTTGGCGTGGGCATCCAGAGCGTCCACATACTCCACCTCACTGCACAGCATGTCCGCCGTGGGGATGCCGGACACGAACTGGCGGGCGGGGACGGAGAAAAAGTCCTCGCTGTGGACGCCGCCCGCCCGGTACAGGTGGCGGAACAGCTTATACACCGCCGTGGACAGATATTCCGAGGCCGCCTTGATGGCCCCCCGGTCGCCCGCCTTGCCCAACAGGTCGAACAGCATACTGATGGAGTTGACCAGCAGCTTCTTGGCCAGCGTCGCCATCACCGAGCCGTGAAGGACGTTGTCCCGGGTCTCGCTGGCGTCAAACAGGGTGTCCGCGTCCAGGATGGTGGTGCCGTCCCGGGACAGGGTGCGGCCCAGCAAAAAGTCGGCGGATACATTATAATAGTCACAGGCACGGGTCACAAAGGCCAGCCCCGGCTCCCGCACGCCGTTTTCATAGTGGGAGAGCAGCGCCTGGCTGATCCCCAGCTCGGCGGCCGCCGCCCGCTGGGAGACCCCCTTCTCCCGCCGGAGCAGCGCCAGAGAACGGGCAAAATCAGTATTCATACCACAACACACACCTTACTTGAAAATGACAGTGAGTATAGTATAGAGAATTCATTACAAATTGTAAAGTATCTTTGGCGATTTTTTTCCTCGTTGCGTGTTGAGTTTTACCCTACGGCGGGTGTATAATATTTCCGCTTTAGAATATTAAAAACGGAGGTCACTGAATTATGTTTCTGGACAAGCTGATCGACACCCTGAAAAAGCAGCCCCGCACCATCGTGTTCCCCGAAGGCCCCGACTACCGCATCCTGGAGGCGGCCGCCCGCCTGAACCAGGACACCTTCCTGAAGCCCATCCTGGTGGGCAGCGCCGACGAGATCAACGCCGTCGCCAAGGAGCGCGGCTTCAATATCGAGGGCGTGGAGATCATTGATCCCGCCACCTATCCCGAGATGGACGCCATGGTGGAAAAGATGGTGGAGCTGCGCAAGGGCAAGATGAGCGCGGAGGACTGCCGCGCCGCCCTGAGCAAGAGCAACTACTTCGGCACCATGCTGGTGAAGATGGGCAAGGCCGACGCCCTGCTGGGCGGCGCCACCTACTCCACCGCCGACACCGTCCGCCCCGCCCTGCAGTTGATCAAGACCAAGCCGGGCAACTCCATCGTCTCCTCCTGCTTCATCATGCGCCGGGAGAAGGACGGCCGGGAAGAGATGCTGGCCATGGGCGACTGCGCCATCAACATCTCCCCCAACGAGGACGAGCTGGCCGAGATCTGCCGTGAGACCATCCGCTGCGCCCGCACCTTCGGCATCGACCCCAAGACCGCTTTCCTGAGTTTCTCCACCAAGGGCTCCGCCAAGTCCGACTCGGTCACCACCATGCAGAACGCCTGCAGGAAGGCCCAGGAGCAGATGCCCGACGAGGCCATCGACGGCGAGATGCAGTTCGACGCCGCCGTCTCCCCCGTGGTGGCCGCTCAGAAGTGCAAGGGCTCCCCGGTCGCCGGCCAGGCCAACACCTTCATCTTCCCCGACTGCGACGCCGGCAACATCGGCTACAAGATCGCCGCGCGCCTGGGCGGCTTCGAGGCTTACGGCCCCATCCTGCTGGGCCTGAACGCCCCCATCAACGACCTGTCCCGCGGCTGCGTGGCCGACGAGGTCTACATCATGTCCATCATCACCGCCGCCCTGGCCTGATTTGTAAAAATTTCCATTTCAAATCCCCGGCTTCCCACAGGAAGCCGGGGATTTTTTACATTTTATACAAGCAGCCAGCCGTGCGGCAAAATCTTCTTGACATTCCATATGAAAGCGTGTATGATAACGATTGTAACCATTTGTAATCATTTTGTGTTTCTCTTGTAACCACCGGCGCCCGGCGCCGCTTAGAAGCACTCCCCAAAGGAGGCCGTCATTGATGGACGAAATTTTACACCGATACCCCCGGCTGAAGACCGGCGAGCAGATCGCGGAAACGCAGCGCGCCGAAGCCCCTGCAAGCGGTCTTCGCGCCGGGATCACGAAGGCGCTGGCCATGGTACAGTCGGGCGCCCGGGAACTGAAGCGCCGCACGGTGATCGGCCGGCATAAGCTGGACTGCGCCGTAGCCGGCCGCAAGCTGATGGGTCCCGCGCCCTTCCTGGCCGCGGCAGGCGTAATCGCCGCCGCCTTGGTGGTGGGCACAGTCTATACCCCCAGCTATGTGGTCACGGTGAACGGCCTGGATCTGGGCGTTGTGTCCGATACCGCCGTGTTTGAGCAGGCGGTCAGCCGGGTCGAAAAACGCGCCTCCGCCATTTTGGGCTATGACTATACCCTGGATCAGGACGTGGAGTACACCTTCGCCCTGACCCAGAGGGATCAGCTCTCCTCGGCGGGCGTGTTCGAGACCTACCTGTTCAACCAGATCGGCGAGGTCATGAAGTCCTATGTGCTCAGTGTGGACGGTCAATTGATCGGCGCCGCCGCCAGCAAGGCCGACCTGGACGGAATGCTGGAAGAACTGGCCGCCCCCTATGTCACCGAGGACACCGTTTCGGTGGAATACGTAGAGGATGTGAGCATCGTCTACCAATACATCTCCTCCGATATTCTGCAGGATCTGAACACCATGGAGGAGATCCTGACTGCCAACACCACCGGCGAGACCACCTATGAGGTGGTCAAGGGCGACACCTATTCGGGCATCGCCTACGCCAACGACATGTCTCTGGATGAATTGATGGCCCTGAATCCCCAGGCCAGCCTGGACCGCCTGATGGTCGGCGATATCATCACCGTCAAGAAGACCATCCCCTATCTGTCCGTGCGCACCATCGACGCCATCACCTACACCGAGGCCATCGAGTGCCCGGTGGAAGAGGTGGAGGACAGCAGCATGTACCAGGGCGACACCAAGGTGCTGACCGCCGGCGTTCCCGGCGAGGCGCTGATCACCGCCAATGTGTCTTATGTCAACGGCTATGAGGAGGGACGGGAGATCACCTCCACCACCACCCTCTCCGAGCCTACCACCCAGGTGGTGGCCGTGGGCACCAAGGAACGGCCCAAGACCCTGCCCACCGGCAGCTTCCAGTGGCCGCTGTCCGGGCGCATCTCCTCCTATTTCGGCTACCGCTCCATTTTCGGCACCTACAGCTTCCACAGCGGCATTGACATCGTCGCCTCCTACGGCACCTCCATTGCCGCCGCCGACGGCGGCACCGTGACCTGGTCGGGCTACAAGGGTTCCTACGGTTATCTGGTCATTATCGACCACGGCAACGGCGTGCAGAGCTATTACGGCCACTGCTCCAGCCTGCTGGTCTCGGCGGGCGACAAGGTCTACAAGGGTCAGACCATCGCCCGGGTCGGCTCCACCGGCCGCTCCACCGGCAACCACTGCCACTTCGAGGTCAAGATCAACGGCACCTCGGTCAATCCCCTGTCCTACCTGCCATAATGATTATGCCCGCCTGAACCAAGGTTCAGGCGGGCATTTTACTTTTTATTCCGGATGATTTTCCAGATAGCGCTTTTTCTTGCGCCGGTACCAGACGCAGTTGAACACGTTGCCCAGTATGAGGATATTGCCGCACAGGTACAGCCAGACCAGCAGGATGATCACCGACGCCAAGGAGCCGTAGACCACGGAATAGCGGGTGGACCGGCCCATAAACAGGGAAAACAGGATCGAGGCGGCCACCAGGGCGATGGAGGCCAAAACCGCTCCGGTCAGCACCGGCGGCCTGGGCTTTCCCATGGGGGCGGTCCCCCGGTAGAGCAGAAGGATGAACAGAAGCACAAAGGCGAACAGAAGCACAAAGCGCAGCCACTGCCAGTCGGTGATCAGGTTCTTCAGATGGAGGTAGCGCTCCACCAGATGGAAAAACCAGTTGCCCGTCAGCACCACTACCATGGAAAGGTAAATGGTGATCAGCAGCAATACGGAAAAGACCAGGCTGACCGGCAGGCTCCAAAAGCCGGGATAGTTGGTCTGTCCGTAGATGTCGTCCATGATCTTCATCAGCGCGCGTACGGCCGCCGACGCGGACACCAGCGTCATAAACAGCCCGGCCAGCAGCATACCCGTGGAGCCGTTGTCCGTAATGTATTGGATATAATCCAGCAAAATGGCGGCCACGCCCTCGGGAATGACCTCGTCCAGCATCTCCAGCGCCGGGTTGATGTCCACATGAAGGGCGCCTACGAAAGCGTTGATGCAGATCAGGATGGGGAAAAAGGTCAGGATCATAAAATAGGCCAGCTCCGCCGCCGAGCGGGACACGTGGGCGGAAAAATACAGCTCCACGATCTCCCGGGCAAATCGGACCGGGCTTGAATTCCAGATTTTTTTCACCGATGCGCCTCCCCTTTTTCGTTTGAATATTTACAGTTTACCACATTTTTCAGTCACAGGAAAGAGAAAAACGTCTGCTCCCGCCATCCGCACGAAAAAGAGCGCCGCGGAAATTGGTCCCGCAGCGCTCTCTCACTATCGAAAATTCGATCAGGCCAGCTTATTCAGCTTGATGGTCATGGCGCTCTTCTTGCGCGCCGCATTGTTCTTATGCAGCAGACCGTAACCGACAGCCTTGTCCACAGCCTTGACGGCCACCTTGTACGCGCTATCGGCCTCGCTGCGGTTGCCTTCCGCCACGGCGGCGTCAAACTTCTTCAGGTGCGTCTTCAACTCAGAACGCTTGGCCTTGTTCTGCGCGGCTTTGGCCTCGTTCACCAGAACGCGCTTCTTGGCAGACTTGATATTCGGCAAACCAAACACCTCCTCCGATTGGCAAGATTTTGGGTGCGTCACACCCGTGCAGATATGTATTTTAACATCACTTTTTCAAAAAAGCAACCATTATTTTTATTTTTTTTCGATTTTTCGTATAGTAACACACCGTGCCGCAAAAAATAGAGCGCGGAGATCAAAAAAGCCACAATATCTTGGTATCAAGGGGGGATCGTCATGCTGCAGCGGCGGACTGACCTGGCCTTGGAGGCGCGGGAGATCTGGGCGGAATCGGCCCGGGAGCACATGGAGGGCGTGGAGGCGGCGGAGTCCGTTCGGGAGGGCTATCCGGTCACCACGGTCCGCGTCACCACGGAGCAGGGCGCCCAAGCCTTGGGCAAGCCCATGGGGACTTATATCACGCTGGAGCTGGCCGGACTTCGCCGCCGGGAGGAAGACGCCTTTCCCCGGGCCGCCAGGGCGCTGGCCGGGGAACTGAAGCGGCTGCTTCCCCTGAAAGAAGGGGACAGCGTTCTGGTGGTGGGGCTGGGCAACCAGGCCATCACACCGGACAATATCGGCCCCGGCGCGGTGGCTCACACACTGGCGACCCGCCACCTGGTGTCCCAAGTGCCCGAACACTTCGGGCATTTCCGCCCCGTGTCCGCCCTGGCCGCCGGGGTGCTGGCCTCCACCGGCGTGGAGAGCAGCGAGCTGGTGCGCGCCGTGGCGGACAAGATTGATCCCGCCTGCGTCATCGCCATCGACGCTTTGGCCTCCCGCTCCCTGAAGCGGGTGTGCAGCACCATTCAATTGGCTGACACGGGGATCACCCCCGGTTCCGGTGTGGGCAATCACCGCGCGGCGCTGAACCGGGAGACGCTGGGCGTGCCCGTCGTCGCCCTGGGGGTGCCCACCGTGGTGGATGTGGCCACCCTGTGCGCCGACGTGCTGGCGGAGGCGGGAAAGGGCGATCTGGAGCCGGAGGCCCTGCGGGGGGCCGGTTCGGGGCTGATGGTCACGCCGCGGGATATCGACCAGAGCGCGGCCGATCTGGCGAAGGTCATCGGCTTTGGGGTTAATCTTGCCCTTCAGGACAGCCTGTCCATGGAAGATATTGAACTATTCCTGAGCTGAGCATGTTCGCCCGCCCGATGCAGTATCCTTCAATAAAATAGTGGCGGCACTCCAGGTCGATCAGCTCCAGGTACGCGTCCATGAAAGCGTCGATATCCGACATGCTGTCCGGGGCGTGGCGCTCCAGCAGACGGCGCGTGGCCTTAAGGGTGCGGGTGACCTCCTCGTATTCGGGGCTTTTGCGGATGACGCTCTCATCAAAGGGGGTGCATTGGGCAAAAAGCGCTTCGATCCGGTCTTCAAATTGATACATAAAATATCACCTTGGTCTCATTTTATCCGGATTATCAGGATATTTCAAGTGAAAACAGAAATATAATCTGAAAAAACGGATAAAGGTGGTGACCGATGTGCGTCCACGAAAAGAATTAGGAACTAAAAATTGCGTTGGAGCTACAATTATCCGGCTCCGAGGTGAAAAAGGCTGGAAGCAACACGAACTTCTGGCAAAAATGCAGGTGTGGGGAATTGACATCGGAAAGTCCAGTTTATCTGACTTGGAGGGGCAAAACCGGGAAGTGCGCGGCAACGAGTTATTAGCGCTTGCTGATATTTTTGGCGTTTCTGTTGGGGACTTGTATAATAAAAAAGATTGAAGAAGGCTTCCGTTGTTTGCGGGAGCTTTTTCTTTTTATCAGACACCGATTTTTCCCTGGGTGTGTGCAACCCGCAAACGGGTTTCGACCCCAAAGAAAAAGGCCCGTGCGAGGTTGGGCGCATTTGTTCTACTGTGAAACAGCCCCGTCCGGCATAACTGGCCGGCCTACGCTGCAAACGTGCCACCGGCACGTTTGCTTAACGCTGCGGTTACGGCGGTGACTCCATCTGTGTTGTTTGATTGGTGTCCTTCCGCAACCGCGCCTTAGGTAGTCGGAATCCCGACCGCACAAGTGCAGCAAAACCGCACCTGTTGCGTTTATACCGTAGGGGCGGGTTCCAAACCCGCCCTGAACCCGGCGATTATCGCAACGTTACGGGCCGCCGAAGGCGGCGGCCCCTACATGCACACACAAACCTCCCCGGTTTTTCCGTAGGGGCCGCCCCCTTGGGCGGCCCGGCGGCCCTGCCGCCACGTGGCAAATATCACGGCGTGAGTGGTGGTGGTGGGTTGCCGCAAGCGGCATTCCCGCGGGTCACAACCCCCACCCTGCGAAATGCCCAAAAGGTTTGCGGAATAAATGTAGGGGAGGCTATCAGCCTCCCGCTCCAGTTGGCAATGATTGCGACGTTTTCGGGAGGATACTATCCTCCCCTACATTCCCCGCTCCTGACTTGACAATGACCGCAACGTTGCGG
>X355_Hoffmanns_Two_toed_Sloth__coassemble_2066_pt1 | contig 20827 bp, 18 predicted proteins | sample X355_Hoffmanns_Two_toed_Sloth__metabat2_high_PE_003 | metagenome-assembled genome bin X355_Hoffmanns_Two_toed_Sloth | reverse complement strand
CATATAAATGAAAAAGCCCAGCTTTTGCTGGACTTTTTCGACAGACTGAGGCAGGAACTTTGTTCCTGCCGAAAAGTCGTTAGGGTATAGGAAGTGCGAACACTTCAGAGGTAAAGACTGCCGATTTTGCATCTTCAACCAAATCGAAGCCCAACGAAGCGGGTTCGATTTGGAAAGGAGGAGCGACGAAATGAGTGAGAGATGACTTTTTATAAAAAAGTCGTCGCGAACGATATGAAGTCCGCGACGACGTGTGTCTCGTTGACAAAAAAGATGCACCTCATAATGCTTGCGACACAACGCTTTTCGGAGTTGGTGCCTATTCTCTTTCCAAAATGAATGACACGATTCGAGACTCTGCCCTGACATGGTTCAATTGCTATGCCAGATGGAATCGTTCAGATTGGGTAGGGCCGTTCAGAGGCAGCCACCCATAGTAAGTATAATCATTGCGTGCTTATATCCCTTATTCTTGTTGCTGCACTCCATGACAATAAAATAATCACTATCGTGCTCGTCCATTACAACAATACCTTGTGAATAATCAGTTTTCCAAAGAGGTTTAACGCCATAATATTGAGCGGCGAACTCATTCGTAGGATTTGGTAAATCAACATTGAAACCGTTTTCAAATAACCATGCATGGTAATTCTTGAGCGCAGGGGGAGGGCCCATTATCTGAAATGATGCCATGACCGCCATTTGGAATTCCATTTCTTCTTCAATGTTAACCACATATTTTTCAGTAGGATTTAGTCTATATCCATCGACAGAGGGTTCTCTTTCTAAGCTCCCATTGAGCTTTATTTTTTTCATAATGTTTCCATAACCTTTTCATCTTCTTTTGGTCTTGTGTCCACATATACTTGATTTTGCGACACAAATTCATTTACAGTTAAAAATGACCTGCCCAATTTATTTAAACTAAGTACCAACATATATTCAGCCGCTTCGCCTGAATGGTTGATACTGCGAATAGGGCTTAATTTTCTACGATATTCTTCAAATGTATCTCCAACTATTAACCATTCATCATCCTCCTTATCGTAATAGCAGTGGTATTCCCGCCAAGAAGATTCATCATCTTCTTCATAGAAGTCTTCGTCGGCCAAAAAATCCGCCCAAGGGAAAAGCCGCGGAAAAACCTCAGTATACGGTGTGAAAGGAAACCAATATGGATACAAATACTTTTTGATACCTTTTCCGTCATCCACAATCAACTCTGTTTCTCCTCTGCCGCTGCTCTTATTCACCCATTCACACGAATGCAATTTAACGGTTCCGCCATCTTGAATGATTTGCATAAACTCTTTTTGAGACAGTAAAAAATTGTAATTCATAATATGCTCTGGCAAATTGGTAAAAGAAAGAAGCTTTTCATTCGACGAATCATTCAAGAAAATTTGAGTTAAAGGAACTTTAACAAAAAAGCCTTTTCCACCGCTTGTTCCCTTGATTGTTTCGGCCGTTAATTTCTGCCAAATACATGTATTATCAGCAGGATTATATAAAACTACAATGCAAGGCAAGGAATTCGTAGTCCAATAATTGTATTGCCTATCGTTAATATCCCGAAAAATTATACATTCCTCTTTTTTCTCTTTGAACCAACTCGTGCCTGATTTGATTTGCAAAGCAAGGAGTTGTTTGGGCTTACCAGATGATTCAATAAACTCCATATGGGCATCAATGCCGACATCATTAACTGGTTGCTCTCGAAACATCCAGTTGTTGCGTTCAGCAATTTCCCCACAATGATTTACACCAATTCGTTCAGTAAAATTGGCCATAAATAATCTCCTTTTTCAATCACTGGTTCTGGAGTCTAAATAAAACCACCTTACGTCTATCTAGCATCAATTGTCTTAAGAGGACTTTCTTGACCGGATATTCAAGGCCATTTCTTTATTTCGGTTATCGCATCGTTTTTGATATGATGGGCAATCCTATGGTTATGACAATACTCAAGCACTTCGACTGTACTCTGATTTTCAATCTATAAGATACTCCTATAAACTCAAAGAAAATTAAGTATTATCGTCCTCAGGAGATTCAGATGAGGATAATTCTAATATTGTTTTTTGAACTTCGATAATCTGAGGGACTTCAAAAATTATTGGGGCATTGGAGCGGAAAGCTTTTCCCATTGCAATTGCAGTACGACTTTTTAATGTTGGGAGAATCTCAACAAAGGACTTTCCCATATAATTGGCAAGAAAATCACTGGTTGTTTTATCCAGCTCCTGGAAAACGATCACTGAGTTACATTGAGTTAATACCGTTTTAGAAACATTAGCCGTTCTCTGGGCAATTACAATAAACCCAATATTATATTTCCTGCCTTGTAACGCAATTTGTGCAATACTATTTACAGTAGCCTTCGAGGCATTATCTGACACCCCCATGGAACTAATCTCAGGAATAATTGTATGTGCTTCTTCAAGGACAACACAAACACGTTTTCCATAGTTCTGATAGTGCTTAGCCACGTTGAAGAGAACCCAGAAAAACCATCGGGTATAATCAAGGCTACTAGCATTATTTGTGATATCAGAAAGTTCGAACACAGATTTACTTGTATCCCCTTTAAGAAATGCTTCAATTGAGGACTTAAATACTCGTTTTATAGTTTCTTCTTGCTTTGAAATTGTTGCGGCATTACGCTGATTTGCAAATTTAGCATTTTCTTGAGCAAGAGTTTCGATGGCATCAGATATAGTTTTTGAATCTTGTTCACTGATAATTGCAGATAACCCTGGAATCTTTTCTTTATATTCTCCGGTCAAATCAACAATTATAACTTTCGTTTCATCGCTGGATATTTGGCTAATTAGGTTGCGGGCAAAAACAGACTTACCAGACCCAGTTATTCCCAAGATAGCAGTATGATGCGTAACAGCATATTGCTTGTTAATGATAGCGGGATAGTTTGTCCCTGGAATATATCCTACTATATACTCGTCTTCAGAAATCTCTGTTTCCTCAATTGCTGATGCAAGAAATATAGGGGTGTTAACATTTGGTACCCAACCGAATTGTTCAAATTTCCCTGCGATAGAATTCCATTCGCCCAATTGAATCGCTTCGCCTATAATAAAGCTGGATTCGTTCTTGTCCGCTAATTGTTCATTTTTAGTAATGCCTTGAATGACTTGATACAGCACTTTATGCCCGTTGGTGTACGACTCTATAAGTTGTCCGCTGTAAATTTCGATTTTTGCATTGCATGTGAAACGAATTTTTCCTATTGTGGAATCTTGGTAGACAAGACCAATAAATCGCTGCAAATAATCATTGGTAGGCGGGTCTATTGCTTTGTAAATAAAATCTGGAATATGCTTTTCAATTGTTTTCTTAAATAAAGCATCAATTTCAGGAGTAGTTAAGACTTTGATCCATTGAGCTTGATCTAAAAGATAGACGTCAAGAATAATACCGATATGCTCTTTTTTATCAATTGAATACATAAATTCAACAAAATCAAAGCGCCGCAATGATTGTTTCCGTTCATTAGATAGCTGAACAAGAAACGTATTTTTGGATTGCACTCCAAATATCTTGCCAACAGCAATTTGACTATCCTCTATTTTCTTGCAGCTAAAGAGACTATCTATTTCTGCTGCAATAGTAGGGATATTAAGGATCATAAAAACAATCCAAAACCAAAGGAGCGCATTGAACTGCTCAGAGTTCAAGCCATACTGCCGTATGGCTCCCCAGAGGAAAAATGCGGAGAAGATGGTCTCTGGTTTTCCGAGCTGCCGATTTATCCGAGCAAAAATTTGCACGAGGGCATTTTCTTGACTCAATTCCCGGCTTCGTAGCCACATCAGAATATAGCTACTGATAATCAAATATGCAATAATTGTAAAAAATATCCAGAAAGTGATTGATCTTTCGTTAACAGGAATAAGCAGAAGAGATAACGCGGCTGTAACCGCATTGACAAAAATATTACAATCTTTAGAAAAGAAGGGTTGGTCAACGAGCGAAAGCAATATAAGCAATAGGAGACCTGAGGAAAACCAAAAATCGTTTATTGCAAAGGAAAAATTTCCATTAAAATAAAACCCAACCGCTAAGAGAACAACAAGGGACAGAATCATTAGGGTTAGCCGATATCTTTTGCTCATACAAACCGTCTCTTTCTATTTCTTTAATCTGCTTATTTGTTGCTTTCTATGCTTTCTATCGACCTCAAAAGTGTTAACCGCTCTACTGGATTAAGCCAAAGCCGAAAGTCTGCTGCAATTTCGGGATAAGCCTTTACACCGCCGCCTTTACCCTGTTTTACATACATCCCAACCGCATGAGTCCTCCGAATCCATAAAGAAGGTGTAATGGTCAATGATGTTGTATGGGCTTGATGAATCAGTTCCTCACAGGCTCTATCATCAAATTCCTCATTCATGTCATTTTCCCATTGACGCAGAAATTCCATCGTGTTGCGGCTGCGCATCCAACTTTGAATGACATATGCAGGAGATTCTTCGGAATATTTCTTTGCCAATTCGGTTAACGGCACCATATCATTACAGCACATTTTTCTTATGTAGAGACGGACAGTCTCATGGTAGTCCTTGATTTTTTTGGACGACCGAAGTCTTTCTTCATCCAGTGTACTATAAAATTTTTCTTTGGCTGCGGTAGCAAGTTCCGTATCTATCAATCGCTTTGTGAGGAGCATATCAATTGCGGACTCATACTGAAAAGCCAAACGTATGTAAAGCTCGCTAACTTCTTTCTCTGTCATAGCCACATTCTCCTTTTATACGAGTATAACAGAAAAATGCGAATTTGTATAGGCTTATCTCACTTCAGCACAGGGCCACCGCATTTAAAAATAATTATACAATTTTATGATTTGCTTTGAGAATATTTATGCAGAACTTTAATTTATCAAAGTGCCTGGGCCTGATTTTTGAAACTGAATTGTTCTCGATTTAGGGCCATTTGTTTCAATTTCAAAACCCCGAATTTTAAATGCTGTTGCCCTGCACTTCAGCATGGGAAGATTGATATCTGATTGGTTTTCTCGGATGCCCAGCTTTATCGTAGTCCTTATTGCATCGGCGATCCTTTTCAAACTGGGTGTCCATATACCTTTTCATACCAACGATTGGAATATATTTTGCATTTGCTAAAAGTTTATCGACAGAAGCCCGTGTCCATTGTAGGTTACCAGTTGGAGAGGGAATACCCTTAACTTTGAGCATCTCTACCACCTTTCCCAAACTGGCTCCAGCAAGGTAACATTCAAATATGCCACGGACAACATTCGCATTTTCTTCATGAATAACGATTTCATCATTAACCAAAACATAGCCATATGGAAGTTTCATGCTCATCTTACCTTTCTAAAACATAAATAAAAGCAGGTTTAAGGAAGAATCCATCTCCTTAAATCTGCTTGGTGACCTGCCCAATATGTAATTATAGCCAATTCATGACAACATTTTTATGTAATATAACTAAGCGAAAGCAAAACCTGCGTATAACTAACGTTAAACGCAGGTTTTGTCTACTGTGGCGCAGCGGGAGGGATTCGAACCCTCGTGCGATTGCTCGCAAACTGATTTCGAGTCAGCCCCGTTATGACCACTTCGATACCGCTGCATATGGAATTTGGCTGCTGCGGCCGGGATGTACCCCGGCAACAGCTTATTTAAGATACCTTATTTTCCGCATTTTGTCAAGGCATCCAGGGGAGCGGGATCTCTGCCGGATGCTTTTCAGGGGGCGCCGGTCCTGTCGGACCGGCGCCCTATCCGGAGTTTTACCAAATTATGGTGGCAAAATAGTCGTCGGGAACCTCGGCCCGGCGGATCAGGCGGGCCTGTCCGTCCTCCTGGAGCAGCACCTCGGCGGAGCGGAGTTTGCCGTTGTACTGGTAGCCCATGGCGAAGCCGTGGGCGCCGGCGTCGTGAATGACCAGAAGGTCGCCCATGTCGATTTTCGGCAGCATGCGGTCCACGGCGAATTTGTCGTTGTTCTCGCACAGGGAACCCGTAACGTCGTACTTGTGGTCGCAGGGGGCGTCCTCCTTGCCCATGACCGTAATGTGGTGGTAAGAACCGTACATGGCCGGGCGCATCAGGTTGGCCGCGCAGGCGTCCACGCCGATATACTCCTTATAAATGTGCTTTTCATGGATGGCCCGGGTCACCAGACAGCCATAGGGCCCCAGCATAAAGCGGCCCAGCTCGGTGTAAATGGCCACATCGCCCATACCGGCGGGTACCAGCACCTCCTCATAGGCCTTGCGAACCCCCTCGCCGATGACGGCAATGTCATTGGCGGGCTGGTCGGGCCGGTAGGGAATGCCCACGCCGCCGGACAGGTTGATGAATGCGATGTGGCAGCCGGTCTCCTCTTTCAGCTCCGCCGCAAGCCGGAACAGGATGCGGGCCAGAGCGGGATAATAGGCGTTGGAGATGGTGTTGGAGGCCAGGAAGGCGTGAATGCCGAAGTGCTTGGCACCTTTCGCCTTCAGACGCTTGAACGCCTCCGCGATTTGGGGGCGGGTCATGCCGTACTTGGCGTCGCCGGGGTTGTCCATGACCTGAAAGCCCTCTTTGGACTCGGACAGTTCAAAAGTCCCGCCCGGATTGTAGCGGCAGGAGATGGTCTCGGGAATATAGCCCAAGGTCTGCTCCAAAAAGTCCACATGGGTCAGATCGTCCAAGTTGATGGTGGCCCCCAGCTTGGCGGCCAGTTCAAACTCCTCCGCCGGGGTGTCGTTGGAGGAAAACATGATCTCTTGTCCGGAAAAACCGCAGCGCTCGGACATCATCAGTTCCGTCAGAGAAGAACAGTCGGTGCCGCAGCCCTCCTCCCGCAGGATCTTCAGGATTTGAGGGTTGGGGGTCGCCTTGACGGCAAAGTATTCCTTATAGCCCGGATTCCAGGCAAAGGCCTGCTTCAGGCGGCGTGCGTTTTCCCGGATCCCTTTTTCATCGTAGAGATGAAAGGGCGTGGGGTACTGTTCTACAATGCTCTGAAGCTGGTCCAGAGTGACAAACGGCTTCTTCATGGGTAAGATCGCTCCTTTTCTGTTGGATACCCGGTCAGCAGCGCAAACTGCCGAAAAAAATTGAAATTAGTATATCTTGAACCTTGCAAAAAGTCAATGCGCCGCATCGGAAATATCTCATAAAAGTGCTCAGACCGGTCAAATAAACAGAAGCGGCACGGTTCAGGCATACCGTGCCGCCCATTTCTACAAAACCAGCTTTCGCACCACAGGTATATGTCCCAGCAGGCAGGTTCCGCCCAGCGACAGCAGAAATACGCTAAACGCACGGACCGGAACAGCAATGCAAAGCGGGCACTGCGACAACAGCCGCCGCATTACCGGGTCAACCCATTCGATCCCAAGCAAATGGATAAAGCAAACGCCCATCGTATAACCGGACACGCGGCAGATCGGTTTTTGAAAACGCCTGAGGACTTCTCTCCCTTTCTCTCCAAGCCGAATCGCCAGCACAAAGGCAGCCATCCCAACGGCCAGGGCATTGGGCGCGAAAAAACTGAGCAGAAGTTCGATCGTCGTTTGGCTGTCTTTTCCCTGGCAGAGGAAAAGGATGACCGGAACCAAGATCCCAACTGTTCCGCCCAGGAAAATACTCACACGCGCGCCGGATGAGAGTTCAAATTTTTTCACATACCCGCCGAACAAATAACAGAACACAAAGCCCAGCGTCGGGTCGATCTTCATTTTTTCGATCACAACGGCCAGCACCGGGACACAGCCTGAGCGGATCGCGATCACAACGATCGAACCAAACAGGAAGGTCAGCCCCAGCCCCAAACAAAATTCCCGCCTCCCCGCATGTTTGCAAAAAACGGCAAACAGCGGCGTAAATAAATACAGGCCGATCACGGTATAGAAATACCACAAATGCGCCGGTTGGGTCAACAGATATACCACAGCATCGCCCATTCCGGCCCAGGCTAAAGCCCCGCTGCACAAAGCCTGAGCGTAGTAAATGCCCGACCAAATGATCATTAAAGAAAAGAGTCTGCCGCATTTTTGAAGTATTTTATAAAAGCAGATGTCCCGATCCAGCATGTAATACCCGCTGATCATGCAGAAACCGGGAATGCAAAACCGGGAAACCGCATGATAGAAGACGCCGGAAAAGGAGAAGTCCCGCGGAATATGGATCATGACTACAAAAAAGCACGCGGCAATACGCAAAAGCTCCATGTGGGCATCCCGGACAAGTCTTTCCTTTGTTTGAACCACCTTTGCTCCCCCCTTCTCCGGTAAATATTCCTTTCAACAAGGAATTCTTTTCTCAATTTTTCTTATTTTATATCTTTCTAATATCTATGTCAAGTAAAATATATCTTCTATTTCCCTATTTCGTGTAAAAAAGGAGCTATACTAAAAGGTAAGATCGTCAGGCTTTAACAGGAGCATGCTATGGATTATCTCGAATGGTTTTATGGGCGGCTCGCCTCCCTGCGGGCGCAAAAAGGGGTCTCCGCCCGCGATATGAGTTTATCGCTGGGCCAGAGTGAGAGCTACATCAACAAAATCGAAAACAGACGTACACTGCCGTCAATGACCGGGTTTCTGTACATCTGCGATTATCTCGGGATCACCCCCCGGCAGTTTTTTGATGTGGACTCCGTTTCCCCCGTCAAAGGGAACGAATTGGCCAGGGAACTGGAAAAACTGACGCCGGAGCAGGCTGAGCATATTCTGCAGGTCGTGAAGGACCTGAACCGCTGAGTTTTTGTCATTCGGGCGCCGGCATCCGAAAAATCTGTAAAAACGTGATATTTTCTCTTGCATCTCCTTGAAATATTTGATACGATACATCAGGTAACGAGAGGAGGAGAATGTGATGATCATGGGCAGCGGCATGTTTCGGCTGTTTTCGGCGCATGGTCATTTTCCCCTTCCCGTTATGGAAAGACAGTCACCATTTTGTGATTGTCTTTTTTTGTGTGTAAAATAGAGAAAGGAGTCCTGCAAATGAATCCCAATGAACCCATCCGCGACGCGCGGACGCTGGGCGTGCCCAAGATGCTCATCCTGGGTCTCCAGCACATGTTCGCCATGTTCGGCGCCACCATTGTGGTCCCCATCATCGTCCAAGGCTACGGCTTGCCCCTGAGCATCCAGACTACCCTGTTCTTCGCCGGTGTCGGCACCCTGTTCTTCCACCTGTGCTCCAAGTTCAAGGTACCCGCCTTCCTTGGCTCCTCCTTCGCCTTCCTGGGCGGCTTCTATACCGTGGCCAACCTGCCCGCCTATGAGGGCATGACCGCCGAGGACAAGCTGGCTTACGCCTTGGGCGGCGTCGTGGTCGCCGGCCTTCTCTATCTGATCCTGGCCCTGATCGTCAAGTTGGTGGGCGTCAAGCGGGTCATGCGGTTCCTGCCCCCCGTGGTCACCGGCCCCATTATCATCTGCATCGGCCTGTCCCTGGCTCCCTCCGCCGTGAGCAGCGCCTCCACCTGCTGGCCCCTGGCCCTGATCGCGCTGGCGGTCGTCGTGATCTTCAACATCTGGGGCAAGGGCATGTTCAAGATCATCCCCATCCTGCTGGGCGTGGTCATCGCCTACATCGCCGCCATTATTATGAATGCCTGCGGCGTCACCAACGCCGACGGCTCCGCCATTCTGGACTTTACCAGCGTGGCCTCGGCCAGCATCGTGGGCCTGCCCCCCTTCCAAATCGCCAAGTTTGACGTCTCTTCCATCTTGGTCATGGCCCCCATCGCTATCGCCACCATGATGGAACACATCGGCGATATGTCCGCCATCTCCGCCACTACAAAGTGTAATTTCATTGAGGATCCCGGCCTGCACCGCACCCTGATCGGCGACGGCATCGCCACCTCCCTGTCCGCCCTGTTCGGCGGCCCCGCCAACACCACCTATGGCGAGAACACCGGCGTTCTGGTGCTCTCCAAGGTCCACGATCCCCGCGTGATCCGCATCGCCGCCTGCTTCGCCATCATCCTGGGCTTCATCCCCAAGATGGCCGGAGTCATCGGCTCCATGCCCTCCGCCATCGTGGGCGGCATCTCCTTTATCCTGTACGGCATGATCTCCGCCATCGGCGTGCGGAACATCGTGGAAAACAAGGTGGACTTCACCAACAGCCGCAATCTGATCATCGCCGCCGTCATCCTGGTGTGCGGCCTGGGCTTTTCTGACGGCCTGACCTTCACCGTCGCCGGCACCCCCATCACCCTGACCGCCCTGGCCATCGCCGCCATCGCCGGCATCGTACTCAACGCCATTCTGCCCGGCAAGGACTACGAGTTTGGCGTCAACCCCGAGGGCGACAAGAACCGCGGCATCCACGCCTGATACAGCCCCTGTTTTCCGCAAAGCCGAAGGAAAGTAAAATTTCCTTCGGCTTTGTTTTACAAACTATTATTTTTCGTATATAATATCTGCTGGTAAGCTGTAAAACGGCTTGCCGGCAGATATTATGACATCGAGGTATTTCCATGAAACGACTGCTTCCCCTGCTGTGTTCCCTCTGTCTGCTTTTTACCGGCTGCGCCGCGTCTGACGCCTCCGGGCAGGAGGACGATACGCTGTACATCGTGGCGACCACCTACCCGGTCTACCTGTTCACCACCGCCATTACCGAGGGCGTGGAGGGTGTGGAGGTCACCCGGCTGATCACCGAGAGCATCTCCTGTCTCCACGATTACACCCTGACCGTCAACGATATGAAGGCCATTGAGAAGGCCGACGTTCTGATCATGAACGGCGCGGGGCTGGAGGACTTCCTATCCGACGCCCTGGCGCAGACCGGCGCGTTTGTCATCGACTGCTCTGAGAATATCGACCTGTTGGCCGCCCAGGGTCATGAGGGACACGACCACGACACGGAGTACGACCCCCATATCTGGATGACCAAAGAGGGCGCCGCCGCCATGATGACCGCCATTCTTCAAGGCTTGTCGGAACGGGACGCGGACAACGCGCAGCTTTATGCGGACAATTGCGATTCCGCCATCGACCTGCTCTCCACGATCCCGGATGAGACCGCTCCCCTTCTCTGTCCCTATTTCATCACCTTCCACGACGGCTTCCAATACTTTTCCGACGCCTTCGGCCTGACCCTGCTCAAGTCCATTGAGGAGGAGGAGGGCAGCGAGGCCAGCGCCGCCGAGATCAAGGAGATCGTGGCTCTCATTGAGGAATACGACATTCCCGCCATCTTCACCGAGAAAAACGGCTCGGACGCCACCGCCCAGGCAATTTCCCGGGAAACCGGCGCGGCAGTGTACCAACTGGACATGATCATGAGCGGGGATGGCAGCGGGATCGGTCCCTACATCGACGCCATGAACGCCAACCTGGACACCATTGTCCAGGCCCTGGGAGGGAACTGATATGCCCCATCACATCCACAACGGCGCCGACTGTCATGACGCCTGCTGCCTGAAAGTCACCGGCCTGGACGTAAAAGCGGGCGATCACGCTATCCTTCAACAGGTGGACCTGCACATCCACTGCGGACAGATCGTGGCCCTGATCGGCCCCAACGGGGCGGGCAAATCCACCCTGTTCAAAGCCATTCTGGGCCAGATCCCCCATACCGGCGTCATTGACTTTGAGACCGCCGGCGGACAGCGCACCCGCCCGCTGGTGGGCTATGTCCCCCAAAGCCCCGCCTTTGACCAGGGCGATCCGGTCAGTGTGCTGGACCTGTTCGCCTCGGCCATCTCCCGCTGGCCGGTGTTTCTGCCCGTGCCCAAGGCCCTGCGCACACGCGTGGAGACCTGCTTGGCCCGGGTGCACGGAGAGGGCCTGATCGACAAGCGGGTGGGCGCCCTGTCCGGGGGCGAGCTGCAGCGGGTGCTGCTGGCCATGGCGCTGGAGCCGCTGCCCCACATTTTGATTTTGGACGAGCCTCTGTCCGGTGTGGACGTGGAGGGGGAACGCCAGCTTCTGGACATGCTGGACGAGATCCGCCGCCGCTTTGACCTGTCTATCCTCCTCTCCACCCACGATTTTGCCACCTTGGAGCAATTTGCCGACAAGGTGGTGCTCCTTCAGCACCGTATTCTGAAGGTCGGCACTCCCACCCAGGTGCTCACCTCGCCCGAGTTCCAGTCGGTGTTTCATCTGTCCTTCGGAAAGGGGGAGCCGTCATGAGCATCTGGTACGCGCTGGTCGATCTGCTGCCCTTTGAGTGGGCGCAATCCGGCTCCATGTTCTTTATGAAAAACGCCCTGCTGGCGGTGCTGGTCATCTCTCCCCTGTTCGGTCTTTTGTCCACCATGGTGGTGGAGAGCAAAATGTCCTTCTTTTCCGATGCGCTGGGCCACTCCGCCTTTACCGGCATGGCTATCGGCACACTGGTGGGCGCGGTGGTGGAGCCGCTCTGGTGCGCGGTGGCGTTTGCCCTGGTGTTCGCCCTGCTGTTCACCTGGGTCCGTCGGCACGCCCATCTGGCCAGCGATACGGTCATCGGCGTGTTTTCCTCCACCGCTGTGGCTTTGGGTATTTTCATCGCCACCCTGGACGGCGGCAGTTTCACCAAGTTCAACGCCCTGCTGATCGGCGATATCCTCAGCGTGGAGACCGCCAAGATCGGTCTGCTGGCCCTGATCCTGCTGCTGGTGGTCGTCCTCTGGCTGACCTCCTTCAACCGGCTGATGCTCTCCTCCGTCCACCCCGCCCTGGCGGACAGCCGGGGCATCCGGGTGTTCTGGCAGGAGGCGGTATTCCACTGCGCCATCGCCGTGGTGGTCACCGTCTCCATGACCTGGGTAGGGCTGCTGGTCATCAACTCCCTGCTGGTGCTGCCCGGCGCGGCCGCCCGCAATCTGGCCCGCAATATGCGGCAGTACCATCTGTTTTCCCTGGTGTTCGCCATTGTTTCCGGTGTGGCCGGGCTGATGCTCTCCTATTACTTAGGCTCCTCCGCCGGGGCGTCCATCACCCTGTGTCTGGCCTGCCTGTTCGTCATCGCCTTTCTGCTGCGCAAGCGCCGCGCCTGACGCAGAAAAGATGCCGCGGGAAAAGGAATTCCTTTTCCCGCGGCGTCTTTTTTATCAGTACAGCTCCATAGTAAAGGGCGGCGAGACCGTAAATGCCTTCAACGAGGGGGAATAGATCAGATCGGCATAAAGGGTGCCAAGCCCGCTCAGTTCGGGGTTTGGATATACCCCGATCGAAGTTTCCAAAACCAGGCCGTTCTTTTCTTCATTCAGAGTGATGAAAAAGAAATGATCCATGGAAAGGTCCGTCTGCATTTCCCGGACCATGTTTTCCGGGCAGTAGATGGAAACTGACCCCGACTGCCCGTCCGGGCCGGTGACCCGATAAGTCATCTGATCCTCCCGCCATTCCACGATCTTCGCCTGCACGCTGGCCTCTAAGGCGCTGAAGTCCACCTGGACCGGATACTCCTCCATGGCGGTCAGGTCGAACACACGGCAGGTGTCGTCCCCTATACCGGAGCCATGATACCCGTATATGTAGATCAATTCCGGGACCCCGTCCCCCGTCAGGTCGGCCAGATACAACTCCGCCTCGCCCGCCACATGGCCGTATTTCCAATGGGCCAGGGGAAAGACGGGCATATCAAAAATCATGGAACGGGAGCCGTAGAAAACCTGCGCCTGCCCGGCGTATGGCTCTTCCAGCCGGACAATAAGACGGATCCCCAGCTCGGCGTTTTCAAACTGACAGCACAGCTCTCCCTCATATTCGATCTCCGACGCCCACAGCTCATGATCATACTCAGAGTTGTTATAGCTGGCACACTCGTGGGTGAAATCCAAACCGCCCCGTGTAAAATCCTGCTCTTCCTCCGTGCGCGGATCCCCCAGCAGATTCGTTCCCGCTTCCAACCGCAGGAGTACTGTTCGGATCAGGCCATCCTCATCCAAGGTCAGCTCACACAGGCGGCCGGCCGGGGCACGGGAAATGGCGAGGCTGAGAGCATCCACCCCTGCCAGCCCATAGATATCATCATCCTGCAGATAGAACAGCTCCCGAACCGGGCCCAGGGTCCCCACTTCCGGTTCCGCCGGCGGCCCCTCCGCTTCCAAATCATCCCACCACTGCGCCGCCGCTTGGTCGTCATCTCGGTCAAACCAGTCTATGGGAATATAGGTGAGCTGTCCGCTTTCCTCCTCCACCTGGGTCACCAGGGCCAGCCGCGGCTCACGCGGGTCCGGCTGCGCGTCGGCCGCCTCGGAGGAAACGCAGGATACCAGCCCTCCGGTCAGGGCGATCACGCATGCCGCTAAGATCAGGGCCGCATAGCCCTTTTTCCGGGGCGAGAGATCCATCATGGCCTGAAACCGGACAAATACGCTCTTTTTATCCCCGGAGAATCCGGTGGTCAGCGAGGACGTTCCCCGGTCCCCGGCGGTCATTTGATCCAAAATGGCCTGCCCGTAGGCCCGGCGGGCCTGGGCGTCCCGCCCTTTCAGCAGGTCGTAGTCACAGCACAGCTCCACATCCTGCCCCGCCCGCCGTACCATCCACCACGCCAGAGGATTGAACCAGTGGACGCTGCGGGCAAAAATGAGCAGCAGCTTGTACCACAGGTCATGGCGCTTGAAATGGGTCAGCTCATGGGCCAGCGTAGGGGCGATCACATGTTCGGGCATTCCCTCGGGCAGCAGGATCACAGGGCGGAAAAAGCCCATCAGCAGCGGAGAAGAGATCCCCTCACACCAGCGCGCCTTTACGCCGCCCGCCTGCATTAGGGAAGCGCGGGAGCAGCGCAGCGCCCGGCGGCGGAACCGAAGGTAGCCCGCCAGGGTCCAGCCCAGCGTCCCCGCCGCGCCCAAGAGCCACAGGGCAAAGAAAATGTTGTCCCAGTAGAGGGTAATGGTGCTGTTCTCTCCCTGTGTCACCTGGCGGTAAAACAGCTCGCTGCGGATCACCACCTCTTCCCCTGCCGCGTCGGTGTAATTGATCGCATAGTGGTAAGCAAACCCGCCTGCGCTGTATGATTCCATTCCCACACCGGAAGCTCCCTGCTCAGAAGCCAGGCGGTAGTCGGCGGAAACATCATGGGACGAGGCGGACAGCGCGGCGGGGGCCTCCAGCCGCACCGGGGTCTGCGGCAGGGGAACATGGACCGGGACGGCCAAACGCAAGGCCACAAGCAGCCACGCCCAATACCGCCACCGGGGAGAGAAGCGCCTGGACAGCACCGGGGTCAGCGCCAGCAGCAGCGCGATGACCGCGCCGCAGCCCAGACTGATTTCCAGAAGACCGACCAAAAAATCCGGCATGTTATTTCCCCCCTTGATTCAAAATACGCTCCAGTTGGGCCACGTCCTCCTCCGTCAGCTTGGTCTGGGGATACAAAGCGGCCACCAGACTGGACAGGGACCCGCCGTGAAGCCTGTTCAGAAAGGAACGGCTCTCCGTGCGAAGATACTCTTCCCGGGCCACCAGGGGCGTGTACGCGTTGGCCCTTCCCTCCTTCTGCGCGCAGACAAACCCCCGCTCCTCCAGGCGTGACAGGAGCTTCAGCAGAGTGGGCGCTTTCCAGTCCCGGCGCAGGCGCGCGGCGATCTCTCCGCTGTGGGCGGGATAGGTTTCGATCGACCAAAGCGCCTGCATCACCTCCAGCTCCGCGTCGGGTAACCGACTCATTTCTTGTTCCATGAGATCCTCTCCTTTTTAGACAATTGTCGTTTTATTGCATTTTACACTTGTCTAATTAAAAAGTCAAGCACATCTTCCCCAAAAAAGAAAATCGCGGTGAGAGCCTGTGCTTTGGCTCTCACCGCAATGCTTGTATCACTCCGCATCCGCCTCGTCGGCGGCCTCCGTCTCAACCGGTTCCGGGGGGACATATCCCTCCCGCTTCACCGCCACACAGCGGTGGATAGGCTGGCCCAGGGCGTGGAATTTGGCCTCGTAATCGGTCATGACCCCCTGGATCCCATGCGCATGGAGATCGCGCGTCACCTGCTCCAGGTCAAAGCCGCTTTTGGGGAACTGGAACAGCGACCATTCAAACAGGTCCCGGTTGTCCGTCTTGAAGTGGATCTCTCCCCGGTCCCGCAGGACCGCCGCGTATTTGTTCAAAAAGCCCGGATGGGTCAGCCGCCGCTTGGCATGGCGGTTGGACGGCCACGGGTCGCTGAAGTTCAGGTAGATCTGGTCCACCTCGCCCGGTTCAAAATACTCCGGCAGCCGGGCGGCGTCCGCGTCCACGAAGAACACGTTGCGCAACTCCATCTCCTCCGCCCGCTCCATGGCGATCACCATGGCGTCGGGCACCCGCTCCACCGCGATAAACAGCACTTCCGGTTCCAGCCGGGCGCTTTCACAAGTAAAGCGCCCTTTGCCGCAGCCCAGCTCCAGCCGAAGCTCACAGCCGTCCCGGAGCAGGGTGCGCCACTTTCCTCTATATGCCTCCGGTTCCCGGATCCACAGGTCGCCGCACCGGTCCATCCGGGGGACCAGATTTTTCTTTTTCCGCATCCGCATACGTCGGGCCTCCTCTTCATTTCCTCTGATTGTAACTTGCCGCGGTCCGTTTGTCAAATTCAACGCCGGTCTCTCCCTGCAATTCCCCCTTGACCCCTTGCAACAAAGGAAAAACTGGATTATAATATTTCTGTTCCATGTGGCCGGAAAAGGCAAATCCGCACTGCGGTTGCGAATCCCGGTCACGGAGGTAACTGAATATGGTAAAAGCGATCGTCGGCGCCAACTGGGGCGACGAAGGAAAGGGCAAGGTCACCGACATGCTGGCCGAGCGGTCCGATGTGGTCATCCGCTATCAGGGCGGAGCCAACGCGGGCCACACGATCATCAATGAGCACGGCCGGTTCGCCCTGCACATGCTCCCCTCGGGCGCCTTCTACTCCCACATCACCAACATCATCGGAAACGGCGTGGCCCTGGACATCCAAAAGCTGATCCGGGAACTGGAGTCCATCACCAGTCAGGGCGTTCCCGCCCCCAACCTGCTGGTCTCCAACCGCGCCCAGCTTTTGATGCCCTACCACGTGCTGCAGGACACCTATGAGGAAGAGCGCCTGGGCGGTAAGGCGTTCGGCTCCACCAAAAGCGGCATCGCCCCGTTCTACTCCGACAAATACGCCAAGGTCGGCATTCAGGTCTCCGACCTGTTTGACGAGGCGCGCCTGCGGGAGCGTCTCACCTCCGTTGTGACGGTGAAGAACGTGCTGTTCGAGCACCTGTACCACAAGCCCCCCGTGGACGTGGATGCGCTGTTTGCACAGCTTTTGGAGCAGCGGGAGATGATCCGCCCCTATGTGGCGGACACGGTCGCTTTCGTTCATGAGGCCCTGCGGGCCGGCAAGTCCATCCTGCTGGAGGGACAGCTCGGTTCCATGAAGGACCCCGACTTGGGCATCGTGCCCATGACTACCTCGTCTCACACCCTGGCCGGCTTCGGCTGCGTGGGCGCCGGGGTCCCCCCCACCGCCATTGAGGACGTGATTTGCGTCACAAAGGCGTACTCCTCCTGCGTCGGCTCCCATACCGAACCCTTTGTCAGCGAGTTGACAGGTGAGGCGGGCGACGAGCTGCGCCGCCGGGGTGGCGACAAGGGTGAATTCGGCGCCACCACCGGCCGCCCCCGCCGCGTGGGCTGGTTCGACGCCGTGTCCACCCGGTACGGCTGCATGGTCCAGGGCGCGACCCAGGTAGCCCTGACCTGCCTGGACGTACTGGGATACCTGGACGAGATCAAAGTCTGCACCGGCTATGAGATCGACGGCCAGGTCACCGACCGGTTCCCCACCACCGCCGACCTGATGCGGGCAAAGCCCGTGTTCACCACGCTGCCCGGCTGGAACCGCGATATCCGCGGCTGCACCAGCTACGCCGACCTGCCGGAAAACGCCCGGGCCTATGTGGACTTTCTGGAGGAACAGATCGGCTGCCCCATCACACTAGTCTCCACCGGACCCGGGCGTCACGAGATCACAACGAGGAAAACGCTGTAAAGCCGTTTCTCTTTACACAATTCCCAGCGCGTGCTGGATAAGCAGGCTGACGGCGGCGATGGCCACCCAGCAGCAGAAGCCCATCAAAATGGGCTTCCCGCCCGACTTGACCAGCTTGACCAGATCGGTATTTAACCCGATAGCGCCCATGGCCATGACGATAAAGAACTTGCTCACCTGCTTCAAAAAGGCAAACGCTCCGGTAATAAAGTCCGCCGCGCCTGCGGAAAATACACCCTGACCGATGGCGTAATTGCAGACCGTCGTAATAATGGAAGCGGCCACAAAGTACAAGATGAAAAACGGGAAGATCTTTCCGATCTTTACGCCGTGGCCGCTCTCCTTCCGGGTGCGCCAAAAGGCCAAAACCAGCGTAATGGGGATGATCGCCAGGGTGCGGGTCAGCTTGACGATCGTCGCCGCGTCCAGCACCGCCGTGCCGGAACCGTGGATGCTGTCCCAGGAGGAGGCCGCGGCGGTCACCGACGAGGTGTCGTTGATGGCCGTACCGGCGAACAGGGCGAAGCCCTCATTGCTCAGGCCCAGCAGGCCGCCCAGCGTGGGAAAGATCAGCGCGGCGATGATATTGAACAGGAAAATCACCGAAATTGCCTGGGCGATCTCCTCGTCGTCCGCCTCGATCACAGGGGCCGTCGCCGCCACGGCGGAGCCGCCGCAGATGGAGGAACCCACGCCCACCAGCACGGAGATCTTCCCCGGGATCTTCAGCGCTTTGCACAGCACAAAGGACACCACCAAAGAGGTGGCGATGGTAGCGACGATCACCGGCAGCGAGGTCTTCCCCACCGAGATCACCGTTCCCAGATTCAGGCCGAAGCCCAGCAGGATCACAGCGTATTGCAGTACCTTTTTTGATGTAAAAGTAATTCCCTTTACAAATACGCCCTTCTCTTTCCAGAACGCGGCCACGATCATGCCGATCAGGATGGCGAACACCGGACCGCCGACCACCTCCAGCGCCCGCCCCAGAAACCAGGCGGGGACGGCGATGACCAGGCAGAGCAGGATACCCGGACAAAGGCTTTTACACAATTTCATACTCTCTCTCCTTTCTCCCGAAGCATATCATATTTTTTGCCGTTTGGGAAGAAAAACCGTTTCGCAAAACCGGAGCGTCCCGCACCGGAATGTATATTTTTTATAACTGTAGGAGGATAACCATGGAAAACAACTCTGTCAAGCTGCTGCAAGAGCGCCGCAGCATCCGCGCCATCGACCCCGACCGCCAGATCACCGAGGAAGAGCTGGACGCGCTGGTGAAGGTGGCCCTGAATACCCCCTCCGCCCACAACCGCCAGTTGTATCATTTCAGCGTGGTCCAAGACGCCGCCCTGCTGGAGCACATGGCCGACCTGATCCGCCAGAAGATGATGGAGGGCGATGAGGCCCAGCAGAAGAAGGCGTCCGCCCCCGGCTACTCCCCCCTGCACCACGCCCCCACCGTGATCTTCGTCTCCGGTGAGCTTTCCGCCAGCTCCTATATTCAGACCGACTGCGGCATCGCCCTCGGCCTGATCGCCGCCGCCGCCACCGAGATGGGTCTGGCCACCTGCATCACCGGCTCCTCCCTGTTCATGTTCAACACCGACGAGGGCGCCCAGTTGAAGAAGACGCTCCAGATCCCCGACAACTACAAATCCGTCTGCGCCATCGCCATCGGCTACCCCAAGGGCGAGAAGCCCCAGCCCCCGGCCAAGAAGAGCGCCGAGGAGCTGGTGACCTACGTGCGCTGAACGCTGCCGATCTCATTTAGGGAGGTGAACCTATGCTGACAGAAACCAACCTGCGCTGTTTTTTGTCTTTGGCCGTGACGCTGAACTTTACCCGTACAGCCAAAGAGCTTTACATGAGCCAGCAGGCGGTCAGTCAGCATATTGCCCGGCTGGAGGAGGACCTGGGATTTCCCCTGTTTGTGCGCACCCGCCGTTCCGTCTCCCTAACCAAGGGCGGCAGGCAGATGTTTGAGTTCTGGTCCAAGACCTTTCGGGAATTCTCCCTGCTGCGGGAGCTGTGCCGGACCCGCTACACCTCCCACCGGGGCTGCCTGCGGGTGGGTTATCAGAACTGGATGAACTTCGGCCCCGCCGTCAATACCGCCCTGAACCGTCTGGAACGGGCCTACCCCGAGACCATGGTGGCGACCATGCGCGGCGGGCCGAGCGTCCTGCTCCGGCGCCTGGCGGACCGGGAATTGAACCTGGTGCTGATGTACGAGCGCTTTGTCCCGGACCCCGGGAAATTCAAGCGGGTCGAGCTGATGCGCTCCCCCATCATGCTGATGATCTCCCCCTCCAACCCCAGGGTCACGGACAGCGCCACATTCCGGGACTTCATCACCGAGCCCTTCGTGTTTGACGCCTTCCCCAACGAGCCGTCCGCCGACGCCCTCCGCCGCGCCAAGAAGGAGGTCGCCATGTACGGCCTGGATCCCTCCAAAATCGTCATGACCGACAGCCGCGACTCCGCCTATACCGAGGCCGAGCTGGGCCGGGGCTTCGTGCTGTCCACCGGCGTCTCCCGCATTTCGGACAGCAGCAATCTGCGGAAATACCCCATCGGCGCGCAGGAGCATATCGTCTGCCTGTGGAACGAGGACGAGGAGAACCCCATGGCCGAGGAATACGCCCGCTTCCTGCAGGAGGCGTATGCCGACGGAGAGGGAAGCCCCGGACCGGAGCCGATGTAGACCGCGCGTCCCCGGATATTTTCGGAACATGATACGCCCGCCCTCCCGCGTTTTCACGGGTGGGCGGGCGTTTTTTCTGATCCCGGCCCGGTATTTTTCCGCATTTTCTCTTGCAATTTTGGAAAAAACCGTATATGATGTTTCTGGAAATAATAAATGCGGCAGCCGCGGAGTGCG